>Ga0137412_10001933_pt1 | contig 16268 bp, 17 predicted proteins | sample CZODoug2_1_16fun_FD_122160 | JGI IMG/M metagenome (GOLD analysis project Ga0137412, IMG submission 122160) | Vadose zone soil fungal communities from Angelo Coast Range Reserve, California, USA - CZODoug2_1_16fungal (Hybrid Assembly) | ecosystem: Environmental > Terrestrial > Soil > Vadose zone...
CACGTGGCGCCCGCGTACGTCCACGGGATCATCCGGACCATCCACGACGTCATACAGGTGTCCGCCTTCTTCAAACCAAAACGTGTCGGAAAATGTTGCCGCTACACGCTTGGCGTCCTGCGCGTAGCGGGTCGCCGCCGGCCCGTCTTTCAGCGTGCGCGCCCACTCGGCCTGCCAATCCTGCGCCGCAGCACCGCATGCTGCGAGGCAGCACAGCAAGGCGAGGAGGAGCCGGCGCGCCATGTCGCCAGCCCTATTTCTTCGCCGGCGGCTTGATCTCGTTCGACGAGTTGATCGTCGCGTGCAGGCTGCGCGCATATTCGATCGCCCCGGCGAGCCCCATCGCCGGCGCGTGGCTGGCATATTCCTTGACCGCGAGCACCGCCCACTAACTGAACGGTCTTGGGGCTAGTCCCCCGTGGCCGCCCAGGCTTTGATCGCCATGATCATCAGTGACAGCCCCGGCGTCTGAGTAGCGACGAAGTCTTTGTCGACCGCTGGGCTGGCGAACAGCAGACGGCTACGGCTGGGCCGGCCCTGCGTCATTGTTGTGGGCCGGTACACGGAGGCCATCGAGCACGGTCTGGAATATCGGCTCGAGATCGCGGGGGTCGCCGTGGATCTTGGCGATCGCCGCCCGCGGGACCCGAGAGAAGGGTTCGAGGCTGTCATCGAGCGTGTCCTTGCTCTTGCGAAGGGGGGAGCGACGGTCGAGCGAGAATGAGTCGGGGCAGTGGACCCGAACTGTGTCGCGCTGGGTTGTGGTCATTCCTCACCTTGGAGGAGGCCGCCCGCGCCTTACGTGATGAGGACGATCCGGCCTGGGCTGTGGCGTTCTTCGCTGAGCGCGTCGGCGGCCGCGCAACCGCGGCCGGTCTTCGGAGACAACCGCAACGTGCGGATCTCCCCAACCTCATTGTCGATCATGCAGGCCACAACAGATCTGGCGTGAACATCCAGGCCCACGCACGTACGCTCCATCAGCACCGGCGCCTCCCGTAAATGCGGCACCGCCACCCACCGCGGCGACCCGCGCCAACTTACGAGCGAGGCGCCGCCCCTCCATACGGTCTAGTCCGGATGCATTGCTGAAGTGAGGATGACGCGGCGAGCCCGAACGACCAAGTGCCCTCTGAGCAGGGCCGATGTGGTTCTCGACTGCCAGCCTCGCAGGTAGAGGTTCGTGATCGGCAGCGTCACCAAAGCCAGACCAGCGTCGCGCACCTGCCCAGCACGTCGGATCCGTTCGCGGGCTGCATCGCTCTCGCTCCCGCCAGTGAGCGGGCCCACCCGCGTGCTACGCGAGCAGAATCGGGAAGAGCGCGGCCACGCCTGGCACGATAGCGGTGAGGACCGCCGACCAGATCAGCAGCCGGCGGAACACGACCTGCTGCTCGTTGTTGGGAGTGTTGGCGATGATGAGCGCGCCGGCAACGTGCAGAGGGCTCATCACTACCACGGCAGCGGACATGACGACCGCGACCATGAGGGCAGTGATCTCGATGGCGGAGGTGCCGGCCACGCTGAGCGCGACGGGCACCATGACTCCGAGCACGGCCAGCGTTGAGGACTCCATGTTCGAGATGATCGCGGTGATGTAGGAGACCACCAGGATCAACAGGGCAGGGCTGGCGATACCGGCAAGGGCGTGTTCGATGGCGTCGAGGGTGCCGATGGTGCCGAGCAGATTGAGATAGATGACCAAGCCGCCCAACAGCAGCACGACTCCCCACGGCACCTTCTTGATCAGCTCGGCCTCAGGTGGACGGAAGGTGACCTGGAGCAGGAACGCCATGGTGACCGCGGTGAGACCCACATCAAGCTTGAACAGCACGGTGATCAAAACGAACAACAGCAGCGAGATCAGCGAAGCCACGCGGTAGCTGCGCTGGAACCGCGTCGGTCCGGTCCGCTCCTGACCGCCTGGAATGCCAGCGATGGAATCCCACGTGCTGCTCGCGATGTGGCCCACGGACGTGACACCGGCCCCGGTGGCGGCGACCGCCGACACGCGCTCGCAGTCAACCGGGCACGCGACGCCGGTCGCCACGCGACGATAGCCCCCTTGGGCGAGGAAGATCGCGCCGGCCACGACCACATGCATCGCCATGACGAGCCCGTAGAGCCCCCACGGGGAGTAGGTGGCCCTCGCATTCTGGACGAGAGTGCCCACCAGCGCTCCAGCCGGACTAAGCGGCGAAAGTCCAGCGGCGTTGGAGCCCAGGACACAGATCACCGCCATCATCAGGTAGTTGAGCCGGTAGGTGCGAGCCAGGTGAGCCAGGATCGGCAGTAGCAGGCTGATTGGTGCCGTGGGAAATGCGCCGATGGTGGACAGTGCCGCACCCAGGACGAAACCGATCCAAGGGATGATCCAGTGTCGGTCCCCGATCACGCGTAAGGCTTGGTCGACCAGCCAGGTCACCGCGCCGCTTCGCTCGGCGTGGGCGAACAGCAGCGTCACGCCGACGATCAGAATGACCAAGCTGGCCGGAAACGCGCCGAGTGCCTTGGCCACGTTGGTGTGGGTAACAGCGGCCAGCACGAGCGTCGCCACTAGAGCGACAACGCCGATGTTGACCTTCCTGAGGATGGACACGGCAAGGATGGCCGCGAGGACGCACAACGACGCAATCTGGCTGGGTGTCATGAGTGCCTGCCTGAGATGGGTGCAACGCGCGGCCACAGCCGGCGATGGCTCTATCGGTGGGGTGGGAAAGCGATGCAGACCGGACTGCCGGTGCTGATGGGTGGCCCGACGGCAATGAGGTCACCGGTGGTGTGGTCCACCGTCATCGGCACGATCGAATCGCTGCGCTCGTTGGCGACCAGCAGCCGGGTCTGGGACGGATCAAGGATCATGAACCGCGGGTAGCGGCCCCCTGATCGCGTCCAGCCCGCGGGATCAATCCGACCGGTACGTATGTCGACCTTGAACCGAGCCACACTGTCCTGACCGCGGTTGGACACATAGAGGAACCGTGCGCCCGGGCTGAGAATGATCGCGGCGGCGGTCGTCGGCGTGCCAGAGCTGAGGTGTGTGTCGGGTGGGACTGTCGCCGCGGTCTGCAGCGGGACAAGGCAGGCTGTCTCGTCGGGGTGCTGAGAGCCGTCGCCACCGCGACGGCAACCGGGGCATGCGGTCCAGTAGGTGGTGACGGTGCAGGCAAGCTCGTCGACAACATAAGCGAGCGGGAGCCGCGGATGTTCGACCAGGTGCCGTGGCCCTGACCCGGGACGAGCCGGCGTCGCGCCGATCAGTCTCGGGTGCGACTGGTCCACGGCGATCTCGAAGATCGTGTCGAGGCCCTTGTCCGGCACGTACAAACGGGTGCGGTCGCGGCTGAGCTGCACCTGGTGCGGGTGCGAGCCGTCCTGCTCAGCGCGGGGGCCGGGCTCGCCCGGTAACTCGAGCAGGTCGCGAACCTCCCCGAGCGAGCCGTCGTCGGCGATGTCAAGAAAGGCAACCGACCCGCTGGCGTAATTCGCCACTGCCAGGGTGCGCGCATCGAGCACACACAGATGCACCGGATTGCTTCCGCCGCAACCCACGGTCCCTAACAGTTCGGGTCTGCCGTCTGGCCGCAGCGCGAATGCACTGGCGCTGGAGCCGTCCCCGTGGACCGCGTAGAGGCGTCGCCCAGCCGGCTCGATGGTCAGAAAGGACGGATTGGTCAACTCCACCAGGTCCTGCTGCTGCCAGACACCGGCCGCATCGATCCGCCAGGTCGACAGGCCGGTGCCCCGTCCACCTCGCTCGGCTGTCGTGCGGCATCCGACATAGACCACCGCACCCGCCGCCGGCAGGCCGCCCATTGCCGCCTTCCTACCCTCGGAGGCGCCTTCGGATGGATGGATGGCGAACTTGGCGATGCTCATTGGGGTTCCTCTACGAAGAAGGCGCGCAGCAATTGCGGCCGAAGGCCGGAAGCGTGGCCACCCGCTCGGAACGAATAGGGGCCGACTAGGCCACCAACGAGCAGCATCACCAGACCGGTGAGGCTGGCCCGCCAGATCGCCTTGCGCTGATGGTCGCCGAGCCCGACTGTCGCCAGGCCGACAAGCAGCAGAAATGAGGCGACCAGCGGGCTCGAGGTGTGCAGGGGCTGACCGGTGATCGCCGTGGGCCATCTCGTCGGCAGTAACTCCGAAGTGGGCGGCTGTCTCGGTGAACACCGGCAGGACACCGAAGAAATAGGCGTCGGAGGACATGAAGAAGGTCAGAGGGAGCCTGAGCACGCCGGCGATGAGGGGCAGATGTGGGCCGAACGAGTCGGGGATGATCTTGACCAGCCACTGGGCCATGGCCTCGACCATTGGCAACCACGGTGAGAACCACGGGGCTCATCCCAAGGCGCAGATAGATCGGCAGAAAAGCCGAGGTCACGATGATGCACGTGGTCGAGCCGTCTCCGTCGAGGGATACCAGCAGGTCAGCGGCGCGGTGCCTACGACGAGCTTCATGGGATCGTGGCCAGCGAAGCGCAGAATGATGCGGATCAGCGGCCCGAACAGGCCGACGTCGATCATCAGTCCGAAGAAGATGATCGCAAACAACAGCAATCCCGCGATGGGCGCAGGTTTGAGCAGCGCCTCCATGATCATGTCACTGATGCCTAGGCCGGCCCCGCACAGCACGCTGAAGGCAACCGGCACCAGGATCAGCGCAGCCACCGGGGTCAACCGCTTGTTCATGATCAGAAACATGAAAACGGTGATCATGGCAAAGCCGAGTACGACGAGCATCGGTGCTCCTCCTGTCAGGACACGCAGGGCGTGCGGAAGACCCGAAGATCGATGATGTACAGGCCTGTATACATATCGCCTAGAACCATACGGGGATGCTGTATTCAGCGCAATATACTGATACCGTGCAGCCCGGTCGCGCTGATGACCACGAGGGGAGGAATCGGTGGCGGCAGGCAAGACCGAGGCCATTTACACGCAGCTCAAGGGCCAGATCGAGACTCTCGAGCTCGCCCCGGGCGAGCGGCTGAGCGAAGTGCTGGTGGCCAAGCGGCTGGGCGCGTCGCGCACTCCGGTCCGGGAGGCGATCCGCCGGCTGGCGCGCGAGGGGCTGGTGAGCTTCATCCCTGGCGAGGTCGCCGAGGTCGCTCCGATCTCGCTGCGCGGGGTCCGCGCCCTGTTCGAGTTCCGCATGATCCTCGAGCCGGCGGCGGTCCGGATGGTCACTCTGGACGGGCTCACCAGTCCTGAACTGCTGATTCCGTTCCGCGAGATCGCCCAACAGTTAGCCACAGTGGCCGAAGACTTGGCCACGGTCGAACGCGGGGAGCTGGTCGCACGCTTCTACGACCTCACCGAGCGCTTCGATCAGGCCATCATCACCACTTGCCACAACGAGCCGCTAGCCACCACGATCGCCGACCGCCGTGGCCAGACCGCCAGGCTGCGTAGCATCGCCCACGCCGAACCCGCCCGCATGGAGCGCTCCCTCGCCGAGCACCGGCAAATGTGCGAGGCCATCCTGGGCGGGGACCCGGAATCCGCGGCCCGCGAGCTGTCGCAGCACCTGGCCGCGACACTACGCACCATCATCGAGAGTCTGGCGAGCGAGATCGGTCGGGCCGGCGACCTGGACATCGCTATCTTGCCGTCCACCTAACTCGCTCCGCCCCGTCGTGTGTGGGCTGGGCATGCCAGGCCGGACCTGTCCACCACCACTGTCCGAGGTCGGGCCTCTTGCCACAGCTGTATACTGTTCGATATACATTTGATCGAAGGGACTGACAACGATGTCCGCGCACACGATTGATGCGCCGGCGTTCACCGAGTTCGGGACCCGGATCCTGACTAAACTGGGGGTTCCCGAGCGCGACGCGCACCTGTTCGCCGACTCCCTCGTCGTGGCTGAGTTGCGGGGGCACTCCTCGCACGGCTTGCTGCGCTTGCCCTGGTACGTCGCGCGGCTGGGCGGCGGCGCGACGCAGGCGGTTACCAAGGCGACCGTTGTCACCGACTCTGGTCCATTGCTGGTCCTCGACGGCCACCACGGGATAGGTCAGGTCCTTACCGCGAAGGACGTTGACCTGGGCGTCGAGCGGGCCCGCGAGTACGGCATTGCCGATGTCGCGGTGCGCAATTCCAACCACTTCGGTACCGCCGCCTACTTCACTCGCCGCGCCGCCGACGCGGGCTGTGTGGCACTGCTTGCCACGAACGCGAGCGCGGCTATGACCCCTTGGGGCGGCAGGGAGAAGGCTGTAGGCACCAATCCATGGTCGATCGCCGCACCGGCGGGCTCCTACGGCACGGTCGTCATGGACATCGCCAACACCGCCGTCGCCCGCGGCAAGATCTACCTAGCCAAGGAGCGCGAGGAGTCGATTCCCGAGGGTTGGGCCGCCAATGCCGACGGTGTCCCCACTACTGACGCCCGCGCCGCCGTGCACGGACTGATCCTGCCGATGGCCGGGCACAAGGGCTACGCGATGTCGTTCATGTTCGACGTGCTCGCCGGGGTACTCACCGGCAGCGCCTTCGGCGCTGGCGTGGCCGGGCCCTACGAGCCGGATCGTCGCAGCCGTTGCGGTCACTTCCTGATGGTCGTCGACATCGCCGCGATGCAGCCACCGCAGGAGTTCAGCTCGCGAATGGAAGCCCTCGTCGCCCAGACCAAAGCGGTGCCGACCGCGCCCGGCGTATCCGAGATCTTCGTGCCCGGCGAGATCGAGGAGCGCAACCTCGTCCGACTCTCCGTGCAGGGCATCACCTTGCCCACCAAGACCTGAAAGACCTGGCCGAGCTCGCGGCCAACGCCGACGTGTGCATGCCCGCCGCCTGACCTGCCGATCTCACCAACCCGACCGAAGGATCCGCCACCATGATCGTCCTCGTGGTCTCCCTGCAGATCAAGCCCGGCCACCGCGATGACTTCCTCGCCGCCATCACCGAGAACGCGAAGTCCTCATTCACCGACGAACCTGGCTGCGAGTACTTCGACGTCACCGTCGACACCGCCGACGACCACCATTTCGTCTTCTACGAGCTCTACCACGACCAGGCTGCCCTCGACGCCCACCGCACCGCCCCACATTTCGCTGTGTGGCGCAAGGCCGCCGACGCCCATGTCGTTCCCGGCTCCCAGATCAACACCATCACCGAACAGCTCCTGCACCACGCGTGACCCGGCCCAGCCCAGGCGACCCGCCCTCTTCGGAAAGCGAACATACTGGACATGAGCCCACCCACCGTCACTACCGTCAACCCAGCAACCGGCGAGCAGATCACCACCTACACCGCGCACGAAGACGCTCAGATCGAGATCGCCCTGGCCGCTACCCACGCCGCCGCCAGCATCTGGGCCGCGACTTCGCTGGACAAGCGTCTACAGCAGCTCACCGCACTCGCCGCGACCCTTCGCGCGGGCAAGGACGAGTACGCCGCCCTGATCACACGCGAGATGGGCAAGCCGCTGACCGAAGCCGCCTTGGAGATTGAGAAGTCCGCGGTCACCGCCGAGTACTACGTCGCGCACGCCGCCGAATTCCTCGCTGACGAACCGGTCGCCATCGAGGGTGCGCGCTCTTGGATCGGCTACGAGCCCATCGGCGTTGTCTACGCCGTCATGCCGTGGAACTTCCCGTTCTGGCAGGTCATGCGCTTCGCCGTTCCCGCCCTTGCCGCCGGTAACGGAGTGCTGCTCAAGCACTCCCCCAACGTCGCCGGCTCCGCGCTGGCGATCGAGCAGCTGATGCACCGCGCGGGGTTCCCACAGAGCCTGCTGAGCGCCCTCATCATCGCCGAACCCGACGTGCATACCGTCAGCGACCGCATCATCGCCGACCCCCGCATCGCAGCGGTCACCGTCACCGGCAGCAACCGCGCCGGCGCCGCGGTCGGAGCCGCCGCCGGTCGCGCGGTCAAGAAGACCGTCCTCGAGCTCGGCGGTTCAGATCCCTTCGTCGTGCTCGATGACGCCGACCTCGACGCCGCCACCACCGCCGCGGTCAAAGCCCGGTTCACCAACAGCGGGCAGAGCTGTGTGTGCGCCAAGAGGTTCCTCGTCGCCGACCCCGTCGCCGAGGAGTTCACCCGGCTGTTCGTGGCGAAAACTGAGGCTCTCGTCGTCGGCGACCCCACCGACCCCACCACCCAGGTCGGGCCGATGGCCCGTGCCGACCTCCGCACCCAGCTGCACGCCCAGGTCGAGAAGTCCGTGAAGCAGGGCGCCATTCTGGTCACCGGTGGTGCCTCGGTCGACGGGCCAGGCACCTTCTATCAGCCCACCGTGCTAGCCGAAACCCGCCCCGGCATCACCGCCTTCGACGAGGAGACCTTTGGCCCCGTCGCCGCGATCGCCAACGCGCCGGACGACGACGCCCTCGCCAAGCTCGCGAACTTCAGCCAATACGGACTCGGGCTGAGCATCTGGAGCGCCGACACCGACCGCGCGATCGCCCTGGCCCGCCGCATCACCTCGGGCGCCGCCTTCATCAACGCCATCGTCGCCTCAGACGCTCGCTTGCCCTTCGGTGGCACCAAGCAAAGCGGTCACGGCCGTGAGCTCGCCACCGCCGGCATCCGCGAGTTCACCACCATCCGCACCTTCTGGATCGCCAGCTGACCCGCCTCGCCGGGCAGACCTGACACTCACACCCCGACCCGGTGCGGCAGCCCAGCCACCCCGGGACGGGCATACCTCGAACGGAGTGACAAACGTCCATGCAACCCACCGGCAGCACTGCCACCGGCTCCGACACACCCCACCGCGACCCCTTCCCGCCCTCGGTGCTGCGCCCCGCCGAGCTCGACGCCTACTCCCGCGGCGGCGGCGCCCGCACCATCCCGCTGGTCACCCAGGCCCGCGGCGCCGCGGTGTTCCTCAGCGGCCAGACCCTCTTCGACGGCGGCGCCGGGATCCCGCTACACACCCATAACTGTCCAGAGAGCGTGGTCATCCTGGAAGGCGACGCAATCGTCGAGATCGACGGCGTCGAGCACGAGGTCACCACCTTCGACACCACCTATGTCGACACCGGAGTCCCACACCGCTTCCGCAACGCCTCCGACACCAAGCCCTTGCGGATCCTGTGGACTTACGCCTCGATAGACGCCACCCGCACCAACGTCAAGACCGGCGCCACCGCCCGCGTCGACGCCGAGCACAACCGCCAACCCGAAACACCGCCTCGGTGACGGCCGCACCCAATCACCCGTTCTCTGACCGCGGCCGTCAAGCCAGTGGTGGTGATTCATCACCCGTCGATGCTGGCCCGGGCCGGTGTGTATCGGATAGGAAACTGACTCAGGCCGGTGATGAAGGTCGAGGTGAGACGCCTGACCGGCCCGGCCTGCTCCAAGTCCGGGATTCGTCTGGCGAGTTGGCCGATAAGTGCGCCTATCTCCAAGCGAGCGACGTGCGCGCCGAGGCACAGGTGTGGGCCTCCACCTCCGAAACCCATATGGGGATTAGGTGTCCGGGCAAGGTTCAGCCGGTCCGCGTCAGGCCAGATCTCCTCGTCACGGTTGGCTGACGGATAAAACATCACTACTTTATCGCCGGCGGCGATGGTTCTCCCGCCCAGGCTGGTATCGACCATGGCTGTTCGACGCATGTGGACCACCGGGCTGACGTACCGGAGTAGTTCCTCCACCGCGGTCAACATCAAGCTATCCGGATTGGCGACAATCCTCGCCCACTGGTCGGGTTGTTGGAGCAGAACCTCCATGGCTCCACTGACCAGGTTCCGAGTCGTGTCGCCACCGGCGTTGATCAGAAGTAGAAAGAACCACATCAACTCCCGGTCAGCAAGACCGCTCCCCTCGTACTCGGCCTGCACGAGCAAAGTGGCGAGGTCGTCGCCCGGGCTCTTCCGCTTCGCGGCCGCCAGGTCCCTGCAGTACCGGAGCGCCTCTCCGGCCGCCGCCATCCGTTCCTCATCGTGCCTGGACATGTTGTTGGCGTGCATGATCTCGGTCAGGTGCGCCAGACGGCGGCCGTCCTCCGCGGGAATCCCCATAAGGTCGGCAACGACCTGGGTGGGCAGTTCACTCGCGATGTCGCTCACCAGGTCGCATTCCCCTCGCTCCACGACGGCGTCGACGATGGCGGCGGCCCGTTTGTCGATCCGCGCCTGCCAGGATCGGATCGCGCGGGGCGTGAACGATGCGCTGACCAGGCGACGGTGACGGACGTGCTCGGGGGCATCCATGTAGAGCAACATCTGCCGTTGCCCCACCAGCTGCTCAGGCGAGGAATCACTCGCGGTGACACCACCGAGCCAAGACGAATAGGTCGTCGTGTCCCGGCTCACCGCTCGCACATCAGCGTAGCGGGTAATCGCCCAGAACCCCGGGCCTTCGGTTTCCGGATGAAAATGCACCGGGTCGTGCTCTCTCAGCCACCGATACGACTCCCATGGCTGCCCCAGCACGAACGACTCCGGGTCCGTCAAGTCCACCGGCCCGGCGGACGAGTCGCATTCCAAAAGAGCACCTCTCACAGTAGTGAGGTATTGCCGAGCTCACCCGTGGCGCCGACCTGGGCTGCTTGGCCACTTTAGATTGGCCGCGCAGGCGCTCCCGCGACTGTGCCGCCCAGTCGCAGTCTACAGGCGACCCACGCCGGACAGAGGGACCGTTCTAGCCAGCGGAACACAAGTAGCGGAACGCCGTCTATCTCCCACGGACGGACCGCTTGCGGAAGCGGATGCAGGTCGCCGAGCCAACTCCATCCTGAGAAAAGCGTTAGCGATGCTGGGCGCATTCATTCAGGGTCCGCAAATGCTGTCACGCCGGCCGGCCCCGCCAGGATCCGCCGCCCAGAATTCGGTCTGCGCCGCGCTCTCGTCGCTGGTCATCCACTGCCGCTGCCCACCGGCGCAGTCCGCGAAGCCGCCGTCCGGTGGACCGATCCGCTGGAGCACCTCGCCGTCCACGCCGACCAGCCGAGTACGTAACGCCTCGCGCCTCGCCACCAACGCGTCCAGCGCAGCCGTCAGTGCGGCACGGTCCAGCAAGCCCCGCGGCCGCAGGGCCACGAGCTCGTTGTATGCGGCGCTGGCACCCCCCATTTGTGCCAGCGCCCACAACCTCCGCTGCCCCGATGACAGCACCGCTGTTGATTCGCTGCCTCCGGACCACCCATGCGCGTATTCCGCGCATCGACGGGTGGCTAGCGTACGAGATGGTGGCACCGCCGACATCAGCAAACCTTTTCCGGGAAGTTAAAACACGTCTGTTCTTAGGTCATCGAAAATCATGACGCACCACCGTCGGGCGGTCCTCACGGATATCCTCTGACCGGGGCATACAAAGACACCAGGACAGGCACTCCGACACACTGGCGTTCAGTTGGACAATTACATCAGAGAGATCTGAGCATGCACGAAGCAGAGTTAGTGGGTCAAGGTGGAATGGACCTTCCGTCCCTGTCGCCGAATGGACATCTGGGACGCCGGCCGGCTCCACGGCGCACCTCGATTGACGAGCCGCCGAGCCTCGCCGGTTCGACTGGAGCGGCTGAGGCGGTATAGGGTTGATATGACAACTCCGGGGAGCGCCCGTGCCGAGCTCGACGACCGACGTGGTGATCTGCGGCGCCGGCGCCGCCGGGTTGACGCTGGCCGTCGACCTCGCCCGCCGCGGTGTGGCGTTCCTGCTGGTCGACGAGTCGCCGGAGCCGTTCCACGGGTCGCGGGGCAAGGGCATCCAGCCGCGCAGCCAGGAGGTGTTCGAGGATCTGGGCGTCCTCGACCGGCTGGTCGCCGCCGGCGGCCTCTCGCCGCGGATCCAACGGGTCTACCGCGAGGGCGGCTCAACGGACATACCGGCCGAGGAGGACGAGCCCACGCCCGGGGAGCCCTACCAGGCCGGCTTGCACGTTCCGCAGTTCCGGACCGAGGCCGTCCTGCGTGAGCGGCTGGCCGAACTCGGCGAGAGCCCGTGCTACGGCTGGGAGCTGACCGGGTTCGACCAGGACGACGACGGCGTCACCGCGCGGTTGTCCAGCCAGCACGGCACGAACACCGTGCATGCGCGCTATCTGATCGGCACCGACGGCGGCTCGAGCTTCGTGCGGCGCACCCTCGATATCGGGTTCCCCGGCGAGTCGCTCGGCGCCCGCGCGCTCGTCGCCGATGTCCACCTGGACGGGCTGAGCACCGACGTATGGCACCGATGGGGCGCACCACCGGACGAGATCGGGGTCTGTCCGCTGGCGGGGACCGACCTGTTCCAGATCCAGGCACCGATACCCCTGGACGCTGAAGTCGATCTCTCCGCTGACGGGCTCACCGCGCTGCTGGCCACCCGGACCGGCCGCCACGACATCGTGGCCCGATCGGTGTCGTGGGCCTCGGCCCACCGCATGAGCGCTCGCCTGGCCGATGCCTACCGGGTCGGGCGGGTCCTGCTGGCCGGCGACGCCGCCCACGTTCATCCGCCGACGGGCGGCCAGGGACTCAACACCAGCGTCCAGGACGCCTACAACCTCGGCTGGAAGCTGGCCGCGGTGCTCGCCGGAGCACCCGAGCGGCTCCTGGACACCTACCAGGAGGAGCGACGCCCGATCGCGGCCGACATGCTCGGTCTGGCGACCAGCTTGCTGCGGGCCTCCACCGCGGGCGGCGCACGACGTCGGGGCCGCGAGGTCCGCCAGCTCGACCTGCACTATCGGGAGTCGTGGTTGAGTCTGCGGACGCCGCGCCACACCACCGGCACAGGCCTCCTGGCGGGTGACCGCGCGCCGGACGCGCCCATCGTCGGCGCCGCCGGGCAACCCACCCGACTGTTCACGCTCTTCCAAGGCGCCCATTGGACACTGCTCGGCTACGACGTCGACCGAGGCCGAACCGTCCAGCCGCGCGCCGGCCTGCACATCCACACCACCGGCCGGTACGGCGACATCATCGACGGCGACGGCCACCTAGAGAAGGCCTACGGAATGTCCCCGGGCGACTGGGTGCTGATCCGGCCGGATGGCTATCTCGGCACCATCCTCGACAACACCACCAACGCCGTCCTTTCGGACTATCTCGACGACGTCGGTCTGGTCCACGGAAACGGCTGAGTCGAACAGCAAAATGGGTGCGGAGCAGATGGCCACCAGCCCCGCCACCCTCTCGTTCGGTCTGACGGTCCTTACCGAGACGCTCCCGGACCCGTGGAGAGGATGAGCAGTTCGAGGGCACCGACGTCGCCGGCATCGACGGCCTCGATCACGTGGTGCACCGCCCGTGGCACATGCAGCATGTCATTCGGGGCCAGAGTGATCGTGGGACGGTCCTCCATGCTGACCCGACCATGCCCCTCGAGCACCATGATGAGCTGATCACTCTCCGAGTCGCACCGCCGACCAGTGTGACCCGGCGACGGCACCGTCACTCGGACAAGGCGCACCGGTCCGTATCCGTCATCGGGGCCCACCAGCAGCTGACAGACCGCGTCCGCCGCAAGCTCCGGCGCCTCGAGAGGCCTGGGGGCGGCTTTGACACGCGCACTGTCGGCGCATCCCAGGATCAGGCGCTCCTGGGCGCGAGTGTCGATGACCATTGCCGCATCACCTCGCTGCTCATCTGAGCGTCCTGTGGCCGCCAGTGATGCCTCAAGTTCAGTTGTTTCTCTCTCACATGTCAAGAGACCTGAGGACGCTCCCGAGATAGACTGCTCATATGAGCGGCGATGAGGTGGGGGCGTGGGGGCCTGCGCGTCGACTTCAGGCCGCCGACATCGCCGATCGGTACTTCCTGAAACAGCAGACCAAGGTAGAGATCGCCAAGCAACTGGGCCTGAGTCGGTTCCAGGTCGCCCGATCGCTCGACGGCGCTCTCGCCCACGGGCTCGTGCACATCGATGTCACCGCCGGCGACAACCTCGACCACACCGCGTCCGAGGCCCTGCGCCAGGCCTTTGGGCTGCGGCGAGCTTTTGTCACCACCCCGCGAGCGGGAGCAACGGTCGCCAGCGTGGCCGCGGAGCTCCTCAGCGAAATCGTGGGCGCCGACGAGATCCTCGGGCTGGCCTGGTCCCGAACAGTCAACGACGTGGTCGGCGCGCTGGACCACCTTTCGCTCTGCACGGTGGTGCAGTTGTGCGGTACCTACGCCCTCCCCTGGCGTCAGGACACCTCGGCGGAGACAGTGTCGCGCGCAGGAGCGGTCTGCGGTGGCCGGACGTTTCCGATTTACGCCCCTCTGGTCCTGCCGGACCATCGCACGACCACGGCAATGCGCGCACAGCCCGGTGTCGCCGAGGCATTGCGCATGTTTCCGCGTCTCACTAAGGCAGTGGTGTCAATCGGAGCGTGGAAACCCAAGCACTCGACCGTTCATGATCTCCTGCCCGAACAGGAGCGTCACACTCTCACCGAACAAGGCACCACGGCCGAGCTGGTCGGCCTGCTCCTCGACGCGGATGGCCACATTCTCGACACCGAGCTGTCCACGCGTGTCCTTGCGATCGACGCCGACACCTTGCGCGCGGTACCGGAAGTGATCGCCCTGGTCAGAGAGCCGGAGAGGGCATCGGCGGCCCGCGCCGCGCTACGCTCGGGCCTGGTGACAACCATCATCACCGACACCTCCACCGCCAACGCCGTAATGCGGCTCTCGTGAGCACTCGGATCCACCGCTAATCGGTCATTCCTTCATCGATACCGTCGAGCCGCGGTTCCGCCGAATGCAGATCTACCCGCATCGGTATCAGCCAATTTCGCGACAGCGTTGCCGACGTCTATGTCCGGGTCGAGACGGGCTACGCAACGCAATGATGTGACCAGGAGTTCGACGACCACGTCGACCATCGCGTCGACATCAAAGGGGCGGTCGTTCTTCAGCCAGTAGGTGACGGCCTCGTCGAGAGCGCCCGCGCAGGAGCGCAGCATCAATCGCAACGCCGGCCGGTCGAGGTCGAGCTCGAGTAGCTGACAGATCCATTCAATGGCGTGCCAGCGTGACTGATCGAAGATCTCCCACGCCTCAGGGTCACCGCCGCTGCCGCCAAGGATCAACCGCAGCGCCAGGGCGTCGTGCTCGCCGAGGTACCTCAGATGGGCGCGCAACATCTCTCGACACCGCTCACCGGGCGAGCCGCCGCCGGCCGGCGGTGTGTGGGCGGCGTTGAGTCGGTTGGCCGCCTCGCGTAGCGCCTCGAGGTAGATCCCGCGCTTGCTCCCGTAGTGGTGAAAGAGCAGCCCCTGGGCGACACCCGCGGTTCGGGTGATGTCGGTGGCCGTGACGTCGTCGAAGTGACGGGCCGAGAACTGCTCGACAGCGGCGTCGAGGAGCTTGTGCCGGGTCAGGTCAGCCTGCGCCTGTCGTTGAGTCGGCGGGCGTGGCGTCTGTCGAGCCGGTCTGGCCCTGCTGGCGGTCACCGATAGATCGTGCGCCAAGAGAGACCGCGAGCGCAACTCAATGACTGCTACTCGTTGAGCGTGACTCATTGACTCTAACTAAGCGACGCTGCTAGAACTAGTCCGGTCGAGGGCGTGTGCCGGCACCGCGGGGATCCGCTGCGCGACTCAGCGACCGTTGCGGCCCGACCTACGCATGGCGATCACCGCGGCCCCCACGATCGAACACACGGCGAAAGGGACTTGACGTGAAGATCATCGCTTATGACTGGGTCCGCCCCGGCGTGACCATGGAGACGCTCGCCCCTCACCTGGACGAGGAGTGCGCCAACGTGTGGCGGCTGTGGAAGGCCGGGATCGTGCGGGAGATGTACTCGCGCGCCGACGAACCCGGAGTGCTGATCGTGTTCGAGCTGGACTCGGTGGAGCAGGCCCGTCACTACACCGACGACTTTCCGCTCACGAAGGAGCGGCTGATCGAGTGGGCCTTCCTCCCGTTGACGGCGCCGGCCCCGATCGAGTACCTGTTCCGCCAGGAGATCGACGTGGCCGAGCCATTCGACCGTGCCGCCGGCTGAGCAACACAGAAGCCAGCACAGCAACGGCGAATAGGTCCTCCAGACTCGTGTCCGGCCGGAGTCCGCCGCGGTGACCGGGTCGGATTCGGAACCTGGCCAGGTTCCGAATGGGCGATATTGCTGGTGAGGTGTGTCGTGGTGTCTGGTGTTGTCGACAGCGCGGTTCACACTCGGGTCATGGACGGGTGGCAGCCGGTGACCCCGCGGTGGGTGCGGCCTTCGACCTTCGAGGTCAGCGATCTGCACGCGCTGGCATATGGGGCGTTCGCCGACATCCGATCACCGCGCACGGCCGGGATGGTCGCGGCACTGTCGTGGGTTCGCGGTGGACGCGACGCCCCGGTGACCGGGCGGACCGAGCAACCGGTCACCCGCGC
>Ga0137412_10001934_pt1 | contig 16261 bp, 15 predicted proteins | sample CZODoug2_1_16fun_FD_122160 | JGI IMG/M metagenome (GOLD analysis project Ga0137412, IMG submission 122160) | Vadose zone soil fungal communities from Angelo Coast Range Reserve, California, USA - CZODoug2_1_16fungal (Hybrid Assembly) | ecosystem: Environmental > Terrestrial > Soil > Vadose zone...
CGATTTCCTCGCGCGCGTTCTGGCCGACGTCGGCGATGTACAACTGCCCCGCGTCGAAGGCGTAGCGAAACGGATTGCGCAAACCGATCGCCCAGTTTTCGTTCTGGCCAACGTTCGGCCAGACCGGATTGCCAGCGGGGATCGCGTAGGGCGGCGTGCTGACGTCGATGCGCAAGAGCTTACCGAGGTGCGAAGCCGCATCCTGGGCGTGCATGAATTGGTTGTTTCCTCCTCCGCCGTCACCCGCCGACAAATACAGCATGCCGTCCGGACCGAACGCCACTTGGCCGCCGTAATGATTATTGGCGTCCCTATGAGGAATCCGGATCACCTCAGTCCCTGGCGTTTGGAGAACGTTCGGGTTGGATGACACTTGATAGCGCTCGACGACGATGTCACCGGAAGTACCGGGAATGTTTACGACGAAATGTACGAACACGAAGCCGTTTGTCGAGAACTGGGGGTCGAAAGTAAACGAAAGCAGACCGGCCTCACCTTGCGTATACACCCGGCTGGAGATGTCGAGGAATGGCGTCGGCAGCAAGGTTCCTCCCTGCACGACGCGAATCCGCCCCGGCCGCTCGGCGATAAAGAGCCGCGAGTCGCCGGGCGGCGCCTGCAAATCCATAGGCGCGGCGAGGCCGCTGCTGAAAACCACCTGCAAGCGCATCTCGAAGGGGACGGGGCTGCTGTTATTGCACCCGGCAGGCAGCAGCAGCCCGAGCGCGACAGGGAGGCAACGCCACATTCTCATGGAAAAACTCCTATGAAGCGCCCAGCACCTTCAGGTGCGTCACCACGCTCCGTCCGAGCGCTGAGAGCGCGTAGCCTCCCTCGAGAACCGATACGATCTTTCCTCCGGAATATTTGTCCGCGACCTCTTTGATCCGCTGCGTGACCCAGGCGTAGTCGGCTTCGGTGAAGCGCAGCATCGCCATGTCGTCCTCGACGTGGGCGTCGAATCCCGCCGAGATGAAGATCATCTGCGGCGCGAGCTCGTCGAGCGCCGGCATCCAGATTTTCTCCACCGCCGTGCGCAAAGCCTTGCCGTCCGAACCCGCGGGCAGCGGCACGTTGGCCATGTTCGGCGCCACGTTTTCGGTACCGCTGTACGGGTAAAACGGATGCTGGAAGATGCTCGCCATCACGACGCGCTCGTCGTCGCTGAAGATGTCCTCGGTGCCGTTGCCGTGGTGGACGTCGAAGTCGATGATCGCCACGCGCTCGAGGCCGTGCTGCTCGAGCGCGTGCATCGCCCCGACGGCGACGTTGTTGAACAGGCAAAAGCCCATCGCGCGGGTGCGCGTCGCGTGATGGCCGGGCGGCCGCACCGCGCAAAAGGCGCTGTCGGCGCGCCCGCCGATGACGAGGTCGGTGGCGAGCACCGCGGCTCCCGCCGCGTGCAGCGCCGCATCCCAGGTGTGCGGGGACATCGCGGTGTCTGGATCGAGGTGCACGATCCCGTTTTGCGGCGAGGCATTGCGGATCGCTTCGATGTATTCGAGAGGATGCACCCGGGCGAGCTCGCTCGTCCTGGCCGCGGGCGCGTCGTGGCGCTCGAGGACACCGGCCACACCCGAGGAGATAAGGTGGTCTTCGATCGCAGCGAGCCGCGCCGGGCTCTCCGGGTGGTGCCGGCCCATGTCGTGTTTCGCGCAGTCGGCATGAGTGATGAACGCCGTCGCCATGAATTTTATTCCCCGCGTCCAATCATATCGGCTTTCCAGTAGACTCACGATTTTAACAGACGGTTTTCCGGCACCGCCACATCGGATGTCCTCACCGCTCATTCAGGGCGTCGTCCAGCAAGCGGGAAAAATCATTCTCGGCAAGGAGCGCCAGATCCGTCTCGCGCTCGCGTGCCTGCTCGCGAGCGGGCACCTTCTGATCGAAGACCTGCCCGGCGTCGGCAAGACCACGCTCGCGCATGTGTTGGCGAAGCTCCTGGGCCTGAATTTTCACCGCATCCAGTTCACCAGCGACATGCTCCCCGCCGACATCATCGGCGTATCGGTATACGAGCGCGAAAGCTCCACCTTCAAGTTCCACGCGGGTCCCATCTTCTCGCAGCTGATCCTCGCCGACGAGGTGAACCGCGCCACGCCCAGGACCCAGTCGGCGCTGCTCGAGGCGATGGAGGAGCATCAGGTCACCACCGAAGGCGAGACGCGCAGGCTCCCCGAGCCCTTCTTCGTCGTCGCGACGCAGAACCCTTCGCACCTCGTGGGCACGTTTCCGCTGCCCGAATCCCAGCTCGACCGGTTCCTGATGCGGATCGAGCTCGGATATCCCGACCACGACGCCGAGCGCACCCTGCTCCAGGGCGCGGACCGCCGCGACATGATCGCCGGCCTGGACGCCTGCCTCGCGCCGGGAGATCTGATGGATCTGCAGGCGATGGCGAAGACCGTGCACGCCGCGGCACCGCTTCCCGATTACATCCAGCTGCTGGTCGAGCATTCGCGGCGCTCGCCCGAGTACGCGACCGGCCTGTCCCCGCGCGCGGCGCTCGCGCTCCTGCACGCATCGCGCGCGTGGGCGCTGATCGAAGGCCGCGACAAGGTCGTCCCGGAGGACGTGCAGGCGGTGCTCCCCGGCGTGGCCGGCCACCGCCTGCGGCCGGTGCACGACGGGGTTCGCGCATCGAGCCTCGACAAGGCGAGCGGCCTGATCTCGGCCGTGCCGATCCCGTGAACCTCGACCGGGTTCTGCAATATTCGCAGGCCTACAATTTTTTCCAGTGGGTGTTCGGGAAGCACGCGCCCGAGCCCGGCGTGGTGTTCCTCAGCCAGCGCCGCGTCTACATCCTGCCCACGCGTCACGGCCTGATCTTCGGAGTCGCCGTGATCCTGATGCTGATCGGCTCGATCAACTACAACCTCTCCCTCGGCTACGTGCTCACGTTTCTGCTCGCCGGCCTGGGCATCGTTTCGATCCTGCATACCTTCAGGAATCTCGCGCACCTTTACGTGAGCGCCGGACGCGCGGCGCCCGTGTTCGCCGGGGACACGGCCCAGTTCGAGCTCGTCCTCGAGAACAAGAGCGACTTCGACCGCCATTCGCTCGATCTCACCTGCCGCGGAACCAAGGTGAGTTGCAACGCGCCCGCGCACCAGCATCGCTCCGTTACGCTGCCGGTGAAAGCCGAGAGACGGGGCTGGCTGCAGCTCGAACGGGTGACCGTCGATACGCGGTTTCCCCTGGGCATGATGCGCGCCTGGAGCTACGTGCAGCCTGACATGCGCGCCCTCGTGTACCCGCGGCCCGATTCGGCCCCGCTGCCCCCCGCGCGTTCCGACGCGGACGCCGGCGACGCGGTCTCCTCGGGCGCGGGGACGGACGATTTCGCGGGCCTGCGGCCTTACCAGGCAAGCGATTCTCCGCACCACGTCGCCTGGAAGTCCTCGGCCCGGAGCGAGTTCCTGCTCACCAAGCTCTTCGCGGGGCGCACCGCCTCCGAGCTGTGGTTCGACTGGGATAGCCTCCCCGCCGGCATGCTCACGGAGGCGCGGCTGTCGCGGCTTGCCCGCTGGGTCGTGCTCGCCGAGGAGCGCGGCCTGCGCTATGGGCTCGCGCTCCCGGGCATCAATGTGCCGCTCGGTGAAGGATTCCCGCACCGGGATCGCTGTCTGAAGGAGTTGGCGCTCTACCATGGCTGATCCGAGAAACACCGAACCGCTGCCATTGCCGCCGCTCGCGCTGCTCGTCTCCGGCGCCGCCCTTACGGTGGCCTCGCACACCTTGTGGCTGCCTTATTGGGTCGACGCCGCCGCGGCGGCGCTCCTCGTCTGGCGCGCGATGGCGTCGATTCGCGGCGCCGCCCTGCCCGCGCGCTGGCTGCTGATCCTCCTGACTTTGGCCGGCGCGGTCGGCGTCTTCTTTTCCTACCGCACGATCATGGGACGGGACCCCGGGGTGACGATGCTCGTGCTGCTCCTGTTTCTCAAGCTGCTGGAGACGCGCGCCCGGCGCGACGTCTTCGTCGTGGCTTTTCTCGTCTACTTCGTCGCCCTGGCAAACTTTTTTTACTCCCAGTCCATCCCGATCGCGGGGCTGATGCTGCTTACCGTGCTCGTCACCACGACCGCGCTCGTCGGCTTCAGCGCGCCGCAGCGGCCCGTGCTCGAAGACCTGAAAACGGCCGGCCGCATGCTCGCCCAGGCGGGCCCGGTGATGCTGCTCCTTTTTTTCCTGTTTCCGCGCGTGCAAGGGCCCCTGTGGGGAATGCCGCAGGACGCCTACAGCGGCGTGAACGGCCTGTCGGACACCATGTCGCCCGGTTCGATCAGCAGCCTGTCCCTGTCGGACGCAATCGCATTCAGGGTGAAATTCGAAACCGAGCTGCCGCCGCGAACCCGGCTCTACTGGCGCGGCCCGGTGCTGTCGGACTTCGACGGCCGCACCTGGCGCGTGGGACTGCCGCAGCTGCGCCGGAACATGAACGTCGAGGCCGCCGGGTCGCCGGTCGATTACGAAGTGACCCTGGAGCCGCACAACCGCAACTGGATGTTCGCGCTGGAAATGCCCACCCGCATCCCGCCGAGCGCGCGCCTCACCTCCGAGTACCTGGTGATCTCCACGACGCCGATTCGCAGCCGGATGCGCTACGAGATGCGCTCCTTTCCCCAGTTCCAGGCGCCGAGCGGAGCCAATCCCGGAGACCTCGCGCAGGCGCTCGGGCTCCCGCGCGGCGCCAATCCCCGTGCGCGCGCGCTCGCGAGCGAGTGGCGCGAGTCGCTCCCCGACAATGCGGCGATCGTGCGCGGCGCCGTCGAGTTCTTCCGCGGCAGCCGCTTCGAGTACACCTTGCAGCCACCGCTGCTCGGGGAGAACTCGGTGGACGAGTTCCTGTTCGACGCCAAGCAGGGATTTTGCGAGCACTTCGCCTCGAGCTTCGTGTTTCTGATGCGCGCCGCCGGGGTGCCTGCCCGCGTGGTGACCGGTTACCAGGGCGGCGACACCAATCCGGTGGACGGCTACATGGTCGTGCGCCAGGCCGACGCCCACGCCTGGGCCGAGGTATGGCTAGCCGGGGGAGGCTGGACCCGCGTCGATCCCACCGCCGCCGCGGTCCCGGTCCGGGTCGAGCTCGGCATCACGGCCGCCGCGCCGGCAGGACAGTCGCTGCTCATGCGCACCAACCTCAACTGGCTGAGGGGCCTGCGCAACAACTGGGAGGCCCTCACCAACCAGTGGAACCAGTGGGTGCTCGGCTACAACCCCGATCGGCAGCGCGAGATGCTCGCGTGGCTGGGCGTGCGCCAGCCCGACTGGGAAACGATGACCTTGATGCTGTTCTGGAGCGTGGCCGGAGTAGTGTTGCTGACCGCGCTGTGGCTGCTTCGCGGAATACGGCGCGCGGACGCGGTGCAGCGCGCGTGGCTGCGCTTCTGCGACAAGCTCGCCCGCAAGGGCCTCGCGCGCGCGCGCGCAGAGGGCCCGCTCGACTACGCGAGCCGCGTTGCCCGAACGCTTCCGGCACGCGAGGATGCCGCGCTCGCCATCGCCGCGCTCTACGTCGATCAGCGCTACGGCCCGGGCCCGGACGCCCGCTCGATCGCGCGTCTGAAGCGCCTGGTTCGGGAATTCAGTCCTTGAAAACCCGCATCCGCCTGTTCGTCGCCGCGGCGTTCGCGCTGCAGCTCGGCGCGGCCGCCGCCGCAGATCCTCCGGCTTACCCGCACCGCAAGGAGGTAAAGCAGTTCATCGCCGAAATGGTGAAGAAGCACGGCTTCACCCGCAGGGAGCTCAGCCGCGTCTTCGGCAAGGCGCAGTTTCAGCCCGCGATCATCAAAGCGATGGAGCAGCCCGCCGAGACCGCGCTCGCCTCCTGGCAGGCTTACCGCGCCCTGTTCCTCAGTGCGCAGCGCATCGAGGCGGGCGTGCAGTTCTGGAACCGCAACGCCGAGCCGCTCGCGCGCGCTGCCGCCGAATTCGGCGTCCCCGGAGAGATCATCGTGGGCATCATCGGCGTGGAGACCACCTACGGACGCAATATCGGCACCTACCGCGTGATCGACGCGCTGTCGACGCTCGCTTTCGACTATCCGAAGCGTGCCTCGTTTTTTCGGGACGAGCTGGAAAGCTACCTGATGTTCACCCGCAAGGCGGGAATCGATCCGCTGCGCGTGAAGGGGTCCTACGCGGGAGCGATCGGCATTCCCCAGTTCATGCCGGGCTCGTACCGGCGTTTCGCGGTCGACTACGACGGCGACGGGCAGGCCAACCTCGCCACGAGTCCGGCGGACGCCATCGGCAGTATCGGCAATTTTCTGAAGGCGCACGGCTGGGCCGCGGGTGAGCCGGTGGCCTTCGCCGCCGAGGTCAGCGGCGAGGGCTGGCGCAAGCTCGCCGGCGCCGGAGTCACGCCGGCGACCCGCGCCGCCGACCTGCCCGGGCTCGGCGTGAAGCCCGTGGGTCAGCTGCCCCCGGACGCGCTGTGCGCGCTGATCGAGCTGGAAACCCTGGGCCAGCCCTCCGATTTCCGCGTCACACTTCAGAATTTCTTCGTCCTGACGCGCTACAACCGCTCCAATCTCTACGCCACGGCGGTGCTCGATCTCGCCGCGGAGCTCGCGCGGGCGAGGCTTGCAACCCCCGCTCCACAGGTGCCGGATCCCAAGAAGGAAAACCCGTGACGGCGCCGGCGCGCTCCTACCGCTACTACGAATTCGTCATGGCGGCGTTCGTCACGGTGCTCGTCTGCTCGAACCTGATCGGCCCGGCCAAGATCGCTCAAGTCGAGCTTCCGCTGATCGGGATCGTGTCGTTCGGCGCGGGCGTGCTGTTTTTTCCGATTTCATACATCTTCGGCGACGTTCTTACCGAGGTCTACGGCTACGCCCGGTCCCGGCGGGTGATCTGGGCCGGCTTCGCGGGCCTTGCCTTCGCTGCTTTCATGGCCTCGATAGTAGTCTGGCTTCCCGCGGCGCCGTTCTGGACAAACCAGCCGGCATACGAGATCGCCTTCGGCTCCACCTGGCGCATTGCGGCCGCCTCCCTGATCGCGTTCGTGTGCGGGGAGTTCGTCAACTCGTTCGTGCTGGCGACGATGAAAATCCTCACGCAGGGCCGATGGCTGTGGACGCGCACCATCGGCTCGACGATCTTCGGCGAGGGTGTCGATTCCCTGATCTTTTACCCGCTCGCGTTCTGGGGAAGCGGGCTGATTCCCGATGACAGGCTGCCGCAGATCATGCTGGTCCAGTTCGTTTCCAAGGTCGGGGTGGAAGTCGCCTTCACGCCGCTCACCTACGCCGTGGTCGGTTGGCTGAAGCGCGCCGAGCACGAGGACTACTACGACAGGGACACCGATTTCAATCCCTTTACTCTCAAGACCTGAGGGGTCCTGGAAGCGGACGCACGTGCCAAGAATTCACGTTTTCCGGATCCCTCCCTCCGAAAATCGGCGGTAGAATGACCTTCGCTTGCCCTCGCGGGCAAGCCAGTCGAGGGTGCATCGAGTGAACCGTCGCGGCAACGAGTACGATGTTTCCTGCCGGGTGAACACCACGGACTCGCCGCTCGTCAATTCGGAAGTCGACCGGATTTTCCTCGAGCTCTATCCCAGCACGGCGACCGCGCAGATCGACCGGGCTTTCCGGGACCTCACCACGATGTATCGCGGCGACCGCCCGGGGTACCACGCCTGCGATACCGCCTATCACGACGTGCAGCACGTTCTCGAGGTCACGCTCGCCATGGCGCGGCTGATCGACGGTTACGAGCGCGCCCGAATCGGCCTGGAGCCGCTCGACGCGGCGATGTTCCAGCTGGGCGTAATCACGGCTCTGTTCCACGACTGCGGCTACATCCGGACGCTCGACGACAGGCAGCACAAGAACGGGGGCGAGCTGACGCTGACCCACGTTTCCCGCGGCTCGCGCTTCCTGAAGGAATACCTGCCCAGGATCGGAATGGGCGGGGTGGCCGAGGTCGCCGCCTCGTTGATCCACTTCACCGGTTACGAGATCCCGGTCGCCGAGATCAAGGTGCCGTCTCTTACCTACAAGCTGCTCGGCAGCCTCCTCGGCTCGGCGGACATCATCGCGCAGATGTCCGACCGCTGCTACCTGGAAAAATGCCGCGACCGGCTCTATCCGGAATTCGTCGCCGGCGGCATCGCCCGCAAGCGGCTTGCGGACGGAGGCGAGGAAGTCCTGTACGAATCGGGAGAGGACCTGGTGAGGAAGACTCCGCGTTTCTATCAGGGCGCGACCCGGCGCCTCGACGCGGACCTCGGCGGAGCCCACAAATACGCGCGGGATCACTTCGGCGGGCAGGACCTGTACCTCGAGGAGCTCACGAAGAACATCGATTTCGCCCAGGCCATCAACGAAGAAGGCGATGGCACCGCGTTGAAGCGCAATCCCCCCAACACCATCACGGACGACGTCCGCTGATCCCCGGGGCGCGGGGATTTCCCCCGGCCCGCCTTCTAGAGCAGCACGTCCTTCGACAGGCCGTGCCGGCGCAGGATGCGCCGCAGCTCGGCAAGAGCCTCGAGCTGAATCTGGCGTATGCGCTCGCGCGTGAGCATGAGCTGCGAAGCGAGCTGCTGCAGCGTGAGCAGTTCCCTTCCGTTCAAGCCGAAACGCCGCTCGATCACGGCGCGCTGCTTGTCGTTCAACTGCAGGATCCATTCTCGAACCAGAGATTCGATTTCGGCCGCATGCAGCTGCAGCTCCGGGCTCGTGCCGCTCTCGTCGGCGATCGACTCGCCGACCGAGAGCAGCGGATCGACATCGAGGGGCGCATCGAGCGAAGCGGTATGCTCGTTGCGCGACAGCAGCCGGCGCACTTCATCGGTGTCCTTGCCGACGAGGTGCGCGATGTCCTCCACGGTCGGCTCGCGCTCGGCGTGCGCCTCCAGATGGCGCTTGGCGCGAAGCACCGTGTTCAACTCCTTGATCACGTGCACCGGCAGCCGGATGGTGCGCGACTGGTTCATGATGGCGCGCTCGATGTTCTGCCGGATCCACCAGGTTGCATACGTGGAAAACCTGAAGCCACGCTCGGGATCGAACTTGTCCAGTGCGTGCATCAGCCCGAGGTTGCCTTCCTCGACGAGGTCCAGGAGCGGCATGCCCCGGTTGAGATAGGCCTTGGCGACGTTGACCACCAGGCGCAGGTTGTGCTCGATCATTTTCTGCCGGGCGGAGAAATCCCCGGCGACGGCACGCCGGGCAAAATGCAGCTCCTCCTGCGGCGTGAACAGGCGGTTGAGACCGATCTGATGCAGATAGAGCTGGGTCGCGTCGCTGAGGGCGCCGGCTTCCGACGCGTCTTCGCCCGGCTCAACGCGCGACGGGGCTTCCGCCGCAGCGTCGCCCCCGGCCCAATCCACCTGGGGCTCCTGCGCCGGCGCGCGCGAGCTCACGACGGCCGGTCCGGCAGGAGTCTGAGCGGGTCGATCGGTTTGCCCAGGCGCCGGATCTCGAAATGAAGCTTCGTCTGGGAGGAGTCGGTGCTGCCGATTTCGGCGATCTTCTGGCCCCTCGCCACGTTCTGTCCTTCCTTCACCAGCAGGTTGCTGTTGTGGGCATAGGCGGACAGATAGGTCTGGTTGTGCTTGATGATGATGAGCTTGCCGTAGCCGCGCAGGCCCACACCGCTGTAGACGACGCGTCCCGACGCCGAGGCAAAGACCGGATCGCCGATCTTGCCGACGATATCGACGCCCTTGTTGGTCGCTTCGGAGAATCCTGCGAGAACACGGCCCGTTGCCGGCCACATCCACGCCACCGTGTCCTGCCCGTCCTCGACGCTCGGTTGCGGCGACGCCGGTTCGGGTGCCGGCGGCGCCGGAGACTGTCGCAGGAGCATGGCGAGGTTTTCCTCCGAGTAAGGCAGCTTCATCGCTTTGGGGCCGGTCTTGAGAAGATCGCCCCCGGCACGCGGCTCCGCCCCCCCCCGCGGCGCGGCGCCTGCCCGCGGATCCACGCCGATCGAGCGCGCCTCCACCGAGCCCGGTATGGTCGCCGGCTGCACCTGCACCCCTTGGACCTGCGTCTGGGGCTGCCCCGCCACCGCCGGCACGGGCGCCCGCATACGCAGTACCAGCCCGGCCTTGATGTCCGCCGGATCGGTAATGTTATTCCAGGCGGCGACATCCCGATAGTCGAGGCCGTTGTCGAGCGCGATGCTGTAAAGGGTATCGCCGCGCTTGACGGTGTAGCTTTCGGGCCGCTGCTCCGCGGCCGGCGCGGCCGGCTTCGCGGGGGACGGGCGGCCGACGGACCGCTCGACGACCGGTGCCTGATACGGACCCGCGCATCCGGCCAGGAACGCAATAGCGAGTACGGCGAAAAAAATCCCTGGCCGTTTCACTGCCTGCCTCCTCTCAAAGGTACAAAACGCACGGCGTCGAGCCATTTTTCCGTCAATCCGGCCGGAGTCCTCTCGACGAGGCACAGCGCCTGATCGCCGCTTCCCACGGGCACGATCATTCTGCCACCCGGCGCAAGCTGCTGCAAAAGCGCGCCGGGAATCCCGGGCGTCGCCGCCGCGACGATGATGCCGTCGAAGGGCGCCGCTTCGGGCAATCCTCCGTTGCCATCGGCGTGCACCAGCCTCAGGTTCGACAGGCGCAAGGAGCGGAGGTTTCCGCGCGCCTTTTCGAGCAATCCCGCGATGCGCTCGACCGAATACACTTGCTTTGCGAGGCGCGCGAGCAAGGCCGCCTGATAGCCGCAGCCGGTTCCGATTTCGAGCACCTTCGAGAGCGGCTTGTCCCCGCGCAAGGCTTCGAGCATACGCGCCACCACGAAGGGTTGCGAGATGGTCTGCTCGAAGCCGATCGGCAGGGCGGTATCCTCGTAGGCGCGGCTCGCGAGCGCTTCGTCGATGAAAATATGGCGCGGAATGGCGCCGATCGCGGCAAGCACCGCCTCATCGCGTATGCCCTTCTCACGCAGGCGCACGACCATGCGGTCGCGCGTGCGCTGCGAGGTCATCCCTATGCCGCGGGTTTTCGAAAGCATCACTTCGCCAGCCAGGTCTTGATCAGAGGAATCTGCTGCTGGTGCGTGAGATCCATCTGCAGCGGCGTGAGCGACACGCAGTCCGACGCGACGGCGTGGAAATCGGTCCCGGGCCCGGCATCCTGCGCGGCGCCGGCCGCGCCCACCCAGTACACCGTCTCGTTGCGCGGGGTCTTGGTCTTGATCGTGGGCTCCGCCTTGTGGCGTTTGCCCAGCCGCGTCACTTCGAAACCCTTGAGCGCCTCGTAGGCGATGTCGGGGACGTTCACGTTGAGCAGCACAGGCTCGCGCGGAGGCTGTCTCTGGAAGCGCGCGACCAGCTCGCGCGTGACGCGCGCCGCCGTGTCGTAGTGCCTGCCGGCCTTGCTCGCGAGCGAGATCGCGAGCGACGGAATGCCGAGCAGATAGCCTTCGGTCGCGGCCGCTACCGTGCCCGAATAAATAGTGTCATCGCCCATATTTGCGCCCAGATTGATCCCGGAGATGATCATGTCGGGCATCTCATCGAGCAATCCGGTCACGGCGAGATGAACACAGTCGGTGGGCGTGCCGTTTACGAAGCGGAAGCCGTTCCCGGACGTGCGCACCGAAAGCGGGCGATCCAGGGTGAGGGAGTTGGAGGCGCCGCTGCGATCGCGCTCGGGTGCGACCACGGTGACGCTGGCAAGGCCGGAGAGCGTTTCTGCAAGGATCGCGATGCCGGGCGCGAAGTACCCGTCGTCGTTGCTGAGCAGAATGCGCATCTACCGGCTTGTCTGGAACTCTGGCCGATTCTACTCGAAGCGCTGTGGGAAAGACTTGGCTGAGATGCTTCCGTGTTGTCCGGGTGTCAAAAGCTGTCGGATCTCGCACACCCTGCGTTGAATCCGCCGCCACGCCCTGTTGCAGGGCAGGGCTATCGCTGGGCCGCGGTCCTGAGGTCCAACTGACCGAAAAACCCCGCGCGGAAACCCCTGGCGTACTCGTCGATTCCGACCTGAAGATACAGAGTCAGCGCGCCGCCCTCGGTCCGGGCAGATTGCCCGTCGGCGACTCCGCTGGCATAAGCGTCTGAAGGACCTTCGTTTTCGATGGACTTGAACTCCGCCACTGTTCCCATGACCGCCTCCACCTGAGTAACACTCCTCTCTAGCTCAGCAAGGGGCGTGCCAGTCGGATCGTGCCTCAGCATCTTTTCATCCTCGTTAAGGAGTAGCCGGCCAGAAATCCCTGGCGATACTCGTCCAGGTCCCCTACGGGATAGCTGGGAGTCTGCGTGCCGTATTTGCGTGCCGCAGTGCCATCGAGGTACCCCTCCGCAAAAGCATCGGACCAGCCGTGTTTCGCGGCCAAATCCCGGAACTCCTCTTCGGGCAAGTTTTTCACGTTCCCTCCCTTTGGGTACGGGGAAGGGCAGCAATTTCCGGGCCGGGCCGGGTCGGGTCAGCGCCTTGCTGCGGCGAGAACGCCGCGCACGCTCTCGATCGCGGACAGTGCGCGCTGCAATTGGTCGATGTCTTCGACTTCCACGGTGAAGTACATGGAGGCGACGTCGTTGCGGGTTTGCGTCTTGGCCGCGATCACGTTGGTCTTCTGCCGCACCAGCGTTTCGGTCACGTCGCGCAGCAGCCCTTGCCGGTCGTTCCCGCGAACCACGATGTCCACGGGGTACGCCTGAGCCCCTTGCTTGCCCCATTCGGCGCCGATGATGCGCTCGGGAAAGCGCTCCACGAGGCGCGCGAGGCTCGAGCAGTCTCGCCGGTGCACCGAGACGCCGCGCCCCTTGGTGACGAAACCCGAAATCCGGTCGGGCGGCGCGGGCTTGCAGCAGCGCGCGAGCTGCGTGAGCAGCCGGTCCACGCCGACCACGAGAACACCGCGGCCCGGCTGCGCGGCGCGCGCCCGGTGCGGCGCCGCGGGCGGCAGCGCCCGTTCCGCTTCGCCGCGCAGCGCCATCTGCAGCTGCCGCGAGCCGATTTCCTCGCGCCCGACCGCCGCAAAGAGCTCATCGGGCTCGTCGAAGCCGAGGCGTTTTGCCAGATCCTCGAGGCTCGCGGCGCGCTTGCCTTCACGCTGCAGCTCGCGCTCGACCGCGGCGCGGCCGGCAGCGACGACGCTCGCGATCTCGCGGCTGTTGAACCACTGGCGCACCTTGTTGCGCGCGCGCGAGCTCTTGATATAGCCGAGCACGGGATTGAGCCAGTCGCGGCTCGGCCCTCCAGTTTTGGCGGTAATGATCTCGACCGCTTCGGCATTCTTCAATCGATAGTCGAGCGGGACGATCGCCCCGTTCACCTTGGCGCCGCGGCAGCGGTGGCCGACGTCGGAGTGCAGCGCGTAGGCGAAGTCCACCGGTGTCGCCCCTTCCGGCAGATCGATGACCCGCCCCTGAGGCGTGAGCACGTAGACGGTGTCGCCCAGCACGGCGTGCTTGGACTGCTCGACCCAGTCCGAGGCGTCCACGATCTCGTCGCGCCACGCGAGCATCTGCCGCAGCCAGGCGATCTTGTCGTCGAAGGGGTCGCCTTTGCCGGCCGCGCGCTTTGCCCCTTCCTTGTAGCGCCAGTGCGCGGCGACGCCGAGCTCCGCGTCGCGGTGCATCTCGCGGGTGCGGATCTGCACTTCCAGGGCCTTTCCCTCCGGTCCGATCACCGCCGTGTGCAGCGAACGGTAGAGGTTCGCTTTCGGCCTCGAGATGTAATCGTCGAATTCCCCCGGGATCGGAGCCCACAGGTTATGCACGACGCCGAGCACCGTGTAGCAGTCCTTCGCCTCGTCCACGAGCACCCGCAGGCCGCTCACGTCGTGGATCTGCGAGAAATCGAGCGACTTCGCGCGCATCTTCGTATAGATGCTGTAGAGGTGCTTCGGCCGGCCGCTGATCTCGGCCCGGATTCCGGCGAGCGCGAGCTCGTCGGCGAGCGCGACGATCGCATTTTCGACTGCGCGCTCGCGCTCGCTGCGGCGATTGTCGAACAGGGCGGCGATGCGCTTGTAGAGGCCGGGGTCGAGATAGCGGAACGAAAGGTCTTCCAGCTCCCACTTGAGCTGCCACACGCCGAGGCGATTGGCGAGCGGCGCGTAGATGTCGAGCGTCTCGCGGGCGAGCTCGCGGCGCGCGGCTTCCGGGGAGTTCACGAACCAGCGCAGAGTCTGCGTGCGGCTCGCAAGGCGCAGCAGCACCACGCGGATGTCCTCGACCATGGCGAGCAGCATCTTGCGCAGCACTTCGGCCTGCGCCTGCGAGTCCTTGCCCTGCGCGGCGCTGCGTGTGATCACGCGCAGCGCGTTGAGCCGGCTGATACCCGCAACAAGCGAAGCGACCGCCGCGCCGAACGATGCCTTCAGCTTTTCCTCGGCCCCGGGGAGATAAACGGGTACGGCAAAGAGCAGCCCGGCAGCCCGCGCATCGGCGTCGAGCCTGAGGCCGGCGACGTTGCGCGCGGTCCCCAGGGCGTGCCCGTAAGCCGGCTCGCCGGTGCCGAGCAGTTTTTCGCCGTAGACGCTCGCGGCAAACTCGAGCGCCCGGGCGAGCGCACGCCGGTCCTCTTCGGAGATTCCGGCGTTGAGGACGTCGGACTCGACCATTTCGGCGAGATCCTGGCGCGTAGTGGAGACCATGCTCGAAGTTTATCCCACGCTATGGCGCCGCAGAGCGCCGTCCCGGATAATCCGTCTTTTTCCCGGAACCCCCTGATGTCCGACGCACTCGCGCGGCAGCGGACGCTGTCCACCCTGCTGCTGTTGGTCGCCGCCGCGTCCTGGGGCGGCAACTGGGTGGCCGCGCGCGCGATCACGCTCGAGGTCCCCCCGTTCGCGTTGTCGTTCTGGCGCTGGGCCATCGCCGCGGCGCTGCTGCTGCCCTTCGCCGCCGCGCAACTGCGCGAGGACGCTGCGCTCATCCGGCGCCATCTCCCCGCGCTCATCGCTTTCGGCGTGATTGGGGCCGGGGGATTCACCCTGCTCGGCTACTGGGGGGTGCGCTACACCACCGCGGTCAACGCGACGCTGCTGAATTCATCGCTGCCGCTGTTCGTCGTGCCGCTGTCCTGGTGGCTGCTCAAGCTCACCGTCAGCGCCAGGCAGCTCGCGGGGCTGGCGCTGTCGCTCGCGGGGGTCGCCTGCATCATCAGCTCGGGCGAACTGCAAACGCTCGCGCGGCTCTCCCTCAATCCCGGGGACCTGCTGCTCCTCGCCGGGGCGCTCCTGTGGGCGATCTATACCGTTCTGCTGAAATGGCGCCCTCCCCTTCGGCCGCTGTCGTTCCTGTTCGCCATCGTCGCCGCGGCGGCGGCCTTCTCGCTGCCTTTCTACCTGTGGGAGATCTCGGCGGGCGGCACGATGACGGTCTCCCCGAGAACCCTCGCGGCGATCGGCTATCTCGCGATCTTTCCGTCCATCGTGGCCTACATCTGCTGGAACCACGCGGTGGCCGTGCTGGGGCCCAATGTGGCGGGATTCTTCAATCCGGTGATCCCCGTGTTCGGGACGCTGTTTGCGGTGACCTTGCTCGGCGAACCGTTCCGCCTCTACCACCTCGCGGGATTCGCCCTGGTGCTGGGCGGCGTGGTGCTCACTTCAAAACGCTAGATGGGCTTGCTACGCAACTGGCGCCGCAAGCGCGTGCTGAAAAGCGCCCGTATCGACGAAGCGCTGTGGACACGAGTCGCCACGAAGCTGTCCTTTCTTCGCGGCCTGTCGAAAGAGGAAACCGCACGGCTCAAGCAGCTCGTCCTCCTCTTTCTCGCCGAAAAAGAAATGCACGGCGCGCGCGGCTTCAAGCTCACCGACGATGTGCGCCTGTCGATCGCCGCGCAAGCCTGCCTTCCGATTCTCAATCTCGGCCTGGACATCTACGACGTCTGGGTCGGCATCGTCGTCTACCCGGGCGAGTTCCGCGTGCGCAAGGAGGAAACGGACGAGCACGGAATCGTGCACACCTTCGACGAGGAACTCGCGGGCGAAGCCTGGCCGGGCGGGCCGGTGATCCTCTCCTGGGAAGACGTCAAGCTGACCGAGCGCGGCTACAACGTGGTGATCCACGAATTCGCGCACAAGATCCATATGGACGGAACCGGCGACGAGAATTTCCCGGCCGCGGGCGCCGGAATGGACGCCGCGAAATGGCGCAGGACACTCGAAGAAGCCTACGAGCGCTTCTGCGGCGAAGTCGACGCCGGCCGGCCGACCTTCATCGACGACTACGCCTCCGAACACCCGGCCGAATTCTTCGCCGTCATGAGCGAGGCCTTCTTCACCGAATCCGCCGTGCTCGCGCGCGACTGGCCCGAGCTGTACGG
>Ga0137412_10001935_pt1 | contig 16258 bp, 14 predicted proteins | sample CZODoug2_1_16fun_FD_122160 | JGI IMG/M metagenome (GOLD analysis project Ga0137412, IMG submission 122160) | Vadose zone soil fungal communities from Angelo Coast Range Reserve, California, USA - CZODoug2_1_16fungal (Hybrid Assembly) | ecosystem: Environmental > Terrestrial > Soil > Vadose zone...
GCATTCGGCCACCAAAGTCATTGGCTGACCTTTAGCGCACCTGTAATTTTCACTTTATGAAAGGTCGTCACCACGCGGTTCGTTCCGATATAATTATGAATCCAGCGTCTCAGGGTGATTTTAACCCGCAGAATGACATTTCGGAAGCAGTCACACCCCCAAACGGGGGGATATGGCCGCAAATGAACCTTCTTACACTTATTTCTCAACGCGGCTGATCATTCAGGCCAGTCAGGTGTTTGTCCACGAGATTTCATACAAGAGCTGAAAGAACGCTAAACTGGCATCGCAAGAAAGAGATGCAATTCACCGAGTGTTTAGAGAACGAATTTGCGGGCAAGGTAGCGCTGGTGTTGGGCGGCAGTTCCGGGATCGGATTGGGCGCCGCCGAATTGTTGGCGCGGCGCGGTGCTAAGGTCATAATCATCGGCCATGATGACAGCGTCGCTGGTGCCACAGTACGAATCTCGTCTGTTCACAATTGTGTCGAGGGTTTTCAAGGTGATGCTTCTGAGGAAGCATTTATGCGCTGCACCATTGAAAAAGTGATCTCTGATTATGGAGGGATCGACATTCTGGTTAATTCCGCAGCGATCCATCCGATGGGCGATGTTACTGAAACAGATGTCGCGATGTGGGATCGCGCCATCGCGGTCAATCTACGATCCATGTATTTGAACTGCCATCTGACAATTCCGAGTATGGTCAAGCGTGGCGGGGGGGTGATTATCAACGTGGCATCAGTGCAGGCCACCGCCTGCACAAAGAGAGTATGCGTTTATGCAACTACCAAAGGCGCAATTGTGGCCTTTACCCGCACACTGGCTGTGGATTTTGCACAAAAGGGCATTCGCGCCAATGTGGTTTCACCTGGGTCAATCATTACACCCATGCAGGAGTACTTTGCCAACCTTAATCGCCGCGAAGGCCAAACGGTTGAAGAAATATATAAGCAGTTTGCCAAACCTGTCCCGTTGGGAAGACTGGGTGATGTTGCTGAGACTGCGGAGTTGATTTGTTTTCTGGCAAGCCCGCGTTCCGGATTTTGCAACGGCAGTGAATATGTTGTCGATGGAGGGCTGATTGCGGGATTGCGCTTATATTGAAAGAACTCTTCGTTGTCACCGGATAATTCCATGAGAATAGAAAGAATAGAAACATTTATCATGCATGTGCCGGTGACTGGCAACGGAATCGCAGACAGCACCAACCAGATTACTCATTGGGGTGTGCCCGGCGTGGTGCTTTTTGCGGACAATGGTCTGAAGGGGTATGGCTACACAGGAACTCACGCCCTCTTATCGGGCGACCAATTGATCACCAATTTTATTGCTAGTATTTACGGCCCTTTGCTCCTGGGGGAAAATGCCGCTGACGTGAAGGCTCTTTGGAAGAAACTCTATCATTACCCGGCGGCGCGTTGGATTGGGCGGGCGGGCGTCAGCCAACTCGCCCTTGCTTGCATTGATGTAGCGTTATGGGATCTCAAAGCGAAGGCTGCGAACCTGCCGCTCTGGAAACTTTTAAGTACTGACCCCATGCCGGTAGTAGAAGCGTACAATACTGACTACGGTTGGTTGAACATCCCCATAGAGCAATTGATTGAAGGCTGTAAGAAAGTGGTAGATCAAGGATTCAAAGGGATAAAAATTAAAGTTGGCCATCAGAACCCTGAGATTGACATGAGACGTATCGCCGCCGTCCGTGAAGCTGTTGGTTCAAATGTGCGGCTGATGATTGATGTAAATGGCAAATGGGATGTAAATACTGCGCGGAAATACGCTGCGCAACTGAAGGAGTTTAATTTATTCTGGATTGAAGAACCCTTATGGTTTGACGATCTGGAGGCGCATAAAGAGCTTGCGTCATTCCTGGGAGTTCCAATTGCTCTGGGCGAACAGCTTTATTCGGAATGTCATTTCGACAGCTTCATGGCGTCCGGTGCGGTGGATTTTGTTCAGGTAGATGCCGTGCGCGTGGCAGGCATCGACGAAGCGCTTGAAGGCGTCCGGGCCACCGTAGGGCTCGTGCACCGCGAACAGCGCGACCCCGTCGTACCCCCAGCCGTGCACGCCGGGGAACGCCGCCACCGGCATCACCTCGACCAGGTCCACGCCGAGTTCGACGAGGTGGTCCAACCGTTCGATGGCCGCATCGAAAGTGCCGGCCGGGGTGAACGTACCGATGTGCAGCTCGTAGGTCACCGAGCCGGGCAACGCCCGACCCCGCCAGGCCGCGTCGGTCCACCCGAAGGCGTCGTGGTCGTAGGCCCGGGACAGCCCGTGCACCCCGTTCGGCTGCCGGGGCGAGCGTGGGTCCGGGAAGGGCCCGTCGCCGTCCACCAGCCAGCCGTAGTCCTCCCCGGCCACCGGCGCGCGATCACTGCGCCACCACCCGTCGGCCCCCCGGCGCGGGCGGAGCCGGGCACCACCCACCGTCAGCTCAACGTCCGAGGCGTTCGGGGCCCACACTGCATATGGCTGCACAGAAGGACACTGACAGATTTCCGGCCCGGTCAAACCCGGTGTCGCGCACAGCACTACCGCCCGCCCGGGCCACACTGTGCCGATGCGGTTCGGGGGAGTGCGATACAGGGCCGCCGGCGTGGCGGTCGCCGCGCTGGTTGCTGCGTGCTGCGCGGTGCCCGCTGCCCACGCCGCTCCTGCTCGGGCCGGCGAGATGCACCTGGCCGGGATGGCCACCGGTGCGGTGATCCCGAACTCCTGGATCGTCACGCTGCGCTCCGGTGACCCCGATCGGGTGGCCGCCGAGCACGCCCGTTGGGGGGTGCACGTGGGGCAGGTGCTGCACTCCGCCCTGCGCGGCTACACGGGTCGGATGAACGCCGCGCTCGCGCGGCGGGTTGCCGCGGACCCACGGGTACGCACCGTGGAGCAGGACCGGGTGGTGCGCGCGACCAGCGACTGGCCTTCACCGGGGGTGTCCGCGCCCAGCGCACAGTCCATCCCCACCGGGGTGGCCCGGGTGGGGGCGCCGGCGAGTTCGACCAAGGCCGGCGACGGGCACGGCACGGTGGATGCGGACATCGCGGTGCTGGACACCGGGATCGACGCGGGCCATCCCGACCTGAACGTGGCCGGCGGCACGGATTGCGTGCCGGGCACCACGTCCTGGGACGACGAACGCGGGCACGGCACGAACATCGCGGGCATCGCCGCGGCGAAGGACAACGACTTCGGCGTGGTCGGGGTGGCGCCCGGTGCCCGGGTCTGGGCAGTACGGGTGCTCGACGCTGCGGGCGACGGCAGCCTGGCCACGCTGACCTGCGGCATCGACTGGGTGACCGCGCACGCGGCCATCATCGACGTGGCCAACATGAGCCTGATCGGCATCGACCCGGGCGATGGCAATTGCCTGGACGGCGGGTTGCATCAGGCCATCTGCACCTCGGTGGCCGCGGGGGTCACCTACACGGTGGCCGCGGGCAACGACGCGGCCGATGCCTCGAGCTACAGTCCCGCCTCCTACCCGGAGGTGATCACCGTGGGCGCCATCGCCGACTACGACGGCAGAGGCGGTGGGCTGGCTGACACCCCGTCGGGTTGCGACGGTGGTGGGGACGACGAGTTCGCCACGTTCTCCAACTACGGCTCGGTGGTGGACATCCTCGCGCCCGGCGTGTGCATCCGGTCCACCTGGCTGAACGGTGGCTATGCGACGCTCACCGGCACCTCGCAAGCCGCGGCGCACGTGGCGGGGGCGGCCGCGCTGTACCGGTCGCAGCATCCCGGCGCCGGCCCCGCGGCTGTTCGCGAAGCGTTACGGGAGGCCGCGTCCTCGAACTACGACCTGTCCACCGACCCGGACGATGTGCCGATCCGGTTGCTCGACGTCGCCGACTTCTAACTGCGCAGGAACAGCGCGACCGGCAACGGGTCCAACAGTTTCGCGGCCGCATGCGGCCCACTGGCGAACTGACGGCCGGTCAGCACATCGACCCAGGTGCCCGAGGGCAGGTCCACCGTGTGCTCGCCGTGGTCACCGGCCCACGTCCGGGGTAGGCGGGTGACCAGGGTGACCACCTGATCGGCGCGGACGAAGCCGAACAGGTGCGGTGAACTCGTGGGCAGCGGACGATAGTCGCCACTGAAGGCATCCGGGTGGTCCCGGCGCAGGCGAAGCGCGCGTGAGGTGACCAGCAGCTTCTCGTCATCGAGATCAGCCGGGGGTTCCCCGGCGTCCAATGCGGCCAGCCGGGCCCGGCGGGCGTCGAAGTCGACCGGGCGACGGTTGTCCGGGTCGACCAGGGTCAGCGTGGTGAACTCGGTGCCCTGGTACACGTCCGGAACCCCCGGCATGGTCAGCTGCACGAGCTTCTGACCCAGCGTCACCACACGGGCGGCCGGGTCGAGCTCGTCGACGAACGCTGCGACGCGACCGCACAAGGCGCTGTCCGCCAGCACCGCCCGGGCGAATGCGTCGACCGCCTCGTCGTAGTCGGCGTTCGGTGAGGTCCACGAGGTGTGCAGCTTCGCCTCGCGGGTGGCCTTGTGCAGGTAGGCGGTCAGGCGCTCGGCGTCCAACGGCCAGGCTCCGACCAGCGTCTGCCACATGAGGTATTCGGTCGCCGGGTCCGGCCCGGCCGGGCGCCGATGGCCCGCGGCCGCGCTCCGCCACTCGCCGACCGTGCGCTCCCAGTGCTCAGGCAGCTCGGCGAGCACGCTGAGCCGGGCCCGGACGTCCTCGCCGCGTTTGGTGTCGTGGGTGGACAGCGTGGTCATCCCGGTGGGCCGGGTGCGCTGCATAGTCGTCGCGTAGGCGTGGAAGGTCACCGGGGCCACCGCCGGCGCGTCCGGCTCACCGCCCACCTCATTGGCCGAGCTGAGCGGGAACCATCGATAGAACGCGGTGTCCTCGACGCCCTTGGCCATCACCGGGCCGGTGGTCTGTTGGAAGCGGACGACGAATTCCTTGCGGCGCACGTCGCCGGGCGGGGCGTACGAGGCGAATTCGCGGATCAGGTCCACCGTCGCATGGCGTTCCTCGGGCAGCCGGGACCGGGCGGCGGCGGCGGCGCGGTCCAATACCGCGACTGCCTCCGCGGGCGCGGGATGTCCGGGCACCACGTAGGTGCGGTACACCTCGCAGCCCACCAGCAGTTCGGTGATGGCCTCCGCCAGGCCGCGGCGGGTGTGGTCGCGCAGCCGCAGGTGGTCCTGGCAGATGTCGGCGGCCAACCCGGAGAGTCGTTCCACCTCCGCGTACAGGCTGGTGGTCACGATCTGCCGCTTGGCTGCCTCCACCACGGTGGCAAAATCCGCCTCTCCGCCGGTCATCCGGGTGTGCACGTCCACCAGCGCAGCGAAACCTGCCGGGTCGACGAACAGCCCGCCCACCCGGCGCAGCGCGTCGTAGCCGGTGGTGCCCGCGCACGGCCAGTCGGCCGGGAGTTCCTCCTCGCCGATGAGAATCTTCTCCACCACCACCCAGCAACCGCCGGTGAGTTGCTGAAGGCGCGTCAGGTAGTCGACGGGATCGGCCAAACCGTCCGGGTGGTCCACCCGCAGCCCGGACACCTGACCCTCCCGGACCAGCGCGCCGATCAGGTAGTGCGATTCGGTGAACACCGCCGGGTTCTCCACCCGCACCGCGGCGAGGGTGTCGATGTCGAAGAACCGCCGGTAGTTCAGTTCCTCATCGGCCACCCGCCAGTAAGCCAGCCGGTACCACTGCCGGTCGAGCAATTCCTCCAGCGGCAGGTGCTCGGTGCCCGGTCGCACCGGCAGCACGTGGTCGAAATAGCGCACCAACGGCTCCTGGCCGGAGGTGTCCAGCACGATCTCCCCATCGTCCAGGCACTCGCCGATGCGTCGGCCCAGCAACGGCATCAGCATCGTGCGATCCGGCACCGTCCAGTCCACGTCGAACCACTCCGCGTAGGGGGACAGTGGGCCGTCGCGCAGTACCGACCAGAGCGGGGCGTTCAGGGTGGCCGGGGTGGGCAGCGCCATGTGGTTGGGCACGATGTCCAGCACGATGCCCATACCCGCGGCGCGAGCCGCCTCGGCCAAACTGTGGAAGGCCTCGGCACCACCGAGCTCCTCGGACAACCGGTCGTGGTCGACCACGTCGTAGCCGTGCATGGAACCGGGTACCGCAGCCAGTACCGGCGAGAGGTACAGGTGGCTGATGCCCAACGCGGCCAGATGTTCCAGCACGCCCTCGGCGTCGGCGAACCCGAACCCGGCGTGCAATTGCAGCCGGTAGGTGGAGCGGGGAGTCAGCACCGGCGCAGTACCTGCAACGACCGGTCAAGCATGTGCACCTTCGTGCCGGCGGACACGATGGCCTGTCCGCTCACGTTGGGCGCGGCGGTGTCCAGCACCACCGCCCACGCCGCGCCGTACTCCACGGCGGGCAGCACGAAGTCCAACTCGCCCTCGTAGGCGTTGAGCAGCAGGTAGAAGGAGTCGTCGGCGATGCGCTCGCCGCGGTTGTCCGGTTCGGTGATCGCGGCGCCATTGAGGAACACCGCGACGGACTTGTTGAAGCCCGCCGACCAGTCCTGCTCGGTCATCGGGGCGGCCGCCGGGGTGAACCACCCGATGTCGGGCAGCTCCCCGTGCACCGGGCGTCCGGCGAAGAACCGACGCCGGCGCAACACCGGGTGCGCGGCGCGCAATCGCGCACAGGCCCGGGTGAACGCCAACAAGTCCTTGTCGATGATCGACCAGTCCACCCAGGAGATTTCGTTGTCCTGGCAGTAGGCGTTGTTGTTGCCGCGCTGGGTGCGACCGAGCTCGTCGCCGTGCAGCAGCATCGGCACGCCCTGGGAGAGGAACAGTGTGGCGATGAAGTTGCGTTGCTGGCGGGCCCGGCGGGCGAGCACCTCCGGGTCCTTCGTGTCGCCCTCCGCGCCACAGTTCCAGGACCGGTTGTGGCTCTCCCCGTCCCGGTTCTCCTCGCCGTTGGCCTCGTTGTGCTTGTCGTTGTAGGAGACCAGGTCGCGCAGGGTGAACCCGTCGTGCGCGGTGACGAAGTTGATCGAGGCGTGCGGCCGTCGTCCGTCGTCCTGGTACAGGTCCGAAGAGCCGGTCAGTCGGGACGCGAACTCCGGCAGGGTGTCCGGTTCGCTGCGCCAGAAGTCGCGCACGTTGTCCCGGTACTTGCCGTTCCACTCCGTCCACAGCGGCGGGAAGTTGCCCACCTGGTAGCCGCCCTCGCCGACGTCCCACGGTTCGGCGATCAGCTTTACCTGGGAGACCACCGGGTCCTGGTGCACCAGATCGAAGAACGCGGAGAGCCGGTCCACCTCGTGGAACTGCCGGGCCAGCGTGGCGGCCAGGTCGAACCGGAATCCGTCGACGTGCATCTCCAGCACCCAGTAGCGCAGCGAGTCCATGATCATCTGCAACACGTGCGGGTTGCGCATCAGCAGCGTGTTACCGGTCCCGGTGGTGTCGTAGTAGAACCGCGGATCGTCGCCCAGCCGGTAGTACGCGGCGTTGTCGATGCCCCGGAAACTCAGCGTCGGCCCCAGATGGTTGCCCTCCGCGGTGTGGTTGTAGACCACGTCGAGGATCACCTCGATACCCGCCCGGTGCAGTGCCTTCACCATGGCGCGGAACTCCTGCACCTGCCGGCCACCGTGTGCCTGGGAGGCATAACTGTTCTGCGGGGCGAAATACGCGATCGAGTTGTAGCCCCAGTAGTTGCGCAACCCGCGGTCTGCCAACGGGTGGTCGTGCACGAACTGGTGCACCGGCATCAGTTCGACGGCGGTCACGCCCAGGCTCTGCAGGTGCTCGATCATCACCGGGTGCGCGAGCCCGGCGTAGGTGCCGCGGATGTTCTTCGGGATGTCGGGGTGATTGATGGTCAGACCCTTGACGTGGGCCTCGTAGATCACCGTGCGGTGATACGGGGTGCGCGGGTGTCGGTCGTCGCCCCAGTCGAAGTACGGGTTGGCGACCACCGAGTGCATCGTGTAGCGCGCACTGTTCTGGTTGTTGCGGGTATTCGGCGGGGTGAACCGGTAGGCGTACAGCGCCTCGTTCCAGCTGATCTGGCCGTCCACCGCCTTCGCGTAGGGGTCGATCAGCAACTTGTTGCGGTTGCACCGGTGCCCGTGCGCCGGGTCGTAGGGCCCGTGCACCCGGTAGCCGTAGCGCTGACCCGGTTCGGCGCCGGGCAGGTAGCCGTGGTGCACGAACGCGTCCACCTCGGGCAGCATCACCCGACTCTCCCGGCCGCGCACGTCCAGCAGGCAGAGCTCGACCCGTTCGGCCACCTCGGAGAACAGCGCGAAGTTGGTGCCCGCGCCGTCGTAGGTGGCGCCCAACGGGTAGGCGGTGCCCGGCCAGACGGTGGTGGCATCCATATGTTCGGTGGTCCCCCGTTGCCCGATGCGGCCGATCGGTGTTTCGGCCGCCGAGGCGTCATCCTGTCGCATGGCGCTGCGCTACCCAGCCTGCGCCCACTCATCCCGGGCGGGGCCCGGGATTCGTCCGGGGGAGGTGCTGATGACCAGGGCGAATCGGGTCACTCCGGTCGGTGAACTCATCGCGGTGCCCGACCGTGGGTTGTTCTGGGGCAACCGCGGTTGTTTGGTGAACGACGCCCGCGAGGTGACGCGTTACTCCGCGGGCCGGATGTGGATCATCTGCGTGTTGTCGTTCAAGGGGCGCCGCCGCGTGCAGTGGCAGCCTCGCCGGCTCACCGAGGTGTACTTCCTGGACGAGGCCACCGGGATGGCTGCGGGTCACCGGCCGTGCGGGGAGTGCCGCAACCTGGATTACCGGAGGTTCAAGGCGGCGTTCTTCGCCACCTACCCCGAGGACGAGCCGGGGGTACGCGGCATCGATGCCCGGATGCACGCTGACCGGTTGGTCGCGCGCGGGGTGCGCCGCACGTATCCGGACGACTCGGGGGCCCTGCCGACCGGGACGATGGTGCTGCGCGAGGACGCAGGGTGGCTGATCCGCGGGGATCGACTGTTGCGCTGGACACCCGGTGGCTACGACACCGTCGAGCCCTACCGCGCCGGGCAGGCGCTCACCGTGTTGACCCCGCGGTGCACGGTCGCCGTGTTGGCCGAGGGATACCGGCCGGTGCTGCACCCGACCGCAGAGTCGATCTGACGCAACGTCAGTGCTTGGCGCGCAGGCGTTCCGCCAGTTGCCGGCCCCCGGTCACACCGGGACGGCGAGCTCCACCAGGTAACCGTTGGACGCCGAACCGCTCGCTTTGGCCAGCTCAAGGGAGTACCCGTTCTTGAAGACCGGGTCGGTGTCCAGGGTGATCTGCGACAGCCGGGAGGCGCTCTGCTCGTAGCCTGGCGAGGCGTAGACCTCCTTGCAGGCCTGCTCCGGCAGCGCAATCTGCGTTGTCCGCAGCCGTTCCCCGCCGTCCCCGGCGTGTTCCAGGTCCAGGTAGACCGCGATGTTGAGGTGGGGCCAACGGCCCACCTCCGCGCCGGGGAAGATCGAGGTGAACTCCACGACGCCGTCGGAGTACACCACTCCGACGCCGCGCAGGTAGTTCTCGCCGGCCAGGTTCTGCCCGTACATGGAGTAGTCACCGTCGCGGTTGCACTGCCACAGGTAGACCGCGGCGCCGTCGTAGGGAATGCCGCCCTGCTGATGGTCGGTCACGGTGAGCCGCACCTTCATCGGCACGCCCTCGGCAGTGGTGGTGCTCCCGCCGAAGCTGCTGCGAATGTCCGTGCGATCCGCGCCCGGCTGATTAAGCACGTTCGGACCGTTGGTGCCATCGGCCGGGTACGGCCCGTCGGGTTCCTCGGGGATGGTCCCTTTGGGCACCGGCGTCGCCGACTGGTCCGGTTGCTCCAACAGGTTCATGCCCGGCGGCGGCGGGCCGCCGCTGGGCGTCGCGGTCGGCGCCGGGCCGGGGGGCACGTCGCCGGAGACGGGTATCGAGGGCGGCGCCGCCGCCGCCATCGGTGCTGACACCGGTGCCGCGGCTGAGTGGCTGCTACCGCAACCGGCCAGCAGGGCGGAACCCATCGCGCCGCCGAACAGCCCGAGTAGGCGGCGTCGCGTGAGGATGCGGGCGGCGTCGTGCGCAGGTCCGCCGTCGTGGTCGGGCGCGGGGACAGAGCTGTGGTTCATGATCGTTTCCTACCCCCGTCCCACCCAGGTCCATGCCTGCGCAAGGTGAATTGGGGGTCAGCTGAGGCAGGGGTTTTTCCCGGGTTCGGTCAGGGTGCTCAGGCGGCGGGCCGAGCCCGGCCGCCGGCGTCGAAGCGGTGCAGCACGGCCTCAATGACCGCCGGCGCGTCCCCCAACGGCGCGGCCACGGTGTCCGCGCCGGCCAGGTGCGCGGCGGCCCGGGTCGCGTCCAGCAGCCGACCCGGGGCCAGGAACCACGGGGCGACGTCCACCCGATGCGCGCCGCCCGCACGTAGCTGCGCCACCATCGCGGCCAAACCGGGCCCGGTGGCCGCGGCGTGCGCGACGCGCACCTCCGCGCCGGTCCGCCGCTGCCAGCGGCGGGCCAGGGCGAGGACGGCGGTCGCGGCGGCCGAGTCCCGGGTGCCCGCGTAGGCCAGCACCAAACCGGTGCCGGGGCCGGGTTGGGCGCCGGCCGCGCGCAACCGGTGCGCCGCCGCGACCAGCAGCGCCGGGTCCGGACCGAGCGGGTCTGCCGCCTCGATCACCGCACCGCGGGCGCGGGCTTTGGCCAGCGCACCGGGCAGGTCGACCTTGTGGTGGAACGCGTGGCTCAACAACATCGGCACGGCCCGCACCGGCCCGCCCAACGCCATCGCCGCATCGGCCACGTCCGGACCGTCGTGGTCCAGGTAGCCGACGCCCACCCGCAGGTCCGGCAGTACCCCGCGCAGTCGGTCGGCGATCGCGTCCATGGTGGCCGCGTGCCGGGCGTCCCGGCTCCCGTGCGCCACCAACAGCAGCGCCGGGACAGTCATGCCAGGCCCCGCTCGGCCAACGCGGCGAGCACCGTGTCCACCGACTCCTCCAGGCTGCGCCCGACGGTGTCCAGGCGCAGATCGGGGGAGACCGGCACCTCGTACGGGTCGTCCACGCCGGTCAGCCCGACCAATTCCCCGGCCCGTTGTTTGGCGTAGAGGCCCTTCACGTCCCGGGCCGCGCATTCCTCGACCGCGGTGGCGATGTGCACCTCAAAGTACGGCGTGCCGCTCTGCTCGTGCCGCGCACGCACGTGATCGCGGGCCTCCGCGTACGGCGCGATCACCGGGACCAAGGTGATCACCCCGTTGCGGGACAACGTCGCCGCGACGAAGCCGATGCGGCGCACGTTGGTGATCCGGTCCTCCTTGGAGAACCCGAGATCCGCGGTCAGCTCGGTGCGCAATTCGTCGCCGTCGAGAATGTCCACCTGCCGGCCCGCGTCGCGCAGTCGCGCGGCGAGCGCGCCCGCGATCGTCGACTTGCCCGCGCTGGGCAGGCCGGTCAACCACACCGTTGCTCCCTGACGGCCCATCAGGAGTGCAACCCACACTCGGTTTTGCCGGTGCCGGCCCACCGACCGGCCCGGGCGTCCTCGCCCGCCACCGTGCGCCGGGTGCACGGGCGGCAGCCGATCGAGTCGTAGCCGTCCAGCAGCAGCGGGTTGAGCAGAATGCCGTGCTCGGCCACGTAGGCGTCCACGTCGTCCTGCGTCCAGCGGGCGATCGGGCAGATCTTGACCTTGCCGCGGTTGGCGTCCCAGGACACCACCGGGGTGTTGGCCCGCGACGGTGCCTCGTCGCGACGCAAGCCGGTGATCCAGGCGTCGTAGTCGCGCATCGCGGCGTTCAGGGGGGCCACCTTGCGCAGCGCACAGCAGCGGTCGGGGTCGGTGGCGAACAGGTCCTTGCCGAACGCGGTGTCCTGCCCGGCCACGGACAGCGTCGGGGTCACATTGATCACGTTGACGTCATACACCGCGGCGACCGCGTCGCGGGTGCCGATGGTCTCGGCGAAGTGATAACCGGTGTCCAGGAACAGCACGTCGATGCCCGGCTTGACGGTGGACGCCAGGTGCGCCACCACCGCGTCGGCCATCGAGGAGGTCACCGCCAGGCGGTCCCCGAAGACCTTTGCGGCCCATCGGATGATCTCGGTGGCCGGGGCGTCCTCGAGTTCGCGGCCCGCGCACAACGCCAGCGCCTCGGTCCCGGAGGCCAGACGAGCGTCGCGCTTGCGGGCCGGGGCGGACCCCGGTGCCACGTTGGGCTCGACAACAGCGCTGGTCAACCTGACACCTCCATCCCGAGAAACTTCAACGCGAATGCACGCCGACAACTTCCGCACAACCACTGACCATGGTGCTCCAGCGGCCGCAGGTCCTCCTCTGCGCAGTATGGGCAGTGGAAAGGAGCGGCCCGTTCGCTCACGAGAGATCTGCCTCGTCGGCCCTCGTGGTCCACGCGGCGAAGGTTTCCTCGCCCTGGCGCTGCGCCAGGAATCGGTGCAGCACCCGCTCGATGTAGTCCTCGAGCTCCGCGGAGGTGACCTTGAGCCCGCGCACCTTGCGTCCGAACCCCGCGGCCAGGCCGAGGCTGCCGCCCAGGTGCACCTGGTAGCCCTCCACCGTGTTACCGGCCGCGTCGGTCACCAACATGCCCTTCAGGCCGATGTCGGCGACCTGGAAGCGGGCGCAGGCGTTCGGGCAACCGTTCATGTTCACGGTCAGCGGCACGTCGAAGCCCGGCATGCGCCGTTCCATCTCGCTGATCAGCCGCATGGCCCGGTTCTTGGTGTCCACGATGGCGAGCTTGCAGAACTCGATGCCCGTGCAGGCCATGGTCTGTCGGCGGAACGGGGTCGGTCGCACCTGCAGGTCGAGGGACTCCAGCGCCTGCACCAATGACTCGACCTGACCGCTGGGCACATCGAGAATGAGCAGCTTCTGCTCGGCGGTGGTGCGCATCCGGCCGCTGCCGTGCTCCTCGGCCAGGTCGGCGATCTTGCTCAGCAGGGTGCCGGAGATACGGCCCACCATCGGCGCGAAGCCCACGTAGTGGTTGCCGTCGTGCTGCCGGTGCACCCCGATGTGGTCGCGGTGTCCGGCGGGCGGGTCCACCGGCGCCGGGCCGTCGATCAGCCGGCGGTGCAGGTACTCGGTCTCCAGTACCTCCCGGAACTTCTCGATGCCCCAGTCGGCGACCAGGAACTTCAACCGGGCACGGTTGCGCAGTCGGCGGTAGCCGTAGTCCCGGAACACCGAGACCACCGCGGCCCACACCTCGGGCACGTCCTCGCGTGGCACCCAGGCGCCCACCCGTTGGGCCAGCATCGGGTTGGTGGACAGGCCACCGCCGACCCACAGGTCGAAGCCGGGGCCGTGCTCGGGGTGCACCACACCGACGAAGGACAGATCGTTGATCTCGTGCGCCACGTCCATCTTGGGCGAGCCGGAGATCGCCGACTTGAACTTGCGCGGCAGGTTGGCGAACTCCTCGGCGCCGATCCAGCGGCGGACGATCTCCTCGATGGCCGGGGTGCCGTCGATGATCTCGTCCTCGGCGATGCCCGCCACCGGGCTGCCCAACACCACCCGGGGGCAGTCGCCGCAGGCCTCCATGGTGGTCAGTCCGACGGCCTCCAGCCGCGCCCAGATGGCCGGCACGTCCTCGATGCGCACCCAGTGCAGCTGAAAGTTCTGACGGTCGGTCACGTCGCAGGTGTCCCGGGCGTAGTCGGTGGACACCTCAGCGATGGCCCGCAGCTGTTCGCCCGTCAGCTGCCCGCCGTCCAGCCGGATGCGCATCATGAAGTACTTGTCGTCGAGCTCGTGCGGCTCGAGGATCGCGGTCTTGCCGCCGTCGATGCCGGGCTTGCGCTGGGTGTAGATACCCATCCAGCGGAATCGGCCGCGCAGGTCGGCGCTGTCGATGGAGTCGAAGCCCGTGTATTGGTAGCGGTTGATGATCCGCTCCCGCACGTGCAGCGGGCTGTCGTCCTTCTTCATCTGCTCGTTGGCGTTGAGCGGTTCGCGGTGGTTCAACGCCCATTGTCCGTGGCCCTTGTGCTTGGCGGCGCGGGCGGGGGCGGCGTCGGTGGTCGCCATGGCTTTCCTCACAACACGGAGGGGCGCCGGGCGACCGAAGCGCGTCAGAACGCGGGCGGCCTACGACCGGGCACCCGCGGATGAACAGGGGCGGGGGCGCTCAGCAGGCCTGACACGACATCGTCGAGACACGGCCGAGGTCGATGTGACGACGCTCGACCAACGCGATCCCGACGGCGGTCATACAGCCAGAGTACAGCGCGGCGTGGCTGGAGAAAACCTTCACAAGCCCGGGAGCCGGCTACCGTAGAGGCATGGCAGGCCGCGGCGGCGGGTATCCGGGCCGGCTACGGGCCGCGCCGGCCCATCTGCGTTGGCTGATCGCGACCACCTTCCGGATCTGCCTCAAGTTCCGGGTGACCGGACTGGCCGCGGAGATCGGATTCTTCGCGCTGCTCTCGCTGCCCCCGCTGGTGCTGGGGCTGGCGGGCACCTTGGGCTATTTCGCGAACATCGTCGGGCCGGACACCGTCGAGCACTTCCGCAGCTCGATCATCGACCTGGCCCGGCACGCGCTGTCCGACCAGACGGTGGCGGACACGATCGTGCCCACGCTCAACGACGTGCTCAACGGCGGCCGGTTCGACATCATCTCGGTCGGGTTCGTGCTCTCGCTGTGGTCCGGATCGCGCGCGCTGAATGTCACCATCGACACCATCGCGATCATGTACGGCCTCGGCGGGCACCGCGGGATCATCGCCACCCGCGCGCTGTCGTTCTCGCTCTACATCGTCGGCCTGGTGGTCGGGGTGATCCTGCTGCCCCTGGTGCTCGGTGGGCCCGAACTGCTCTCGCTCACGCTGCCGGCCCGCGTGCACTGGCTGGTCGCGCTGTACTGGCCGGTGGTGACGGTCCTGTCCGTGGCCTCGCTGACCACGCTGTTCTGGATCGCAGTGCCGGTGCCGAACTCCTGGGTGCGCGGCGTGCCGGGCGCGTCGCTGGCCCTGGGCGGGGCGCTGCTGGGCAGCTACGGGGTGCGGCTGATCATCAACTGGTCGGTGGGCGGCACCTCCATCTACGGCCCGCTGGCTGCGCCGATCGTGGTGCTGATCTGGCTGTATGCGCTGGCCATCGTGATGTTGATCGGCGCCGCGTTCAACGCGGCGATAGACCGCCGCTGGCCGCAACGCCTCGACGACTTCACGCTGGACGGCAACCCGACCACGACCACCGGCCAGGTCGTCCCCCTGGTCTTCGACCGCGACGGCACCCAGCCCCCCGATTTCCGTCGAGCCCGCTAACCGCGCGAGCCCGGAGCCGTCCGTTGGGTCGGCGGCGACGAAGGACGTTCGCGGATCGTCAGGTTTTGCACATCGCCTCCGGGGCGTTCGTTTGTCAGGCTGAACCGAACGCAGCGGTGGAGAGGACGGGTATGGGGCGCACGCGGTTGTGGGGTGTGCTGGCCGGCCTGCTCGCTGCCGCGGTCGGGTTGGCGGTGGCCGAGGGGCTGGCCTCGGTGCTCGGCGGGCCGTCGCCGGTGGTTGCGGTCGGCACCTGGGCCATCGACAGCTCACCGCAGGCCACCACCGAGTGGGCCATCCGCAACTTCCGGGCCAACGACAAAAAGGTCCTGGTCACCAGCGTGCTGGCGAGCGTGGTCTTCCTCGGCGCGCTGGCCGGCGCCATCGGCGTGCAGGCCCGCCGGTTCGCCGTCGCCATGACCGCCGCGAGTAGGAACAATCCGCTGCTAAAATTGCCGCTCGAAGTTCGCGCCAAACCCAGAATGTAAGGCCCAACGAAGCCCCCGAGATTGCCCACGGAATTAATTAGAGCGATACCTGCCGAAGCAGTGATGCCGGTCAGGAATGAGCCCGGTATGGCCCAAAACGGACCCAACATCCCATTGATTCCCAGGACCGAGAAACTGATGGCCGCGACCACAGCGACCGTCGATGTAGAAAGGGCCGCGAGGAAAAAGGCTGCGGCTGCGAGCAAGGCACAGCCGGCTACGTGCCAACGGCGCTCGCCGGTCCGGTCGGAATGATGTCCACTCACAACCATGCCGACGGCGGCGGCGATATATGGAATAGCAGAGAGCACTCCGATCAGGAAAGGGCCACGGTCCGAGAAATGGCTGACCACGCTTGGGAGCCAAAGCGTGATGCCGTAGGAACTGGTGGCAAGGCAAAAGTAGACGAGCGCCAGCATCCAGACGCGCGGGTCAACAAATACGCTCCACCACGGCGCTTCGCCAGCGCCCGGGGAATTCGAACGTTCCTCTACAAGCAGAGTGCCCGCCAGC
>Ga0137412_10001936_pt1 | contig 16257 bp, 15 predicted proteins | sample CZODoug2_1_16fun_FD_122160 | JGI IMG/M metagenome (GOLD analysis project Ga0137412, IMG submission 122160) | Vadose zone soil fungal communities from Angelo Coast Range Reserve, California, USA - CZODoug2_1_16fungal (Hybrid Assembly) | ecosystem: Environmental > Terrestrial > Soil > Vadose zone...
CCGCACACTCACCGGGCAACACCAAGTCCAGCGCGGCGCGCAGCATGTCCGCAGATTGCCCGGCCATCCCGGTATCCGCAGCCGGTCGAGCCGGGTGTGCACAACCGCCCTGCCACCCGCAACGGAGATGGGTGGGTGGGGTCAGCCGGGGTAGGTCGCCGCGATCCCGGTGCCGACCCGGAACCAGCCGCCACCGGGGCGCAGCCGGTACACCACCTTCTTGCTGGTGGTGGCGATGATTGCCTGGTTGGGGGCGACGGCCAGCCCGGAGATGTCGGCCAGCGAGGGGGCCACGTCGGACACGATGCCGCCCATCGACAACGCAAACGGCTGCGGTGCGGCGTTGCGCTCCGCGGCCAGCACCACCAAGCGGTCCGGATCGGCCCACCCGATGTCCATCGGGTCCAACAGCGGGAACCCGAGTCGACGCAGCGACCCCACGGCCACATTGGACCCGGTACCGGTGGCCAGCCCCAGGTACACCTGGGCGCCCTCCACGGTGTCCAGCACCATGGCCACCCGGGTGCCGTCCGAGGACACCCGCAGCCGGACGACCTGCCGGGCCACGAAACCGCCGAGGGACACCGCGACGGCGTCCCCCTCGGCCGGTATGCGACGCAGCACGGTGTTGGGCGAGGCCCCGTCGAGCACCCACAGATTGCCGTCCTGGTCGAAGGACGCCGAGCGCAGTTCCTCGCCCTTCAATCGCGCCGTCAGGTGCGTGGGCTGATCACCGGGCGAGGTCCACAACGTCTTGCGGTCCTTGGCGATGCCCGCCAACAGGTTGCCGCCGGGCGCGACGGCGATCTCGGCGAGCTTGCTGGCCGGCGCGAAGGGACCCTGCGCGCCGGGCGGACCAACCATGTAGGACACCCCGTCGCGCAGGTAGTACGCGGACGGGCCGGGTGGGCGCAGATCGGCAGGCTGGAAGATCGCCACGTCGGAGCGGGCCAGCCGGTTCGAGCCGCGACCGCCGAGGGTCACCGGGCGGCCCCCGGCGGTCACCACGACGGCGTTGACGTCCGGGTCCTCGGTGAGGGTGAGCACGATCTGGCCGAGCAGGGTGTCCCGGGCCACGCTGCCGGCGGGCACGGAGTCCGGGGTCAGCCGCACGTAGGCCACCCCGGAGGCCACGTCCACCGGGCTCTCCAATGCCGCGTCGTCGCCCAGCGCGGTGCTCACCGCCGGTTTCAACCAGCGACTGGGACCGTCCAGCAGGGCGGTGACCAACGCGGTCGGCAGGCCCGGCACCCGACGCAGGTAGATCGGGTCCGGGACCAGCACCGGGGAGTGCTCGCCGCCGGCCAGGAAGTACAGGTCCTGGCCGGAGTACTCGCGGTCGAAGTCCTGTTTGGAAATGAACAACCCGGCGGGCACGTCGTCGATGCGCCAGTTGCCGTCGACCTTGACCAGATCGAAGTCGGCCACCGCCTGCTTGCCGGGTTGGGCGGCCAGATACACGCCCTGGTCGTCCACCGTGCCCTCGGCCGGTGCGGTGAACTCCAGCCGGTTGGTGGACTTCGCGGAGATGCGCACCGCGGTGTGGTCGTAGACGGTCACGCCCACGTCCGGACGCCACCGCCCGGAGGCCGAATCGGTGAGGTACTTGCGCGCGGTGCTGACGTCGTCCTCGACGGTGCTGGAAGCCTCCAGAAACCCCGAGACGATCGAGTACACGCTGTCCCCGTCGTGCGGACCCTCGGCGAACACCCGCACCACCGGGTCGCGGCCCGCCGATTGGTCCACCACCTGCGCGTTCCCCGTGCCGGAGGGGCTGCCCGAGGACGGGATCTCCGCGCAGCCGGTCAGCAGTACCAGGGCGAGCAGCGCCACCCACCACCGCGGCGGAGCAGATCTCCGGTCACCCATCGCGGGCCACCTCCGGGTCCTGCTCGGGGGCGTGATGCGGGCCGGGTACCGGTGGGAGGCGCGGACCGCGGCGGTCCACCGGCTCCAGCGGGATCGGCGATTCACGCAACACCGCACCGGCAGCGCGCGGCAACGTCAGCCGGAACTGGGCGCCGGCCCGCGGCTCACCCCAGGCCTCCAGCCACCCGCCGTGCAAGTGCGCATCCTCCAACGCGATGGACAACCCCAAGCCGGTGCCGCCACTGACCCGGGCCCGGGCCGGGTCAGCCCGCCAGAACCGGTTGAACACCAACGCCGCCTCCCCGGAGCGCAGGCCGACACCGTAATCCCGCACGCTGACCGCCACCGCCTCGTCGTCGACGGCCAGCCGGATGCGCACGTCACGGCCCTCGCCGTGTTCCAGCGCATTGAGCACCAGGTTGCGCAGGACGCGCTCGATACGACGGGGGTCGATCTCCGCGATGCACTCCCGGGTCGGCTCCTCCACCCGGATTCGGCTGCCGTACTGCGCGGCGGCCATCGCCTCGACGCCGTCCACCACCCGGCGCACCACAGTGCGCATGTCGGTCGCCTCGGCCTCCAACACCGCGGCCCCGGCATCGAAGCGGGAGATCTCCAGCAATTCGGCGAGCAGCGCCTCGAACCGCTCCAGCTGATCGTGCATCAGCTCCGCGGACCGAGCGGCCGGCGCCGGGTAGTCCTCACGGCCGTCGTAGAGCACGTCCGCGGCCATCCGCACCGTGGTCAACGGGGTGCGCAACTCGTGCGAGACGTCGGAAACGAACTGCTGCTGCAGTCGGGACAGGTCCTCCAGTTGACCGATCTGCCGCTGCAGCGCGGAGGCCATGCCGTTGAACGAACTGGCCAGCTTGGCCAGGTCGTCCTCGCCGCGCTCCACCATGCGCTCGGCCAACCCACCCGCGGCCAACCGTTCGGCCACCCGGGCCGCCGAACGGACCGGCTGCACCACGCTGCGGGTCACCAGCGCGGCGATCGCGCCGAGCAGCACCAACAGCGCTCCCGCGGCCAGCGCCAACCGGGATTGCACCAGGTCCAGCGTCTTGGCCTCGGCGGTCATCGGGAACAGGAAATACAGCTGGTAGGAGCCGGCACCGGAGACGGAGAACTGGGTGCCGACCACGAATGCGGGCAACCGCGGGGCATCCGGCGCGCACGGTTCGTCCGTGCCGCCGTAACAGATGGACACGAAGCGGTCCGCCCGCGAGCCCGGCTCGTCGGCCAGCGCGGTGGCCATGGCCGCCGGCACGCTGGCCGGGCGCACCCCACCGGTGGCGATGCGCAACCGGCCCGCGGGCACGTCGGCGTCCACCGTCGGGGAGGGCACCAGCACCAGCTCATAGAGGCTGGACGACCCGGCCTGGTCGCGCAGCGCGGTGACGATCTGGGTCAGCAACTGCCCGACGTTGGCCCGCTGCGGGGTGCCCGCCGCCTCCAGCCGGGACTGCGCAGAGGCGAAGCCGGCGGCGGCCTGCGCCCGCGAGGCGGACACCTTCGAGTCGACCAGACCGTCGCGCACCCCGCGCATGACCAGCTGACCGAGCAACGCGAGCACGGTCACCGAGAGCACCAGGGTCGCGGTGACCACGCGCAGCGTGATGGACCGCCGCCACGCCCGGAGCAGGCCACGCGGCAGCCGCGCGGGCAACCGCGCCAAGCGCCGCAGGAACCGCCCGATCACCTCACGAGCGCCCCGGCACTAAGCCGGCCCCGCCTTGTAGCCCACGCCGCGCACCGTGACCACGATCTCCGGACGCTCCGGGTCGTGCTCGATCTTCGAACGCAAGCGCTGCACGTGCACGTTCACCAGCCGGGTGTCCGCGGCGTGCCGGTAACCCCAGACCTGTTCCAGCAGCACCTCGCGGGTGAATACCTGCCAGGGCTTGCGGGCCAACGCGACCAGCAGGTCGAATTCCAGCGGGGTCAGCGAGATCGGCACGCCGGCGCGCTTCACCGAGTGCCCGGCCACGTCGATGTCCAGGTCCGCGATCTGCAGGGCGGCCGGGGTGGGCTCCTCCTGGCGGCGCAGCCGGGCGCGCACCCGGGCCACCAGCTCCTTGGGCTTGAACGGTTTGACCACATAATCGTCGGCACCGGACTCCAGGCCGAGCACCACGTCGACGGTGTCGGACTTGGCGGTGAGCATGACGATCGGCACGCCGGACTCGGCGCGGATCGCCCGGCAGACGTCGATGCCATTACGCCCGGGCAGCATCAGGTCCAACAGCACCAGGTCCGGCTTGCGCTCCCGGAACGCCGCCAAAGCGCTGTCCCCGTCCCCGCACACGATCGGGTCGAACCCCTCGCTGCGCAGCACGATGGTGAGCATCTCGGCCAGCGCGATGTCGTCGTCGACCACCAGCACACGCTGCTTCATGGCCTCATCGTTGCACTTCGGCGGCCTGATGGTCGCTCACCGGGTGGCAAGTCCGGCGATCCCGGCCCGGTCGGGCTGCTGCAGGACCCCGCGCTCGGTGACCAGCGCGGTGATCAGGCCGGCCGGTGTGACGTCGAACGCGGGGTTCCAGGCCGGGCTCTCCGGCGGGGTCACCCGCTGCCCGGCGAAGGTCGCGACCTCCTCGGCGTCACGCTGCTCCACCGTCATGGCGGCGCCGTGCGCGGTGTTCGGGTCGATCGTGCTGGTCGGGGCGACCACCACGAACGGGATGCCGAGATAGGTCGCGATCACCGCCAGGGAGTAGGTGCCGATCTTGTTGGCCACCGCACCGTCTGCGGCGATGCGGTCCGCGCCGACCAACACCAGGTCCACCTCGCCGGCGGCCATCAACGACGCCGCTGCCGAGTCGACGAGCACCGAGTGCGGGATGCCGTGCTGGACGGCCTCCCAGGCGGTCAGCCGCGCGCCCTGCAGCAGCGGCCGGGTCTCGTCCACCCACAGGTGGGCCAGCCGGCCGGCCTGGTGCGCAGCCAGCACCACGCCGAAGGCGCTGCCGGGGCCGCCCACCGCGAGCGCTCCGGTATTGCAGTGGGTGAGGATCCGCGCACCCGGCTCGACGAGGGTCAGCCCGTGTTCGGACATCGCCGCGCCGGCCGCTTCTTCCTCCGCCGCCAGGGCGTGCGCCGCGGCCAGCACGGCCGCCGGGTCGCCGCCGCTGTCCACGTAGGCGGCGAACACCCGCACCACCCCGCCGGTCAGGTTCACCGCGGTGGGCCGGGCGTGCGCGAGGTCGTAGGCGGCGGACTCGACGTCGGCGCCGGTGGCCACGGCCAGGGCCACCCCGTAGCCACCGGCGATACCGAGCAGTGGCGCGCCGCGGACCGCCAACCGCTGCATGGCCTCGACCAGGCTCGGCACGTCCGGGCAGGTCAGCTCGACGGTTTCGCCGGGCAGCCGGGTCTGGTCCAGCAGCACGACAGCCGGCTCGTCACTCCAGTACAGGGCGCGGTACACGCGACGATCTTGCCTGCTCGGGCCGTGACACGATGATCCGCATGGCCCAGGACCCCGCGGGAACGCCCGCGCCGGCGCCCGAGCCCGCCAAACCGACCGGCGCCTGGGCGGCCCAGCAGCCGCCGGCGTGGGTCACGCCCACCCCAGTCCCCGCACCGCCCCCGCCTCCCCCGGCCGCCCCACCGACGGGCTCGCCCGCCGCGGGCTGGGGTGCCCCGCCGATCACTCCACCACCGCCGGGCTGGGCCGGGCCACCGCCGGGCGGCCCCGGCATGACCCTGCCGCCGGGCTGGACGCCACCTGCCCCGCAGGCGCCCCGACCCGGCGTGGTCCCGCTGCGCCCGCTGGGCATCGGGGAGATCCTGGACGGCGCCGTGTCCACCCTGCGCCGCTACTGGCAGGTGCAGTTGGGCTTCGCCGCGGCCGTGGTCACCGTGGTCACCGCGCTGCAGGCGGGCGCGCTGTACCTGGTGCTGCGGGACACCTCGGCGCTGGGCAACACCAGCGTGAGCGACTCCGGAAACGCGACCACCCAGTCCGTGCAGGTGGTGGCCACCGTCATCGGGATGCTCGCGCAAACCGTGCTGCAGGGCGTGCTGACCGTGGTGACCGCGCGCGCAGTGCTCGGCGAGGACATCACCCCGCAGGCGGCCTGGGCGCAGGCTCGGCCGCGGTTGTGGCGGCTGATCGGGTTGTCGTTCTCGGTGCTGGCGATGGTCTCCTCGATCATCGCGGTGCCGGTGCTGATCGGGCTCGCGGTCGGGCTGAGCAGCAATGCCGGTGCCGGGTTCGCCATCGGCTTCCTGGGCGAGTTGGCCGCGGTGCCGTTCGCGGTGTGGCTCTGGGTGCGCCTGGGGGTGGCCGCGCCCGCGTTGGTGCTGGAGAAGGCGACGATCGGCACCGCGATGCGTCGTTCGGGACGCTTGGTGCGCGGCACCTGGTGGCGGGTGTTCGGCATCCTGCTGCTCACCCAACTGATCACCCAGATGCTCACCGGCATCCTCTCGTTGCCGTTCCTCGGCATCGGCTGGGCGGTGTCCGGCACCGGCGAACATCCGGGTGCGGCCTTCTACCTGTTCACCATGCTCGGGGTCGCGATCGCCGGGGTGGTCACCTACCCGTTCGGTGCCGGGGTGACTGCCCTGCTCTACGTCGACCTGCGGATGCGCCGCGAGGGCCTGGACCTGACCCTGGCCCGCACCGCGGCATCGCGGACCGGGCGATGAGCCCTTTCGACATTCCGGTGGTGCCGGACCGCGAGGCCGCTCGGGCGGCTGCGCACAGCGAACTGCTCAAGCCCGCGTACCACGCGCACGACCCCTCGTTGTTCCAACGGCTGGCCACCCGACTGGTCAACTGGATCCAGGACCTGTTCGGCCGGGCCTCCGGTCCGACGCCGGGCAATCGGTTGTCGATCCTGCTGCTGATCGGCCTGGTGGTGCTGGCCGTGGTCGGGATCCGCGCCCGGCTCGGACCGCTGCGCAAGACGCATCGGCGCTCCGCCCCGGTGTTCCGCAGCGAGCTCCGCAGCGCGGCCGACCACCACGCGGCCGCCGACGCGGCGCTGGCCGCCGGCGACACCACCACCGCGACCGTGGAACGGTTCCGGGCGTTGGTCCGCGGCTGCGAGGAACGCGGGCTCTTGGTGCCGCGACCGGGTCGCACCGCGAACGAGGTGGCTGCGGAGGTGGCCGACTTGCGACCGGCCGCGGCGGGCCCGGTACGCGCCGCCGCCGGCGTCTTCGACGAGATCCGCTACGGCGGCCGGAGCGGTGACCGGGCGGCACACGACCTGGTGGCCGCCGCGGACGTCGCGGTGCGCGAGGCCCGGGCGAGCGAACCGGCGGCGGTCCGGTGAGCGTCGCCGTGGACAACGCAGCCGACCTGGCGACCGCAACCGCGCGCCGTTCGGCGCGGGTGCCACTGCTGTTGCTCGTGCTGCTGATCACGGTGACCGCGGTGATCGCCACGCTGGCCGCCCGGGGCAATGCGGGCGACCTGGACCCGGAGTCCTACGAACCGGGCGGCGCGCACGCCTTGCACCAACTGCTCAGCGACGCCGGCGTCCGGGTGCACGTGGCCCGCTCGGTGGCCGCGGCGCGCAGCGCGGAACCGGATGCCACGTTGCTGATCACCGACCCGGATCTGTTGCCTCCTCAGGCATTGCGGGACCTGGTGGAGGGCGCGTCGGGGGTGGTCTTGATCGCACCCACCCCGGCGGCGTTGGCGGAGGTGACCCCCGAGCTGACCGCGGTGAGCATGTCCGACGTGGGCACCCGAGATCCGGCATGCACGCTGCCGGCCGCGGTGCGGGCGGGCCGGGTGCAGCTCGGCGGCGTCGGTTACCGGGCCGAGCCCGCCATCGCGGGCGGCGCCTTCTGTTACGCCAAGGATGACGGCGCCCCGTTGGCCCGCCTCGATACGCGCACCGTGCTGGGCAGCGGCGCCCCGCTGACCAATCAACGTCTGGATTCCGACGGCAACGCGGCGCTGGCGTTGGCTCTGCTGGGCGAACGCCCGGACCTGGTGTGGTTCCGCCCGCAGCTGGACGACCCGGCGCTGCGGGCCGGTGGGCACAAGCCGCTGACCGCGTTGCTGCCCACGGAGCTGAAGTGGGCCGCGTTGCAGTTGGCGCTGGCCGCGGTGGTGCTTGCGCTGTGGCGGGCCCGGCGCTTGGGGCCGGTGGTCAACGAACCGCTACCGGTGACGGTGCGCGCGGCGGAGAGCACCGAGGGCTTGGCCCGGCTCTACCAGCGGGCCGGGGCCCGACAGCGCGCCGCCACCGCGTTGCGGGAGGCCGCGGTGCGGCGGTTGGCGGCCCGATTCGGCCTGCACAGCGGGCAATTCGAGCCGCGAGCGCTGGTCGAGGCGATCGCCGCGCACACCCATCGTCATAGGGAGGACGTCGGCGCGTTGTTGTTCGGGCAGGCGCCGGACGACGACGTCGCGCTGGTCGCGCTGGCCGATGCGCTGGACTCCCTCGAGCACGATGTTCGCGACGGCAGGAGGCCGCCCGGTGGATGAACTGGACCTGCGAGGAGACCGAGTGCCACCTGCCATGGGTGGCTCGGCCGATGAGGTCGCCGCCGCCCACCAGGCCCTGGTCGCGGTGCGCACCGAGGTGGCCAAGGCGGTGATCGGACAGGACGCCGCGGTCACCGGGTTGGTGATCGCGTTGGTCTGCCGTGGGCACGTGCTGTTGGAGGGCGTGCCCGGCATCGCCAAGACCCTGCTGGCGCGGGCTTTCTGTCGCGCCCTGGACCTACGCACCACCCGGGTGCAGTTCACCCCGGACCTGATGCCCGGCGATATCACCGGCTCGCTGGTCTACGACGCGCGCACTGCGGAGTTCTCCTTCCGGCCCGGCCCGGTGTTCACCAACCTGCTGCTCGCCGACGAGATCAACCGCACGCCCCCGAAGACTCAGGCGGCGCTGCTGGAGGCCATGGAGGAACGGCAGGTGTCGGTGGACGGCACCCCGCGCCCGCTGCCCGACCCATTCCTGGTGGCGGCCACCCAGAACCCGGTGGAGTACGAGGGCACCTATCCGTTGCCCGAGGCGCAACTGGACCGCTTCCTGCTCAAGTTGGTGCTGCCGTTGCCCAGTCGCACCGAGGAGATCGCGGTGGTTGCCCGGCACGTGGCCGGTTTCGACCCACGCGACCTGGCCGCCGCCGGGGTCAGCCCGGTAGCAGGCCCACAGCATCTTGCGGTGGCCCGCAACGCCGCCCGCGCGGTCACCGTGCGCCCGGAGATCCAGGGCTACATCGTGGACGTGTGCCGGGCCACCCGCAGTTCGCCCGCGGTGCGCCTGGGGGTCTCCCCGCGCGGGGCCACCGCGCTGCTGGCCGCCTCGCGCGCCTGGGCCTGGTTGTCCGGTCGGGACTACGTGCTGCCCGACGACGTGAAGGCGTTGGCCCGGCCCGCGCTGCGCCACCGCATCGGGTTGCGCGCCGAGGCCGAACTCGAGGGGGCCACCGCGGACGGAGTGCTGGACTCCGTGCTGACCACCGTGGCGGTGCCCAGATGAGTTGGCACCGCTGAGATGGCACTGACCGGGCGGAGCGCCCTGGTCGCCGCACTCGGCGCGGCGGTGGTCTGGGTGGTCGGGTCGGGCGCCGCGGTGCTCGGCGTGGAGGCACTGCTGGTCTGTGGGGTGTTGCTCGATCTGCTCGGTGCGGCCCGGCCGCGCGACCTGCGACTCGAGCGGGACGGCCCGACCGCGGTGCGCCTCGGCGAATCCGCGGCGCTCACCCTGCGGGTCACCAACACCGGCTCGCGCCGACTGCGCGGACGGCTGCGGGATGCCTGGGTGCCCAGCGCAGGTGCCGATCTGACGCGCCATCAGCTCGATGTGCCGCCCGGCGAGGGTCGCCTGCTGACCACCACGCTGCGACCGACCCGACGCGGGGACCGCCACCCCGACCGGGTCACCGTACGTGCCGTGGGACCGCTGGGGTTGGCCGCCCGACAGCGGGCGCACCGGGTGCCGTGGACGGTGCGCGTGCTGCCGGAATTCGGCAGCCGCCGCCACCTGCCCGCCCGGCTGGACCGCTTGCGAGTACTCGATGGACGCAATGCCGCCCGAGTGCGCGGGGCGGGCACCGAGTTCGACTCGCTGCGCTCCTGGGTGGACGGCGACGACGTGCGCTCCATCGACTGGCGGGCCACCGCACGACGAACCGAGGTGGCGGTACGCACCTGGCGCCCGGAACGGGACCGCCGCGTGCTGGTGGTGCTGGACTCCGGACGCACCGCCGCCGGTCGGGTCGGCGATGCTCCCCGACTGGACGCCGCGATGGATGCCGCCCTGCTGCTCGCCGCGTTGGCCTCGGCGGCCGGCGACCGGGTCGACCTGCTCGTCTACGACCGGCGGGTACGCGCCGCGGTCATCGGCGCCCGGCCGGGCCGATTACTGCCCGACCTGGTGTCCGCACTGGCCGGGGTCGAAGCCGACCTGGTGGAGACCGACATGCGCGGACTGGCCGCAGAGGTACTGCGCCGGGCCGGGCGCGACGCCCTGGTCGTGCTGATCTCCACCCTGGACGCCGCTCCGGTCACCGACGGTCTGTTGCCGGTGCTGCCCCTGCTGCTGGCCCGCCATCGGTTGGTGCTGGCGGCGGTCGAGGACACCCGAGTAACGGAGCTGGCCGCGGGACGTGGGGACGCCGAAGCGGTCTACGCCGCGGCGGCGGCGGAGCGCACCCGTTCCGAGCGCGCCGCGACCGGCGCCCTGCTGACCCGTCGCGGGGTGCGGGTGGTCGCGGCCGGTCCCGACGAACTGCCGCCGGCCCTGGCCGATACCTATCTGGCCCTCAAGGCCTCTGGTCGTTGACCTGCGCGAATGCGACAGTGGCAACCTGCCGGAAATTCGTTACGAAATCTCCCAAACCGACGGGCCGCGGGCGCCGAACCCTACCCGGGCACCGTGGAGCACTGCCACGAAGACCATGCTTACGAAGGGACGCCGATGAGGATTAACCGAGCCGCGCACGCGACCGCCGCGATCGTGCTCGTCGCCGGACTGGCCGGCTGCGGCGGCGGGGGCAGCAAGGACACCGCAACCAGCGGCGCCTCGGCCGCGCCGACCTCCGCGGGCACGGATAACACCGCGCCCGGCACCGGGGCGGACGCCTACAAGACCAACGACCCCTACGTCTCGGGTCAGGTCAGCACGGCGGCCCCGAAGACCATCGTGTTCTCCGGCTTCGCCTTCGTCCCCACCACGATCACGGCGAAGCCCGGCGAGGAATGGACCGAGGACAACCAGGACATCGCCACGCACAACATCAGCACGTTGGCGGCGGCCAAGGCGAAGGGCACCGGCGGGGACATCGCCCCGGACGTGGACCCCGGCAAGAAGGCGACGTTCAAGATGCCGACCAAACCCGGCAAGTACAAGGTCGTGTGCTTCTACCACCAGCAGATGACCGCGACGATCACGGTCAAGAAATAGAAATTAGGAGTCCGAATGCGACCCACCCGCATTGCGAAACTGACCACCGCCGCGGCCCTGTCCGCGGCGCTCGCGACCGTCGGGGGCGCGGGCATCGCCGCGGCCGTCCCCACCGCGTGTGACCCGAACGCGCCGGGCTCCTGCGACAAGTACGACCCGCACGACCCGTTCGTGCCCGGCGGCAACAAGGTGGGCAAGGCCCCGGCGCACACCATCGTGATGGCCGACTTCGCGTTCACCCCCACCAAGATCACCGCGAAGCCCGGTGAGACGTGGACCGAGGACAACCGCGACATCGCGATCCACAACATCAGCAGCGAGAACTACCTGAACAAGCACAAGAAGGGCACCGGCGCCGATATCGCCCCGGACGTGGCGCCCGGTTCGAAAGCGACGTTCAAGATGCCGACCAAGCCCGGCAAGTACAAGGTCGTTTGCTTCTATCACCAGAACATGACGGCAACGATCACAATCAAGAAATAACTGAGCGACGGTCCGGCGTCCGCCAACGCCCGGCCGGCATGATCCCTGCGTGAACCGAAAGCCCGCCGCCGCCCTTATGTCCCGTTCCGTCCGGATCGCCGCCGCCACGGCAGCGGTCGCCCTGGTGTCCGGTTGCGGGGTGACCCATAACGCGAACAACCCGTTGCCGGCGCCCATCTCGACCCCCGTGCTCGGCGTGATCCCCTCGGTCACCCCGATCCCGCTGGACACCCCTGCGACAGCGGCGGACACCGCGGAGCTGACGATGATCAACCAGTCGTTCAACCCCGCGACGTTGTACGTCACGCCGGGCACGGTGATCACGCTGACCAACAAGATGGATTTCATCTGCGGCGTGACCGATGAGGAGCACGGGCTGCGCAGTGGCGACGTGGGGCCGGGCGCCTCGGTGCACATGACCGCGCCGGACACGCCGGGCACCTACAAGTACGACTGCATCTACGAGCCGGACACCATGAAGGGCAAGCTCGTCGTGGCCAAGGACCCGCAGGCAGCCGCGACGAAGGCCGCGCAGGAGGATGCGGCGCGCAGCGCCTCCCCCACGCCGACCGCGACGCCGAACGAGACGTCCAACTCGTTCTCCGGTGGCACCAACGACTCCGGCAGCAGCCCGTCCCCGACGGCGTCAGCCACGCACACCCACGACTCGATAACCCGGGCTCAGTAGGAGCGACCGAACAGCACCCGGCGGCCGTAGGCCGACGGGGTGCCACAGCGCACGCAACTGCCGGTCTCCGCCGGGGCGTCATTGGGCACGCACCGCGGGGTGGCCGCGGTGATCGCCTTGATGTCGTCCTCGCAGGCGGGCTCACCGCAGTGGAACGCGTTGGCCCACCCGGTGGCCACCGCGGTCGCGAAGGCGTCCCAGTCCTCGACGGTGCTGGTGTTCTCGTCCCGGAATGCGGTGGCCCGGGCCAGCATCGCGGCCTGGATCTCCTCCAGTACCGCGGGCAGCGTCGCCGCCAGACCCTCGAGCGGGAGGGTCTCCTTGTCCCCACCGACGCGGCGGGCCATCACCGCGACGCCGGCCTCCAGGTCACGCGGGCCGAGTTCGATGCGTAACGGGACGCCGCGCATCTCCCAGTCGTTGAACTTGAAGCCGGGCGAGAGTTGCGACCGGTCATCCACCTTGACCCGCACACCGGCCGCCTTGCACTGCGCTGCGAGGGTGTCCACCGCGGCCATCACCTGCGTCATCGCATCCCCGCGACCGACCGGCACGATCACCACCTGGAACGGGGCGAGGCGGGGCGGGAGCACCAGACCCTTGTCATCGCCGTGCGCCATGATGATCGCGCCGAGCATCCGGGTGGACATTCCCCAGGACGTGGTGTGGCAGTACTGTCGTCCACCTGACGATGCGTCAGCATACTGAATATCAAAGGCTTTCGCGAAGTTCGTGCCCATGTAGTGCGAGGTGCCGGACTGCAGGGCCTTGCCGTCGCGCATCATGCCCTCGATGGTGAAGGTGCGCAGCGCGCCGGCGAACCGCTCGCCCGGCGTCTTCTCCCCGACCACCACCGGAATCGCTGCCAGGTCGCGCGCGACCTCCTGGTAGACCCCGATCATCTGCAGGGTCTCGCGCATCGCGTCGGCTTCGTCGGCGTGCGCGGTGTGCCCTTCCTGCCAGAGAAATTCGGTGGTGCGCAGGAACATCCGGGGCCGCAGCTCCCAGCGCACCACGTTCGCCCACTGGTTGAGCAGCATCGGTAGATCACGGTGCGAGGAGATCCACTTGGACATCGACTCGCCGATGATGGTCTCCGAGGTGGGCCGCACGATCAGCGGCTCCTCGAGCTCCTTACCGCCGGCATGAGTGACCACGGCCAGCTCGGGCGCGAAACCCTCCACATGCTCGGCCTCACGTTTGAGGTAGGACTCCGGGATGAACATCGGGAAGTAGGCATTCTCGTGCCCGGTGTCCTTGATCCGCTGGTCCAGCGCCGCCACCAGAAGCTCCCACAGCCGATAGCCGTAGGGCCGGATGATCATCGTGCCCTTGACCGGACCGCGGTCCACCAACTGCGCACGCAGGACGACGTCGTTGTACCAACCGGAGAAGTCCTCGCTCTGCGCAATGACCGCGCGTTCGTCTTTTGCCATGGATCAAGGTTATCGAGCGCTCGCCACCGGTTTTGCTTCGTGACCGTCGCGCCGTCGCGCCTCCTCGACATTCCGCCCGTTGCGAGCGAACGTAGGTGCCATGCGTGGATTGTTGGTGTCCGTTGTTGCGGCAGCCGTGGTGTTGGCGCCGGGATCGCTCGGCGACAAGAAGCCCAAGCCGGGGGAGCCGCCGAGTGTGCCGTGGGGCATGTGCTCGGTGGTCAACGTCGTGGTGAAGTCCCAGCAGCACCCGTGCCCCGAGGACTGAGGACTCCTCAGCCGACGCTGGGCAGTACGTCCCCGGCCAGTCGGGCATCGATGTCGCCGGTCTCGCCGGCGCGGGCGGCCCGGCCACCGAGCACGAACACATAGAGCAGGAACGCCAGTTCGGCGGCCACTCCGATGCCCACCCGCACGACCGTGGGCAGCCCGGACGGGGTGACGAACGCCTCCAGCACGCCGGACACGGCGAGTACGGCGATCAGGCCCAGCGCGACGCCCATCGCGGCGCGGCCCTCAACCGCCAATGCCGCGCTGCGGGTGCGTGGGCCGGGGTCGATCAGCGTCCAACCCAGCCGCAGCCCGACCCCGGAGGACACGAACACGGCGGTCAACTCCAGCAACCCGTGCGGGGCGAGCAGGCCGAGGAACACGCCCAACCGGCCGGCCGCGCCCATCAGTCCCAGCCCGACCGCGAGGTTCGCCGCGTTCTGCCAGAGCAGGTACACCACCGGCACGATCAGGATGCCGAGCGCCAACCCGGCAGCGGCCACCCACCCGTTGTTCGTCCACACCCGGGCCGCGAACGAGGTCGCCGCATGGTCGGAGTAGTACGACTCGAACTCCCCACCGGGCCGGGTCAACTCGCGCACGTACTCCGCGGACGCGATCGAGCCCTGCACCCGCGGGTGCTGCCCGACCCAGATCGCCATCGCGGCCACCACCGCGTAGAACACCGCGCCGATCCCGACCCACCACGGCCAGGCCCGGTACACCGCGGCCGGGAAGCGGCGGGCGAAAAAGTCCGCCACGTCCCGGCGGGACGGTGAGGAGGTCCCGGTGACCGCCGCTCGGGCCCGTCCGACCAACGACGACAACCGCCCGACCAGCGCCGGGTCGGGCGCCGCGGACTGCACGGTGGACAGGTGCGTCGCGGTGCGCTGGTAGAGCGCCACCAATTCCTCGGCCTCGTCCCCGGTCAACCGCCCGGCTCGGCCCAGCAACTCCTCCAGTCGCGCCCACTCCCGGGCATGCACGGCGACAAAGGCGTCGATGTCCACGCCCCATCCTCTCCTGGCGGGTGGGGCCATCCGCACCCCTGGATAGCCCCGCACGCCGGGAGAGGATGCGGAATGCTGGGGCGGTGAGCACCCCGCCGGTTGGTCCCACCTCGTGGGCAGGCCCGGTGGCCAACCGCGACGTGGTGACCGGCGAGGCGGTGGCCCTGGAGTTGCGGCTGGCCAAGGTGCCCAGCCGGGCGCTGGCCCTGCTCATCGACCTGGCGCTGCTGGCGATCCCGTTGATCGGCGTCGGCATCCTGGCCGGCGTGGTCGCCTCGAACACCGACGATGCCCTGGCGGCGGCGATCGGCCTGTCCACCGGAGTGCTCGTCCTGCTCGGCTATCCGGTGGCCTTCGAGACGTTCAACGGCGGCCGCACGCCGGGCAAGATGGCGCTCGGTCTGCGGGTGGTGCGCGACGACGGCGGCCCGATCCGCTTCCGGCACGCGTTCACCCGCGCGCTGATCGGGGTGATCGTCGACTTCGACCCGATCGCGCTCGGCGCGGTGGGGTTGATCAGCTCGTTGTGTTCCACCCGCGGCAAGCGGGTGGGCGACCACCTGGCGGGCACCGTGGTGATCCGGGAACGCATCCCGGTCGCCCTCGCCCCGCCCGCGTATGCGCCCCCACACCTGGCCGGTTGGACGGCCGGACTGCCCGTCGGCCGGATCCCCGACGAGCTGGCCCTGCAGGCCCGTCAGGTGCTCAGCCGCCTCGGCCAACTCGATCCGGCGATGGGCGCGCAGTGGACCTCCCGGCTGGCCGGGGAGGTCATGACCGCGTTGGGCCAACCCGCGCCGCCCGGCGTCGACCCGGCCTCGTTGCTCGCCGCGGTACTCGCCGAACGCCGCAATCGGGAGTTGGCTCGAGCAGGGTGGACGCCGCAGCCACCCACCGCAGCGCCTCCCTATCCGCCGCCCCCCGCCGCTGCACCGCCTCCTCCGATGCCACCACCCGCCCCCGCGCCGCCACCGCCTCCTCCGATGTCACCACCCGCCACCGCCGCCCCCGCACCACCCCCGGTGCCCCCACCGGCGCGGCCCCCCGGCCCCCGCCCCCCCCCCCCCCCCCGCCCCGGGCGCGGCTGCCCCCCCCCCCCCCCCCGCCCCCCCCGC
>Ga0137412_10001937_pt1 | contig 16251 bp, 14 predicted proteins | sample CZODoug2_1_16fun_FD_122160 | JGI IMG/M metagenome (GOLD analysis project Ga0137412, IMG submission 122160) | Vadose zone soil fungal communities from Angelo Coast Range Reserve, California, USA - CZODoug2_1_16fungal (Hybrid Assembly) | ecosystem: Environmental > Terrestrial > Soil > Vadose zone...
CGGTGCTGCCGGTGGTGCTCACGGCGGCAGCGGGTCGGGGCACGGCGGCCGCCGGGTCGGGGACGCCGGCCGATGCGCCCGCTCGGCAGGTGCGGTCCTGGCGGCCGTACGGCGTGGTGGCCGGCCTTGTGCTCAGTTTCAGCGCGTCGACGCTGTTCGGCTCGCTGCTGCTCAGCGCGCTGCACCTGCCGCAGGATCTGTTGCGCGACGCCGGCATCGCGGTGCTGGTCGTCATCGGCCTCGGCCTGGTCTGGCCCCGCCTCGGTGAGGTGCTGGAGCGCCCCTTCGCCCGGTTGCCGGGGCTCAAGGTCGACCCCGGCAGCAACGGCATCGTCCTCGGGCTCGGGCTCGGTCTGCTCTTCGTGCCCTGTGCGGGGCCGGTGCTCGCGGCCATCGCCGTCGTCGGCGCCGCGCACCAGGTCAGCTTCGGTGCGCTGCTGCTGACCGCATCGTTCGCGGTCGGGGTCGGGTTGCCACTGCTGGCACTGGCTCTGGCCGGTGAGGCGATCACCCGCCGCGTCGGTGGCCTGCGGCGGCACGCCGCGCGGTTCCGGGTGGCCGGCGGTGTGGTCATGATCCTGATCGCCGCGCTGATCGGCCTGAACCTCACCGACGGCCTGCAGCGCCAGGTGCCCGGCTACACGACCGCGCTGCAGAACCTCGTCGAGGGCAACTCCGCCGCCACGAACCAACTGCACCAACTGGCCAGCGGCGGGACCGGGGGAGCCGAGGCGGCCGAGGGGGCCGAACCCGGTGCCGACTGCGTGGCGGGCGGCGCGTCGCTCGTCGACTGCGGCCCGGCGCCCGAGCTGACCGGCATCACCGGGTGGCTCAACACCCCCGGCGGTGCGCCGCTGAACCTGGCCGGCCTGCGCGGCAAGGTCGTGCTCGTCGACTTCTGGACCTACAGCTGCATCAACTGCCAGCGCACCCTGCCGCACCTGTCGGCCTGGTACAGCTCGTACGAGAGGGCGGGGCTGGTCATCCTCGGGGTGCACACCCCGGAGTTCGCGTTCGAGCACGTCACCTCGAACATCCGCGAGCAGGCACAGGCCCTTGGCGTGCGCTACCCGATCGCGATCGACAACGACTACGCGACCTGGAACGCCTACCACAACCAGTACTGGCCGGCGGAGTACCTCATCGACCCCAGCGGGACGATCCGGCACGTCAGCTTCGGCGAGGGGGACTACGCCACCACCGAGGAGCTCATCCGGCAGCTACTGGTGGAGAACAACCCCGACGGTGCGCTGCCGCCGTCGACCGACGTCCCGGACACCACCCCCGCCGACCAGTTGACCCCGGAGACCTACCTCGGCTACCACTACGCGCCGCTGCGCATCAGTGGTCCGGTGCCGACACCCGACGCACCGAGCGCCTACCGTTTCCCGTCGGCGCTGACGCCGGGCACCTTCGCCCTCGCGGGCACCTGGAGCGCCGGGCCGGAGGCGCTGACCGCCGGGCCCGATGCCCAACTCGAACTGAGCTATCGGGCCGACGACGTGTACCTCGTGCTCGGCGGGCACGGCACCGTCACCGTGCGAGTCAGCGGTCGGCCGCCCTCGGTGCTGGCCGTCGACGGCGTCCCACAGCTCTACCCACTCGTCACCCGGGCCGGTGGGCGGAGCGCGGTGCTCAGCCTGAGCGCCAGCCCGGGCGTCCAGGCCTACGACTTCACCTTCGGCTAGGAGCGCCCTGGACGTAGCGGGGCTGCGCCTCGGACGGCCGAGGTGGTGGCTGAGTTGGGGTTCCGGTGGGAACTTGATGTGACTGACGCTCACGCCGGGGACCTGCGGTCATGATCGGCAGGCCATCGCCCGCCGCTACGCCGCGGCAGTCACAATCGGTGACCGGCCGATCGTTCTCGGGCCCCTGGCCTGAGGGTGAGGATGCGTCGAGGTCAACCTGAGTCCGGTTCTCGTCGAAAAATTCCGGACTGACGTTGGTCTCGGTGCCAGTGGACGCACCAGGTTCGACACCAGGCCGCCCTGTCGATGACGCGGCGTTACCCCAGCGTCACGGCGGTGGCCGTGTCCCGTTCGGACGCTCCTCGGACCGGGCCCGTCACGGTGCTGCCCGGACATCGGCGACCGGGGCGACCGGGGCGTCGGCAACGGCAACGGCGTCGGCGACGGCGACCGGGGCGTCGACAACAGCGGCGTCGGCAACAGCGGCGTCGGCAACAGCGGCGTCGGCGAGGTGCCCTTTCGCCGGCGCCGCGCCGTCGCTCTCCGCCGTCGGTAGCAGCAGGGTGAAGGTCGGTGGCGACGGCGTGGTGAGGCGCAGCCGACCGCCCTCGGCCTCGGCAAGGCTGCGGGCCAGCGCCAACCCGATGCCGTGTCCGGCTGCGCCGGCCGCGCGCCGGGTGAACAGCTGGTCGGTCGGGATGGTGACGCCGGTGCCCTGGTCGGACACGTCGATGGCGAGGGCCTGGCCGGCGTCCCGGATGGCCACGGTGACCCCTCCGCCGCCGTGGCCGACGGCGTTGTCCAGCAGCACGGTGAGCACCTGGCGCACCGCGGCGGTGGACGCCCTCGCGGTGGGCGGGTCGGCCGGGGCGGTGATGAGCAGCGCGCGCCCGTCAGCGGCCAGCCGCGCCGCCCAGGTGTACTCGAGCTCGGTGAGCAGCGGGGTGAGCTCGAGCAGGTCGGTGCTGCGGGTCGAGTCCCTGGCCAGCTCGAGCAGGTCCTCGATGGTGGACTGCAGGCGCTCGGTGTCGTCGATGGCGGCGCCGATCGCCGCCCGCAGGTCCTGCCCCGGGGCTTCCAGCGCGACCTCCAGCCCGAGCCGCAGCGCGGTGAGCGGTGTGCGCAGTTGGTGTGAGGCGTCGGCGGTGAACGCCCGCTCCCTGGCCAGCAGCTCGTCGAGGCGGGCGGCGGTGCTGTTCAGTGCCACGCTCACCGAGTCGATCTCGGGAATGCCGGCCGGGTGTGCGCGCACGCTGAAGTCGCCGCCGCCCAGTGCGTGGGCGGCGCTGGCCAACTCCTCGAGCGGGCGGATCAACCGGGCGGCCAGCATGCGGGCCACCAGCCACACCAGCAGTACGGCGACGGTACCGAGGCCGGCCATCAGCAGCCAGGCCTCGGTGATCCGGGTGTAGGCCTCGCTGTGCGGGGTGGCCGCGCGGACCACCCCGAGCACCGGGCCGTTCGCCGAGATCGGCAACGCCAGCACGATCTCGCCGTTCGCCTCGCCGGAGGTCTCGGTGCCGGCCTGCGCGGCGTGGGTCAGCTCGTCGGCCTCGAGCGGTCCACTGCCCGAGATCCGGTGGCCGGCGGTGTCGTAGAGACCGAGGTCGGTGCCGTCCTCGGTCTCCGGCATGGCACCCGGCGGCTCGTTCCTGGCCAGCCTGATCGACGAGGACACCGCCGCGACATCGGCGACCTGTTCCAGCTCGCTGCGCTCGTCGTCGAGCAGGTACTTGGCCACCGTGCCGGCCAGCGGAATACCGAACAACGCGATAGCGAGCACGGCCGCGAGCGTGGCCAGGCCAACGATCCGTCTGCGCATTTCGGCGATTCTGCCCGGTGGGCGGCAACCGGGCCTGTGTGCGGGTCCTGCGCTGGCTGTGCGTTTACCCTGCGCTAGTGATCTCGGTGCTCGCTACCGGCGGCGCGGCGGGCCCAGGAGGCGCCGGCCGGTCTGCAACTCCGCGACCGTACGCAGCGGCCCGAACAACAGCGGGGCGCCCGCGACCGTGAGTGCCACCGTGGCGAGCACCGCCGGCCAGGCCAGCGAGGTGGGGGCGATCACCCCTCGAACCAGCAGGTACCCGCCCAGCTGGGCGGTGGTGAGCAGCCCGAGCGTGAGGCTCACCCAGCAGGCGCGCAACGACCAACGCTGCGCACCGGCCCGCATCCTGGGGTAGCGCCAGATTCGCCCGGTGCACCCGATCAGCAGCGCCGCCAGTGCCGCCACCAGCAAAGTAGCGGTGCCGGCGAATTCCCCGACCCTGTCGAAGAACAGGATCGTGCGCGGCTCGGTGCGGTCGGTCCACGGTTCGGCGGGGCCCGCGAGCAACACGCCGACCCAGGTCGCGCCGCCGGCGAGACCCAGGAGCAGCAGCGCCAGGCTGAGGCGGTGCAGGTGCGGCCGGACCAGCTCGACGCGCAGTGCGCCGGCCACCCGGTCTGCCGGGCCGAACCCCGCCAGCGCTCTGGCCTCGGCGGAGCGCGGCTGCGCGCCGTCGGTGACCTGCTGCTCGATGTCGCAGAGCAGGTGGTCCCGCAGCTCGTCGAGCAGGTCGGTGGCATCCGGTTCGATCGGCCTCGGCCAGGTCTGGACCTGCAGCCTCGACAGGTAGTCCTCGAGAGTGCTCTCGGACTCGGGCCGGGTCATATCGGGCTGCCCGGCGAGGGGTGTGCGGCCGGCGGCTCGAGGAGCGCGCCGATCGTGGCCACGAAGTCGCGCCACACGCCGCGCTCGTCGTGCAGTGCGGCCCGACCGCGATCGGTGAGCTGGTACTCGCGGCGGCGCCGGCCGGGCCCGCTGGTCCAGATGCCCAGGATCAGGCCGGCTTCCTCGAGTCGGCGCAGTGCCGGGTACAGCGTGCCGCTCTCCAGGTCCACTGTGCCGCCGGTGCGCCGACGTAACTCGGCCATCACGGCGAACCCGTGCGCCGGTCCCGCCTCCAGCGTGGCGAGCAGTAGTGCATCGAGATGACCTTTCAAAGCCTCAGCTCGCACGCTGTGATCCCCCCACCTCGATCGAGCTCCTCGGCAGCCGGTTGAGATCGTGCCGCGGGTTCACCCTACGGCGTCTCCTTGCCCGGTCAGCACGGGTTGTGAGGTGCTGACTGAGATCTTGGTGACGGGCTCGCCCGGCTCCTGGTGCTGGGCACGGCCCCGCTGAGAACGTGGGCCGGCCCGATTCGGCCGGCGCCGAACCGTTCCCGGCCTAGCGTCGGGGCATGGTCACCACAACGACGACGGCCGAGTCAGCGCTGTGCGAGCGGAGCAGGGAGGCGGAGGCCTTCCTCGACTCCCGCCAGCACACCGGGCCCGAGGTCGTGAGCGCATGTGAGGGTTGGACCGCCCACGAGGTCACCGCTCACCTGGCCGCCGCGGCCGCCGAGGTCACCCGCCACCTGGTGCCCTACCTGGCCGGCGAGCCGGTGCCGCGGACCCGGACCTTCGAGGAGCGCGAACCCGCGTACCGCGAGCTCGGTGATGCCGAGCTGCTGGCACGGCTCGAGGCGGAGGAGCGGCGGATGCGCACGGTGATCGGCCAGGTGCTGGCGCGCGAGCCGGACGCGGTCGTGCCGTGGACCGGGCGCCGGATGGTGGTGGCCAAGTTCCTGCCGCACCTGCGCAACGAGTTCGCGATCCACCGGTGGGACCTCGTCGGCGACGACGACATCAGCGACCAACTGCTGGGCCAGCCCGAGCTGACCGAGCACGCCGTCGGGGTGCTCGGTCAGATCCTGGTGCGGCGCGGGCGGGAGCGCGACCCGAGCCCCGAGTGCGACCTGCACGTGCGGCTGCGGGCCGACGGCGCGCCCGATGTCCGGCTCGTCGTCGAGTCGGGGCAGGCCGGCCTGCACCTGAGCGAATCGCCGTCGGACGAGCCCTACGTCGAGCTCGACGCCCCGGCCCGGACCCTGGTCATCTGGGGGCGCCGGCCGGAACAGCGCGGGCGGTTCCGCAGCTACGTCGACCAGCCCACCCTGCATCGGTTGCAGGCCCTGCTCGCCGGCTACTGACCACTCCTGGCTGACCGACTGGTCGGACCGAGCCGGCGCATGCCACCCTGTCCGACCATGGGAGAGAAGCGGAAGGTGTCGTCGTCGACGAAGATCGCGGCACCGCCCGAGGTCGTGTACGCCTTGGTCAGCGATCTGTGCCGGATGGGCGAGTGGAGCCCGGAGAACACCGGCGGGCGGTGGGTCGGCGGTGCCTCCGGCGCGGCCGAGGGTGCGCGGTTCAAGGGCACCAACCAGTGCGGCGCCAAGAAGTGGTCGACCACCGTGACGATCACCGACGCCACCGCGCCGACCAGGTTCACGTTCATCAACAAGGTCGGTCCCAAGATCGTCGCCGAGTGGAGCTACCGGATCGTCCCGACCGATGGCGGCGCGCGCTGCAAGGTCACCGAGACCTGGACCGAGGGCGCCGGACCGATCATGTCGATCCTCGGCAAGGCCATCACCGGCGTCGAGGACCGTGCCGCGCACACCAGGTCGATGATCGAAACGACCCTCACACGGCTCAAGGAGACCGCGGAATCCGGTCACTGAGCGTCACGGGCTGAGGACGGCCTCAGCCGCCGGCCGGATCGCGCGTGACCCCGGGCCGACGTGCTGGGACGCTCGACGCGGAGTGCCGAGGTCCCGGCGCCCGACACGTCGCGCCGACACTGGGCTGGCCGGTCACCACAGCGATGGCCGGCGCTCTGACCAGGCGTTACCCGGCTCGCGCCGACGCAGCGGTCGGCACTGGGTCGGCCCGGCGTGCGGGTGTGGCCGCGGTGCCCGGCAGCCGGCGGGCGGGCCGCGGCAGCCCTATAGCATCGGTGCGCGGTGGTTCCCGGCGGCTCACCCATAGGTGGCCAAGCTTGTGCGAGATCGTTACGTGGTACCGCCCCTTCTCGTTGACCCCACTGCGCAGGCCGGCACCCGGTGGACGGCTCAGTGTGTCAACCGAAGGGAACTGCACGTGTTGAAGAAGGCCATTATCGCTGCCGCGGTCGCCGCCGTGGCCACGCTCGGAGTTGCTGGAATCGCCTACGCCGATACCGGTAGCGCCCACAGCACTCACAGCGCCAGCCACAGCCCCACTGTCCGCAGTGACAGCACCGATAGCACCGACAGCAACACCGCGGACGACAGCACGTCGTCCAGTGACGACGCGACCAGCGACGACAGCTCCGGCGACGACAGCTCCGGTGACGACAGCTCCGGTGACGACGGCAGCAGTGACGACAGCGGCAGCAGCGACAGCGGCAGCAGCACCGACAGCGGCGGCCTCCTCGGCCTCTGACGCGCCCCGTGCGCGTCACGTGCTCCGGTGACCAACGCGGGTTGGTCACCGGAGCGCTGTCGTGTCAGCTCTCGATCTCGCCACCCGGCCTGACCAGCGGGTGCGCGGCCTCAGCCCCTCAGGTCGGCGTGGTGTCGCGCGGCCACCTCGGGATGCGACCGGAACCAGCCCTTGAGCGCGTTGTCGCCGAACCGGGGCAGTAGCGGGTTGTGCTCGGTCTCGGTGACACCCGGTGCGTGCGCGGCCAGCTCGGCGGTCAGCGGCACCGGATGCAGGGTGGCGTCCAGCCGCGGTGACCAGAAGAAGCCGATGGACTGCCTCGTCGCGCCCGGCGCACAGGGCAGCACCCGGTGCACCGTGGAGACCAGGTAGCCGTGGGTGGCGACCTCCAGCATCTCCCCGACATTCACCACCAGCGCCCCGTCCAGCGGTGGCACGTCGACCCAGTCCGGTGAGCGCGGCGGCCGCGCCTGCAGCCCGCCCGCCGAATCCTGCAGCAACAGCGTCAGGAACCCCCAGTCCGCGTGCGGGCCCACGCCCTGCGTATGCGGGCCGTCCGCGTCGGTGCTCACGTAGCGGATCAGCTTGCCGAACCAGTGCGGGCAACCGGCGAAGGCGTCGTCGAAGTGGCTCTCGGGTAGCCCGAGCGAGACCGCGAGCGCGCTGGTCAGCACGGTGGCGACCTCGGCGAGCAGGTCCGCCCAGGCCAGTACGACGCCGCGCAACTCGGGCAGCGCCGTGTCGGGCCACTGGTTCGGGCCCTGCAGCAGCCGGTACGGCGCGTCCCACTCCGCGCGGGGCAGCGGCGATTGCTCCCGAGCGAAGTCGAGCTGCTCGCGCGCATCGGGTCGGCCGGCGGTGATCTCGTGCCCGAGCCGGGTGTAGCCGCGGAAATGTGGGGACAGCCGGTTGTCCAGCGCGAGCCGCTCGGCCGGGGGCAGCGCGAAGAACCGCCGGGTCACCTCCGACAGCTCGCTCAGCCGCGCCGCCGTCGCCCCGAAGTCGGTGAGCTGTAGGAACCCGACCTCGTGCAGCGCGGTACGCAGCCGCCGCAGGAACCCCGGATCGAACCGCCCATCAGCGCCGCGCGCCTCGTCGAAGCGCAGGACGGGGATAGCGGCGGAGTCGGCGGAACCACGCATGCCCAGGAGACTAATGGGGCCGCGGCGGGCGGGTCAGCCGTTCGCCTTGAGGCCGAGCCGGCGGCGCCAGTCGTGCAGCCCGAGCAGTCGGATCACGCGGCCCATGATCTTGGACTTGGACGGCGTGTAGGGGTACCAGTTCATCTCGCTCTTGAGCGAGAGCCGCTCGCTGACGAAGGCCTGGTTGCGGCAGTACTTGCGTACCGAGTACGGGCCGCCGAACCGGGCGCCGAGGCCGGAGCTCTTCCAGCCACCCATCGGAAGCGGGAACTGGAACACGCTGGCCAGGACGTTGTTCGCGGTCACCCCGCCGGTCTCCAACTGCCGTGCGACCCGTTCGGCGCGCTCCGGGTCGGCGGTCCAGACGCTCCCGGCCAGGCCGTAGGGCGAGTCGTTCGCGAGCCGGATCGCCTCTTCGTCGGTGTCGACCTTCATCACCGGCAGGGTCGGTCCGAAGGTCTCCTCGCGCATGCAGTCCATGGTGTGGTCGACGTCCACGAGCACCGTCGGCGGGTAGTAGAAGCCCTGCTCACCCCGGGTGCCGCCGGTGAGTACCCGGGCACCTTTGGCGACGGCGTCCTTGACGTGGCGGTCCACGATGTCGACCTGGGCCTCGGTCGCCATGGCCCCGATGTCGTTGCTGTAGCTCTTGTCGGTGTCGGTGCCCTGGCGGATCGCGGCCGCCTTCTCGGTCAGCTTCTGGACGAACTCGTCGTAGACCGGTGCCTGGACGTAGACCCGCTCGACGGAGATGCAGGCCTGGCCGGAGTTGAACAGGCCACCCCAGATCGCACCGCCGACCGCGCGGTCGATGTCGGCGTCCGCAAGGACGATCATCGCGTCCTTGCCGCCGAGCTCCAGGCTGGACGGGATCAGCCGCTCGGCGGCGCGGATGCCGATCGCGCGCCCGGTCCGGGTCGAACCGGTGAACTGGATCATGTCGACCAGGTCGACCACCGCGGCGCCGGTCCCGCCGAGCCCGGTCGCGCAGGCCAGTACGGGCGGTGCGCCGATCTCCTCGCGCCAGCCCCGGACCGCCTCGGCCCAGGCCAGTGGCGTCACCTCGGAGGGTTTGCTGAGCACGGCGGCACCGGCCATCAGCGCGCCGGGGACGTCCATCATCGGCATGCCGAGCGGGAAGTTCCACGGGGTGATGACGCCGACCAGCTGATACGGCCGGGCGTGCACCCGCAGCCTCTTGGTCGCCTGGGACGCGCTGTGTGGGCGGTGGTCCTGGTCGGCCAGCCACTTCGCGCCGTGCTTGGTCACGTAGTTGATCACCTCGACCGCGACCATGGTCTCGATGGCGGTGTCACCCCACGACTTGCCGCTCTCCCGCTGGACGAGCTCGAGCAGGCGCTGCTCGTTGTCCATGACCCAGTCGAGCCAGGACCGCAGAGTCTTCGCCCTGCCGTCGGGCCCCAGGTCCTCCCAGGCAGGCTGGGCCGCGCGCAGCTCCGCCGCCATCGCGGCCACCTGCTCCGGCGAGTGGTTCGGCAGCGTGCCGACCACCCGGTTGTCGGCCGGGCTGTGCACATCGAAGAACTCCGCGCCGGACGGTGTGGGCGACTGCCCGGTGGTGCCGGTCTCCGTGCTCAGGGCCATCGAAACGCACTCCTATGCCGATCGTCCGGTCGCCGAGGCGGGACGTTCGGGGCAGAGCTGCACCGCCCACGGCCTCGGGCCCGGCGGCATTCGTGGCCGGCCGAGCGGATCAAGTCTAGAGGTAGACAGTCCGCCGTAGGACGTTCGTGAGCCCTCGATATATAACTTGTTCTAGTCCTGCTCTAGTCTTCGTCCAGCCGGAAGCCGACCTTGAGGCCGACCTGGAAGTACGTCACCTCGCCTTTGTCGCCGATCTGCCCGCGTACCTCGCTGACCTCGAACCAGTCGAGGTTGCGCAGCGTCTTGGACGCGCGGGAGACGCCGTTGCGGATAGCCGGCTCGATGCCGTCCGGGCTGGTGCCGACGATCTCGGTGACGCGATAGGTGTGGTCCATGGGGGCGGACGCTAGCGCTGGAGCGGGCGTAACGCTCGCCCTGAGCCCCGGATTCGGGTCGCCAAGGAGGGGGCCGACCTCAACCGGAGGCCGGGGGAGTCTCCTCCGGGGCCGCCTCGGTCGGGGGCGGGGGGAGCGGTGCGGCGCCGATGGCGGAGTTCAGCAGCCCGGTGTTGGGGATCCGGAGGACACCGCCGTCGTCCGTGCTCAGGGTCGCGTAGATCAGCCCCAGCTCGATCACCAGACCGTCGAGCGGGCCGCCGAGCGCACCGGAGTAGACCCTGATGCGCTGTCCCACGGTGACCGGGCGGGCCATGAGCAGGACGAGGCCGGCGAACAGGTTGCTCAGCGGCTGCTGGGCGGCGATGCCGACGATCACACCGGTCAACGCGCCGCCGACGAGCAACTGCTGCAGCGGGATCGTCAACAGCCCCATGACACCGAAGAACACGACGAGGTAACCGAGCAGCTGACACAACACCTTGGCCGCCGCGCCGGCGCCGAGACTGGCACGACTGGCCGCCTTCGACACCTGGTTCGCCGCGCTCCGGGTGGCGATGACGCCGAAGATCACGAATGCGACGGCCAGCCCGATCACGATCAGGCGCTCGCGCAGTCGGGGCGCATGCAGCCCGCCGAGCTCGCTACCCGCTACCAGCGCCGCCGCGGCGAGGACGAACCCCACGAACGCGCGACGGAAATCTGGGCGCAGCCGGGCCTCCAGGACCTCGAAGGCCTCGACCGCGCCGTTGTGTTTGCGCAGCCACACTCGGAATGGGGACACGGGTTCATTGTCGAGGAGTGCGCTCGCGGGCCGGGCGTGCACCCCGGCCCGCGCGGCCGTCAGCCGGTGACCAGCTCCGTGCTCACCGGCGTCGGGTTGGTGAACAGGTCGAGCACCGGGCAGTGCTCGTCCACCGCGGCGTGCAGCTCGCGGTACTGCTCCGGTGATGCGGGGCCGGTCAGCCTGACCTTCACCCGCACAGCGCCGAGGCCGGGGCGGACGCCGTCGCGCAGACCGAGGAACCCGCGCACGTCCAGGTCACCCTCGGTCTCGATCCGCACGTCGTCGAGTGGGATGTTCAGCTTGGCGGCCCAGAACCGGTAGCTGACCACCTGGCAGGAGAGCAGCCCGGCCAGCGCGGTCTCCACCGGGTTGGGGGCGGAGTCGATCCCGCCAAGCGACGGTGGCTCGTCAACCTGTACCTGGTGGCTCCTGATCTGAATGTCGGTGGCCACGCCGCTGTCGCCGACGCCCGTCGCGCGGAACACGACGCCCGCATTGGTGGCGTCGGCGGCGGTGGCGGCCGAGGTGGCGTCAATGATCCCCCGAAGGGACTCAGCCAGGTTCCTGGAGGTAGCGGCGTCAGTGGAGGTGCTGGAGGTGTCGGTACTCATCGTGAATGGACCTTTCAAGCTCGGCTGAAGGGCGTACCGGGGTTGGCTCAGCGCGAGCTCGGACAGGCACAGGTACAGACCAGGCTGTAGTCCACGTGTCGGCGGCGCACCAGGAGCACGCCGCCAGTCATCCACCGTTCGTACCAGATCCCGTGACTGGCGGCTAGCGCAGGCGGGCACTTAAAGCGCAAGTCGTAGCACACGAAAGTGTTAGGCGGGCTTCGTTGCCCACAATTCAGTGGGCTCGTCAAGCGCACTATGAATCACCTAACAACGCCGGCGCTATAGGTCCTGAGCTGGTGCTATGTTCATTTTCGAGCCTGAAGAAAGACGGCTCAACGAGGGCATATGTGCGCATTCTGCCGTGGTCGACCGTATTCGCGCGGTATTCCTGAAGTTACGAACCTCAGCGGGTGAAAAGGAGTCAGCTATGACTGACGCGGCCGCTGATCGGCATGCCGTAGTGGTCACCAAAGCGGCAAGCGCACCGTCGATCACCAGGAACAACTGGCTGGCCGCGGTGCTGGTGCTGGTGGTGGGCAACTTCATGGCGGTGCTCGACATCACCATCGTCAATGTGGCCGTGCCGGCCATCCAGAAGGACTTCGGTGGCGCCCTGGACGACGTGCTCTGGATCGCCACCGCCTACACCCTGATGCTGGGGCTGGTGGTGCCGGTCAGCGGCTGGCTGAGCGAACGGTTCGGGCTGACCTGGGTCTATGTGTTGTCGCTGGCCGGGTTCGCGGTGACCTCCGCGCTGTGCGGGATCGCGGGGAACCTCGGCACGCTGATTGTGTTCCGGGTAATCCAGGCGATCCCCGGCGGGGTGATGCCGGTGGTGGCAATGACCTTGGTGTACCAGATCGTGCCGAAGGAGAAGCTGGGCGCGGCGATGGGAATCTTCGGCGTGGGGATCGTGTTCGCCCCCGCGACCGGGCCGGTGCTCGGCGGCTACTTCGTGCAGCACCTGGACTGGCGGTTGGTCTTCTGGGTCAACGTACCGGTCGGTTTGCTCGGGGCGCTGGTGGCCTACTTCATCCTGCCCAAGACGCCGGGCCGGCGGGGCCGCCGGTTCGATCTGCCCGGCTTCGCGTGTATCGGGTTGGGCCTGTTCGCCGTGCTACTGGCCGCGGAGGAAGGCAGCAGCTGGGGCTGGGACGGCTACCGCATCCGGATGTTGCTGGTCTTCGGCGCCCTCGCCCTCGCCGCGTTTGTCGTCGTCGAACTCGAGGTCGACCAGCCGCTGTTGGACCTGCGAGCCTTCAAGGTCTGGCCGTTCACCTCCTCGTTGCTCATGTTGGCCGGGCTGCAGGTCAACATGATCGCCACCTCGTTCCTCCTGGCGGTGTTCCTGCAGCAGGGCCAACACAAGCAGGCCTTCGACGCCGGACTGTTGATGCTGCCCTCCGCGCTGGCCTGCGGGCTCGTCACGCCGATCGCCGGGCAGCTCTACGACAAGATCGGGCCACGGTGGCTCGGCGTGTGCGGGCTGGGAATCTGCGCGTACGGCACCTACCTGCTGTGCGGCGTCACCACGAGCATGACCCGCGGCGACATCATCCTGTGGAGCAGTGTGTGGGGCGTGGGCCTTGGCCTGTCGCTCATGCCCCTGATGACCGCCGGCCTGGCCGCGCTGCCAGCCGCGCAGACCAACGAAGGCAGCGCGCTGAACAACGTCATTCGCCAGACAGCCGGAGCGCTGGGCCTGGCGCTGCTCAACGCGCTGGCCACCAGCCAGCAGGCACAATTGTTCGTCGACCGCGCCGGGCTGGTCCAACAGACGGTCAACCCCGCACAGGCACAACACGGACTCGGCGAGCTGTACGGCCGTTACCTGACACTGTCCAGCCAGGTACTCGCCACCTCCTACGCGAACCTGTTCCTCGTTGTTGCCGTACTCACCGGCGCGGGCGTGCTGCTCGCGCTCTTCCTGCGCACACCAGCGGGCAACCCCGACGCCCCGCACACCCCGGTCGGACACTAGCCACGCTTGCTCACCAACGGTTTGGTCTCGGGACCAAAGCGGCCGGTCTCATTCGGTTCGTAGCCCGATGGGCGTGGGCGTTGCGATTCGTACCGTCGGAGACAACATCGGGGAGGGCGCTTCGCTCGGTTCCCGCCCACGTATCCGATCGAGGAGGTCGCCATGAAGAGCTACGCGTTGTCGGCGCCGGTCGACGGCTCGGCCAACAGCACAGAAACCTGGCGGGACGGCAAGCGCTATCTCTGGCTCCTCGGCCTGGTCGTGCCGCTGCTGCCGTTCCTGGCGATCGGGCTGCAGCGGGCGACCGGCCTGGACGCGGTGCTGTGGCTGGGGCCGGTGGTCCTGCTGGTGGTCGTCCCGCTGCTCGACCTGGTCGCCGGGCTGGACCCGACCAACCCGCCGGACGAGGTGATGGAGGCGCTGGAGGAGGACCGCTACTACCGCTGGGTCACCTACGCCTACCTCCCGGTCCAGTACGCGGGGTTCATCGCCTCGATGTCGCGCAACGGATCGACGGAACCGTTCACATGAAACACCGCCGGATCTTCAAACGCGCGGACAACATGGCAGAACGCATCCATGTCCTTCAACTTGTTGAGCCATTGTTCGCGCGGTTTCGGCTCGTGGGGCGGGGCAGGGGCGAGCGTGCGGTTGATTGATTTCTCTGACAATCGAGGCGCAGGTGGTTCGTTCGGGAACCAAATCAAAAAACTTCCAGATGGTACTCGGATTCGAGTTATCATCGGTCCAAAGCCGCCGGCTTCCGAGAATTTTGAATGAATGCCCGCTCGCAGGCGGCGATGAACGTATCGTTGTGCCCTGAATTGCAGGTCGTCATCAATCAGGGGCGGAGAAGGAATTTGCTTATGGGACCTTCGCTACAAAAGCTGCTGGAAATTGGAGGAGCGCCATTTGTTTCGAAGGATACCGAATTTGCGATACCAATCCTCGATCGCTTTGGCGGTATCGGGGCATCGCTCGACCATGTTCTTAGGCAGAAGGATGGATTTTTTTGCTTCGAGTCTGCGCTCCGAGTTTTTCCATCTGTGACAGTCGAATCTTCATGGGGCATTGACGAGTGGAATTCACGTGATCTTTGGAAGGCCGACTATCGTGGCCTTGCGGATGATGTCCTGTGTTTTGCCGAGGAACTGTTTGGGCGGCAATTTGTCATAGCTGACGGAAAGGTGGGGGTTCTTGAAGCGGAGACGGGAGAGGTGGATACTGTAGCGTATTCGTTGGAAGAGTGGGCTTCAAAGATTCTCTTGGATTATAACCAAATGACGGGTTACGGCATAGCGCATGAATGGCAACACAAGTACGGTCCACTTCATGCTCGTCATCGATTGATGGCGAAAACGCCATTTATATTGGGTGGCGACTATTCCGTCGCAAATCTTGCTTCGACGGACTCTCTTCAAATGATGAAGACCCTCGGTAATCTTGCTTATCAGATCCATGATTTGCCGGAAGGCACACGGGTCGAGCTCAAAGTGCTGTGAACCTGCGACACGGGCTACATCTACGGCGCGCCGAGCCGGCTGACCCCGGTCCGATGCGGCCGTAACGGCACAGCCATCCACTGAACGCTGATCTGAAGGCTCACGGTTCTACTCTGAAGTCGTCCGAGGATAGATGCTTGCGCACGTGGGACGATCGCACGGACAGGTTTCGGCCGGTCTTTCATGACGGCAAACCGGGCTACGATGTGCAAACAGACGTTGCGGTCCGCATCGAACGCGTCGAGGAAATATTCCACGGATCAACCGGGTGTCCGACCAAACATCAAAGGATACCCCGACGATCGCGACCGTCGGTGACCTTCTGGCAAGATAGTCGATGTCAAAGCGAGAGCAGGTGATACGATGCCGATCGACGATTTGAGTGTAGTCGATGCGATCAGTCTGCATCCGCACGGCGTTGTCAGGTTGTCAATATTTGACGCCTGGGATTGGACTGATGAGGGCGTGCATCTTCTTGCGATACAGGAGAAAATAAATCTTTATTTTGGTTTTATTGAGAGCGGGCAATTGCTGGAAGCGTATCCCGCCCTCGGCCGGAAAACGGATACTGCTCGTTGTTGTCCGCGTTATACAAACCCACCGCGAACCCCTCCTGCCTTAGGTTCCCGAGGCACGCCGCCGCATACGACCTCTTGTGCGCGCCGGCCAGAGCCGGGAGGAGAATTCCCGCCAGGATCGCGAGAATGGCAACCACGACCAGCAGCTCCGATAGCGTGAATGCCCGCGCCAACGTAGGCAATGGGCGCAGCACCAAAACGGGCGGCAGCTACAACGCCGGCGTCGGCTTCGGCCCGCCCCTCGAGCTGAGATCGTCGCCACAGCCAGGCCAACCAGCCCGTCTCCCTCGTCGTGTTCGTCGTCGGCGCAGAAATGACAAGCCGCTACGCGGCACAGCGCGCGGTTGAGCAGCTGCATCGGGGCAGGGCGAAATTCCTGGGCGCGGTGCTGAACCCGGTCAGCGGATAGTCCTCGGCCTGCCTGAAGTAGTCGGTGCTGCGATGCACGTAGTTGTCCCAGCCGAAGCCGAGCAGCGGGCGCGCGGCGACCATCCGCAGCGCGGTTGCCGTCTGGTTCTGGCGATCCCACAGCGGCGTCTTGTCAGCCGCCCGTTCGTTGGCGTGACCGGCGAGGCTCGGGAACACGAGCAGCGCGCCGCCGATCACGACGACGGCGATCACGACGACCGGCGCGACGAGCCGCCGCAGCTCCGGCGCTGCGATGCCGGCG
>Ga0137412_10001938_pt1 | contig 16248 bp, 13 predicted proteins | sample CZODoug2_1_16fun_FD_122160 | JGI IMG/M metagenome (GOLD analysis project Ga0137412, IMG submission 122160) | Vadose zone soil fungal communities from Angelo Coast Range Reserve, California, USA - CZODoug2_1_16fungal (Hybrid Assembly) | ecosystem: Environmental > Terrestrial > Soil > Vadose zone...
TCCAGCGGCAGCTTTTCGATCAGCGCCATCTTGTCCTCGGCTTCGGACTTGGTCGCACCGGACACCGGTGTCGTCAGATTGCACAGGAACATCTGGTCGGGATCGCGGCCGGCCTTCGCGGCCTCGTTCCTGATCGCGTCGTAGCCTTGCCTGGCGTTCGTCAGATTGCGCGCCGCCGTGAATATGACTTCGCCCCAGCGTCCGGCGAACCGCTGGCCGCGGCCGCTGGCGCCGGCCTGAATAATCACGGGATGGCCTTGGCTCGAGCGCGGCACCGTAAACGGTCCGCGCGACTTGAAGAATTTGCCGTTGTGATCGAGGCGCTTGACCTTGTCGGGGTCAGCGAACCGGCCTGACTTCTTGTCGATCAGGAGCGATCCGTCTTCCCAGGAATCCCAGTGACCAAGTACCACTTCCATGAATTCGTCGGCGCGGTCGTAGCGGAAATCATGATCGAGATGGGCGTCCTTCCCCATGTTATGCGCTTCGCCGTCGTTGACGGAAGTCACCACGTTCCAGGCGGCGCGGCCGCCGGTCATCAGGTCGAGGGTGGCGAAGCGGCGCGCCACGTCGAACGGTTCGAAATAGGTGGTCGAGCCGGTCGATGCGAGCCCAAGCTTCTCGGTAACCATTCCCATCGTGGTCAGCACCACGATCGGATCCATCTTCACGCAGCGGATGCCGTATTCGACGGTGTGCCTGTGATCGTTGCCGTAGCGATCCGGCATCGCCAGACGATCGTCGAAGAATGCCATGTGAAATTTTCCGGATTCGAGAATCCGGGCTATCTCCTGATAGTAATCCGCCGACATCGAATCGTCGCGCGATTCCGGATGGCGCCACGAGCTCGGCAGGTTGGTGCAGTTCTGCGCCTGCAGGAATCCAACCATCGCCATTTGCCGCGTCATGCTGCTCTCCCTGTCTCGGCCGAATGAGGTGTCACGCGAGATCGAGCTCGGCGGCCAATTTGTATTCGCCCGCCAGCGCGCGCAACTTGTCCCAGGTCGCGTCCTCGACCTCGATGCCGGAGACCTTGCGCTGCTGCTCGCGGATATATTCGACCTCGCCCGGATAGAACACGCCAGGTGAACCTTCGGACGGTGGCGTCGCCTTGAGATATCGGGCGAACTCGGCGACTTCCTTCTTGAAATCCTTCAGGGGTCGGAACGCGGCGACGTTGAACACCGCCATGAAGCATCCGTCATTGTGCCGGCCGGTGGGCTCGACGCCGAAACCCAAACCCGTGAGCAGCCCGCACAGCACCTCGACCATCGCAGCCAGGCCCGAGCCCTTGTAGCCTTCGGTGCCGCCGAGCGGCAGCAGCGCGCCGCCGTTGCGGAATTGTCTGGGATCGGTGGTTTGCCGTCCTTCGCTGTCGACGATCCACCCCTGCGGGATTTCCTCGCCGCGGGCGGCGGCGAGCTGGATCTTTCCGGCCGCGACCGCAGATGTTGCCATGTCGAGATAAAAGGGCGCCTCGAGGTCCGACGGTACGGCGATCGAAATCGGATTGGTGCCGAGCCGCGCCTCGCGGCCGCCGAACGGTGCGACGTGCTTGGGAGAACGGCCGGAATCGGCGGTGGCGAGGCCGATCATGCCTTCCCGCATCGCCATGGCAGGGTAAGCGGCAAGCCGGCCGACATGGCTTTGCCGGAACACCGTGCAGGCCGCGACGTTGGCGGTCCTGGCCTTTTCAATCGTCAGCGCCATCGCCTTGGCGTTGACGTGAAATCCAAAGCCCCAATGGCCATCGATCACGGTCGTGGTCGGCGATTCCTGCACGATGGTCCACTTCGCGCCGGGAACGATATGCCCGACCTTGATGCGGTCGATATAGGTCGGGATCGCGATCACGCCGTGCGAATCGTGGCCGGCGAGGTTGGCGTTGACGCATCCGACAGCCACGGCGCTGGCTTCCTCGTCCGACGCGCCGGCGGCCCTGAGCAGCGCCGCACCGATGCCTATGAGACGGTCGGCCTGGATGATCGGCATGGGAATTTCCTCTTGTCACGCCCGCACGGGGGGCGGGTCTTGCTTGTTGTCGCCGGCGCATCCTTTTTGTCGCCGGCGCATCCTTATTGTCGCCGGCGCATCGTCTCAAAGCGATCGCCCGTTAGCAATGACCTCGGGCCAAAATCTTGGCTGCGATGCACCGTGCGCATCTCGGCGCACCCGGACCGCGAGCCGCAGTTCCCCGGTCCTGCGGCCGATGAAGTCGCCTGAGCAACCGTAGTTCTTCGGACTTTCGCCTGCTGTTATTCGCGTGATGTTTACTCTGAATCGCAATTTACACCCTCGAATAAAGCCCATTTAGGCGTCCCATACGCATAAATACCCCAAGGGCCGGAAAATGCCGCCGAACGGAGCTGACGCCTTTGGAGACGAATATCGCGCGTACGTTCGCGGCGTTGAGCGCAACCAATGAAGCGATTCTGTATGCAAAATCCCCCGAGGAGCTGTACCGGCAGGTCTGTGAAGCCGCATTTTCCAGCGGAGACTTCCTGGCTACGGCAATCTTTTCGGCGGAACCGGGCACCCATGTGCTGCGGTTCGCCACCGGCTTCGGCGAAGACATCGTACGACTGCGCAGCATCGATATTTCAATTGTAGCTGATACCCCGGAAGGCTCAGGAGTCTGCGGACAAGCCTTTCGCGATCAGAAGCTGACCGTCAGTAATGATTTCCTGAACGACACCCATTCGCTGGCCTGGCGAAAGGGCGCATGCGACGCGCAGGTCGGAGCGGCGGCGGCGTTGCCGCTGATTTGCAACGGCCGCAGCGTCGGCGTGTTGCTGGTCACCCGGCGCGAAGCCGGGTCGCTGGACGGCCAGATGGTCTCGCTGCTTGAACGCATGTCGGCGAACATTTCATATGCGCTCGACAATTTCGAGCGTGAGGCCGCGCGCAAGGCCAGCGAGCGAGCCTTGCGAAGATTAAACCGGATGTTTGGCGCCATCAGCGCTACCAACGACGCAAGTCTTCGCGCCAAGACGGCGCAGGAACTTTACCAGCTTGTTTGCGATGCCGCCGTTCACAGCGGAGAATCCATTGCCACGGTGGTCTTGCTGGCGGAGCCGGATTCGATCTGGCTGAAGCCGGTCGCCGGAACGGGTGAGATCGTCGAACAGATCACGCAGACGCGCTTTTCGATCGATCCGGATAACGTCTATGGGACCGGCGTTTGCGGCAAGGCGTTTCGAACGCAGAAGCCTTGCATCAATCACGATATCCTTAATTCGGTGCAGGGACGGCCGTGGCAGCAGGCGGGACTCAAGACCGGTGTTGTCGCCTGCGTCGCGTTTCCGCTGATCAAGGCCGGCAACAGCGTCGGCGTATTGATGTTCTTTGTCAGCAAATCCTGGGCGGCGGACAATGAGATCATCGAGCTCTTGGCGCGAATGGCGGAGAACGTCTCGTTCGCTCTCGATAATTTCGAACGCGCCGACGAAAAGGCGAAAGCCGATGAACAAAAAGAACGCCTGACGCGAATGTTCGCGGCTCTCAGTGAGACCAACGAAGCGATCATGCGGGCGAGGTCGCGGGCGGAGCTGTTCGATCTGGTCTGCGAGGCCGCGGTGCAAGGTGCGAAGTTCAGCTCCACGACCATTGCCCTCGCCGAGCCCGACTCGGACTTTCTTCGTGTCATTGCTTCGAACGGGCCAAATGCAGGCGAAATGAGGAATCTGGAATTCGCGATCGCGGATCGGCTGCCTCAAGGACGCGGCCTGACCGGGACTGCATTTCGAACAGGGCAGCCCTGCATCACCAACGACTTTCTGGCCGATGAACGAACCATGCTTTGGCACGACAGCGCGCGTCGTTGCGGCGTAGCATCGTCCGCGGTGCTGCCATTGCTCAATGGCGACCGCGCGGAGGGTGTGGTCATCTTCAATTCCCTGGAGCGAGGAACGTTCACGCCCGAGTTGGTCAAACTTCTGCAGCGCCTTGCGGAAAATGTCGCCTTCGCCCTGGTAAATTTCGATCGTGCGGACGAAAAAGCGAAGGCAGAGAAACAAAAGGATCGCCTGACAGGGATGTTTGAAGCCCTCAGTTCGACCAATGAAGCGATCATGCGGGCCAAGACGCGGGTGCAGTTGTTCGAACTGGTGTGCGAGGCGGCTGTCCTGGAAGGCACATTCACCTCCGCAACCATCGCGCTTGCAGATCCGGACGGGGAGTTCCTTCGAATTGCCGCGTCGAAAGGGATAAATTACGACCGCATGAGAAACCGCCGCTTTGCGGTCTCGGCTACGGACCCCGAAGGCCGGGGTTTGACCGGAACGTCGTTTCGGACAAAAAAACCCTGCATCATGAACGATTTCCTGGCCGATGAGCGAACCACTCATTGGCATGCCCTTGCAAGGGAAGACGGGACACGATCCGGAGCAAGCTTTCCCTTGCTGGAAAATGGCGGCAGAGCCGTCGGTGTGCTGCTGTTTCTTTCCCGTGAAGAAGGCGCTTTTTCGGATGATCTGGTGGAGCTCCTTGGAAGGCTGGCAGAAAACGTTTCATTCGCCCTCGATAACTTCGATCGCGCAGAGGAAAAGGCAAAGACCGAGGAGCAGAAGGAGCGGCTGACGCGAATGTTCGCCGCGCTTAGCGCAACCAACGAAGCGATCATGCGAGCCAAATCGCGGACGCAACTGTTCGAAATGGTGTGCGAGGCCGCGGCGAATGGCGGCAAATTCACCTCGACCACCATCAGTCTGGCCAATCCCGACAGCGATTTCCTCGACATCGCTGCGGTGGCGGGGCCGACCGCGGAGACCACACGAAACGTAAAGGTCTCGATCAGCGCCGCGCGCCCGGAGGGGAACGGGCTTAGCGGCCCCGCGTTCCGTTCCGGACAGGCTCGCATCAGCAACGATTATCTGGCTGACCAGCAAGCCAGTGCTTTCCACGCCGTCATTCGCAGCGATGGGGCAAAGTCGGGCGCGGCATTTCCGCTGCTGATCCATGGGCAGCCAGTTGGCGTCATGCTGTTTCTTTCCGCCGAACAAGACACCTTTACAACCGAATTCGTCGAACTCCTGCAACGGCTGGCTGACAATGTGTCGTTTGCCCTTGAGAACTTCGACCGCGCGGACGAAAAAACCAAGGCGGACGCGCGGATCGAATACCTCGCGTCGCACGACGGCCTGACCAGTCTGCCCAATCGGGAAACGTTCAACGGACTGCTTCACTACACGATCGAAGCCGCGCGTCGCCACCAGCGGCGGTTTGCGGTATTGTTCATCGATCTCGACAGGTTCAAGGTCATCAACGACTCGCTGGGCCACGAAGCGGGCGATATGTTGCTGGTGGAAATCGCCAACAGGCTGCGACATTCCTTGCGTTCAAGCGACGTGGTGGCGAGGCTGGGCGGCGACGAATTCGTCGTCATACTGGAGGAAGCCGCGGAAAGTCATGACGTCGAACGCATTACCCGCGACTTGTTGTCGGTCCTCAGCGAACCCTTGCAATTGAGCGGCCACGAATGTCATACCACGGCCAGCATCGGCATCGCCATGTACCCCTCGGATGGCGCCGATGTTCAGACGCTGACGAAGAACGCCGACATGGCGATGTACCTCGCCAAGGAAGATGGCAAGAACGGCTTCCGCTTCTTCACCAAGGAGATCAAGACCCAGTCGATTGAGCGCCTGACGCTGGAATCGGCGCTGCGTCGTGCCCTCGATCGCGATCAGTTCGCGCTGCATTATCAGCCGAAGGTGGACATGACGACCGGGCAAATAACCGGCGTCGAGGCGCTGTTGCGCTGGACCCATCCCGATCTCGGCGTGTTGCCGCCCGCACAGTTCATACCGCTTGCCGAGGAAACCGGGTTGATTGTCCCGATCGGCCGCTGGGTCTTGAGGGAAGCCTGCGCGCAAAACATGGCCTGGCAGCGCCGCGGATTGCGGCCGGTATCGATGGCGGTCAATCTCTCGCCGAGGCAGTTCCTTGATGAGGACTTGTTGCAGGATATCGACGAGGCGCTGGCGGTGAGCGGCATGCCGCCGGTGCTGCTGCAGCTCGAGGTCACTGAAAGCATGGTGATGCGAAACGTCTCCCGGGCGGTCAAAGTGCTGGACGCCATCCAGAGCCGCGGCATTCGTCTTGCGATCGACGATTTCGGAACCGGCTATTCGTCGATGTCCCTGATGAAGCAATTTCCAATCGACACCATCAAGATCGACCGTTCCTTTGTTCGCGATCTTCCCTATGACTCTGAGGACAAGGCCATCGCCCAAGCGATCATCAGCATGGGCAAGGCGCTGGGGATGACGATCGTTGCCGAAGGCGTGGAAACCGCCGAGCAGGAAACTTTCTTGCGCGATCACGCTTGCGATGAAATGCAGGGTTTTCTGTTCAGCAAGCCAGTGCCATCCCAACAGTTGGCAGAACTGCTTCGCTCCGCGCCTCTGCCAATATCTCCGCCGCTTCAGCCTGCAGCAAGCGCCGCACTCGAAAACTCAACTTCGCGGCCAGGACGGAGAAGTGCAGCCGTCTAGCCAGCACCCGAATGTCCTGCCTTGCGCGGAAATTCGCCGGGCCAGGGCAGCGACGTCTGGCCGGCGAGCGCATTGAGAAAAATTGCCGCGCCCGCGGCGTAGGTGGCGTTGTCAGGCAATTCCAGACTAGCACACCACGCCGCCGGCATCGATTGCGGCGCGCGAATGACCTCGAACACCGACCCCCACCACCATGCCGGCGCCGGCGATCTCGCGTCTTCGGGGACCGCGCGCCATCGGGCGAATTCCTGCACGGCGCGTTCAAATTGCACATTTGCGGCCTGATGCATCGAAATCCCCCTGAACTTCCGAGACGATACGCGTATCTGCAACGCGCGTCGATTCATTGAAAATGCGCAACGCGCGATTTCTTGAAAAGTTGCGTCTCAGGGTGTCGCTTCCGAACCGATCGGCCGGATCCACACCCAGCCCGCGACGCCGGCAAGCGCGGCGCAGAGTGCGGTCACCAGCATCACCGTGCGCAGCGCGCGATCGAATGCGGCGGTTGCGCCGCCGGTGACGTCGGCCCGGCCGGCCAGAACCGCATTCAATGCTTCGTTGGCGTGCGCGGGTGGCGTTCCGGCAAGGTGATGCGAAAAGCTCGCGAACAGCAGCGCGCCGAGCGCCGCGACGGCAAACAGGCCGGCCACGCGTGCAACGGCATTGTTGACGCCGGAAGCAACGCCGGCGTGAGCTTCACCCACCGATGCCATCACCGTCGATGTCAACGGCGGCACGGTGATGGTCACGCCGATCGCAAGCACGCCGATCGCTGGAAACACGCCGACCCAATAGGATTTTCCGAGGTCGGCAAAGGCGAGCAGCGCCAATCCGCAGGCAGCGATGATGGGCCCGGTGGTCAGCGACAGCCGCGGCCCGAAACGGTCGGAGACGGCACCCGCGAACGATGCTCCGAACCCCATGATCAATGCGAACGGCAGCAACGCCGCGCCGGCCTGCGTCGCGGAATAGCCGCCGAGCCGGATCAGGCCGAAGGGGAGAAAATACATCACGCCGCCGAGGGCGAAGTAGAGCAGCAGCGTCACGGTGTTGGTTGCGGAGAAATTGCGCGAGCGGTACAGCGACAGCGGCATCATCGCTCGTTCGCGGGAGCGGGCTTCGATCGCGACGAACAATATCAGGAACGCTATTCCCGCGCCCAGCGCGCCGAGCACGGCTTTGTCCTGAAATCCCGACGCCGGAATGGCGCCCAATCCCCAGGTGATCGCAGCAAGGCCGATGGCGACCGCGACCGCGCCTTTCCAGTCGAGCGGCTTTGCCTTTTCATCGTGGCTTTCGCCGACAAAGAAGACCGCAAGTCCGGCCGCGGCAACCGCCAGCGGAACATTCAGCAGAAAGATCGCACGCCAGGACACCTGATCGACCAGCCAGCCGCCGAGCACGGGACCAGCCGCCGCCGTCAGCGCGCCGACACCCGCCCAGGTCCCGATCGCATGGCTGCGCTCATGGTCGTCAAAAGTGGCACCAAGCATCGCGAGGCTGGCCGGTATCAGCAGTGCGGCGCCCAGTCCTTGAACCGCGCGGCTGACAACGAGCACCGTGATGTCGGGCGAGAGTCCGCAGGCAATGGAGGCCGCGGTAAATATTGCAATGCCGACCAGGAAAATCCGCCGGCGGCCGTAAAGATCGGCCGCCGAGCCTCCGACCAGCACCAGCGCGCCGAGCAGCAACAAGTAGGCATTGACGATCCACCGCGTGGAAGCCGCGTCCGCCTGCAGCGCCTGCTGGATGGCGGGCAGGGCAATATTCACGACCGAGCCGTCGATAAACGCCATGCTCGACCCGAGGATCGTCGCTGCCAGCGTCATCCGCTTGTGCCGTCGCGACAACGCCGCGGGAGCAGCCGGTGTCGCGCGAATGATTCCGGCGTCGCAGGGCGGCCGTGTGAAACCAATCATCGGGGCCTCGGGAGAGCGTGGCTAACGAGTTGCAAGGGTGCGCCTCATGCGCCCCATTGGCAACGCGGCAGCAGCCGCTCCGCGTATGCTTGCTGGCTCCTACTTCTCCTCCGCGGCGGTCGATGTCGCCGGCCCTTCGCCCATGATCAAAAGCACGGCGTCCTCGTCCTTGGCGCCATCCCAATGCACCTGCTTGCCGAAATGCGTGACGAAACTTCCCGCCGGCATTGCGGTCGTGTTGGCGGGGTCGAATTTTGGGCCGGAGCCCACCCACCAGGTACCTTGCAATACGGCGATGTAACGGTCGTTGGGATGGAAATGCGGCCGGCTGAAATGATTGCCCTTGGTCCACTTGGTGTAGACGGCATAAAACCCCGGCTTGGCCGGATCGCCGACAACGACAGCGTTCTGCGCGCCGCGGGCGTCGACCGGGCTCCACGGAATCTGATCCGGTAATTTGTAGATCACCGCGGCGGGATTGAGTTCGGCCGCCGAGCTTAGGCTCAGCATGCCGACGAGAGCGATCGGCATCGCGAGATATCGCCAAAACCGTTTTGTAGCCTTCATGGTTTCCTCTCTTGAATTTCCGCGAGCTGAAGCGCTGCCGCCAGCTCATCTTCTCATTGCGTTCATGCTAGCCGGTCTCATTCCCGCGCTGCAAGACGCGTAGAAGGTCGATCCGATACCGAAGGCCGCCGGCAAATGGGATGTCTATGAAATCAAGGCGCAGGGTCCGCATCTTGTTGTCGCGCTGAACGGTGAAAAAACCGCCGACGTGCAGGACAGCGAACATTCAGGCGGATCGTTCGCGCTCCAACACGGCTCCGGCGTGGTCAAATTCCGCAAGCTGCAGGTCAAGGAGCTGTAGAGCGCTGAAGGCCCGCTCGACGATGGAAAAGGGCCGCTGGGAGTATGACCAGCAGCCCGCCGGGCTCAAAATACTTTGGAACTGAAACCGCACCCTCAGCCCCGGTGTTTTCAGACTACGCCGCTCCGCGGTGGTGTGGAGTCCAAAGTCCCGTTCCATGCGAGGAACAAGAAAGCTGTTGCGATCGGGACACACGCGACCTGGGAAGCCGGGTATCGCGGCGGCCCAGACGCCGCGTCGACGGCAGGGCGACGCCCGAGCCTAACCGCGCTGAGATCCGCGCGGCTGCGCAGTCAACGTGCGACGGTACGGGAGGTCCCCGCTCAATCGACCAGCCGCTGAACTCTGCATCGTTTCATTCGGTCGAGGGCATGCACAACGTCGCTCTTGTCGAGCACGGTGAGCAGGCGCTCGACAGTGCGCATCGCGTCGTGTTGGCCAGGTGCGATATATTCCGCCAGGATGCGACGTGCATCCTCCATCGCGCGCAATACCGTTTCTTGATCGGGCGTGTTCAAACGGAACTCCTTGCGCAACAAACCGAGAGCTCAAGCGGAGGCTGGCGGATTCGTTCCAGTCGACCGCGTCAAGGTTAATCCGCGCGCGCGCGGGGTCTGAAGTCATTGTGCAGTGCGGGTGCCGTGGCGTTTCGAAAACAGTCGCGTTAGCCATACATCCCGGACATTATCTTCGGGCTAGCGGTTTCGTCGGTGGTGCGGCACCCTTCTTGCCAAATAGCAGGTGAAGGTCGACCAGCCGTCTCATATCGGGACAGCTGACGATGCCGCGAGGCGACGGCAGAATGTTTTTCGGGACAGCGCTGAAAAAAGGCGCCCCGGGATGGTCGTTACCGAGCCAACGGAAAACAGGAAGCCGGGAGGCGCGCGACAATGACGACGAGCCAGATCTTCAGCAAATGGGACGAGACGCACTCCGAATTGTGGAGTCACCAGCCGATCCGCCTCGAGCATGAGATGCACAACTCGCCGGCGTTCTCGATGGACGATCTCGCCAGGCTGATCGAGGGCTATCCGCGCCAGCACTACAGCATTGTGCAGACCGGCGCCCGTGGCTCCAGCCGCGTATGGCGCGAGGGCGACATCGGCAATCTCAGAGGCAGCGAGGTGATCGACGCGATCTCCCGCGGCGAACTTTGGCTCAACCTGCGCGAAGTCGGCTCGGTCGATAGTCGCTATCGCCAATTGGTCGATCGCATGTTCGAGGAAATCGCCGCCAAGGTACCCGGCTTCGAGGTGCCGAAAGGCCATCAGGAAGGCATCCTGATCTCGTCGCCGCGCGCAGAGGTCTATTACCACGCCGACCTGCCCTCGCAGAGCCTGGTCCAGATCGCCGGACGCAAGCGTGTCTATGTTTACCCGAACACCGCGCCGTTCATTACGCCGCAGCATCTCGAAGACATCACGCTCTTCAATGTCGAAGTCGATCTCCCCTACAAGGCCTGGTACGACGATCATGCCAGGGTATTGGATATCGGACCCGGCCAGATGCTGAGCTGGCCGCTCAACGCGCCGCATCGGGTGGAGAACCTCGACACCTTCAGCGTCTCGATGACCATTTCCTACAGCAGTGACGAAATTCGTCGCTCCGCGGCCGTCAACTTCGCCAACGGCCTGCTGCGCCATCGCTTCGGCTATCAGCCGAAGAGCCGGAACCTGCGCGGTCCATCCTACTTCGCCAAGAAGGTGATGGGGAGACTGCTGCGCGACAGCGGTTGGGTCCGGCGTGAGCGTAGCGCGCGCAGCCCGATCGACTTCCGCCTCGACGCCGCCGAACCCGGCAAGATCGTCGACGTGTCGAAGGCGGCGTGAGAACGGCAGACCGGCGATGACGGTATTGACGACGGCGGCTGTGAAATCGGGCGCGCTTCCGGTTTCTCGCGCGGCCCGGTTCCGCGTCGAGTTTGTCCGCGACTGGAAACAGGCGGCGACGTGTTTGAACGATCTCAGGTTGGCGACGCCGTTCCAGCATCCTCAATGGCTTGACGCATGGTACGGCGCGTTTGCCGGCCCTGACGATGTCGAGCCGCTGATTGCCATCATCTGCGATGCGGCGACCGGCGAACAGGTCGCACTGTTGCCGCTCATCCGCCGCCTGCAAAAGGGCATCCGGATCGTCGAATTCGCCGATCTCGAGCTGACCGACTATAATGCGCCGATGCTGACTGCGGCGGCGCCGCGCGATGCCAAGGGGGCGCGCGCGTTGTGGCGCGATCTGAAGGCCGCGCTGCGGCGGATGCCCGGCGGCGCCGATCTCATTCGACTGCGCAAGATGCCGGTCGATCTCGACGGCAGACCCAATCCGCTGGCGCTGCTCGATGGTGCCGGCCCGTGTTCGCTGAATGGCAACATCGTCACGACAGGCGATGATTTCGATGCGTGGCGCCATTCCCTTGAACGGACCGTGCGCAAGGAGCTGGAGCGAAGCTGGCGGGTGTTCACGCGCGACCACGCAGCGGCGTTCAAGATCGTTACCGAAAAAAACGAAGCGTTGCGGATTCTCTCGACCATGGAAACCCAGCAGGGCACGCGAATGCGGCACCTCGGGTTGAATTTCATTCTCAATGACGAGACCTGCGCCGCGTTCTACCGGAATCTGGTCGGCAGTGGCGTTGAGAGCGGCTATGTCGTGGTGTCGGCGCTATCGGTCGGCGAGGAGGTGGTCGCGACCCTGCTCGGCATTCGCAGCGGTTCACGCTACGTGATGGTGCGTATCAGCAATGCCGGCGCGAAGTGGTCGAACTGTTCGCCGGGCCGGCTGATTATCGAACGCTCCATGGCTGCCCTGCACAAGGACGGCATCAGAGAGTTTGATTTCAGTATTGTGAACTACGCCTATAAGCGCCGGTTTGGCGTGGCGCCGCTGCCGTTGGTGGATATCACGGCGTCGCTAAGCTGGCGCGGATTGCCTTACGCGCTGCGCGAGCGCGCCGCGTGCGAGCTTCGCCGCTATCCGCACCTAGCCCCCTATGTGCGACGCGTGCTCGGCCGGCCACCGTCGCGGGAAGAAAATTAGACCTGCCGCACCACGCCCGGCTGACCCGGCGCGCATTCCAGCGCATCGCGATCCCACTTGGCGGCGTTGGCCGCGGCCTCATAAGTGCTTTGCAGAAATTCGAGTAGCGCCTGATCCGGCGCCGCAGCGGTGCGCACGGTGTCATAGGGCAGGATGAATTCGCCCAAGGCCTCGCTGAAGAAGGCCGCGTCGGGGCGCACTTTGACGGCACGGAAGCCCGCCGGTTCGGGATAGGAATAGGAATAGAACGCCGGATAATCGATCGCGCCGCTGCCGGGCCAGAAGCCGGCGCTGCTCTCCTCATGCGAATAGGCTTCGCAGGCGACATCGTCGGAGAGGTGGGGCACGCCGCCGGGATGGCGCGGGGCGCGGCGTCCCGAAAATCGCGTTGCCGCGAGATCGAAGCTGCCCCAGAAGAAATGGACCGGGCTCGCCTTGCCGAGGAAGCCGGTGCGGAATTGCTTGAACACGCGGTCGACGTTCACGAGAATTTGCAAGAAGCTCCGCACCGCGGCCGGATCATAGGAGGCATGTTTCTTGTCCTCCGAAAACCGGATCGGCTCCGGCAATTCGTTGGGCATTTCGTCGATGGCGATGTGGATGCCGGTTTCCCAAAGCGCGGCCATGATCGCGGCGTAGAAACTCGCCACCGATTGTCCGGCCAAGGCAAACTGCCGCTGCGCGCCGTCGCTGGTGGAAACGCGCAAAGCATGATCGATCAAGTCGAGGTCGATCTGAAAGGTCCTGACGCCGTCCGGTATCGGCGAGGTCGTCAGTCCCCTCGCGGTGACGTACAGCGCGACGTGCCAGGAATGATTGAGCCAGGGTGAGCGTACCAGGCGAATCTTGCCGATGATCTGGGTCCACAGATGCAGCGTCGCATAGGTCTCGCGCCAGGCTGCAGTCGGCAATTCCGGCCAAGGGGTTTGCGAGGCGCCGTTCATGGTTCACCGCAATCGGCTGTCATCGGCATCTCCTGACACGAACAGGCCGGGCGCGATCCGGCCCGGCCTTTATATGCGAACTCGCAAGCGTTGGGGATGCGGGTTATTTTTTCTTGGCCGGGTCCTTGGCGAAGGCGGCGTCGACTTCGTCTTTCTTGATGCGGGCATCGGGATTTCCGGGCTGACCGAGGTTTTGTTCCTCGGTACCGTCGCCCATCATGCCGGGATGCGGCTCGGCGGGGCTCTTGGTATCTTTCGGGTCGGGCTTGTTGGTCATTTCGAAATCTCCAGGCGCGGTTGCGCGTGACCCAACCGCCTCAATGCGGTCTGGTTCCGCCGTTTCATCGACCGGGTCACCATTTGAACGAATGGCGCCGGGTTCACGAATTGTGGCATTCCGGGCAGCGGCGCTTGCCGCGTGTTGCGCGGAACAGGCTGCGGCACCACCAACGCCGCGCAACGGCCTGCACCGGTTTGCGTGCCAGTTGATAGATAAAGAGAATTTCGATCATGGCGAAGTCCATCGTCCCCATGACCGAAATAGGGCGGCATTCGCCGAGGAGAATGCCGCCCGCGACGCATCAGCCATGCAGTTTTTTCGCGGTCTCCGCGATCACGCGCCCTTGATAGCGCGCGCCCGCCAGCTCGTTTTCGGATGGCTGGCGGCTGCCGTCGCCGCCAGCCATAGTGGTTGCTCCATAGGGCGAGCCGCCGGTGACTTCATCGAGCTTCATCTGGCCGGCAAAACCGTAGTTCAGGCCGACGATGGTCATGCCGAAATGCAGGAGGTTGGTGATAACAGAGAACAGCGTGGTTTCCTGGCCGCCATGCTGGGTCGCGGTCGAGGTGAAGGCGCCGCCGACCTTGCCGTGCAGCGCGCCTTTCATCCAGAGGCCGCCGGCCTGATCGAGGAAATTCGCCATCTGCGACGACATTCTGCCGAAGCGGGTCCCGGTGCCGACAACGATCGCGTCGTAATTGGCGAGCTCTTCGATCTTCGCTACTGGCGCTGCCTGGTCAAGCTTGTAGTACGAGGCTTTTGCGACATCGGGCGGGACCAGCTCGGGCACGCGCTTGATGTCGACGCTGGCGCCGGTTTCGCGGGCGCCTTCGGCGACGGCGTTGGCCATTTTTTCGATATGACCGTAGGCGGAATAATAAAGGACGAGTACTTTTGCCATGATGGGGCTCCTGTGAGTTTGAATGTGAATTTGTTGATCTTGGATCGTCATTGCCGGGCTTGACCCGGCAATCCATCAATCTCCGAAAGACTCTCGCGAAGGGGATGGATGCCCGGGTCAAGCCCGGGCATGACGAGTGAGAAGGCCTTACGCCGCGTCGACCAGCACCAGTTCGGAATCCTCCAGCGCGGTGATCTTCAGCTGCGCCTCGTCACTGATCGCAACGCCGTCGCGGGCATTGACACGGACGCCGTTGACTTCGACGCTGCCTGCCGCCGGCACCAGATAGAGGTGACGGGCCTTTTGCGGGGCGTATTCGGCGCTGTCGCCGGCTTTCAGCGTGGTGGCGAGCACACGCGCATCGGCGCGGATCGGCAGCGCGTCATTGTCGGCCTTAAAACCGCTGGCGATGGTCACGAATTTTCCGGAGCGATCGGCTTTCGGAAACGGCTTTGCGCCCCAGGTCGGCGCACCGCCTTGCGTGTTCGGCTCGATCCAGATCTGGAAGATCTTTGTTTTGGTCGGCTCGAGGTTGTATTCGGAATGGCGGACGCCGCTTCCCGCGCTCATCACCTGCACGTCGCCCGCCTCGGTGCGGCCCTTGTTGCCAAGTGAGTCCTGGTGGGTGATCGCGCCTTCGCGGACATAGGTGATGATCTCCATGTTGGCATGGGGATGCGCGGGAAAGCCGGTGTTCGGCGCGATCTCGTCATCGTTCCACACCCGCAAGGAGCCGTGGCCCATATTGTCAGGGTCATAGTGGCTGCCGAACGAAAAATGATGCTTTGCCTTCAGCCAGCCGTGATTGGCGCCGCCGAGTTTTGCAAATGGTCTGAGTTCGATCATTGGATGTTCCCTTGAATTGAATGGTTGGGGTGGTGCCGGGCGCGATCCGCGTCCGGCATCTCAAAGCGGATTCGGATCAGGCGCCGAAACCGCCATCGACGTTGAGTACCGTGCCGGTCACGAACGAGGCTTGCGGGCTCGTCAGAAAGACGACGCCTGCGGCGATCTCTTCCGCAGTGCCATAGCGTTGCAGCGCGTGCTGGCTGCGCTGGGCTTCGGCAAAGTCGCCGCCGTCCTTCGGATTCATGTCGGTGTCGATCGAGCCCGGCTGCAGCACGTTCACGGTGATACCGCGGGGGCCGAGGTCGCGCGCGGCACCCTTGCTGTAGCCGACGACGGCTGCCTTGGTGGCGGCATAGTCGGCGAGGCCCGGGAACGAGGCGCGGGTCGCAATCCCCGAGCCGATCGTGACGATGCGGCCGCCTTGGCCCATCAGTTTTGAGGCCGCGCGGATCGCGGCGACGACGCCGTGGACATTGATGGCGTCCTGGCGCGCCAGCGCCGCGGTATCGGCGTTGGTATCATCGACCGCCCCGCTGATCGCAACACCGGCGTTGTTGACGAGGATATCGAGCCGGCCGAACTGCTTGGCGACGTCGTTCACCAGCTGCTCGACTTCCGCAGACGAGGCTTGGTCGGCCTTGAAGGCGCGGGCTTTGACGCCTTTGGCTTTCAGTTCGGCGACCACCGCTTCGGCCTTGTCGGGGGAGGCGACGTAGCTGATGGCGACGTTGGCGCCTTCATCGGCAAGCGCGCGGGCGCTGGCCGCGCCGATGCCGCGCGAGCCGCCGGTGACGAGGGCAACCTTGCCGGAAAGTTTCTTGGTCATTGGATTTCTCCATCCCTTCGATTTCGATAGCCCTTGGATATGCCTCCCGGTGTGGTATATAAATAGAAACTATCGAAACTCATTGTTTCTAAAATGGATGATGGCGATGGCGAAGCTGCCCGATTTCGAGGCCT
>Ga0137412_10001939_pt1 | contig 16243 bp, 18 predicted proteins | sample CZODoug2_1_16fun_FD_122160 | JGI IMG/M metagenome (GOLD analysis project Ga0137412, IMG submission 122160) | Vadose zone soil fungal communities from Angelo Coast Range Reserve, California, USA - CZODoug2_1_16fungal (Hybrid Assembly) | ecosystem: Environmental > Terrestrial > Soil > Vadose zone...
TTCTCCAGCAGCCGCTTGTCCAGCGAGCCGGCGTTGACCCCGATCCGGATCGGGGTGCCGTGGTCCTTGGCGGCCTGCGCGATCTGCTTGACCTGGTCGTCGAACTTGCGGATGTTGCCCGGGTTCACCCGGACGGCGGCACAGCCGGCCTCGATCGCGGCGAACACATACCTGGGCTGGAAGTGGATATCCGCGATGACCGGGATCTGCGACTTCTTGGCGATCGCCGGCAGCGCCTCGGCGTCGTCCTGGGACGGGCAGGCCACCCGGACGATGTCGCAGCCGGCGGCGGTGAGCTCGGCGATCTGCTGGAGGGTGGCGTTGATGTCGGAGGTGAGGGTGGTCGTCATCGACTGCACCGAGATCGGGTACTCGCTCCCAACGCCCACCTGGCCGACGTGCAGCTGGCGGGTGGTCCGGCGGGGCGCGAGCGTCGGCGGTGGCGGGGCGGGCATACCGAGACTGACGCTGGTGGCACTCACGATCGCCAGTATCCCGCACCCGTGCTTCGCCTGCTCGCGGCCGTGGTATGCGACACCGGTGAGACTGCCGACCGCACCCGGGACCGCGCGCCGCTCAGGTCACCATCCGGATGGTCAGCGGGTACCGGTACGGCTCCCCGTTGCTGACCTTGACCGTGGCGATCACGGTGAGCACCAGCCAGAAGATGCCGAGCGCGATCACGATCGGGATGCCGATCAGCACGAAGACCAGGACCCAGGCGACGATCGAGTAGATCAGCACGCTGAGGTTGAAGTTCAACGCCTCAACCGCCTGGGCCCGAACGAACGCCGACCGCTGGCCCTGGGCCAGCAGCACCACCAGCGGGCCGGCCGCGCCGAGGAAGAAGAACCACACACCCAAAACCGAGGACAGGTGCGCGGCCATCGCCCAGGTGCGCTCCTCGGTGGGGCTCAGCGGCCCCTGCCCGGTCAGGCCGCTCGGGAATCCGCTCTGCGGCGGCTGTCCTCCCGGCGCGGCGTAGCCACCGGCGGGGCCGGGCGCGGAGTAGCCCGGGGCGGCGTATCCGGGCCCCGGCGGCGGGTAGCCGGCGCCGGGCGGCGCCCCCGCGGTGCCGGGCGGCGGATAGCCGCTTCCTGGCGGTGGGTAGGCACCTGGGGGCGGTGAGTAACTCCCCGCTCCCGGTGGCGGGTACCCGCCACCGGGGGGCGGCGGCGGGTACCCGGCGCCCGGCGGTGGCGACTGACCGGGTTCCGGCGTCGCCGGCTCACCTGTGCTCATAGCCAGTAGCGTAGCCATCCCTGGACCGGATGACCTGGATTTATTCGACCGCCGGGCTCGGCGGGCGCGACGTAGCACCGAGCCGCGTCGGAGCCGCCGAACAGCGCCGCCTCCCCGCGCACCCAGCTAGCCGTGGACCGCGGCGGGTTCGCCGGCGGTGAGGAGGGCGGAGACGGCGGCCCGGTTCCCGGTCAACGCCGCGATGTCCGACTCGATGCGGTCCAGCGTGGCCCGCATGGCCGCGACGACACTCGGGCAGAGCTCGATGCTCGGTGGGGCGCCGTGGGCGCAGGGCAGCAGCTGGGCGACGGTCCGGGAGTTGAACCCGGCCTCCAGCAGCGCGCGGATCTGGTGGACGCGGCGCGGGGACTCCTCGTCGTACTCCCGGTACCCGTTGCTGGTGCGTGCCGGCCGCAGCAGGCCCTGCTCCTCGTAGTAGCGCAGCGCCCTGGTCGTCGTGCCACCGCGCCGGGCGAGCTCACCGATCCGCATCCCGCGTGTCCTCCGCCACGTTCGAGTTGACCCTCTCGCCGACGTCAACGCTTAGCGTCGCGGCATGATTTCCCAGGCCGAGCGTGCCCGGCTGTTGTCCCACGTCGATGTCCTGGACCAGGGCGACGGCCCGGTGGTCGCGCTGGCGCACGGCGCCGGTGGCGGGGTTCGGCAGAACTTCTCCCCGCTCATCGATGGCTTGGCCGAGCGGCGGTTCGTCGGGCCGTACTACCCGGGCGCGGGTGGCACCCCGCTGGCCACCGGACCGCTGTCGGTCGACGGGCTCGCCGACACCGTGGTCGCCGCCGCGCTGGCGGCCGGTGCGCGGCGGTTCCCCGTCGTTGGGCTCTCCCTGGGCGCGGCGGTCGCGGTGACCGCGGCCACCCGGCACCCGGAACACGTCAGTGCCCTGGTGCTCACCGTCGGGCTGACGCACCCGGACGCCCAGTCGAGCGCTTTCGCCACCGTGTGGCAGCGGCTGGCCGAGCACGACGACCTCCACACGCTGGCCGAGCTGATCCTGCTCGGTGCCGGCTCGCCGGCCACCCTGGCCAGCCTCACGCCGGGCGAGCACGCCGAGGCGGTCCGCGCGATCCGCCGCGACTACCCGGCCGGCGGCGCAACCCACGTCGAGCTGGTGAGCCGCACCGACGTGCGGCCGCTGCTCGCCTCGATCGAGGTGCCGACGCTGGTCGTGGTGGGCGGGCAGGACCGGATCGTGCTGCCCAGCACGGTGCGGGAGCTCGCGGCCGGCATCCGGAGCGCGGAGCTGGTCGAGTATCCCGGCGCCGGGCACATCTTCACCCCGGCGGAGGCCAAGCGGTGGACCTCGGACATTTCCGGGTTCCTGGACCGCCTGCCGGCATGACGGCGCGGGCCGCTGGGTTCGCGGCCTGGGACGGCGTCTTGCGTGCCCGGCTGGCCGTACTCGGGCTTGCGCTGTTCGTCTACCTGACCGCCGAGCTGTTCCCCGTCGGCCCGCTGGTCGAGCTGGCGGAGGGGCTGCGCGTCCGCCCCGCCGAGGCCGGGCTGCTGCTCACCGCGTACGCGGTCGCGGCGGGGGCAGCGACCCTGCCGGCGGTGTGGTGGTCACGCCGGCTGGACCGGCGTCTGGTGCTGGCCGGGTCGCTGGCCCTGCTGGCGGTGTCGCTGGTCGGCTTCGGGTTCGCGCCGAGCTTCACCGTGGCCGCGTTGTGGCGGGCCGTGGCGGCGGTCGCGCACGGGGTGCTGTGGTCGCAGGTGCCGGTAGTGGCGGCCCGGTACGCGCCGCCAGGGCAGCGGGGTCGGGCCACCGCGGCGGTCTTCGTCGGCTCGTCGCTGGGCCTGGTCGCCGGCGCCCCACTAGCCACCGCCCTCACCCAGGCGACCGACTGGCGGCAGGCGTCGCTCGTGCTCGCCGCCGTCGCCGCGGCCACCGCCTTGCTGCTGCGGGCACTGCTCCCCCCTACCCCGGTGGTGAGGCAGCGGCCAGCACCGGGTGGGCCCGGGATCGCGTGGCGCCCGGTGCTGACCGCGTGTCTCGCCACGGTCGTGCTGGTGGTCGGGCACTACGTGAGCTACGGCTACCTGGCCCTGCTGATCGCTCCGGCCGGCCTGGCCGGGACCTGGCTTGCCCCGGTACTGGCCGGATACGGGGTTGCCGGCCTGCTCGTGCTGGCGGTGGTCGGGAGGCACCTGGATACCAGGCCTCGGGCCGTCGGGCTCGCCATCGCGGTAGCGCTGACGGTCGCGGTCGCGGCGCTCGGCCTGGCCCGCGGCGCCGGTGTCACCCTCGTCCTCGTCCTGCTGTGGGGCGCCGCCGCGGCCGCGTTGCCGGTGATCCTGCAGACCGCCGTCCTGCGCGCCGCGCGCGGAGCCTCGGACCTCCCCTCGGCGGCCTACGTGGTGGCCTACCAGATCGGCATCAGCGCCGGCTCCGCCCTGGGCGCGGCATTGCTGGACCACTCGGGCGCGGCGCACCTACCGCTCTGCTCCGCCGTGGCGCTCGTCGCCGGGACGGTGCTGATCGCGGCCAACCCCCGGACATTCGGGCAGCGCTGACAGGTGCGTTAGGGGCGCCGAAATCCCGCGCTGGGCTATTGCGGGAACCGGATCGGGTTGACGATGTCGGCGGTGATGGTCAACAGGCTGATCGCGCCGAGGACCAGGATGAACGCGTAGGTCACCGGCAGCAGCCGGGTGTAGTCCACCGGCGGCATCTTGGCCTTGCCCAACCGCTGACGCACCGAGTCCCGCAGCCGCTCATAGAGGTTGACCGCGATGTGCCCGCCGTCCAGCGGCAGCAGCGGCACCAGGTTGAACACTCCGACGAAGAAGTTCAGCGCGGCCAGCAGCAGCAGGAAGAACGCCCACTGCCCGGCCTCCGCCGCGTCGCCGCCGATGATGCTCGCGCCCACCACGCTTACCGGCCGGTTCAGGTCCGGCGGGGCGCCCCCGATGGCCTTGAGTACAGCCGGCACCTTCTCCGGGAACATGATCAGGCCCTGCCCTGTCGCCCGGAACATCTCCCCGGTGAACAGGAAGGTAGCCGGCACCGCGCTGACCGGGTTGTACTGAACCGTGGTGAGCTGTGCCAGGCCGATCGCGCCGACCGACTCGAGTGGGTTGGCGTGGCCTGGCTGGGCAAGCACCGGGGTGCGCTGCACGGTCGCTATATCCACGGACACATCGACCTGGTGGCCGTCCCGTTCCAGCACGAAAGTCGTCGGCCCAGCGTGCCCTCGGATCGCATTCACCGTGTCAGACCAGGTCGGTGTGGGTGTTCCGGCTACCGAGAGGATCTTGTCGCCAGGCTTGATACCAGCGCGCTGAGCAGGCGAGATGCTGTTCGGATCACACGGCGAGGGCGCGAGGGTAATCGGATCCTGAGTAGCTGGCACGCACCCAGTCCGCCCGGCCAACGCGGCCGTGTTATCCGCCGGCAGTCCGCTGGCGATCGCCAGCAGGTAAAGCAGCACGATGCCGATCAGGAAGTGCATTCCGGAGCCGGCGGAGAGCACCACCACCCGCTTCCAGGTGGCCTTCTTGAAGAACGCCCTCGGCGCCTCCTCGGTAGTCACCGGGTCCAGCGCGGTCATCCCCGCGATGTCGCAGAACCCACCGGCCGGGATCCACTTGAGCCCGTACTCGGTCTCCCCCCTACGGAAGGAGAACACCTTCGGGCCGAAGCCGATGTAGTAGCGGCGGACCTTCATCCCGAACGCCTTGGCCGACCACATGTGCCCGGCCTCGTGCAGCGCGATGGAGATACCGATGCCCAGCGCGAACAGCACGACACCCAAAGCGAAGCTCACGCGATCGATCCTCTCGCCATCGCGGCGTCCACCAGTTCACCGGCGCGGGCCCGCGCCCACTCCTCGGCCGCTAACACGTCATCCACGGTAGCCGGATCTGTGTTACATCCGTGCGGGTTTAGCACCACCTCGCCGACCACGTCAGTGATATCGGTGAACCGGATCTTGCCGGCCACGAACGCGGCCACCGCTTCCTCGTTCGCCGCGTTGAACGCCGCGGGCACACAGCCGCCGGCGGTGCCGGCCGCTCTGGCCAGCGCCACGCCGGGAAACGCCAGGTCGTCCAGCGGCTCGAAGGTCCAGCTGCTCGGCTGGGCGAAGTCGCAGGCCGGGGCCGCGCCGGGCACCCGGTCCGGCCAGCCCAGGGCCAGCGCGATGGGCAGCCGCATGTCCGGCGGGCTGGCCTGGGCGATCGTCGCGCCGTCGGTGAAGGTGACCATGGAGTGGATCACCGACTGGGGGTGTACCACCACGTCGATCCGGTCGTAGGGCACGCCGAACAGCAGGTGCGCCTCGATCAGCTCCAAGCCCTTGTTCACCAGGGTCGCCGAGTTGATGGTGACCACTGGGCCCATGTCCCAGGTCGGGTGCTTGAGCGCGTCCGCAAGCCCGACGTAGGTCAGCTCGTCGCGCCGCCGTCCCCGGAACGGCCCGCCGGACGCGGTGAGCACCAGCCGGTCGACCTCCTCGGCCCGGCCGCCGCGCAGACACTGCGCCAGCGCGGAGTGCTCGGAGTCCACCGGCACGATCTGCCCCGGCGCCGCCGCCCTGGTCACCAGCGGCCCACCGGCCACCAGCGACTCCTTGTTGGCCAGCGCGAGGGTGGCCCCGGTGGCCAGCGCGGCCAGGGTGGGGCGCAGGCCCCGGGATCCGGTGATGCCGTTGAGCACCACGTCCGACGGCGTGCTCTGGATCAGCTCGGTGACCGCGTCCGGGCCGCCCAACACCTCGGTCGGACCCCTGCCCAGCGCGTCCCGCAGCTGCTCGGCCGCCTCAGCGTCGGCCACCGCGACCCTGGGCACCGCGAACTCGGCCACCTGGGCGGCCAGCAGCGCCACGCCGGCCTTGCCCCCGGCGGCAAGGCCGGTCACCCGGAACCGATCCGGGTTGGCCCGGACCACGTCCAGCGCCTGGGTCCCGATTGAGCCGGTGGAACCCAGCAGGAGCACCCCGTGAGTTGTCATCAAGTGACATTGTCCCGAAGACGCCGCTCCGCCGCTCGTATGCCGCCGCTGGTATGCCAGGATGGTCACCGCGAGTGAGCACAACGAGCAGGCTGGAGGCGTGGTGGCAGGCACCGGGCAGGACCTGGCCAAGCGGAACGGGCGACCCCCGGCGACGGTGGACCCGGAGGACGAGCCCTCGGTGGCCTGGGGCTGGCACGGCGGCTTCCCCCGAGGCACCGCGATCGCCGGCTGGTTCACCGTGGTGTTGCTGGTGCTCATGACGATCGGCAACCACGAGGGCCACATCGAGGACTTCTACCTGGTCGGTACCGCGATCCTGGTGGCCTGGGGCCTGATCCACCAGCACCGCAAGCAGCGTCGCTCCTGGCGCAGCTGAGCCGCCCGCCCGGTCATGCCGAGCGCCCCGGCGGCCGAGCTGGAGGTCGGCGACCGCACGGTCCGGATCAGTAACCCGGATCGGGTGTATTTCCCTGCCCGCGGGGAGACCAAGCTGGATCTCGCCCGCTACTACCTCGCGGTCAGCGACGGCGTGGTGCGGGCGCTGTACGAGCGGCCGTGCATGCTGCACCGCTTCCCGACCGGTGTCACCGGCGAGAAGGTGCACCAGAAGCGGCTTCCCAGAGGCGCGCCGGACTGGGTGCAGACCGTCCGGGTGGAGTTTCCCCGCTACGGCCGGCACGCCTACGAGCTGTGCGTGACCCACCCGGCGGACCTCATCTGGGCGGTGCAGATGTCCACCGTGGAGTTTCATCCGTGGAATTCCCGCCGCGCCGACGTGGAGAAACCGGACGAGTGGCGGATCGACCTGGATCCGATGCCCCAGGCCACGTACGCCCACGTCCAGCAGGTGGCGCAGGTGGCCCGCGAGGTGCTGGCCGACCTGGGCGCGGTGGGCTGGCCGAAAACCTCCGGAGGCAAGGGCCTCCACGTCTACGTGCGGATCGAGCCGCGCTGGGGGTTCGCCGACGTCCGGCGCGCCGCGCACGCGTTCGCCCGGGAGGTGGAACGCCGCGCCGGCGAACTGGTGGACCTGACCTGGTGGCGCAAGGACCGCGACCCCGCCTCGGTGTTCGTGGACTACAACCAGAACACCCGGGACCACACCATCCGCTGCGCCTACTCGGTGCGCGGCGTGCCGGAGGCCGTGGTGTCCGCCCCGATCACCTGGGAGGAGCTGCCGGACGCCGAGCCCGGCGACTTCACCATCGCCACCATGCCGGCCCGGTTCGCCACACTGGGCGACCTGCACGCCGGCATCGACGACGCGGTCTACTCCCTGGACGAGCTGCTGGAGTGGGCGGAGCGGGACGAGCGGGAGGGCGCCGCGCCGCCGCCGGAGGACGAGGACACCTGAGTACTACCGGCCGACGGCGAGGTTGCGGGCAATCTGGCGCAGCGTCGCCACGGCGGCGCGCTGGCTGCGCTCGTCGATCCCCTCGGTGACCCGGCCTCGGTGCGCGGCGATCGCCTTGACCAGTCGCTCCCGCGCCGCCGCCCCGCTCTGGGTGAGGCTCAACCGGCTGGCCGCGCGCCGGGCCCAACCGCGGGAGACCAGCTGCTCGAGCACCACCGTCAGGTCCGGTCCGGCCTCCCGGTACGGGGCGAGCGCCCGGTCCAGCTCAGGCAGCGTGGTCACCCCGCCGGCGATCGCGTTGAGCACCCGCCAGTGCTTGCGCCCGATACCCTCGCCGGCCAGCACCCGGTCGAACGACTCCTCGATCAACTGGTCGACATGCTTGACCCACCAGCCGATCGGACGGTCCGTCACCTGCCCATGGTCCACTGAGCCGTCCACATGGCGATCCGCATGGCCATCCGCATGGCCATGCCCTGTGCCATCCTCAGGGCCAGGCTGAGCGGGGTGCACATCCGCCAGCATGCCCGGTCAGATCGCATTCGACCAGCGGCGGGGAGCCGGGCAGGATGGCGCGATGCAGCTGCCCGTGATGCCCCCGATCAAGCCGATGCTGGCCAAGCCGATCGGCGCCATCCCCGCCGGCCAGCACTACGAACCCAAGTGGGACGGGTTCCGGTCGATCATCTTCCGGGATGGCGACGAGGTGGAGATCGGCAGCAGAAACGAGCGGCCGATGACCCGGTACTTCCCCGAGGTCGTGGAGGCGGTGAAGGCGAACTTCCCGGACCGCGCGGTGATCGACGGCGAGATCGTCATCGCCGACCGGGAGGCCAACCGGCTGGACTTCGAGGTACTGCAGCAGCGCATCCACCCCGCGGCCAGCCGGGTCAACCTGCTCGCCCGGGAGACCCCGGCCAGCTTCATCGCGTTCGACCTGCTCGCCCTGGGCGAACGGAACCTGATGCGCGAACCGCTGGCCGACCGGCGCGCCGCGCTGGAGGAGGCACTGGCCAAGGCGGAGCCGCCGGTGTACGTCACCCCGGCCACCCAGGACATCGACCTGGCCGGCCAGTGGTTCAACCAGTTCGAGGGCGCCGGGTTGGACGGGCTGATCGCCAAGCCGCTCACGCTGACCTACCAGCCGGACAAGCGCGTGATGTCCAAGATCAAGCATGAGCGGACAGCGGACTGCGTGGTGGCCGGGTACCGGGTGCACAAATCCGGGCCGGACGCGATCGGCTCGCTGCTGCTCGGGCTCTACGACGAGACCAATCCGGGCAACGGGCTGGTCTCGGTCGGCGTGGTCGGCGCGTTCCCGATGGCCCGGCGCCGGGAGCTGTTCACCGAGCTCCAACCGCTGGTCAGCACATTCGACAACCACCCGTGGGCGTGGGCCAGGCAGGAGGACGGCCACCGCACCCCGCGCAAGAGCGAGACCAGCAGATGGAACGCCGGCAAGGACCTCTCGTTCATCCCGCTGCGCCCGGAACGAGTGGTCGAGGTGCGCTACGACTACATGGAGGGCCCCCGGTTCCGGCACACCACCCAATTCGTCCGCTGGCGCACCGACCGCGACCCGGAGTCCTGCACCTACGCACAGCTGGAGCGCCCGGTGCGCTTCGACCTGGACCAGGTACTGCTGGGTGGGCAGTGACCCGGACTATTCCAGCCGCTTCAGCCGCCGTGGGCACGGGTAGGCCAGCGTCCTGGCCGTCTTGGTGGTCTGTACCGCCGGGACCGTGATGTCGAGCTCCCGCAGCAGTGCGCTCAACTGGTCGGAGCGCCGCGCGGCGCACGCCGGCCGGCATTTGACAGATAGCTCGAGCAGCCGGGACCGGTCCGGATAGCGCCAGAGTTCCAGCGCGAAGGGAGTGCCGCCGCCCGAGTAGCGGGCCGCGAGCACCGGTCCGAACGACTGCACCGTCTTGGGCGGGGCGCCGAGCGTCCGGTCCAGCAGGGCCCGCTGTCCGGCGGTGAGCACCCGGCGCCACTGGCGGTCCTGGTCGATCACCCGGCGCAGCGCTGACCAGCGCCCGAGCTGGGTGACCGACAGCGACCACAGCACCGAGTCCGGCAGCGCGTCGAGCTCCACGTGCAGGTGCCGCGGCTGGAGCCGGCGCGCGGACAGCGACGGCGCACGCGACCCGCGCAGCTTCAGCGCCAGGTCGCCTCGGCGGCCGTCGGTGCGGCGGGCTCTCAGCACCAGCCCGTGCCGATAGAGCCGGAGCTCGGGTGTGTCCAGGTAGTAGACCCGTCGCCGGTAGGTCTGTGCCGGCGCGAGCGCGGCGAGCAGACGGGCTGCGTACCGGTTCGGGAGCATTACCTTCAGCTCGACGCGGTCGATCCGGCGCGCCGAGCCGAGGGCCGCCGGCAGGTCCCGCCAGAGCACCTGCTCGTCGCGGAGCGGACGCTCCGGCGTCTGCTCGTCGGAGAGCGGACGCCCTGGCGTCTGCTCGTCGTGGAGCCGCTGTCGGCGCGCGTCGTTCCGCATAGCTCTCCCGGCAACCTCGACACCTCGCGCGCGACCATCAAGTCACGCGACGTTGACACTTGGGGCATACCCGGTTCCGGCAGCACGGCACCCACCTCCGCTCAACCCGCCGACGCGAGTGCGAGCCGGCCGGCCGGGGTGATCTCCGCCGGTACCCGTTCGCCGGGTCTGCCGAGCGCTGCCGGGCGGACCAACCCCGCGTGCGCCAGGTGGTGCGCGGCGAGAAAATCGCACCAGTACCCGTCGATCGCCAGATCAGGCTCACTGCCGCACAGCAACTCACCGCGCCCGGCGGCCACCGCCCGCAACATCGCGAACTCCCTCCCGGTCAGCTCGGACCTCATCTCGGACAACACCGACAACCGTCTCCCCGCGGAACTCACCGCTCGCCCCCTTGGCCGGTGAACCGCTCCGCATCCCGCCCGTCGCATGGTCCGTGCTCCCGGCCCTGTGCTAGCTGTGCTTTCGCGCGGCGTTGACGGCAGGTGGGCGAAAATGGATACGTCCCGAACGACGTCCCGGTGCTCAGCTAGCCGAGTTTGTCGGGGTGTCCGGCTACCTTTCCGGCCGTGTTGGTGCAGCGGGTTTCCGAGGACTTGGCGGTCATGCCGCCTGGTCCGGAGCTGGCCGCTGCCCTGGCCCGGATTGATGTGGCCCTGCTGGCCAGTGGGGATTTGCCGGTGCTGTTGGCCGCCCGGTCCCGGCAACGCTCCCACGAGGAAGCGGAATTCCTCGGCGTGATCGCCGAGATGGGCTGGCGGGATCCATTCGCCGGCCTGAGCAGCGTCGCCCACACCGAGGTGCCGTCCCGATACGCCGCCGACGAGCTGCGCGTCGGCCTGGCCTGGACACGCCAAGCCGCCAGCGCGATGCACAACTACGCCGACGAACTCGTCACCCAACTGCCCCAGGTACTCGCCGCGCTGCGGGCCGGTGAGATCGACCCGAGCAAAGCACGCGTTTTCCACCGCCACCTGCTCGGGCTCCCACCCGCGCACATCCAGACGATCTGCCAGGCGCTGCTACCGAAGGCCGGCCGGCTGACCACCGGCCAGCTAGCCGCCCGGCTGGCCCGCATGGTGATCACCCTCGACCCCGAACGGGCCCGCGAACAGTACGAACGCGCTGTGGCCGAGCGAGGTGTGGTGGCCTACCTCAACCCCGACGGCACCGCCAGCCTCACCGGCCACCAACTACCCCCCGAGCAGGTCGCCGCCGCCAGCCAGCGCATCCACCACGTCGCCGTCCAGGCCAAACGCGCCGGGCACCCCGGCCGGCTCGACCAGATCAAAGCCGATGTCTACCTCGGACTGCTCACCGGCCGGTTCAACCAGATGAGCCGCCAACAGATCATCACCGAACTCCTCGACCAGCCCGAGGGTGACTGCCCAGCCACCGGCATCGAGGTCAGCGTGGAGCTGGCCACCCTGCTCGGCCACAACAACCAGCCCGCCACCATCCCCGGACTCGGCCCGATCCTGGCCCACCTCGCCCGCCGGATCGTGGCCCGTCAACGGCGCGCCCAATGGCGGTTCACCCTCACCGACCAGCACGGTCATTTCGTATATGGCGGCATCACCATGCAACGCCCCGCCACAACCGCGCGCACGGCCGAGGGCGGCATCGTCGAGCTACTCATCCCTCTCGGGCTGCTTGACCAGCTCGCTAAAGACCCCGCCGGCACCGGCAGCTGGGCCAGAGTGATTACCGATATCGCCGAGCAATACTCCGGGCGAGACGCAGAACTGCGCGATTTGGACAACGATCCCGGGCGGCGGCTACCCACACAACGGCTGCGCCGACACACCCAACAACGCGACCGTGTCTGCAAAGGCCCCGGCTGCCGCCGCCCCGCCACACGGTCCGACTACGACCACACGGCGGAATACCAACATTTCGGCCCCACCGTCCGCGCGAACAGCGGATCACTGTGCGCGCACGACCACAACCTGAAGACCAAAGGCGGCTGGGAGCTCGACCAACCCGAACCCGGCGTCTTCATCTGGTACACCCCGCTCGGCCAGATCCACCGATCGCGAGGCGACCCCATCCTCCCGCCGCCGTTCTGATCGCCCGACGATCTCGCGTCGAGCCATCAGAACGGCGAATTGCCACCGCTTCCGGCGCTTCGCTCATCGCGCGCCGCATATGCGCTGGCCAGAGCGTCGGCCGCGGTGGGAAACCGGCGTAACCGGGCGCGACGAGGGCCGTTACCCGCTGGCAACACACGCTTCTTAGCGTCCGCAAAACCCAGCGAGTAGCACCCAGTCCAACTCCGACCCGGAGGTATCCCGATGACGACTCCGCCAACCAGGTCCGCGCTGATCGTGGTGGACATGCAGAACGGTTTCTGCCACCCGAACGGTTCATTGCCCCGGCTGGGCATGGCTCTGGCCGATGTCGACCGCGCGGTGCGGCAGAGCGCGCTCGCCGTCGAGCAGGCCCGCGAAGCCGACCTCCCGGTGATCTTCACCCGGCACGTGTACCGACCGGGCCGGGCGGACGAAGGCCAGAACCTGACAGCGCTCTCGGCGAACCTGGCGGAGATCGGCGGGTTGGCGGCCGGCAGCTGGGACGGTGGAGTGGTCGACGAGCTGGGCTGGACACCGGCCGACCTGACCGTGGATAAGGTGCGGTTCGACGCGTTCCTGTGGACCTCGCTGGACCCGCTGCTGCACGGGCTGGGCGCCACCCACCTGCAGATCTGTGGGGTTGTCACCAACATCTGCGTGGAGTCCACGGTGCGTGCGGCCTTCATGCGGGACTACCCGGTAACCCTGCTCGGCGACGCCTGCGCGGCCAAGACGCCACGGCTGCACGAGCTCGGCTTGGAGGTGATGGGCGAAGTTGGGTTGGCCACGGTGGTCTCGCTGGCCGACGGCTACCGGGTGTCTGACCCGACCGAACTGTCCACCGAGGTTGCGGCGTGACCGATGCTGGCGTGGCCGGCCTGGGACGGTGATGTCACTGTCACGTTCGGGTAACAACTGCTTCCTAACGTCACCTCTGGTGAACATGTCCATCCGGCCCCGCGCGCCGATGCGCGACCGTGAGGCCCGCCGGCGCGGGCCTGAGCGGGCACACGAAGTGCGTCGGCTCCGGGACCTGATCCGCTCGGCGGTGCTCGCCGGTGCCTATCCAGGTGGCCAGCTACCCAGCGAGGCCGACCTGATGACCGGGCACGGGAGCACCCGAGCGACGGTCCGCGCGGCATTGGCCATGCTATGCGCCGAGCGGCTGATCGAGCGGGTCCAGGGCGTGGGCACACACGCCGTCGTGGCCCCGGTCCGGGCGCAGATGGAGGAGGCGCTGGGCGTGCTCCGGCCGACGAACAGCGCGCTGTTCACCCCGGGCACCCGGCCTCGGCTGCTGGACCGCTCCACGATTCCCACACCGGTCAGCCTGGCCGGCTGGCTGCGGGTCGCGGCGGGCACGCCGTGCCTGCGGTTGGAGTATGTCTCGGAGATCGGCGACGAGCCGTTCGCCATCGCCACGAACTACGTGCTGTTCCCGGAGGCCGGCCAACTGTTGGAGGTGCCGTTCCGGGTCGATTGGTACACCCTGCTCGCCGAGGCTGGGGTGGTGCTCGGCGAGTCCGAGTTCGTCATGGACAGTGTGCTGGCCGACGGACTGTCGGCGGCGCTGCTGCACGTCGAGCAGGGCGCCGCGCAGCTGGCCATGGACCAGACAATCGCCAGCCCGGACGGCCGGGTGTTCAACGTGGCGTTCATTCGGATGCGCACCGACCGCTACCGGTTCGTCACGCACGCCCGCGCTCCCCGGGCCTGACCCCCGGTACTCAGGCCAGCAGCGTGCTGACCTGCTCGACAGTCGCGGCCAGCGCCGGCTGGAAGTCGATCAGCCGCTGCCTCGGTGTGGTGTAGGTCAGCGTGGAGATGGACAGCCCGCCTCCGGGCAGGCCGTCGACCGGCAGCGCCATGCCCAGGCAGCGGATGCCCTCCTCGTTCTCCTCGTCGTCCACCGCGAACCCCTGCCCTCGGATGGACGCGAGCTCGTGACTGAGCGCGGCGGGATCGGTAATGGTGTTGCGGGTCCGGCCAGGCAAACCGGCGTCCGCGATCACCCCCCGGACCTGCTCGTCGTTCAGCGCGCCGAGGATCGCCTTGCCGATCGCGGTGCAGTGCAATGGGATATGCATACCCACCGAGGACGCCATCCGGACCGGCCCGGGGCCGTCGATCTTGTGCACGTAGACCGCCTGGGAACCGCTGCGCAGCGCCAGGTGCACGGTGGCGGCCACCTTCTCCCCCAGCTGACGCAGCGCTTCCTCGACACCTCGGGGCGCGGCCAGCCCGAGCGCGGCGGCCAGGGCGGCGGACCGGGGCGCCAACCGGTAAGTGCCGCCGCCGACCGGCTGGACGTATCCGGCGTCGGCCAGCACGCCCAGTATGCGGTGCGCGTTGGTCCGGGTCACCCCGGCGCCCGAGGCGATCTCGGCGAGCTTGCGGGGACCCGGTGCGAGCGCCTCGAGCACCCGTAGCGCGCGGGTCACCGCGCCGTCCGACCGTTCGCCGGCTGTCACCGCGCTCCCTCCACCCCGCCGGGCCGGCACCGGGCACCGGGCAGCGGCCTGCCTGGTCTCCGCCGTCCGGTTGACGATGGTCCGTGCGCATCGTACCGTCCAGTTCATTCCAAGTGAATGGCGTTGCTTGAGCGTGAAAGTTGGCCCGGAGTTCGACGTGGAAGTGGGCGGCCGGTGACGGGGTATGACGTAGTCGTGCTCGGCGAGCCCATGGTCGAGCGACACCGCACCACCGACGGGCAGCAGACCGCCCCTGACTCGGTGTCCGGGGACGCGTTCAACGCCGCGTGCGCCGCCGCGCTGGCCGGCGCCCGGGTCGCGCTGCTCACCGTGCTGGGTACCGATCCGGCCGGCGACCTCATCCTGGCCGAGTTGACCCGCCGGGGCGTGGACACCAGCCAGGTGCGCCGAGGCGATCAGCACACCGGCGCCTACACGGTGTCCCCGGACGCCGAGGGCCAGCCCCGGTTCACCTACCAGCGCGCCGGCTCGGCGGCGAGCACACTCTCGACCGCGCACCTGGACCAGTGGGCCCCAGTGCTGGACAACACCCCGGTGCTGATCACCAGCGGGATCGCCGCGGCGATCTCTCCCACTTCGGCGGAGCTGGTCGTAGCCGCGGTGGCCCGGGTGGCCGGGGCCGGCGGCGCGCCTTGCTACGACGTCAACTACCGGCCCAATCTCACCGACGCCGACTCGGCCCGCCGGGCACTGCGCGCGGTGGCGGCGAGCTGTCGGCTGGTCAAGCTCTCCAGCCCCGGCGACTCCAGCCCGCTGCTCGGGATCGTGGAAGCCACCGCCGTCGTCGCCGCGCTCGCCGAGTTCACCCGGGCCGCGGTCGCGGTGACCCGGGGCGACGCGCCGCTGCTGCTCACCGACGCCGGGCAGACCACCGAGCACCCCGCCGTGCCCATGCCCACCCCGGTGGACAGCACCGGGGCCGGCGACATCCTGCTGGGCACCCTGGCCGCGCGGTTGGCGCTCGGGGAGTCACTCTTGGCGGCCGCGCCACTGGCCGTGGTCGCCGCCGGGCTGTCCACCCGGCACCGGGGCGGAGCACCCAGCGCCACCCTCAACGAGATCCGCGCGGCGCTGGCCACCGTGCCACGGCCCGAAGGCCCACCGGCCGACCCACCGCAGGCATTCGAGGAAAAGGAGGCGCGCCGTTGAGCGCACCACGGTCGACCCGACAGGAACCGCTGATGCTGCCCGCCGGCGGGCAGCTGTCCGACAAGTGCGGGGTGCGGCCGACGTTCGCCATCGGCGCCACCATCTGGGGCACCGGTGGCGTGCGGCCCGCGCGGTCCGGGGCCGAGGTCGCCGCGTGAGCTCGCCGGCGAGCTCTGGCGCCGAAGGCACCGCAGGCACGGCAGGCACGGCAGGCACCGAGCTGGCGGCGGTGCTGCATGCGGCGAAGGACATCCGGGTGGAGCAGCTCTCCCGGGCCGAGCTGGGGCCCGACCAGGTCCGGGTGGCGCTGGAGGCCACCGGGGTGTGCGGCAGCGACCTGCACTACTACGCCGACATGCGCAACGGGCCGAATGTGGTGACCGCGCCACTGGTGCTCGGCCATGAGGGCGCCGGGCGGGTGGTCGAGGTCGGGCCCGGGGTGGAACCGGAGCTGGTCGGACAGCGGGT
>Ga0137412_10001941_pt1 | contig 16239 bp, 11 predicted proteins | sample CZODoug2_1_16fun_FD_122160 | JGI IMG/M metagenome (GOLD analysis project Ga0137412, IMG submission 122160) | Vadose zone soil fungal communities from Angelo Coast Range Reserve, California, USA - CZODoug2_1_16fungal (Hybrid Assembly) | ecosystem: Environmental > Terrestrial > Soil > Vadose zone...
CTTAAGCATTCAATGCCCATCCTGAATTTCGGTATTTGAAGACCGAAGCGGACGGCTATGAGCCGAATAATCTACTGCTCGAGTCGATCAATTGGGAAATCTATCGGGTTTCAACGCCAACAGGAATTCTTCGCACGGAATACACAGTACGCCATCCTGTAAGAGTCGGTCTTTGCCTCGGTAAAGCAAATAAAGTTGAGCTTTCGGATAGTCCTCGGCAAAGGATTTAAGCGCTCTGAGGTCCTCCGGCCGGACGCGTTGTGAATTCTTTACCTCGACGGCGTACAAGCCCGATTCTCCGTAAATGATAAAGTCGACCTCCACTCGCGCCCTGGTCTGCCAGTAATGTAGGTGATGTGTGCCGGCAGAATAGTCGCACCAAGCGCGCATATGCTGGGCTACCAGTCCTTCCAGCGCCAGCCCGTTCAGCTCGGAAGGAGAGTCCAGGGGTCCTTGTGGGCGATTCGCTCGAAATACGCCGGTGTCGAAGAAAAAAAACTTTGGATGAGCGGCGAGCTCACGCTTGGCGCGCTTCGTGAACACCTCGATACGGAAGCCAAGCAATAAATCTTCGAGAATGTGCAGGTAGTTTTCCACTGTCTTGCGGTTGATATGTGAATCGCGGGCGATGTTCGCCAGATTCAAGACGGAGGCGTGTGAAAAGCTCATGGTTTCAAGGAACCGTGCAAAATCTCCGACGTTGCGAACAAACCCCTCCATTTGAACTTCTTCGCGCAGGTATAGACCGTTATAAGCTTTCAGAATCTCCTGTGGGTCGCTCGCCCCCCAAACGACCGGCAGCAATCCTTGGTTCAGTGCTGTTTGAAGGTCAAAGCGGTTGCCGAGCTCACAGGCCATGTAAGGATGAAGATATTTTTCCGCGGCACGCCCACCGAGCAAATTGACTCCTTGGCGGCGAAGTTTGCGTGCGCTCGAGCCGGTCAATATGAACTGCTGTCCAGTTTTGCGTTCGATCAACAGGTGTACGGCATTCAAAAGTTCCGGCAGCTTTTGAATTTCATCGATGACGATCTGCTTTCTGTCGAGGTTGGCCATGACATTTGCGACGAGTCTTTCGGGCCGGCTGGAGTATTCGCGCATAACGGCGCCATCCAGTAGGTCGATCCGCAGGGCATCAGCAAATTGTTTCATGCACCATGCGGTCTTGCCGGTCCCTCTGGGACCTAGCAAGAAGAAATGATGTTTCGGAGGCGTGAATACCCGCGGAATGAAGGCCATTATATTTCTCTCAAAATGGCAACTGATTTGCTATATTGAGGCGCATAATGGCAACTGAAGTGCCATTATGCAATAGCCTTGTGGTCGTTCACCAAGCGAAGTTTGCGTACCTCAGCTATCTCAATGCCGTCGACGCACAATGCACTAGCTTGGCGCCAGATTATCCGTAGGGTCACGTTCAACCGCGACTGCACCAGAACTCGTCGGCGCCACCGTCGCTTGCCAATAGCGGTTGAAGCACTCAAAGGGGCCACGCTGTTGCTTTCGAACCGTCATTTACGCAACAAAAGTAGATCCATTCCGGCAAAAAGCCCATACGTTGTCTGTGGAGATTGACAAACTTGCAATCCTTAATCTAGACCCGGCTCTTACAATGACTTGACTGAAACAGAAACATTTTCCGTGTTTCGAGTATTTCGACAGCATTTGCGGCTGGCCAATTCAAGAGCCGCGCGTCATGAGCCAGCAAAAAAGGGGTTGTGGGAGTATGAAAAAACAGTGCCTGCTGCTTTTGATATCGCTCTGTGTAGCCGCTAACGCCGCAGCGGCGTCGACAGTAGCAGATCCGGGCCGCTTTGCCCCCGTGAGCGGAAAAATCCGCGACCTGATCACCTACTGGAAGGTGCCCTCTATCGCTGTTGCCGTGGCGTACAAGGGACAAGTGATTTGGGAGGAAGGATTTGGATTCTCTGATCCAGAGAGCAAGGTGCCCGCGACCGGACAAACCGTATATTCGTTGGCGTCAGTCTCAAAGCCAATTACCGCTACCGCCATTATGACCCTCGTTCAGAAGGGCAAAGTGAGGCTGGACGATCCGATAAACCGATATCTCGGGGACGACAAGATTGTTGCACGCATCGGAAATACTGAAGATGCCACGATCAGGCGGGTCGCCAATCATACTGCGGGTATCATGCCGCACTACAAGACATTTGATGCGGATCGCGGCGAGCAGGTGCCCCCCTTCAGCCAGACCATTCAGAACTTTGGCATCCTCGTCATACCCCCGGGTGAGCGGTTCGTGTACAGCAATGTGGGCTTCGGCCTGCTCGGTCATGCGGTGGAAACCGTTTCTGGAAAAGAACTGGGCACGTATCTAAAAGAAGCCATTTTCGACCCGCTAGGGCTGTCTACCGCAGGCGTGAATCTCGCGGTCAATGAAACTCCTGGCGTTGCGAAGCGATATTTCTATGGATCGCAAAAACTCCCGGACTACGACTCCGAGACTCCCGCGGCGGGAAGTATGTTCATGAGCGCACATGATCTGCTGCGTTTTGGGCTCTTTCATCTTAAGGGCGCCATCCCGGGTCAGACTGGAGCCGTGCTGACTCGCTCATCGATTGATGAAATGCGAACACCGCTTCGCTTGAATGACGGTCATCTGAATGAGCAATATGGACTGGGCTGGGAAATCGGTCGTAAGCACGGGCTCAAGTGGTTCGGTCACGACGGTGGCATGTCTGGCGTCACCACGATCCTTGCAATCTATCCGACCGCCGACTTGGTCGTCGTGGTCCTTTCTAACGGGATGACTGAGGACGATGCCATCAATTCCCTCCAGGACGACATTGTGCACATGGTGTTACCCGCAACGGTCGCTTTAGACGGGGGTTTCATTCCCACGCGGCAAGAGGTGGGCACGTGGCGCGGAAGCATACAGAAAGACAATGAGCCGATTTCTGTGGAGTTAAACATTCAGAAGGACGGGAGTGTCTTTATTCAACTGGATTCGGGACCGAAACAAGGAGTTCTTTTGAGCAAGAAGGAAGGCCCTTCAATTCACTTGGAAGGCGTCAGAGCATTATTTGGCAATTCAGGAATCAGCGATGCGCCAGGACAAATCGAGTTTAACGTGACGCTGCGAAGCAAGAATCACTTGTCCGGATATGCCGCCTTCAATGCGCTGAGGGCATTCGGCGATCGATGGGGCAGCAACATTTCGTACTGGATTGATATGCAGAAAATGTAACGAGATCGCGGTGCCTGGAGCTTCATGGCAGAACAGCTTCGGCTATACAGCAAAGACGCGAGACGTCCGTTCGCGATTCACAACAATCCCTGCGGTCACTTCTGGCGTTGCAATTAAGTTTCGTGCAATCGACTTTCCGAGCATCGACATTGTGCATTGACCTGGCGTCTGCTAAGTAATTCGTTCAGATTGCCAAAAATTCGCAACCCCAATTTGGGCGGCTTCTCGTAAGATTTCGCCCATGAACTTACAAAAATTCCCCCGCTACTCCCTGACCTTCGGCGACACCCCTATCCATCCTCTCAAGCGACTCAGCGCTCATCTCGGTGGAAAGGTGCGGCTGTATGCAAAACGCGAAGACTGCAACAGCGGCCTTGCTTTTGGCGGAAATAAGACTCGCAAGCTCGAGTACCTGATTCCCGACGCGCTCTCTCAGGGCTGCGACACCTTGGTGTCCATTGGTGGGATACAGTCAAACCAGACGCGTCAGGTGGCAGCAGTGGCAGCGCACCTCGGGTTGCGGTGCGTGCTGGTTCAAGAGAACTGGGTGAATTACTACGACGCGGTCTACGACCGCGTAGGCAACATCCAGATGTCCAGAATTATGGGCGCAGACGTGCGTTTGGTCAGCGATGGATTCGATATCGGCTTCCGCAAGAGCTGGCAGGAGGCGATCGATGACGTTCGCAAAATCGGTGGCAAGCCATACCCGATCCCGGCCGGCTGCTCGGATCATCCGTTGGGGGGGCTCGGATTCGTGGGCTTTGCAGAGGAAGTCCGGCGTCAAGAGACCGAGCTTGGCTTCAAATTCGACTACATTGTCGTCTGCTCGGTAACCGGCAGCACCCAAGCGGGAATGGTCGCTGGTTTCGCCGCGGATGGCCGCTCCCGCAGGGTGATCGGCATCGATGCGTCGGCGAAGCCCGTGCAGACGCGGGAACAGATACTTCGCATCGCACGCAACACTGCCGAGCGGATAGAACTTGGCAAGGATATCGCCGAGGGCGATGTAGTGCTCGAGACTGGCTATGGCGGCCCGGAATATGGGCTGCCGTCGGAAGGCACCCTGGAAGCGATACGCCTGTGTGCCCGCCAGGAAGGGATGCTGACCGACCCTGTATACGAGGGTAAGTCCATGCACGGCATGATTGATCTAGTTCAGCGAGGTTATTTTCCAGGGGGATCAAACGTGCTCTACGCCCATCTGGGAGGTGTCCCGGCGCTTAGTGCTTACAGTTTTCCATTTCGGAACGGCTGAGCTTCTCCACCTCGACGATGGCGGTCGGCATTGGGCAGGCCGGTCCATTCAGCGCGCGCGACGGGTTAAGGCCGGCTCCTTGTCAGTGATGCGCGCGTCTTCAGCCGTACCGCCTCGATTGTCTGCTTGTTCGCTGCCACGCACTTCTTGCGGCTCCTCGTGCGCGATGCAACGTGATTTGCTCCATTTCCGAGCAAAACATATAACAAACAGCCCGAAAACCGCGCGGACTGTTTATTGCGTGCGTATTTAGTTATACGCAATTATTACTCTCGCAATGTCACCTTTATTGTTGCGGGCTTCTTGTATCCATCATATTTTGCAATCCCGATTTCTGTCTAAACTAATATGATGGAAACGCAATCGGAGAGTTTCTCGGTGAATGACCACGCGACTCTGACCACAGTGGCGCGCGAAAAGCCGGCTGCCGGGTTCAGCGATGGCGGTCGGCACGAGTCCTAGCGACACTCTTTGATCCATAGAAAGTCGTATCGGTTCGACCCGTCGAACACAATCAGAAAATGGGGAAACACGTGAAACATCGTCATGCTCTTTTCGCTTCTCTTCTCGCGGCATCGGGTTTCGTAGGCCCTGCTGCTGGTGTTCGCGCATATGCGGCGGCAGCCACCGAGAGTGAGGACGCGATCAAGGAAATTGTGGTGACCGCGCAGAAGCGCGAAGAGAAGCTCAAGGATGTGCCCATCAGTATCGTTGCGGTGGGGGCGGACGAGTTGCGGGACCGACAGATCACGTCCCTGGAAGACCTGCCCTACGCAGTGCCTGATCTCTCCTTTGCGAGCGCCGGAAACAGTCACTACATACAAATTCGCGGCGTCAGCGATATTGTCGGTGCGAACTCGACAATCGGCATTTACATCGACGATGCCGACGTCACCTTAGGTGGTTTGGCCTCCGTCCAGGTGAATCCGGTCACTTATGACCTGGAACGTGTCGAAGTGCTTCGCGGCCCTCAAGGCACCCTTTACGGAAATGGCTCCGCAGGCGGAACCGTCCGGTTCATCACAAAGAATCCCCAGCTGGATCATTTTGCGTTCGACGCGAGCGTTGCTGCAATGTTCACCGAAGGCGGTGCGCCGAGCCAGCGGATCAACACCATGCTCAACATTCCGCTGATCGAGGGTCAGCTGGGATTGAGAGTCGCCGGAACGTTCGAGCACGATGGGGGTTGGATCAATCAGCCCGCGGCAAATCAAGAGAACATCAATGCCCAGGATTTGACGAACGTTAGAGTCAAAGGTCTGTGGCAGCCAAATAACGAACTGTCGGTGACGGCGACGGCGATCGTTAATCGCAACCGTCGCGGCTTCGATTTCAGCGACGCTAACTCGCCAGCGAATTTCACGCAGGTTTTCGGTCTGACCACCTCGCCGAAGGTGAAGAACGACTACGAGATCTATAATCTGACCGTAGCCTATGATCTCTTGTCCGTCGCCAAGCTCTCGAACACGCTGGGCTATGTGCACGAGCTGGCGCCGCAGTACGGGGTTCCCGCGTTTTTCCCAACCACTGCGGACTCCGCTCCCGGCACGATCTTTGACTATTACGTCGCGCAACAGAATATCCGGGATAGCCTGCTCACTGACGAGCTGCGGCTGACCTCGACAGGTTCCGGCCCTTGGCAGTGGACGGTGGGAGGATTCCTCCGGCGGTACACCGACGCCGTCGATGCCGCTCAGAACTATTTCGATTTCCCCGGTGCTCCCGGGGTGTTGCCTGATCCCTACGGCTCATCGCAGAAAACCGCCTCCCGATCCTGGTCGGTGTTCGGTGACACGAGCTACCGCATCGGCGATCGGCTGACAGTCGGTGCCGGCGTGCGCGGCTTTCGCGAAACGCAGCACTTCAATGACTACTTGGCGCTGACGGCCCAGGAGGGTGACTTTCACTCGGTAGATCCCCGTGTATACGCACAGTTCAAGGTGAGTGACGAGGTGAACGTTTACGCAAGCTGGGCGAAGGGATTCCGAAGTGGTGGTTTCAATGCCTTCAGCCAGCCCAGTTACAATCCGGAGGATGTCCGCACCTACGAACTGGGGAGCAAATCCGCGTTCATAGAAGGGCGGGTTGAGGTCAATGTCGACGTTTTCTGGACGGACTACAAGAACTACCAGACGTTCGCGCCGCTGCCGGGGGCACAGCTTGTCTCAGCCATCCAGAACGTAGGTCGAGGGCGCATCCGGGGCGTGGAGGCCGATACAAGCTGGCAGCCGATCGCTCACTGGCGTTTGGAGGCGCGCGGCGATTTTCTCGACGCAAAATTTACGGAGATTAATTCCGGCTCCACGGCCTACCTGCCAGGCGATCGAATCGACCTAGTGCCGCGCTACCAGTTCACTCTATCGGGACAAAATGACTTTACTTGGATGGGAAGAAAAATCGTCAGTCGGCTGGACTACAGTCAGCAGGGGCCGGAGACTTACAGGAATCGCACCAGCGGCGATTTTTATCACAACGAGTCGGGCACCATCAACATGCTGAACTTCAATACTCGCCTGAACTGGAGTGAAAATCTTTCGTTCAGTCTATTTGCACGCAACTTGTTGAATGATCAAGACTTCACCAATCCTTACAGCCTCATCGGCAACGGTGTTCGGTCACGCCCGCGGACCGTGGGAGTGGAGTTTTCCACCTCATTCCAATGAGGCGACGAACGGCAGCCGGGCCAGTCATTGCCATAGCCTATCTGATCGCAGCATCGCCCGCTGGCGCGAGCGATCTCGAGAGTTTGCTGCGAGCGCCTTTCCCCTCCCAGCTGGTGTCTGCTGCACAGGGTAAAAGACTGGCATGGATCGCGAACGAGCGTGGTGTTCGCAATGTCTGGACGGCGGCTCCGCCGCGATTCGTGCCGTGGCAGATCACGAGTGGGACTGCAGACGATGGCCAGGAGCTTACTGCGCTGAGCATCAGCCGGGATGGCTCGACACTCGTCTGGGTGCGCGGTGGGCATCCCGACGAGACCGGCGTTTCGCAAAACCCGCAGAGTCTGCCGGGAGGTATTGAGCAGGAGATCTGGATAGCCACAGCGGAGGGTCCGCCGCGCGTGCTCGCCAAGGGAGATTCTCCGGTGCTGTCGCCTAATGGGCGTGTGGTCATCATGAATCAAGGCCATTCTCTGAGTTGTGTGTCGGCGACGGCGATCCCCGCGCCGGACTGGTGCACCAGCCCGCTTCTCAAACTGCGCGGCAACAACGGTCGTCCTGTCTTCTCGCCCGACGGGCGTCGTCTAGCCTTCGTGAGCGATCGGAGAGATCATAGCTTCGTCGGGGTGCTGGATACCGAAACTCGGGACGTGACCTGGTTGGCACCCGACGTCAGCCGGGATGATTTTCCCGCATGGTCGCCGGACGGCAAGCAAATCGCGTTTCTAAGGATTGCCGGGGCGGCTTACGGTGAGACGCTAGACATAACGGGTGCATGGCCATTCGAAATCTGGATCGCCGATGTCACCACGGGGACCGGCAAGCGACTGTTCCGATCCAATGACACGGCTGGCGGCTTTGCACAGATGGACAATGAGGGTCCATCCCGCGAGCCGTTGCGATGGACCTCGGCCAATGACCTGCTTTTCTATTCGGAACAGTCCGGGTGGATTCACCTCTACGCAATGTCCCCAGCAGGTGGGCAACCTCGCGATCTGACGCCGGGCATCTGCGAGGTAGAAAGCGATGCGCTGGCGCCCGACGCACGAACGCTCATCGTGAGCAGCAACTGCGCGGCAATCGACGGTCGGCAGCTCTTTCGGGTGTCAGTCGCGGACGGTAAGCCCGAAAGACTCCCGGGTGGCACGATCGACGTGGAACCCGTTTTCCTGGGTTCGCAGGCGTACGCCTTCCGCGGCGCCGATGCTGTGCACCCAACCTCGATAGTGGTGGCCAGAGCCTCGGGCGAGCACATCTCGATCTACCCGACGATGCCAGCGGGTTTTCCGGCACACATGCTCGTCAAGCCAGAAATCGTCACGTTCCAGGCACCTGACGGTCTGACGATTCACGGTCAGCTATTCCGCTCGACGCCAGGGGGAGCAGGGGGCAGGCGGGCGGGCCTCCTCTTCGTGCACGGTGGCCCAGTGCGCCAGATGCTGCCGGGATGGCACTACATGGACTACTACAGCAACAGCTACGCGATGAACCAGTATCTTGCCTCCCGTGGCTTCGTCGTGCTGTCCGTGAACTACCGCAGCGGAACCGGCTATGGCCAAGACTTCCGACGCGCGAAAGACCAGGGACCGAGGGGAGCATCCGAATACCAGGACGTGCTGGCGGCCCGCGAGTATCTGGGCCGCCTTCCGACCGTTGATCCGGCGCGCATCGGTATCTATGGCGGTTCCTACGGCGGGCTGCTCGCGGCGCAGGCGCTTGCACGGAACTCTGACCTGTTCGCCGCGGGGGTTGATTTTCACGGGGTCCACGACTGGGCGCAGAAAGCGCGGGAGTCGTCCGGTGCAGGATGGGGCATCGATCCGTCACTCTACGAGCGCGCGTATCAATCATCACCCGTGGCAGCGGCCGATAGGTGGCGCTCCCCCGTCCTGTTCATTCATGGCGATGACGACCGCAGCGTTCCTTTCAGCCAGACCACGGACCTGGTGGTCCGTCTGCGCGACCGAGGTGTGCCAGTCGACACGCTGATCTTCCCTGATGAGGAGCACGGATTTCTCCGCTATGCCAGCTGGCTTCGGGCCTATGACGCCACGGCAGCGTTTCTCATCCGCGCACTGGGCAGCGCCGGCGGCATGCACTAGCAGGCACCGGTGACGCGCATGAACCGATCTCGAGTCAACCTGTCCGCGCTGCTGCTCACGGCAGTTAACGGCTTTTCCTCTTCGGGGTACGCTGCCCCGCCTATGCACGACACCATCATTCGCAACGGTCTCATCTATGATGGTTCGGGGCGGCCACCGGTCGCGGGCGATGTCGCAATCGATGGCGACCGCATCACCCACGTGGGCGGAAAGGCACCGGGCCGTGGCCGGAAGGAGGTGGATGCCCATGGCCTCGCCATTGCACCAGGCTTCATCAACATGCTATCCCACGCCGAGGATTCCCTGCTGGTGGATGGCCGTGGACTCAGCGACCTGAAGCAGGGCATCACGTTGGAAGTGATGGGCGAGTCCTCGATGGGCCCGCTGTCGACCTCGATGAAGGCGCTCATGAAGCAGCGTCAGATGGATGCTCACTTCGACATCGACTGGACAACGCTCGGCGAATATCTGGAGAAGCTTCAGAAACGCGGTATTTCGCCCAACGTGGCCTCGTTCGTCGGCGCCGGTACAGTGCGTACGAACTTCCTGGGTGAGGATGATCGGGAGCCGACCGCCGAACAGCTGAAGTCGATGCAGGGCCTCGTGCACCAGGCAATGGAAGAGGGCGCGCTGGGCGTAACGACTGCGCTGATTTACGCTCCCGACAGTTTTGCAAAAACCCCCGAGCTGATGGCGCTCGCCAGTGAGTCGGCACGCTGCGGAGGTATGTATATCGCCCACATCCGCTCCGAAGGCGACCGAGCGTTGGAAGCCGTGCAGGAAACCATCGACATCGCACGCGCGTCAGGCGCACCCGCGGAGATCTACCACCTGAAGCTGGCCGGCAGGAGCAACTGGAGCAAGCTGGACGGACTGGTCAAGCTCGTTGACAACGCGCGAGCCGACGGAACGCGCATCACGGCCGACATGTACACCTACACGGCCGGCTCCACCGGACTGGACGCGGCCATGCCGCCGTGGGTGCAGGATGGCGGCCTCGAGGCGTGGATTGCAAGGCTCCACGAACCGGCGGTCCGCGCCAAGCTCATCACGGAAATGCGTGATCCGCATCCTGCCTGGGAAAGCCTCTACCAGAGCGCCGGGGCCAGCGGGACATTGCTGTTGGGCTTCAAGAATCCGTCGCTCCGGCCCCTCATCGGCAAGACACTCGCGGAGGTCGCGGCCAGCCGCGGCGTCAGTCCGGAAGATGCCATCATCGATCTGGTGATTGAGGACGGATCGGAGGTTCGGGTCGCATACTTTTTAATGTCTGAAGACAATGTCAAACGTGAGCTCGCGCTGCCATGGGTCAGCATTGCGTCCGACTCGGATGCCCGCGCACCGGAGGGAGTGTTCCTGGAGTCGAGTGTCCATCCCCGGGCCTACGGCAATGTCGCGCGCCTGCTCGGCAAGTATGTGAGACAGGAAAAGGTGATCACGCTGCAGGAGGCCATTCGCAAGCTCACGGCCCAGCCGGCTGCCAACCTGTCGCTGAAGTCCCGCGGTCGGCTGACGCCGGGCTATTTCGCTGATGTTGTGATGTTCGATCCGGCGATCATTCAGGACCACGCGACGTTCGACAAACCGCAGCAGCTCGCCACGGGTGTCCAGGACGTCTGGGTCAATGGCATTCGCGCGCTGAAGGACGGCAGCCCGACAGGCGCACCGAGCGGCCGCTTCGTGCGCGGGCGGGCGTGGTCAGGAGCGCCAAGCGGTGGCTGCCGTGCTTCCAGCAAGGAATGGCACTGGGAGCGGAACACGCCATGATGACAGCCCGCGTTCGCGCACGTCGCATTCTTTCAACGGAGCCGCTTGCATGAATATTCGACGGTTCGGTCGCAGACAGTTTCTGGCGTTGGCAGGGGCCGGTGCGCTGGCGGGCGCCGCCGGATGGCGCACAAGGGCCTCCGCCCAGGACAGCGTCGCGACGGTGGCGACGCCGGACCTGATCGTCGTGAATGCCAATATCTACACAGTCGATCCGCGCTCGTCCCACGCCGAGGCGTTCGCGGTCCAGGCAGGCCGCTTCCAGGCCGTGGGCAGCAACGAGGCGATTCGGAACCTCGCGCGCCGAACCACGCAGATATTTGATGCGCAGAAGATGACCATTGTTCCGGGCTTCATCGACTGTCACAACCATTCGGAGGCGGAAACGCTCCTGTATAGCGTTCTAGTCGGGAATCCCTTTGAGGTGGAGTTCGTCACCATCGACAGCATCGTCGACAAATTGCGCCAGCGAGCGGTGGAAACACCGCCCGGCACATGGATCGAGGGAGAATTCTTCGACGATACCAAAGTACGTGACCGACGCATGTTGAACGTGCGCGATCTGGACCGGGTGTCCACCCGGCACCCGGTTGTGGTTCACCACCGCGGCGGCCATACGGCCTTCTACAACAGCGAGGCCCTCCGCCTGGCAGGGATCACCAGCGCAACGCCGAATCCCCCCGGCGGCACGTTTGATCGTGACGCTCGTGGCCTTACCGGCCGTGTGACGGACAACGCGATGGATGCGTTCGAAAAAGTCGGCTTACGAACCGTCTACTCGCCGGACGTGCAGGTACAGCGTCGGCGCGACAGCATGGCCTACATTTCCAAGCAGTTCGTGCGCTATGGCCTGACGAGCGTGCACCATGATGACGACGATCATCTGTACGCCCTTCAGCAGGTGCGCGCCGCAGGTGATCTGAAACACCGCGTGACTTTCGAACCCGGTGGCGAGCTTCTGGATGCGATGCTAGCCGGACAGATTGCTTCTGGCTTTGGTGATGAGTGGATTCGCTTCGGAGCCACATCGGAGCACACAGTCGACGGGTCCTTTTCCGAAAGAACCATGGCACTGAGCCAGCCGTATGCGGGCCGGTCTGACGGGTACCGGGGGAATGTAACCCTGAGTCAGCCGGAACTGGATGCGTGGGTGGAGCGCGTATTGCGATCCGGCATTCGCCCCAATTGCCATGCTAACGGGGATGTCGCCATCGACATGGTCTTGACTGCCTACGAGCGTGGACTGAAAGCCGTGCCGTCCAAGAACGTACGCGCCAAGATCACTCATTGCACCCTGGTGAACGACGCATTGCTGCAACGGATACGTGCCATTGACGCTGTGCCAGCCGCCTTCACTACGTACGCCTACTACAACGCGGACAAGTTCCACTTTTATGGCGAAAAGCTGATGCAAAACTGCATGGCGTTCCGCTCTTTCCTGGACGCCGGCATTCAGGTCGCCGCGGGATCAGACTTCGGTCCGGGACCATTTGCTCCTCTGATGGGCATTCAAGGCATGGTTACCCGCCGCGGCTGGAACGGCGAAGTCTGGGGGTCCAACCAGCGTGTGTCGGTTGCCGAGGCGCTGCAGATCAATACGCTCAATGGTGCGTACAATTCCCGGGAAGAATCGCTCAAGGGATCGATCAGCGCGGGCAAGCTGGCAGATTTCGTCGTGCTCGAGCAGGACCCGCACGCCGTGGATCCGAACGAGATCGCAAAGATCAAGATTCACCGCACTGTGACCGGGGGAAGCGTCGTCTTCCAGGCCTGAGGTCTGCCGGCACAGAGGTTCAGACTCCGTGCTCGAGGCTAGATCACCAGCTCGGTCGTCGTGAGCACCTCTTTGAGTACCATAAATGAGCGGATCTGCCTCACGCCGGGAAGGTGCAGCAGCTGCTCGGCATGCAATCGGTTGAAAGCGTCGTTGTCTCGGGTGCGCAAGAGGACGAAGTAGTCGAATTCACCGGCAACGACATGGCACTCCAGGCAGCCGGATAACTTGACTACGGATTTCTCGAAATCGGAGAACGAGTCGGGCGTCGAGCGATCCAGTATCACCCCGATCAGCACCAGCATTCCGGCATTGAGCATCTTCGGGTTGAGCAGTGCCACGGTGCGGCTGATGTAGCCCAGCTTTCGCAATCGGCTGACCCGTCTCAGGCAGGCCGGCGCACTCAGGTTCACCTTTGCGGCAAGCGCAACGTTGGAGATTGTCGCATCACGTTGCAGGAGGCGCAGGATCGCGCGATCAGTCCGGTCGATGTCCGCGAGTTTGTTGCTCGGAGCACTTTGGGGTGCTGGGGCGTTATTGCGTACTTTTCGCATATAGAGCAGTGAATGACTGAGAAAGTTTGTTGAGACGTAGGGAGCTTGCGTCAGTCCAGCAAATCACGCAAGTGCCGTTGCAGGCTCAATTTTTCTTTAGCCAGCCACCGTCGCGTCACCCCTGCGTGCAGCTAGGTCTACCTAGATAACTGAGTCGTGATGCCGCGAAATTATATTACGTCATGCGAGCGAGAACGTTAATTAGCCGTGGTCTGATTCAACAACTGCAGCTAACACATGCGGGAAGTGCTTAATATTCGCAAGGACGCGCGCCGCCAAGTTTTCTATTATTCGAGACTGGTTTTGTCGCTGGATCGCCGTGAATTGGCAAAGAAGGCCAGCATTTTCGGTTCCTACCACTGCGCGTTCTAACCCATTTTCAGCCGTCGGAATTTGAAGAGTCCCATCATGTTGGAGATACCTGCAACCTACCTGCTGTTTTTGGGGGACACGTCAAGCTCGTCTGACGCGAAGACGGCTTTCGGTCTACAGCGATGGGCCCCTGAGCGATGTGTGGGTGAGTGGGCTCTCCCTGGGGCCGGGGTAACAACAGGTCTTCCTTCGCTGACGCCAGCCCAAGCGCTGGCTCAGGGTGCCCAATCGCTCGTTATCGGCGTTGCACCAATTGGTGGTGCGATCGCTGCCAATTGGGTACCTGCGCTTCTACACGCGCTCGAAGAAGGCCTGAACATCGTAAGCGGCATGCATGCCCGCCTCGAAAGTGTTCCCGAGTTGGCTGCGCTCGCACGCCAGAGCGGCAAAATGCTGATCAACATTCGAACTCCGCCGGCCGCACTGCCGATCGCCACCGGCAGAAAGCGGACCGGAAAACGCCTCCTGACTGTCGGCACCGACTGTGCGCTGGGGAAAAAATATACGGCGCTGACCATTGCGCGTGAAATGACAAGGCGCAGTGTGAACGCAGACTTTCGAGCAACGGGACAGACTGGAATCTTGATCTCCGGCGCAGGTATCCCGATCGATGCTGTCGTTTCGGATTTCGTGGCTGGAGCGGCTGAAATGCTGAGTCCTAACGCGGCGAAAGACCATTGGGACGTGGTGGAAGGACAGGGCTCGATTTTTCATCCGTCCTACGCCGGTGTCTCTCTGGGGCTCCTACACGGCAGTCAACCAGACATCATTGTCATGTGTCACGAAGCGGGACGTGACCGCGTGGCAGGCATGGAGCATTTCGCGACCCCCAGCTTATCGGAAGCGATCGAATTAACCTTGACACTGGCCCGGCGGACCAATCCAAGTGTTCGATGCGCTGGCGTATCTCTGAACACCTCAAGGCTAGAGGCGGCGCAAGCACAAGAGATGCTTGCCCGAGAGCGAGAGAGACTTCGCATTCCCGTGGCAGATCCCATTCGGGGAGGACCGGAGCTAGCGCGACTCGTTGATGCCTGCCTGCAGGACGGCGGATAATGAGCGTGAACGCACTCGAGCTCGATGTTGTGATCGAGACCTACCCGCTCAAGAAACCATTCCGGATTACCGGTCACACGCAGCTGACCGCAGAGGTTGTGGTGGTCAATCTTAATAGAGAGGGAGTGACGGGGAGGGGAGAGGCGTCTGGGGTCTACTATCGTGAGTGTGAAGATATTCCCCATATTCTTAAGAAAATAGAAGGCGTCCGACAACAGATCGAGAGCGGTATCAGTCGAGCTGCCTTGCAGCGGCTACTGCCCGCCGGCGGTGCCCGCAATGCTATTGATTGTGCCTTATGGGATCTAGACGCAAAACAATTGCGGGTGCCCGCGTGGCGAATCGCTGGCCTTCAAGAGCCTCGCCCTTTGCTCACCACATTTACATGCCCAGCTGCTGAACCAACCGAGATGGCTTCCGCAGCGATTGGATATGCACACGCCAAAGCAATCAAACTAAAGCTGACTGGAGAATCCGTCGACGCGGAGCGAGTTAGAGCCGTCCGCTCTGCCCGACCGGACGTTTGGCTGAGCGTCGACGCAAACCAGGGTTTCACACCTGATTCGCTTCGTTTACTCATTCCCGTGTTGGTAGAAGCTAAAGTACAACTCATCGAACAGCCTTTTGAGATCGGGCAGGACGCCCTGCTCGACGATTTAAATTCGCCCATTCCTCTGGCCGCTGATGAAAGCGTACAGACTGTATCCGATTTAGCTGCACAAGTCGGACGCGTTAACGTGGTCAACATCAAATTGGACAAGTGCGGCGGGTTGACCGAAGCTCTCGCCATGGCTCGCGAGGCGCGTCGTCTCGGACTGCAAGTAATGGTGGGCAACATGATAGGGACATCGCTCGCAATGGCGCCATCATTGATTGTCGGCCAACTGTGCCAAGTGGTTGATTTAGATGGTCCTGTCTTTCTGCGCAGCGATAGAGAGCCAGCGGTTAACTATCAGAGCGGTATGATCAGCTGCCCGAACAATGTCTGGGGCAATCCCAATCGCGCGTAATGAGAGCGCGCTTCTTAGACTTCGCCAAATTCCTCGTCTATTTTGGCGTTAATCTCCCATAAGTTCTTAGCGGAATCGTTGGGACAATGACCCGCTGAGGTCTGGACCAGACGGGCCAAAGGGACCAGTAGCGCCGCGAGGACCAGCGTCATCGCGTCTTCGATGGTCGGCTGGCCGCCACCGAAGCCAGAAGTGAATTGCGAGAACAGGGTCGAACCGATGCCGACGATGACGGCCAGGACCAGAACCTTGATTCCGGAGGATATGACGTTGCCCAAGACCCGCTCTGCGGCGAAGGCGGTCTTGCCAAACAGGCCAAAGGGAATGAGCACGAAGCCGGCAAGCGTCGTCAGCTTGAACTCAATCAGGGTGACGAAGAGCTGAATCGCCAAGATGAAGAAGGCGAGCAGCACCACGACCCATGCGAACAGGAGAACGACGATCTGGACGAAATTCTCGAAGAAGCTGATGTAGCCCA
>Ga0137412_10001942_pt1 | contig 16234 bp, 17 predicted proteins | sample CZODoug2_1_16fun_FD_122160 | JGI IMG/M metagenome (GOLD analysis project Ga0137412, IMG submission 122160) | Vadose zone soil fungal communities from Angelo Coast Range Reserve, California, USA - CZODoug2_1_16fungal (Hybrid Assembly) | ecosystem: Environmental > Terrestrial > Soil > Vadose zone...
GCCGCTTTTCAAGCGCTGGAAGCCAAGACCGCGGATACCCAGGCTGCCATTGCCGTCCATGAGCAATTGATCTCGCTTATTGCCAAAGGCGGCGGCCTCGAGGATCTGGCAAAGATGATGGCCTCGATCCTTCGGGGTGTCATCGTCGTCCTCGACGAGGAGTACTATACCACCGCGTGCATGGCCTTCGATCAGGACTTCACCTCCACCAAGCAGATAGACGAACTGGGCAAAGGCCGCGATCGGCCTCGGCTGCTGCAGGCACTCAGCGAAAGCCGAATGACGGGCCGATCCGCGCCGGTTGCACTCGAAGGAGATGAATCATGCGTAGCTATGGCCATCGTCAGCGCCACACAGGTTCTGGGGGGGCTAGTGGTCTGGCGAAATCGGCCGTTCAGCGACTCTGAGATTCGGACGTTCGAGCGCGGCGCAATCGTCACTGGCATCGTGCTGTTGTCGCTGGATCGTGTGGCGCGAAGCCACGAGCGGGACATCAGTGATCTTTTGAACAGGCTGCGCAACCGCCTATTCGACACCAGCCGGCGCAATCGTCTGCTGTATTACAAGCCGAATATGAGATTTGTCAACCTGACGGTCAGCAGCGTTCCGATAGTCCTGCATTACCAGAGCATCCGGCCAGAGCTGTTATTTACCTGGAATGGGGAGCTGGCCGAAAAGATCACCGGCATGAAGGAGATCGTACTGAATAAATACCTGCGTTTTGAGGATCATGGCTATCTCCCATCGTCTTTAGACAGGGTGAGGGTAGAATCGCAGCGGGACATCCAGGAATATGGGTTCAGCCACGTTCGGGTTGAAGATTGTATCATGCACCACAATCGCAAAGGTGGTATCGAAGTTGCCGGGCGGCTGCCGTGGGACGTACGGGTCTCCTACGTGCGGCTCCCGCTCCGGTCACCGTTTCGCGCCGAGACGGACGGCCCGGCGTTCTCGGCGCTCGGCGTGCTCGTCGCTCTGTTTGGGTGGGACAGCGCGCTCGCGCAGATGGGATGGTTCTTCACCAAGGCGGCGCTGCTCACCTTCGGCGGCGCGTACGCGGTGCTGCCCTACGTCTACCAGGGCGGGGTCGAGCACTACCAGTGGCTGACCGCGACGCAGATGATCGACGGGCTCGCGCTTGGAGAAACGACGCCCGGGCCCCTCATCATGGTGGTCGCCTTCGTCGGCTTTGTGGGCGCCTGGACGAAAGCGGCGCTCGGTCCGGAGGCGCTGGCGCTCGCGGGCTGCCTGGGCGCGGTCGTGGCAACCTTCTTCACGTTCCTGCCGTCCTTCCTCTTTATTCTCCTCGGCGGCCCGCTGGTGGAATCGACGCACGGGAATCTGCAGTTCACCGCACCCCTCACCGGGATCACTGCCGCTGTGGTCGGCGTGATTCTCAATCTCGCGGTGTTCTTCGCCTGGCACGTGTTCTGGCCGGCAGGTTTCTCGGGTCCCTTCGAGTGGTTTTCCGTGCTCGTCGCCCTCGCGGCGATCGGTGCACTGTGGCGCTTCAAGAGCGGGATGATCCCGGTGATCCTCGGCTGCGGTGCGGCGGGACTTATCTACCGGGTGACCGCGGGCTGAGCGCGGGCACCGCCGCAAAACAAAGGGCGCCCGGGGCGCCCTTTGTCAAACAAGTCCGTCGCTGCGGCTTACTTCCCTCCCACCTTGGGCGCGGGCCCTCTGAGACCCTTGTTCTTGCGATAGTTGGCCACCGCCTTGTCCTGGTATTTGGCGAGGAGATCCGCGTCTTTCTTCGCCGCTTCGTCCGCCTTCGCCTTGGCTTCGGCCGCCTTGGCCGGATCGGCCGGTGCCGCGGGCAGCTTCGCCCAGACCGCGCCGGCGGTCGCAGCCATCGCAACAGTCATGATCACAATGCGGACGTTCATATCGGCATCTCCTCCTTCAGTGCTGGACCTGCGGCGCGACGGGCGTGCCATCGGCCGTGCCGGCCTTGATCTTTCCGGATTTCACGTCGTTGTACCAGTACTCGTGGTGTTCCTTGGCCCAGGCCTCGTCGACGTAGCCGTTGCGCATCGCCTCGTACGCACCCTCCAAGCCGATCGTGCCGAGATAGATATGGCCTAGAGAAATGGCCAGCACCGCGCCGGCCGCAACCGCGTGCACCACGTTCGCCTCGATCATGACCGCTCGCACCTGGTCGAAATTGGGGAACAGCAGCACCAGACCCGACGCACTCACGACCAGGCTCAACACCACCACGCCGATCCAGAACCAGAGCTTCTCGCCCGCGTTGAATCTGCCGGAGGGAACGTGCTCGCCGGAGACCATCCCTCCCAGGTTCACGAACCATTTGAAATCGTAGAGGCTCGGGAGGTTGTCCTTGATGAACATGACGATTAACACCAGCAGGCTCACGATGAATACGGGGCCGACGAAATTGTGCAGATGCTTCGAGAGCTGCGCGAGCCAGGCGAACAGCGTGTAGCCGATCACGGGCAGCAGCACGTATTTCCCCAGCATCATGACCAGGCCGCTCGCGCCGAGGATGACGAAGCTGATCGCGACGGCCCAGTGCGTGTAGCGCTCGAGCGGCGTGAATCGCTCGATCAGCCTGCCGGTGGGCGCGCCGTGGACCTTGATGCTGCCGCGCCACTTGAAGAACGCTCCGATCACGACCGCGACCAGGGCGATCAGCCAGCCGGCGATCGGCGTGATCCAGCCGTTCTTCAGCTGCCGCCATGTCTCTCCGTAAGTCTGGACCAGCACGCCCGTCTCACGGCCTTTTATCGAGGTGTATTCTTCCTTGCCCGAGCGCACCTCGCGCCACACGGGGGCGTTGTTGTAGGGCTGCGACTGCGCGCGCTGCTGCTGGGTTTCCTGCTGCTGGGCCGCTCCGGCGAGCGGCAGGAACAGCACAAGCGCGAGCGCGAGGCGCGCAAAAACCGTGACCGGTTTCATGAGCGGCTCCTCCCCTATTCGGCCCGGTTGTATTCGTTCTGCGCCAGGTTGCGCATCCTGAGCGCCGATTCCCAACTCGTCTTGTCGCCCGGGTTCCACTTGGAGGTGGTGTAGAGGCTCGCACCCGGATCACTCTCCCAGGGCTTGCTGTCGGGCTTGCCCTGATACTTGCCTTGCTTGTAGACGGTCACTTGATCGCGCTCGCCGCAGGCGGCCAGACCCAGGACAAGGGCGATTGCGGCGCCGGCGAGGAACAGCTTGCGGGGATCGATCATGACTTCGCTCCTGCCGGCGCGGCCCTCTGCTCGGGCTTGCCGTAGGCGGTGCCCCAACCCCACACTTCCGAACCTTTGCCGCGATTGAGCACCCGCTGGCGGTAGATGTCCGCGATCACGTCTCCGTCGCCGCCGAGCAGCGCCTTGGTCGAGCACATCTCGGCGCAGGCCGGCAGCTTGCCTTGCGCGAGCCGGTTCGACCCGTACTTCGCGAATTCTTCCTTCGACAGGTCTTTTTCCGGGCCGCCCGCGCAGAAGGTGCACTTGTCCATCTTGCCGCGCAGTCCGAAGGCCCCCGCTTGAGGAAACTGCGGCGCGCCGAACGGGCAGGCGTAGAAGCAGTAGCCGCAGCCGATGCACAGGTCCTTGTCGTGCAGCACCACGCCCTCGTCGGTGCGGTAGAAGCAGTCCACCGGGCACACCGCCATGCAAGGCGCGTCGGAGCAGTGCATGCAGGCGACCGAGATCGACTTCTCTGCGCCCGCCACGCCGTCGTTGATGGTCACGACGCGGCGGCGGTTCACGCCCCAGGGAACTTCGTTCTCGTTCTTGCAGGCGGTCACGCAGCCGTTGCACTCGATGCAGCGCTCGGCGTCGCACAGGAATTTCATTCTGGCCATGGTCGTCTCCTCCTCGCTATGCCCGCTCGATCTGGCAGACCGTCGTCTTTGATTCCTGCATCATCGTCACCCGATCGTAGCCGTAGGTCGTGGCGGTGTTGACCGCCTCCCCGCGCACTATCGGCGCCGCCCCATCCGGGTAGTAAGGCAGCATGTCCTTGCCCTGCCACCAGCCGGAGAAGTGGAACGGAATGAAAGCATGGTCGGGCCCGACGCCCTCGGTCACCTTCGCAGTGACTTTGAGCCGCGCGCCGGTGGGCGTCTTGACCCACACCTGCTCGCCGTTGCGGATGCCTCGGTCGGCCGCGGCCTTCGGGTTGATCTCGACGAAGTTCTCCTGCATCAGCTCGGCAAGCCACGGGTTGGAGCGGGTCTCCTCCCCGCCGCCCTCGTACTCGACCAGGCGCCCGCTGGTGAGAACGATGGGGAAGTCCTTGCCGATGTTCTTGTACTTCTCCTGCACCGACTTGTACAGCGTCGGCAGCCTCCACAAGACCTTGACGTCGTCGTGAGTCGGATACTTGTCGACCAGATCCGGGCGGATGCCGTAGAGCGGCTCGCGATGCAGCGGGATGCCGTCGGGGAAGTTCCACACGATCGCGCGCGCCTTGGCGTTGCCGAAGGGATGGCAGCCGTGGTTTTTCATCGTGACGCGGATGATGCCGCCGGAGAGATCGGTCGCCCAGGTCTTGCCTTCGGCTTCCTTCTTCTCCTCGTCGGTCAGCTCATCCCACCAGCCCAGCTTTTTCAGCAGCACGTGGTCGAACTGGGGATAGCCGGTTGTGATGTCGGCACCTTTGGAGTGCGAGCCGTCCTCGGCGAGCAGGTTCACCCCGTCCTTTTCCATGCCGAAAATCGCGCGGAAGTTTCCGCCGCCGTCCATGACGTGCTTGGAGGTGTCGTAGAGGTTCGGCGAGCCCGGGTGCCTGAGCGCCGGCGTGCCGTAGCACGGCCACGGCAGCCCGAAGTAGTCGCCGGTGAGGTCGTACTCCTTCTTGGTCACCGGATCGACATACTTGCCGCCCTTTGCGCGCAGCGTCTTCACGTCGAAGACATGCATCATCTTCATATGCGCCTTCAGCCGCTCCGGCGACTGTCCGGTGTAGCCGATGGTCCAGGCGCCGCGGTTGATCTCGTTCGCGAGCGCGTCCTCCATCGAGGGCTCGTCGTAGCCGCCTTTCGCCTTCGCCACCCTGAGGTTCTGCCTGCCGTCCTTCTTTCCGAGGAACTCATTCTCGAAACCGAGCTTTCTCGCGAAGGCCAGCATGATCGCCTGGTCGGAGCGCGATTCGAACAGCGGATCGATGACCTTCTCGCGCCACTGCAGCGACCGGTTCGATGCCGTGCACGAGCCCTCGGTCTCGAATTGCGTCGCGGCCGGCAGCAGGTACACGCCGCGCCCGGCCTTCTCCTGCACGCCTTCCACGGGCATCGCCGCCATCGCGGCGGTGGCCGACGGATACGGATCGATGACGATCATCATGTCGAGCATCTTCATCGCCTTGACCATGTCCAGGCCGCGGGTCTGCGAGTTCGGCGCGTGGCCCCAGTAGACCATCGCGCGGATGTTGGAATCCTGATCGATGTTCTCGTTCTTCTCCATCACGCCGTCGATCCAGCGCGAGACCGTGAGGCCGGGCTTGCCCATCATTCCCGGAGCGAATCGGTCCTGCAGCCATTTCAGGTCCACGTTCCAGACGCGCGCCCAGTGCGTCCACGATCCGGGCACTCCCACCGGGTAGTAGCCGGGCAGCGTGTCGGGATTGGGGCCGACGTCGGTTGCGCCCTGCACGTTGTCGTGGCCGCGGAAGATGTTCGCCCCGCCGCCCGAGACGCCGATGTTGCCGAGCGCGAGCTGCAGGATGCACGACGCGCGCACTATGGCGTTGCCGATGGTGTGTTGCGTCTGTCCCATGCACCAGACGATTGTCGAGGGACGGTTCTTCACGAACAACTCGGTGATCTTCTGTAGCTGCTCGGGCGTCACGCCGGTGACGTTGTGCACTTCCTCCGGCGTCCATTTCTTCAGGACTTCTTCCCTGACCTCCTTCATGCCGTAGACACGGTCGTGGAGGTATTTCTTGTCTTCCCAGCCGTTCTTGAAAATGATGTGCAGCATCCCGAACAAGAACGGGATGTCGGTCCCCGAGCGGATGCGCACGTACTCGTCGGCCTTGGCGGCGGTGCGCGTGAAACGCGGATCGACCACGATCATCTTCGCGCCGGTTTCCTTGGCGTGCAGCATGTGCAGCATCGACACCGGATGCGCTTCGGCCGCGTTCGAGCCGATGTACATCGCGCACTTGGTGTTCTGCATGTCGTTGTAGGAGTTGGTCATCGCGCCGTAGCCCCAGGTCTGGGCGACGCCCGCTACCGTGGTCGAGTGGCAGATGCGCGCCTGGTGGTCGCAGTTGTTCGAGCCCCACAGCGACACCCACTTGCGCAGCAGCATCGCCTGCTCGTTGCCGTGCTTGGAGGAGCCGACCACGTACAGCGCGTCGGGCCCGGATTCCTTGCGGATCGCGAGCATCCGGTCGCCGATCTCGTTGATCGCCGTTTCCCAGGAAATGCGCTGATATTTCCCGTTCACCAGCTTCATCGGGTATTTCAGCCGGTGCGAGTGCTCGGTCATGCCGTGCTCGCGCACCGAAGCGCCCTTGGCGCAATGCGCGCCCAGGTTGAGCGGCGAGTCGAACACCGGCTCCTGCCGCACCCATACGCCGTTCTGCACCACCGCGTCGATGGCGCAGCCCACCGAGCAGTGCGTGCACACCGAGCGCTTGACCTCGATCTTGCCGGCCGATTCGTCGGCCGCCTCGGCCTTGCCGATCATGTTGAACGGCAACTGGCTGGCGAACGCGCCCGCGCCGGCGGCGACGCCGGAGCGCTTCAGAAAGGTGCGGCGGTCGATCGTCTTCGCCAGCATCCCGGAGAGGCTGCGCGAGAGGCGGCCGCGGCCGGAAGACAGTTGAGCGGGGGCTCCAGCGGATTTCCTGGTCAGCATCATGGTCGCGCCTCCTCGGGTCAGACTTTTGCGGTGTTGTAGTAGCTGCGCACGTGCGCGGTGTCCTGATAGCCTTTGCCGCGCCGCTTGTCCTTGCTCGGGACCGCCTGGGCCGCCTCCGGGGTGAGCGCCCGGCCGGCGATCGCGGCTGCCGTTGCGGCCCCGCCGACGCCTGCTGCGATGAGGAAGTTCCTGCGGCTGAGTTTTGAACTCGTGTAGTTTTTCATATGAGGTCTCTTTCCTATCGTCAACACCTGAAATATACAGCTTATTGCATGGGACGATTAAAACACCTTAAGGGCCTCGGCTTCAACCACCAGAAAACTCTCGGCGAAGTGGGCAACATGTTTGTAGAAATTGGCCCCTTCGCTCTTCGATATTGCGCCGCAGAAAGCGGGATAGGAACGCGCCAGGTAGCGCTCGAAAAACCCTTGTTGCTTTTGCAGCGCAGCATCGTCGGAACCCAATGAAATCAAGTGCCGCATGACATCGAACAGCCCCGCCATGTGGTCCTCGGGCTCGTGCGCGCCTTCCGACCGGGCGAGCCCCCACGCGGCCAGCTCACCGCGCAGCCGGGCGAGGATCTTCTCGCGGCCGGTCTCGGCGAGGTAGTAGCTCGCGTATGGAGTGACCTCGGCTTTGCCGGTACCCACGAGGATCCCGTCGTACTCCAGGCGCGCCGCCTCGGAATCCATCGCCCTCGCCGCGGCGGCGAGCTTGTTCCAGGCGTCCGCAAGAGCGGACCGCTCGGCGCCGCCTGCGATCTCGTGGGCCCCGCCGATGGTTGCGAGCAGCGCAGCGTCCGGGCCGGCGTAGAAAAGCCGCGCGAGCAGCGCGTAGTAGCCCTCGCGCGCCTTGTCCTCTGGCACTTCCGGCGGCTGGAACTTGAGCGGAGTGACGGTCGCGCTCATGACTTGAGGTTTTGAATCGAAATCTCGTCCTTGTTTTCCATCATGTCCACCACGCGGCAGTCGGCGCACATCTGCAGCCGCTTCAGCGAGCCGCCGCCCGCGAACATCGAGTGGCCGGAGAGCTTGCCGAGCATGTTGTCCACCATCTGGCGCGTGCCGAAGGGCTTGCCGCAGCGCACGCAGTTGAACGGCTCGGCCTCGTTCAGAACGACTTCCTGTTTCGCCTGCGGCGTGAGCAACAGCCGCGGCGCGAGCGTGATCGCGTTTTCCGGACAGGTTTTCTCGCACAGCCCGCACTGCACGCAGTTGCGCTCGATGAACTTCAACATCGGCTGGTCGCGCCCGTCGACGAGCGCCGACTCCGGGCAGGCCCCGACGCAGGCCATGCACAGCGTGCAGGTTTCTTTGTTGACCAGCACCTGCCCGTAAGGCGCGCCCGCGCCGAGCCCGATCTCCTCCTGCGGCTTGGGCGCCTGCTTCGCGAGGTGATCGATCGCGAATTCGAGCGTGGTGCGCTTCTCGGGCGAAAGGTTGTAGGTCGCGGGCTTCGCCACCGATGCCGCGGGCGCGAGCGCCCAGATCTCCTTCTCCAGCACCGCGTGCTCGTCGGTCGCGACGAGCCTGAAATGCGCGCCCTCGTAGCCGAGCGCGTTCGCAATGGCCTCGGCGAAACCCATCTGCTTTCTCACCACGTCACCGTACTCACCGACTTCCTTCGGCGTCGCGAGCACGACAAGCTGCCCCGCGCCATAGGCGAGCGCTCCGAGCAGCACGTCGATCCCGATCGAGGCGGGATGATGGACTTCGAGCGGAATCACGCGCGCGGGCAGGCCCCTCCCGCGCCGCGCGAGCTTCGCGAGGAGCGCGCGGCTCTCGTCCGCATTGTGGAGGAGCAGGCAGGCGTCCTTGCCGCCCGCCTGGGCGTAGACGGAAAGCACCCGCCTCAGCCGCGCGCCCAAGTCCGGCACGCGGGGATAGGTGTAAGTCATCGCCCCCGAGGGGCACACGGTCGCGCAGCCGCCGCAGCCCATGCACAGGTGCGGGTCGACCTTGACGTGATCGCCGTCCGGCGCGATGGCGCCGGTCGAGCACACGTCGAGGCACTGGTTGCAGCCGACCTTCGAGGAGCGGCTGTGCGCGCAGATCTTCGAGTTATAGGCAAAGAAGCGCGGCTTCTCGAACTCGCCCACCATCTGCCCGAGCTGCGCCGCCGCGAGCGCCTGCTCCAGCGGATCGGCGCCCGGCGCGAGGTAGCCCTGCGGGAGCTGCGGGGTGCTGATCACCGGCTGCGCCGAAAGGTCGAGCACCATGTCGAAGCGCTCGTTTCTCGCGCGCTCGGCGCGCTCGAAGTCGATGGCGCGGATCGCGCCGCAGGCCTTCACGCACTCGCGGTGCGCCTTGCACTTGTCCATGTCGATCTGATAGGAAAAATCGATGGCCTGCTCCGGGCACGCATGGATGCAGGCGTTGCAGCGCGTGCAGACTTCCAGATCGATCGGATTGTCCTGCTCCCAGGCGATCTCGAATTCGCCCAGGTGTCCTTTCAGGGATTTCACCTTGCCCGACCAGACGGGATAGCGGCGCTCGGCGGGCAGCTCGCCCCCCTTGCCCCGGGTGACCAGCACGTTGACGTCCAGCTGCTCGGCGAGCTTGTCCGCCCAGGCGATCGCGGCCTCCGCCGGGCCGATCACGAGCAATTGCCCGCCCGATTGATAGTTCACTACCGGCACGGCTTCGGGCTCGGGCAGCTCGGCGAGCGCGAGGAGCGCCGCGATCTTGGGCGTCGCCTGCGCGCCCTCCTTCGACCAGCCGGCGTGCTCGCGGATGTTGATGAACTTGAGCCCGGTCGCGGCGCCCGCCTCGCGCGCGAGCTCCGAGAAAAGCGGCGCTTCCTGCGTGCAGGCGACGACGCAGGCTTCGCCCTTGAGCGACTCCTGGAAGCTGCCGACTTCCTTGCGGCACAGCTCGGTGTGCATCTGGAGCGGCTGTCCAAGCTTGAGCGCGGCCGCCAGCGCCTTGGCGTCGAGCGCCATGGTCTTGTTGCAGTTGCAGACCTTGAGCGAGCGTTCGTCGAGCGACATTTCAGCCCTTGTCTTTCTGTTCGGCAGGCTCGGGCGGCGGCATCTCCGCCCGGGCGTCGCCTTGCGCCTTTGCGGCCGCCTCGTTCGGAGGTTCGGAGGCGGGCTTCTCCGCCTCGGCGTGCGCGTCCTTCTTCTTCTCGTCGCCGAACAGCAGGTCCTTGGCGTGCTCGAGCGTCTTCAGCATCGCCAGGGGAATGGGCTCGCCCTTGGTAAAGTCCTCGCAGTACGCCTCGAACCGTTCGAAGTTCTCGAAGTGCGGATCGGCGAAGAGCTTCTTCAGCGCGGAGCGCCGGAGATTCTCGTCCACGCCGGACTTCAGGAACTCGGTGTATTCGGAAGCGAGGCCCTTGAGCGATTCGAGCGGCGGCAACTCGCGCGGAGCGGGCGCGCCCGGCGGCGCTGCAGCGGCGTCCGCGACCGCGGGAACAGCCGGAGCTGTCGGCTCGGAAGACGGTTCCGGCTCGGCCGGCTTCTCCTTGCGCGCTTCGATCTTGCGCCGCGACCAGCGCGAGGCGAAATTTTCCTTGTCCTCAGCGTTCATCGCGCTTCGCGCCCTTGAACGACGGCGGCCGGGAGCGCTTCTTCGGCTCCGGCTTGTAGTTGCGCTCGACGTACTCCGCGAGCCACGGGATCCACTGCGGCGGCATCGGCACCCCGTCCACGCGCGCACCGGCGTCCATCAGGCGCGCCGCCTCGTTGTAGCTCACCGTGACCGATTTCGGCACGCCCGCACCGTCCTCTTCGAGCCAGTTGACGAACACGAAGGGCTTTTGCGAGCTCAGGTTGAGGTAGTAGCCTTCCGCCTCGTCGTGGAAGAGCTCGAGCTCGAACCCCGGGTGCAGCCACTGCGCGCGCGCCTCGTTCTCGGCCAGCGCGCGGGGCGCGGCGCCGGGCTCGCTCGAGTCGGGCACGACGCCGATCGGCTCCCACTTCTCCGACTGCCAGCGCTTGTCCTCCAGCGGCGTGCGTTCCATCACCACTGCGACGGCGAGGCGGGTCTGAGACATTTTTCCGGCTATACTCACGGGTGGATTATGCAAGCGCTCGATTATGAACCGCATTTCATGATGCGGCTACGCCGATGACGGAACGGGTCATACCCATCACGGACGGACGAAGGATGAAGCCCCTCCCCGGTGAAGGGGCATCGGGCTCTCCCGCGCGTTCAGGCGAAGACGCGCTCGGCCGCAGGCTGCACGACCTGCGCATCTCGGTCACCGACCGCTGCAACTTCCGCTGCATCTACTGCATGCCGCGCGACGTGTTCGGTCCCGACTACGCGTTTCTCGCGAAGAGCGAATTGCTGAGCTTCGAGGAGATCGCGCGCCTGGCGCGAGTCTTCCGCGGCCACGGAGTCGAGAAAGTCCGCCTCACCGGCGGCGAGCCGCTCCTGCGCAAGAATCTCGAGCGCCTGATCGAGATGCTCGCCGACATCCCGGGCCTGGACCTCACGCTCACCACCAACGGCTCGGTCCTCACGAAAAAAGCGCGCGCGCTGAAAGCGGCGGGCTTGAAGCGCGTCACCGTGAGCCTCGATTCGCTCGACGAGGTGGTGTTCCGCAGGATGAACGACGCCGATTTCCCGGTCGCCGAGGTGCTGAACGGCATCGACGCGGCGTCGGCCGCGGGACTCGCGCCGATCAAGATCAACATGGTGGTGAAGCGCGGCGCGAACGAGGATTCCGTCCTGCCGATGGCGAGGTACTTCAAGGGCAGCGGCCACATCGTGCGCTTCATCGAGTTCATGGACGTGGGCGCGACCAACGGCTGGCGCATGGACGACGTCCTGCCCTCGGCGGACATCGTGCGCATGATCGGCGAGAAGATGCCCCTGGAGCCGGTCGAGCCGAACTACACGGGCGAGGTCGCCGGGCGCTGGCGTTACCGGGACGGGTCCGGGGAGATCGGCGTGATCTCCTCGGTGACGCAGGCCTTCTGCGGAACCTGCACCCGCGCGCGCCTCTCGACCGAGGGCATGTTGTATACGTGCCTTTTCGCCACGGCGGGCTACGACCTGCGCGCCATGCTGCGCGGCGGTTCCTCCGACGACGAGATTTCCGGCGCGATAGCGCGTATCTGGCAGGCGCGCGCCGACCGCTACTCGGAGATCCGCACGGCGGAAACGGCCAAGCTGCGCAAGATCGAAATGTCCTACATCGGCGGATGAAAACGCCGCACCGCCTCGAGCTCACCCACGCCTCGAAACCCCTCACCTTCGAGGTCGAGGCGATCAACGAGCGCGGCGAAGCCGTGCCGACCCCGATCGCCGGCGAGCATCCGCTCACGCTCTACATCGACAAGCGCGAGATCGTCACGCTGATGACGCTCGGCCAGGCGCCCGAGGCGCTGGCCATCGGTTATCTGCGCAACCAGCGCCTGGTGAAATCCATCGACGAAATCGCCGCGGTGCAGGTGGACTGGGAGACGGCGTCGGTCGCGATCACCACGCGCACGGGCCTCAAGGGGCTCGATGAAAAAATGAAGAAGCGCACCGTCACCACCGGCTGCGGCCAGGGCACGGTGTTCGGCGACCTGATGGAGGAAATCGATTCGATCAAGCTGCGCGAGGACGTCACGCTCACCGAAGGCGCGCTGCACGCCCTGCTCGACGCGGTGCGCCGCCACGAGGCCATCTACAAGGAGGCGGGCGCCGTTCACGGCTGTTCCCTGGCAAGCAACGGCCCCGGGGGCGTCGAGATTCTCTACTTCGTCGAGGACGTCGGCAGGCACAACGCCGTGGATGCGATCGCCGGACAGATGTGGCTCGACGGCGTGGACGGCTCGGACAAGATCTTCTACACCACCGGGCGCCTCACCTCGGAGATGGTGATCAAGGCCGCGCAGATGCGCATCCCTTTCCTCGTTTCGCGCTCGGGCCTCACCAAGATGGGTCACGAGATCGCGGCCAAGCTCGGCATCACCATGATCGGCCGCGCGGCGGGCGGCAAGCACTACCTGCTCTTCACCGGCAGGCACCGCTTCAGGAAGACCGTCGCGCCGACGCTGGTGGCGTAGCGGGAGTCGCAAATGCTGTGTCATTCTGAGGGCGCAGCCCGAACAATCTGCTTTTCGGGGAGTTCAAAAGCAGATCTTTCGCTCCGCTCAGGATGACAACATGGTTTCGAGCGTCACCGGTCTCATCCTCGCGGGCGGTAAAGGCAGCCGCATGGGCGGGGTGGACAAGGGCCTGCAGGCCTTTCGCGGCAAGCGCCTCGTCGATCACGTGTACGAGCGCTTCGCGCCGCAGGTCGGCGGCGTCATCATCAACGCAAACCAGAATCACGAGGAATACAAGACTTTCGGCGTGCGCGTGGTGAGCGACGCGATCGGAGGCTTCGCAGGACCGCTCGCGGGACTGCACGCGGGCCTGTCGGTCTCCAAGCGGCCGTTTCTCGCCTCCGTCCCCTGCGACTCGCCCTTTCTGCCCGTAGACCTGATCGAGCGCCTGTACCAGCGGATCGACGAAACCGGCGCCGAGCTCGCCGTCGTGAAGACCGGCGAGCAGCCGCACCCGGTGTTTTCGCTGATGCGCCGCGGCGTGCTCGACCATCTCGCCGACTTCCTTAAAAGCGGTGGGCGTAAGATCGACGCGTGGTACGCGACGTTGAACGTGGTCGATGTCGTCTTCGACGACGAGCCGGAGGCCTTTTCCAATATCAACACGCGTGAAGAGCTGCAGACCTGGGAAAACGCACCGCCCGCTTAGGTGCGGGCTGGAAACACGTGCCTTCTTCGCCGCCTCGGTTTACGCGCACGACTTCCCGCCGTCGAAGACCATGGAGCCGTGACCCGGTTGTGGTCACGCAACCCGAATCAGGGAATGTCCTTGAAAACTTCGTTTGAGTAAGCGCTTTCGTTGCCAACGATATCGAAGTCCGTCACCGCGAAGTAGTACCGCGTTCCGCTGGCGAGTCCCATAACGGTAAAGGTCGTAACGTTGCCCACGCTGATGCCTTGTCCAACGGACTGCAGATACGTTCCGGGGGCGGTGCCGAAATAGATGCGGTACCCACTGAGAGTTGGGACTGTTACGGCATCCCACGCCAAGACGGCGCTGTTGGACAGCGACGGAGGTGGAGTGGTAACGCTCACACTTGCCGAATTGGGTGAGATGTTGCCGGCTGCGTCGCGAGCGGCCACGGTGTAGCTGTAGGTCGTTGCAGCGGACAAACCCGCATCCGCATAACTGGTCGTGGCGGGGGTCGCGACCTGGACGCCATTGCGACGCACGATATAGCCGGTCACCCCGACGTTGTCGGTCGAAGCGCTCCACGACAGATTGGCTGCGGTCGTGCCCGCCACCGCAGCCGTGAGGCCGGTCGGTGTAGTAGGTGGTGTCGTGTCGGCTAACGCGACGCTCGCGCTTGCCGAATTGGCTGAGACGTTACCGGCCGCGTCGCGAGCTGCAACGGTGTAGCTGTAGGTTCCGACGGAGAGCCCCGTGTCGGCAAAACTGGTCGTGGCTGGGGTCGCCACCTGGACGCCATTGCGACGCACGATATAGCCGGTCACCCCGACGTTGTCGGTCGAAGCGCTCCATGACAGATTGGCTGCTGTCGTGCCCGCCACCGCAGCCGTGAGGCCGGTGGGCGTAGTGGGCGGCGTCGTGTCGGCTAACGCGACGCTCGCGCTTGCCGAATTGGCTGAGACGTTACCGGCCGCGTCGCGAGCCGCAACCGTGTAGCTGTAGGTTCCGACGGAGAGCCCCGTGTCGGCAAAACCGGTCGTGACGGGGGTCGCGACCTGGACGCCATTGCGGCGCACGATATAACCGGTCACTCCGACGTTGTCGGTTGAAGCGCTCCATGACAGGTTGGCTCCGGTCGTGCCCGCCACCGCAGCCGTGAGGCCGGTGGGCGTAGTGGGCGGCGTCGTGTCAGCGACGATCCCGGTCGTGACGCTCACGCTCGTCGAATCGGGTGAGAGGTTGCCGGCCGCGTCGCGCGCCGCCACGGTGTAGCTGTAGGTCGTTGCAGCGGACAAACCCGTATCCGCATAACTGGTCGTGGCGGGCGTTGCCACCTGGACGCCATTGCGACGCACGATATAGCCGGTCACCCCGACGTTGTCGGTCGAAGCGCTCCATGACAGGTTGGCTCCGGTCGAACCCGCCGCCGCACCCGTGAGACCGGTGGGCGTAGAGGGTGGCGTGGTGTCGGTCGGGGGTGTAGTCCCCGCCCCGTTTGTAGTCTCGGCTTCACCCACGCCGCCGCAACCGGCAAACACCACGGAGGTTACGGCAAGGAGCAGCAAAGCTTTCACGCGCAACATGGAGAATCCTCACTACTCGATCGGCACAGCGCCCACTACTTGGCGCACAGCTCACTACTCGGCCGGCTCAGCGAACGCTTGCCGGTATGAAAAATCTAACGACGCTGATGGTATGACGGAGGCATACGATGACGGTATGCAATAAGTCCTCGATGCAGACGACATTCCCGCCCGCATTCGCACCTCTGTGTCAAAAGTCTCCGATGCTGCCGCGGGTGTCGCCTGAGGACGACACATCGTCACCGCTAGGCGAAGCGCTGGGGTCTCCGATGGCGACCTAGCGACAGGAAATTCAATCGGCTCGTCGCCGGAACCCTATGGGGATGCAAGTCAGGCGCGGTGTTTTCTTCGTCCGCGCGCGATTGATTGCGAGGCGATGTGTGGGCGCGCGGCGACTGCTGGATGGACGCACCGACAAAATGAAGCCGCGTCCCGAAACGCTAAAGAATCACTTCGGCGTCGAGGAATTGCTGCAACAGACCCGGACGGTTTTCGTGCAGCGCGAACACGCTTTCATCGACGGCAGAGATTCCGAGGGCTGACGGTGCCGGTTTGCCTTCGGCATCAGTGACGGAAAGATCCAACTTCGCAATCTCGCCGGGTCGATAAACCGGTTGCGAAAGACTGGTGGCAATTCGTAGCGCCGAAGCTGGATGCAACGGTCCTCGTTTTTGCGCTGCTCATCTCCCTGGCAACAGGCTTCCTGTTCGGCGCGATCCCGGCGTTGCAGCTCTCACGCGGAAGTGTGGCGGCGGCCTTGAAGGATGCCCGCACCATGGGGAGAAGCCGCAGGAGGATCAGCCTGGGAAACGCTCTGCTGGTGGGCCAGGTAGCATTTTCGTTTCTCCTGCTGATGACGGCAGCGCTGTTCCTGCGAAGCATCCAACGCGCTTACGATATCGACCCGGGCTTCCAGCCTACCCATCTTGCGGTCTTCACGACGAATCCGGGACAGGCCGGGTACAGTAAGCCGCAGACCAAAGCCTTTTACAAGGACGTCCGGGAACGCGTGGCAAGGATTCCCGGCGTCGAGTCCGTGTCGCCGCCGAGCAGCGGGCACTTGTAGGCATCCGCGTCCTCACCGAGCCCGCGGGTAAAGTCCGCGAGCCAGTTTTCGGAAAAACCCTTGGGCAACGCGATCGCCAGCAGG
>Ga0137412_10001943_pt1 | contig 16232 bp, 11 predicted proteins | sample CZODoug2_1_16fun_FD_122160 | JGI IMG/M metagenome (GOLD analysis project Ga0137412, IMG submission 122160) | Vadose zone soil fungal communities from Angelo Coast Range Reserve, California, USA - CZODoug2_1_16fungal (Hybrid Assembly) | ecosystem: Environmental > Terrestrial > Soil > Vadose zone...
GTCGGCGACGGTTTCCTTACAAAGGCCATCGCGGTTTACAAGCGCATCGCCAAACTTGCACCGGAAGAAATCCGCCCGCTGGAAAAGCTTGCCGACCTCTATGTTCAACAGGGCGTGATGAGCGAGGCCCGTCCGCTTTTCCTCCAACTGGCGGAAATTCATTTGAAGAACAATCGCCAGCCGGAAGCGATTGGACTCCTCAAGAAACTTCTGCAGGCGGAACCTGACAATCTGCGCATCCAGATCCGCCTAGCCGACTTGTACCAGGCCATGGGGCAGACTCGGGACGCCATCGAAGCTTACGTCTCCGCAGCACAGCGCGCGCTGGCTCGCGGTGACCAGGGCGAGAGTGAAAAGCTCGCCGACAAGGCACTGAAACTCGAACCCAGCAATCTGGCCGCAGTCATCATCAAGGCCCGCTCATATTCTTCGCAAGGCAATCTCACCAAGGCCACGCAGCTTTTGGAACAAACCGCCGGTCTCGAGAAAGGCGGCGAGCAGACCGAACTCCTCCTTGATCTTTATCTCAAAAATTCCGACTGGGACGAGGCTTCGGCGCTCGCGCAGCGCGTTTTTGAGGCGGACCCCAAGAATTTTGGGCCGATGCAAAAAGTCGTCGAATCCCTGCTGCAATCCGGGAATGGCCAAAAAGCCATGGGAATCCTGGAAAAGTCGCGGCTGTCCATGATCGACGCCGGGGAGCACGAGGTCGTCACCAAATTACTCAACGAGCTTTCTGCCAGCATGCCGGGAAGTGTCGAGCCTCTCGAATGGCTCGTGGAACTCTACGGACGCACCAGTGATTCCTTCCATATCGCCGATGCGCTCGCGCACCTCGGTGATGCCTTGGTTGCCGATCAGCAGTACGAGCGCGCAAAGAAAACATTTGAACAGCTCGTGGATCGCGATCCCGAAAGCGACTCCGCCAAGCGCAAGCTCAATCACGTGCTCCGCAAAATGGGATTACTCGAGGGTGGTGAAGCGGAAGACGTTCCAGAGGAAAACTTGCGGGCGGAAATTCCGCAACCCCCGGCCGCCAAGCTGCCTGGTGACGAGGAAGAACCGGCTCCTGGAATCCCTGCCAAGCCTGCGTTTACCTCCAGCGAGCCCGCGCTCGACGAAGAGACGCAAAAATTCATCGCCCAATCGCTTACCGACGTGGATCTTTTCGCCAGCTACGGCCTCACTCAGAAAGCCATTGGGTTGCTCGAGGCCATCTTGCGCCGCGCACCTCGCCACACACCTACGCTCGAGAAACTGCTCGACTTTGTCCTTGGCGCGGGCGACGACCGGCGCACCGCCGAACTCGCCGCAAAGTTGGAACAGATTCACAGCGAAACAGGCGACAACCGCAGCTCTGAACGATTCGGAGAATTGCGCCGCCGCTTCCAGCGCGCCGCTGGTTTGTCGGATGCGGAGTTGGCAATTGCCGTTCCCCCCACAAGAGCTGCCTCCCCGGCGGTTGCCGCACCAGAGCCGACGGGTGGTTCGATTCCCGAAATCGCGGCCGAACCTGCTCCGGCGGCCCCCGTGCCTGCTCCTGAGCCCGTTAAAGCCGCTCCCGTGGAGAAGGCAAAGGCCGAGCCGGTCGAACCCGCCCCTGTCGAGGCTGAAGTTCAGGAAGTCGATTTGTCCGATGAGTGGGCGACGCTGCTAGACGCGTCGCGTCCTGCTGAGGGGGCTGTTGAAGCTCCTGCGCCTGTGTCGGCCAAGCCTGCTGCCGGAGCCGGACGTCCCACGAAGCCCGGGCACGTGGAAGAGTTTCAGATTGGCGAGGAACCCGCAATTTCGGAGAACCATGCACCACCTGCCGCTCCCAGCATTCCGCTCGAACCGGAACCCGCGGCTGAAAAAGCATCGGCGAAACCGGCACCGAGTAAGCCCAAACAAGTTCCACCGGCGAAGACTCCGCCTAAACCGGCTGAGACAAGCGAGCCCGAATTCGAATTGGAACAGGAATATGAACTCGTGCTGGAAGCGGAGCCGCTCGTCCCGGCGTACGACCAGCGGCCGCCCGAGAAACCCATTGCTCCGCCGCAACCCGTAGCGCAAAACGCGGCGCCATCGCCACCCAAGGGTAGTGGTTTTGCCTCTGATCAATTTCTGGCCGATCTTGCCAATGAGATCGATCAGCTTGGCATCGGCGAGCTTTCCCCTGGGTTTTCGGGGACCATGCCAAGCGCCCAGCCGCCGTCCGTTGCGAAGCCAGCGCCGCCGTCCTCGCAGTCTACCGAGTCTGGTCCACTCAAGGAAGTCTTTGACGAATTTCGCGCCGAGCTGGGTGAGATGGGCGCGGAGGACGAAGACCTCGAAACCCACTACAACCTGGGCATCGCTTTTCGTGAAATGGGGCTCCTCGAAGAAGCCATTAGCGAGTTCCAAAAAGTTGCCAAGGCCAGCGATCGAGGCCGCGCCTTTCGCTATACCATGCAGTGTTGCACGCTTCTGGGCCTGGCCTTCATGGATAAGGGCCAGCCGGCCATCGCGGCGATCTGGTATGAGCGCGCGCTGAAAACTCCAGGCAATGATCCGGAAAGCACGCTCGCCTTGCGGTATGATTTGGGTGTAGCTCAGGAATCGGCGGGCGAGCCTGAAGCGGCGTTGAAGAGTTTTTCCCAGGTCTATGCGATGAACATCGACTATCGTGACGTGGCCGAGCGCATCGCGGCCCTTCAGAAGCCCATCCGCTGATCCTGCACCTTTCCTGACTGGACGGGTTCCGCTCATTCATGAACCGGGTTTACCGCGCACTACTGATTGTTCTTGCGTTCGAAATGGGCGCAATGCTCCTTTACTTGCCGTGGTCTGTCTACTGGGAAAAGAATTTTTTTCTCAGCTATTACCCTCCGCTGATGCCCATCGTGCTTCATCCCTCCTTTCGCGGTGCGGTGAGCGGCCTGGGGGTCTTGGATATTCTCCTGGCAATCGGCTGGATCGGTTCGCGCACGGGGCCTGATCGTGTCCCGCCTCAGTAACGCATCTCGCAGAGCGCTCCTGTGCTACGTGACGGATCGTCGCAACCTGGCCGCGAACGATTCTCCAGAAGCGCGGGAAACTCTCTTGCTGAAAATCGGAACCGCTGCCGAAGCAGGCGTCGAGTGGATCCAGATTCGGGAGAAGGATCTTTCCGGCCAGGATTGCAGTTCCCTGACGCGCGAAGCTTTGCAGCGAGTAGCAAAATCCTCCCCAAGAAAAGCCGCGCCCACCCGAATTTTGGTGAATGATCGGCTTGACATTGCGCTTTCCCAGCGCGCCGGCGGCGTGCACCTCGGCGAAAACAGTTTGCCGCTTACCGAAGTCAAGCGGCTGCTCGAGAATCGGGGCGAACGGAAAGATTTCCTCATTGGTGTTTCCTGTCATTCTCTCGAAGCGGCGAAAGCGGCTGCGAGCGGCGGCGCGGATTATCTTTTTTTTGGCCCGGTCTTTGTCACGCCATCGAAAGCGGCATTCGGCGCGCCGCAAGGACTTGAGCGGCTGGCCGAAGTCTGCCGCGGGGTCTCCATACCGGTTCTCGCGATCGGCGGAGTTACTTTGGAGAATGCCCCCGATTGTTTTGCCGCTGCGGCATCAGGGATCGCCGCCATTCGTCTTTTCCAGGACGCGCGGGACTTGTTCTCGCTGGTGCAGTCCCTGCAAGAGCTGACACGCTGATCAGCTTCTCCAATCCCACAACGTCTCGGGCGTCTGCGGAAAACCCGATAATGCCGGGAGCGAAGTGGGCGAAGTCTAGATGACAATGATTTGCAAACTAAAGCGGACCAAGTTAGTCTGGATTCATTGTTACAAATGATTTGCAAGGAGATTTCCGTGGATTCCGTTTGTCGGCTCGTTCTGGTGTGCCTTCTCTTCCTTTGCGTACTCTCAGTTTTCCCCCCAGCCCCGCTCCTTGCGCAGGAGAATCCTTACTTTGTCGCTTATGACCACTATCTCGAAGAGCCCGGCAACCTGGAGATCGAGTATTTTTCCACCGTTGGCACTCAGCGAGGCGGCAACAACTTCCATTCCTTCTGGACCGAGTTTGAATACGGAGCAACCGCCTGGTGGACCACGGAGTTTTATCTGGACGGCCAGTCCACTTTTAACGACAGCACCATATTCACAGGTTTCCGGTGGGAGAATCGCTTCCGGGTGTTGAAGCGCGAGCACTTTATCAATCCCGTTTTCTACCTGGAGTATGAGAACAAGAACGGCGCCGACAAGATCCTCAAGGAAGGCGAAGGCCACGATGTGGAATCGGACTTCCTGGTATCGAACGCCGAGGCCCGCAAGGAGCATATTCACGAAATTGAGCTGAAGCTCATCTTGTCCAGCACATTCAAGGGCTGGAATTTCACGGAAAACACGCTCGCTGCCAAGAATCTTTCGAATTCACCATGGGAATTCGGTTATGCCCTCGGCGCAAGCCGCCCGCTCGCTCTGAAGGCCGCCGCGAAACGCTGCACTTTCTGCCGGCAAAACTTTATTGGCGGAGTCGAGATGTACGGCGGCCTTGGTGACCGGCACAGTTTTGGCCTTCACGATACCTCGCATTATCTGGCCCCGGTTCTTGGCTGGAACTTACCTTCCGGCTGGACGTTGCGGATTTCGCCCGGCTTTGGTTTGAATGACAACAGCCACCGATTCCTCATGCGCTGGGGCGTCTCGCGAGAAATAACTGGGTTCGGTTCAATGGTCAGCCGTCTACTTGGAGCCCGCAATTGAAAGCAATTGCCACAGCGCTTGCAGGTTGCTCTTCCTTCCTGGTGGTGTCTATTGTCCTTGCGCAGAGCGGGAATGCCAACAGGCCGCTGGCCCCTGCTGCGCCCAAGTACGATGCGGCCACCTACGCGGAATTGCAAAAAGCCCCAGAAAAAGCGCGGAACCGCCCAAATCCGCTACAGAACGATCCGCAAGCGGTGGCCGCCGGCGCAATTCTTTTCGAGCAGCATTGCGCCGAATGCCACGGGAAATCCGCTGAAGGTTCGCGCAAAGCGCCGAGTCTTCGGGCCTCAGAAGTGCAAAGCGCCACACCCGGAACACTTTTCTGGTTGTTGACTAATGGGGTCGTTCGAAAAAAGATGCCGGTTTGGTCGAAGCTACCCGAACCTCAACGCTGGCAGTTGGTGCGCTACATCAAATCACTTGGGTCCGCCTCATCGGAATCCCCTCCTGCGAGGCCCTGACGGAACAATCCTAGTTCACAGCCTCGGCGGCGTGGTTCAAAATCATCGCCAGCCTTACGCCCGCTTGCCACAAGCCATCTTGCGCGGCCTTCGCTGCATTATTTTGATAAGCCTCGCCGACAGCTAGATGCTTTTCGAACATGCGTTTTCCCATGTGATTGTTTTCGGCGCAGCCCTGCGGTTTCAGGTCGGGTTCGATGCCGATTTTCTCTGGCAGCGCATCGTAAACCGCGGTTTCCGCCCGCTCATGGCTCTCCCAGGCCCAGGTTTCCACGTGAATTCCGGCGGCTTCCAAAGCCGCTGTTTGCGCGTGAAACTTTTCGTCCAATTCGTCGGCGTAGCGGAACGGGTTGGAAATTTCCATGTCGCGTTCCACAATTTCCGTGTCCCAGACCTGATGAAGATTGGGTGAATAATCTTCGCGCTCCGGATGGAGAGGATTCGGGAGCGGGTCATGGCGAAAATATTTCACCGGGACGCAGTTTCCGCCATTGTCGGCGTTGTTGATGGCGTGCAGCGGCTGATGCATATCGCCGACAAAGTGGATGAGGTACCGGATGGCTTCAGCGCGCTTCAGAGGATCGACGGACTTGTCTTTCAGGATAGCGCGCTGCTCTTCGATGGCGCGCGTCACACATCCTTCCGTGCCGCAGTACTCGTTCAGGTCACCCTTGTGCTTCCCTCGCGGAATATCGATGTAATGCCATGAACCGTTCTTGCGCTCGTTGCGCACATCATCCGGCCAGGTCGAGGCATCCACTAGCAGGTCCGTCGTGGCATTGCCGCACCAGCGTCTCAGTTTTGCATCGATGGGATTCTCTCCCAGCAGTTTCTGAATCATTTGCCGCGCTTCCGGCGTCAAGTGCTTCTCCGCAATCGCCGCTACGGTCTGATGACCCTTGCACCCCCACGCTTGCGCAGCCGGCCCCCCAAGCAAACCCACAAACAGGCAAACCACAATCCATGGAACGAGTCTTGAAATCTTCGCAACTTTCCCGCAATCACACATCACGAATCACCATCCAAGTCTTCATGCGCTCAGCCAGCGCCCGATTGGTTTCCACGATTCCGTATGATCGCAGATTACGCGAAGCGCTGCGGTGATGGGAATGGCTAGAACCAAGCCCATGCCTCCCCATACCCAGCCCCAGAATAGCAGTGCAATGGTGATGGCCACGGCATTCAGCCGCACGCGGCGGCCCACCAGTTGTGGCGCCACCAGATTGATTGCCAAGACGTGGATGGTAGTGAGCGTTGCCGCAATCAGAACGAACTGCCCGATGGTATTCCACTGTGCCAGGGCAATGATAAAGGCCGGCAGCCACGCCATCACCGCCCCGATGTACGGCACCATGTTGAGGAGTCCAGAGGCGATTCCCGTGAGAATCGGATACTCCATCCCGATAATCCAGAAAAACAGGCTGCTTGCCGCGATGACCACGAGCGTGACGATGCTCATTCCCGCAAGGTAATCGCGCAAGACATCCCGCAAGTCTTCCAGCGTTTCCTTGACTTGCGTCCGCCGCGAGGCCGGAAAGAGTTGTAAAGTTCCGTGCCAGACTTCGCGCTTCTCCGCAAGCATGAAGAAAACCAAAAAGGGCATGAAGGTAACTTCCAGAAACAGCGCGTACAGGGAGCCAATGCCGCGGAAGATTAGGTTGCGAACGATAGTGGGTTCCGCCCGCACGGTGGTCGCCGATGATGCTCCAGGATCCGGAGCAATCTGCGAAACCTGGCCTTCGATCCCTCTTATTTTGCCTTCCACGGCCCCGGCAACCCGCCGCAAAACGCTGCCGTATTTTGGCCAGTTCTCGGCGAAATCCGAGGTGCGCGTCCATAGTCCGTAGCCCCCCGCAACCAGCACGGCGATCAGGATCAGCACCATAAACATCGCGCCGAGCGTTCGCGGCAAGCGCATTCTTTCCAGGAATTCCACCGCCGGATCGAGAAAGTAGGCCAGCAGAATTGAAAGCAGCAGCGTGATCACCACTCCTGCGGCGTAATAGAAAAACAGCAGGATGATGGCGGCCGCGATCACTCGCATGCTGAAGTTAGAACTGGTGAAGCGAACCAGCGATGGTGGCGTGGGCGTGGAAGACACGAGCGGCTCCGGTGCTCCACGTTAACACAATCCTGCAAGCTGTTTACCGTGTAGTGCGCTGATGTTTCGAGACAACAAATCCAAGGACTTGCCGGAACAGACTATGCGCCTGTCCCGTTTATGCAAAAGACATGCTTGCTCCGGACCACAGAATCAACGTTTTACGTGTGTTAAACTTTCTGAGGTCTTCCACGAAGAAGTTGGCTGCCACCAAGGCCCGGACCACCCTCTGCAGTGACAGGTTTCTGGCGATGGCGAAAGAGTTTTTTGGAACCGACGGGATTCGCGGCGTTCCGGGGACACCTCCGCTGGACGACTGCACGCTCTACGCCACCGGACGCTCTGTCGGCGCGTATCTCAAGCGAGAGCACCGGACCGCTCATGTGCTCATCGGGATGGACACTCGCGAATCCGGCCCGCACATCGCCTCCTTGCTTGCGGCGGGTCTTACGCAGGCTGGCGCCACAGTAGCCTTTGCCGGTGTGATTACCACTCCCGGTGTGGCTTGCCTGGTTCGGCAGAACGATTTTCAAGCCGGCGTGGTCATCTCCGCTTCGCACAACCCCTTTCAAGACAACGGTGTAAAGCTGTTTTCGCACGCCGGGATGAAATTCCCCGACGCAGTCGAAGAGGAACTCGAACGCGATATTCTCAAGCACCGGGGAGAACCCGCTTCAAAGAATCTCCCTCGGCTTGTAGCGGATGAATCCCTCGATGCCGAATATTTGGCCTTCCTCCGCCAGCGGTTCATCCCCGGGGCGAAGCTCGCCGGTTTCCGGATCGTTCTGGATTGCGCTAACGGTGCAGCCTTCAAGCTCGGCCCGGAACTGTTCCGCTCGCTCGGAGCGGACATTGTCGCCATGGGCGTTTCGCCCGATGGCCGTAACATTAACGCTGGCTGCGGCTCGTTGCATCTGGAAGGCTTGCAGAAACGCGTCGTCGCTGAAAAGGCCCGTCTCGGAGTGGCTTTCGACGGTGACGCTGATCGGGCGCTCTTTGTCTGCGAATCTGGAAAAATCGTGAATGGCGACGGTGTGCTTCTTGCCGTCGCGCGCTACCTCAAATCTCAGAATAAGCTCAAAGGCGACCGCGTCGTTGCTACCTCAATGTCCAACCTGGGCCTAGAGCGCGTTCTTGCCCGCGAAAATATTGCGCTGGTCCGTGCCGCCGTTGGCGATCGCTACGTTCTCGAGGAAATGCTTCGCAGCGGAAATGTTCTCGGTGGCGAGCAGTCCGGCCACATTATTTTTCTCGACGACAGCCCGGCCGGCGACGGCCTGCTCACGGCTGCAAAAATCGCCTCGTTGGTCTCCATGCACGGCAAGATCGAGTCGCTCGTTGAAGGCTTCAAGCACTATCCGCAACTGATCGTCAACGTGAAAGTGCGCTCGAAACCTCCTCTTGAGACGCTACCGGAAGTCTCCCGCGCCCTGGCCGAAGCGCAATCCGCGCTCGGGGACAATGGCCGCGTGGTGCTGCGCTATTCCGGCACCGAGCAGCTCGCCCGCGTCATGGTCGAAGCCGAACGCGAAGCCGACGTGAAGCGCTTCAGCCAATCCCTCGCCAACGCCCTGCGCTCTTCCATCGGCGTTTAGCCGGTTCTTCTCCGCCCCTTCATAAGTACTCCGCGTCTCCGCGTTTTCTTCTTTTCGATTGTCCAGGGAACTTTTTGCCCTCTCGCGACATTACACTTATTGAAGGACCTAGACGGCTTACCATGCAAGACGCACAGCCGGCGCTCGTTCTAAACTCAGAGGCTGTTCCTCGAAACACCATGGACGAGACGCCTAGCACCGAAGCGAACCCTTCAGGCTCGCGCGCTGCCGGGAGCACCGGCGTGACCGACGAACGGCTCATGCTGGCCCTTTCACAAGGCTCTTCTGAAGCGTTTAGCGAACTCTTCTTGCGCTACAAGCAGCCCATCTACGGTTTCTTTCGGCGTCGTGTTGCCGAGTTCTCCCAAGCCGAGGAACTGACGCAGGAGACTTTCGTTGCCCTGTTGCGCGCCGCCGCTCGCTACCAACCGCGCGCTCTCTTCCGCACCTACCTCTACGCCATCGGCTTCAAGATACTTCGCGCCCATCGTCGCAAAGCCGCCTTCCGCGCCACCTTCTTCGGTCAAAGAAATTCCGCGCTCGATCCCGCGAAGCGAGATGCCACCGAGTCTGGCCTGTGGGTCCGCCGCGCCGTCGAGAAGCTCGAACCCATGGACCGCGAAATTCTGCTCTCGCGCGAGTTCGAGCAATTGAGTTACGCCGAAATCGCCGATCTCTTGGGTCTTCCGCTCAACACCGTTCGCTCGCGCCTCTTCCGTGCGCGCACAGCGCTCCGCAATTTGCTCGAGCCGTCCGTCGCACCCGCGGCGAATGACGCCCCGCAGAACGTGGCGCAGAATGGAGAAAGCGCATGAGCACCACCACACATCCCTTCGCCCCTGAAGAAGTCATGGCCTTCGTCGACGGCGAACTTTCAGCCGACCGCGCCCAGTCCGTCTCCGCCCATGTCGAGATGTGCTCTGAATGCCAGAAAGTTGCTGCCTCGCTCCGTGCCGCTTCGCTTTCGCTTTCCGGCTGGACCGCTGCTACCGTCCCGGCCAACTTGGAGAATCGCGTTCTCGATCAATCTCACGCTGCCGCCAAAGTTACAGAAAAGAGTTTAATTTCAAAACTGCCAAGATTTTCGCGCTTGTCCCGAGGCCTCGCTCTCACGGCCACTGCGTTTCTTATTGTGTTAATTCTGATTAGCATGAGTGCGCGTCGATATGATAAGAGCGTTCCCGCTACCAGCCGGCGGATGGAATCCCTTGTTGAACGAGAAGCGGCGGAGGGCCGAGGCTCACTCGGGAAGTTGGCGACCCAAGGAGACGCAGTGAACTCCAAGGGCCTTAGCTTGGTGTTTAAAGAGCATGGCAAGAATTCCGCTTTGATCGGTGGTCGACCGCTCTCCGATAAACACGACGGGATCTTTGCGGGACCCATGATCGCGCGCACGGTCTCGCTTTCCATCGTGGCAAAGGATTTTGACATGGCCCGTGCTTTGCTGGATGCCATTCTGGCGCGGCGCAACGGATATGCGGCAGGGTTGAACGTCGCCACGCCTCAGGGTGCGACGCGCACGCTTCAGGCGTCCTTGCGAATCCCTGCGCCCCACCTCGCCGCCGCAGTTGCTGAACTCAAAGCGCTCGGCCGTGTCGAGACCGAAACGCAAAACGGAGAAGAAGTCACGCAGCAGCACGCCGATCTTCTCGCGCGCCTGAAAAATTCCCGCGAGACTGAGCAACGCCTTCAGGACGTGCTCCGCACGCGCACCGGCAAGGTGAAGGACGTATTGGTAGTCGAAGAGGAGATCGCGCGTGTTCGTGGCGAAATCGAGCAGATGGAAGCCGAGCAGCAGACTCTGGAGCATCGCGTCAACTTCGCCACCATCGACCTGAATCTCGCTGAAGAGTACAAGGCACAGCTCACCACGCCCGCGCCCTCCGTTGCTATACAGCTTCGCAACGCGACCGTCGATGGCTTCCGCACCGCCTTGCAGAGTCTCCTGGCCCTCGTCCTGTTTCTCGCCGAATCCGGTCCCACACTGTTGCTATGGTTGATGATCCTGTCGTTCCCAATCTGGCTCCTCTGGCGGCGGTATCAGCGCTCACTTGTAATGAGCTGATCAGTTCTTAGTTCGCGGTGTGGAAATTCACCAAAGTAGAGGCGATCCCTCTCCAGCAAACGCTTGCACCAACTTTGAAAACGCGCGCAGTTCCCCGGGAATTCACAATAACGATATTCTTCCTTCCGCTTAGAGTGCCGATTCTCGCCAAGTGCTCGCAAAGCTGGTTGATGAAGATGGGGCCAGGAAAATGGCACAGAGCGCTCCCAAAGAATGGAGAGTCCCGCCGCTATTCTGTGAGATTTTGTAGATTTCGCGAAGTGATATCCCGCTTTTTCGACCATCCCGGATGCTAACCGCCGTGCTTTCAATCAAGTCGAACATTATCCGCGGAACAATCACTGCTGGCATGCGGTTTGCTCTCTGGTTGTTCACTAAAAAGATTGGCTTCCCGGGGTGGCCGGAACCGATCCTCGACTCGGTGACCGGTTTGGGGCGTCAATTACGAAAAGGGGGCTTGCACCAGCCCCCTTTTTCATTTCCGGCATCACTCCGGTACCCATTCACTCGGCGACCGCAGCAACGGTGCACGGTTTAGGCATCCGCGATTGCCATTATGGCCCCCGCTCTCTATAAACCTTGCTCAACGAATCCCGCCTCCATCCTAGGCATCAAGCCCTGCCTGTCTTGCTGAATGATATTTCACCGCAAAAAAATGAGCGGCCGCTGGGGGGAGCGGCCGCTCGGGCGTGGGATGGAGGATAGAGTAATCCGAAGTCAGTCTGGTTTCTCTGGCCGTTCTGCTGCGCTCGCGAGCAGCAGACGACAACAGGAGTAGGCTAACCGCTGTACCACTCCAGAAAACCAAAACAACTCCCGACTACTTGCCTAGTTTGTGCTCCACCATCTTTCTCGTCGATAGCTCTCTAGTCTCATTGTCTCCAGTACTTCCTGCTCCAGGGGCATTCGCTATTTTGGTACGGAAGTACTTCCCAAGAAACACCGGTGTCAGAGATTCCGAATCACCTTTTCGAGATGTTCGATCCATTCCCGCAGCTTTTCCCCGTCTTCCTTCGATAATGAAGAGAGTGCCTCCGCCAGCGACTCCACCCGTCGTCGTCGCCCTTCCTGGAGCATCCTGGTCCCTTTCGCAGTTGCTTCGAGACGCACACGCCGGCCGTCTTCCGTTTTTCCGCGGCGCACCAGTCGCGCGCGTACCAATCCCGCGACGATCCGGCTCATCGTCGGCGGGCGGACCTGCTCCGCCTCTGCTAGTTCGCCGAGCGACCGCGGGCCTCCCCCCAGCACTAGCACGGACAGGGCCGAGAGCTGCGCCGGGCCCACGCCGCTTTCCCGGTCGCGCACCCGCAGTCGCCGCAGCAGATGGATGGCGGCGGAGTGCAGCCGGTCGGCGGTCTCGAATGTTTCCCCGCCGGCAAGGCGTTTGGACTTGACATCCGTCATAGAATATAGTTAGCTATGCTAACTAAATTGCTCCCGGAGGTAAACTACCCATGAGCACCGCTTCTTCGAATCTTGGCATCCAGAATATCGGCCAAATCTCCATCATCGTTCACGATCTGCCCCGTGCCACGGCATTCTACCGTGACACGCTGGGTCTGCCATTACTCTTCACCGCCCCCAACCTTGCCTTCTTTGATTGCGGCGGCGTGCGGCTAATGCTCGGCCCCGCCGAAACCCCGGAACTTGATCATCCGAGTTCCATCCTCTACTTCCGTGTTTCCGATCTCACCGCCGCCCATCAGCGGCTTGTGGACGCCGGCGTGCAGATTGTAGCCCCGCCGCGCTTGATTGCTCCCATGCCAACGTATGATCTCTGGATGAATGCCTTTCGCGACTCCGAAGGAAATATCCTAGAATTGATGAGCGAGGTGCCCCGTGTTGCGTAAAATTTGTCTTCAGTTAGCGCTTTTGCTGATACCACCCACGTTCGTTGTGGGCGCACCGATCAAGGACGGCTCCTTCAAAACCAGCGACGGCGTAAAGCTGCATTATCTCGAAGCTGGCAGCGGTCCAGCCATCTTTTTCGAACCTGGCTGGAGCATGCCCGCCTGGATTTGGGACGCGCAAATCAAGTATTTTGCCGAGCATTTTCATATCGTGGCCCTCGACCCCAGGTCGCAAGGCGACTCTGACAAGCCCACGGAGGGCAACTCTTGCGAACGCCGCGCGCAGGACATCAAGGAACTCATCGAACATCTCAAGCTCGATCGCGTCGTCCTTGTGGGCTGGTCGCTGGGCGTTCCTGAATTGCTCACCTACGCCGAGCAATTTGGCGGAAGCCGCATCCGCGCCTACGTCCTCGTGGACGGCTTTGCGTGGGACAAGCAGGACCCGCAATTCATCACCTCCATGGTCGGAATGTACAAGCAGGTCCAGACCAACCGCCGCGAATTTACGGAGAAGTTCGTGCGCAGCATGTACAAGAAGCCCCAGCCTGAGGAGTACATCCAGCGTGTCGTAGCGGCGTCCCTCAAAATGCCCTCGGACAGTGCCGTCGCGGCCAGCGTCAGCTCCATCAGCCGCGCGGACTGGCGGCCCGCCCTGGCCAAGGTCGACCGGCCCGTGCTGGTGATGTGCCAAGCGCAGTTGAAAAGCATGGCGGCCGATCCGATTGTTTCCGCCATTCCTACAGCGCGCGCCGAACTCTTTGAAGATGCCGGGCACGCGTTGTTTGTCGATGACGCCGAGCGGTTTAATGCCTTACTGGGAGAGTTCATCCTGCATCTCCCAGAACGCTGAGGACCTCGCCGGAACTGGACCACTGAAACAAGAATCGGCAACCCGGCTACAAGGGTCACGTCGATTACGGTATCCTTCTACCTCCATGCATGACCTCAATTATTTTAGAGACCACCTCGATGTCTTTGCCGATATGGCCAAGAAGCGCGGCACTGTCCTCGACTTGGACGCGTTTCGCAAACTCGACAAAGAGCGCCGCGAACTCATCACCGCTACCGAGCAGCTCAAGGCCCGGCGCAACAAAGCCAGCGAAGAAATCGCCCGCCTCAAGAAGGAAAAACAGAACGCTGACTCGCTCATCACCGACATGAAGCAAGTCTCCGAGCGCGTCAAGCAATCCGACGAGCGCATCGCCGAACTGGACGCCACGCAACGTGAACTGCTTCTCACCATTCCCAATATTCCGCACTCCTCCGTGCCTGTGGGCACAAGCGCAGCTGACAACAAAGAAGTCCGCCGCTGGGGCTCTCCGCCTAAATTTGATTTAGCTCCCAAGCCGCATTGGGAAGTCGGCGAGCGCGCCGGTATCCTCGACCTCGCCGTCGCCACGAAAATCACCGGCGCGCGCTTCGCCGTCTACAAAGGATGGGGAGCCCGCCTCGAGCGCGCTCTCGCGAATTTCTTTCTCGACGTACATACCCGCGAACACGGCTATACAGAAATTTTACCGCCCTTCCTGGTGAACACCGCGTCACTGACCGGCGCGGGCCAATTGCCGAAATTCGCCGCTGACCTTTTCAAGCTCGAAAACACCGACTTCTGGCTCACCCCAACTTCCGAAGTCGAGCTCCACAATCTCTATCGGGACGAAACCATTCCGGAAGGAAAACTCCCCATCTGTGTCACCTCCTGGACAGCCTGCTTCCGCTCCGAAGCCGGCGCCGCCGGAAAAGACACCCGCGGCATCCTCCGCCAGCACCAATTCCAGAAAGTCGAGCTCTTCAAATTCACGCACCCGGAGAAAAGCTACCTAGAGCACGAATCATTGGTAAGAAATGCGGAAACCATACTTCAGAAACTCGGGCTTCACTATCGCACCGTCTTGCTCTGCACCGGAGACATGGGTTTTGCCTCCTCGAAGACTTACGACCTCGAAGTCTGGCTGCCTGCAAGCAGCGAATTCCGCGAAATTTCTTCCTGCTCGAACTGCGAAGCGTTTCAATCCCGCCGCGCCGGCATTCGCTTCAAACCCAAAGGGGGCGGCAAGAGTGACTTCGTGCACACTCTGAACGGCTCCGGCCTCGCCGTCGGCCGCACGTGGATCGCCGTCGTGGAGAATTATCAGCAAGCGGATGGCTCGATTCTGATCCCTGAAGTCTTGCGCCCCTACATGGGAATTGACCGGATTCCGGCAGTCGGGTAGCCGTTGTCGCACCCTAATTGCACGAATTTGACCCTTGGCTCCCGCGCAACGCGAAAATAGCGAGCTTCCATCGTAAGCTATTGTAACTAAATAGTTTAGCGTGCAGTAAGGACCATTTTTCGCAAAAGACAGGGTACTATTCCCCTCGCAACCCCTTGAAATCACACCTTTTCGTTTGACGGGCCCTTTTCGCCTTGCATACACTCCCATCACGGCCCGATTGTGGCTTATTAGGCAAATGGGGCCGTTCAGCGCACAATCAATATGATGAACTTCCTTGTACGCGTCGTGAGGTTTCTAATCTGGCTGCTCGTCCTTTCTTGGGGCTTGCGGCTCTTGCGCCGCATTGTCGGTAGCATGCTGAGGAATGACCAGGCTCCCGCGCCTCAAACCGCGGATTCTGCTGGCGCCATTCCGGTATCTTCAGCGGCGCGCCGGCTGGTACGCGATCCCGTATGTGGAATGCACGTGGACGAAACGCTTTCCATTCCGTTGCGGGAAGGCGGCGAGCTTCTGCACTTCTGCTCCCCTGCTTGCCGCGATGCTTACGCCGTCAGCACCAGGAAATTTGCGGCCAACGGATAGACCGATTCTCATTAAAACGGGTTTTGAACTTGGGCCAAGTGAAAACAGAGCTTCTCAGACAAATCGACTAGACGAAAGGACCGACGCCTATGGCCACGGTCGCAAAGCCCACAGCCCCGACAAGACAGATCGGTGCCCCTCCCATGGTGCCCCGCATCGCTCCCCGCGAGGACCTGAATCCTTTTCGCATCGCGCAGATTCAGTTCGACATGGCGGCGGAATTCCTGAAGCTCGATCCCGGCCTGCGCCAGATTTTGCGCACTCCCAAGCGCATCCTGGAAGTTTCCCTGCCCACCAAGATGGACAACGGCCAAGTAAAAGTCTTCAACGGCTATCGCGTGCAGCACAACGTCTCGCGCGGACCGGGTAAAGGCGGCATCCGCTATCACCCCAACGTCACGCTTGATGAAGTAAAGGCCTTGGCGGCTTGGATGACCTGGAAGACCGCCACCGTCAACGTTCCGTTTGGCGGCGCCAAGGGCGGCGTAATCTGCGATCCCAAGCGCATGTCCAAGAGCGAACTCGAACGTATGACCCGCCGTTACGCCAGCGAGATTCTGCCGATCATTGGACCCACCATGGACATTCCCGCGCCGGATGTTTACACCGACGCGCAGACCATGGCCTGGATCATGGATACCTATGCCATGACCATCGG
>Ga0137412_10001944_pt1 | contig 16230 bp, 15 predicted proteins | sample CZODoug2_1_16fun_FD_122160 | JGI IMG/M metagenome (GOLD analysis project Ga0137412, IMG submission 122160) | Vadose zone soil fungal communities from Angelo Coast Range Reserve, California, USA - CZODoug2_1_16fungal (Hybrid Assembly) | ecosystem: Environmental > Terrestrial > Soil > Vadose zone...
ACTTCGGTGCTGACCACCGTCCACTCGACACTGCTCGCGGTCGTCACCATCTGGCGCGTGCGCGGAGCCAGCCCGTAGACGTCGGCGAAGTAGGAGTTCAGCCTGCTGCGCAGGCTCTTGGCCTTGCCGACGTAGATGACCCTGCCGTGCGGATCCCGGAACCGGTACACGCCCGGCTGCACGGGGATGGATCCCGGAGCCGGTCGGTACGTCGCTGGATCGGGCACGGGTCCCAGGTTAGTACCGCGGTCCGACCCGATTCGACGAGCGCGCTCGACACCGAGGTCGGACGTCCAAGTCGGCTGGCCGACTGCGCCCGGCCGACCATGCCGATGAACTACCGTCGAGTGATGCAGATCTCGCCCCTGACGAAGGCGACGGCCCTGCTGGCGGGGGTCGTCCTGGTACTGGCTGGATGCGGCGCCGACGAAAGCCCGCCATCGACAGTGGCTGGTCCTTGCTCCGTCGTCCCCAACGGCACGCCCGCCCCGAAGACACCGGCGCCTGCCGTGCCTTCCTCAGGGGCAGCGACCACCTCCCAGAACATCTCCACCAATCCCGAGGTCGCCACCGGCTACCGCAAGGACATGACGGCTGTGCGGACGAGCACCTTCGCGGTCGTCACCGCCAATCCACTGGCCACCCAAGAGGCCTGCCTGGTGCTGAGCAAGGGCGGCACCGCAGCCGACGCGCTCGTCACCGCGCAGGCCGTGCTTGGCCTCGTCGAGCCGCAGTCGTCGGGGATCGGGGGCGGCGGGTTCCTGCTGTACTACGACGCCTCGTCCGGCAGCGTGCAGGCCTACGACGGGCGCGAGGTGGCACCCGCAGCGGCCACCGAGAACTATCTGCGGTGGATCTCCGACACCGACCGCACCGAACCCAAGCCCGACGCGCGGGCATCGGGCCGCTCCATCGGGGTACCCGGCATCCTCGCCCTCCTGAAGGAGGTGCACACCGAGCACGGCAAGACGGACTGGCGCGAGCTGTTCGACCCCGCCGTCACACTGGCAGACAACGGATTCGACGTCAGCCCGAGGCTGGCGGCCGCGATCGCGGATTCCGCACCTGAACTGCGCGTCGACGCGAACGCGTCGGCCTACTTCCTCAACACCGACGGCGGCCCCAAGTCCGCGGGCACCCGACTAACGAACCCCGCCTATGCGAAGACGTTGGGCGTCATCGCATCCGACCCGCAATCCTTCTACACGGGAGATGTCGCCCGCGCCATCGTCGCCGCCGCAACCGATGCGTCCGGGGGCCGCACGCCGAGCTTGATGACCGTCGATGACTTGTCCGGTTACACCGTCAAGAAGCGCGAGCCGTTGTGTACTCCCTACCGCGGCAAGGAGATCTGCGGTATGCCGCCGCCGTCGTCCGGGGGCATCGCGGTGGCCTCGACCCTTGGCATTCTCGAGCACCTCGCGATGGGCGACCACAAACCCACCGACGTCGACCTCAACGGCGGCCGTCCGTCCGTGATGGGCGTTCACCTCATCTCGGAGGCCGAGCGGCTGGCGTATGCCGACCGCGACAAGTACGTCGCCGACACCGATTTCGTTCCGCTGCCCGGCGGTTCACCCAACTCACTGCTGAACAGTGACTACCTGGCCGGCCGGGCCGCACTGATCTCCGAGCAGCACACCATGGGCACCGCGAAACCCGGCGACTTCGGATTGCCGACCACGCCTGCGCCGCCCATCCCCGAGCACGGCACCAGCCAGATCAGCGTCGTCGACGCGCAGGGCAATGCGGCGTCACTGACCACCACGGTGGAGTCGGCGTTCGGGTCGTTTCACATGGTGGACGGATTCATCCTCAACAACCAGCTCACCGACTTCTCTGTCGAGCCAATGGGTCCGGACGGAGTGCCGGTGGCCAATCGGGTCCAGCCGGGCAAGCGGCCCCGCAGTTCGATGGCGCCGACGCTGGTGTTCGAGTCCGGCCAGGCCGGCACGAGGGGCCCGCTGTACGCGGTGCTTGGCTCGCCCGGCGGCTCGGTGATCATCCAGTTCGTGGTGAAAACCGTTGTGGGGATCCTGGATTGGGGCCTCGATCCGCAGCAGGCGGTGTCGGCCGTCGACTTCGGGGCTGCGAACTCGCCGAAGACCAACGTCGGCGGTGAACACCCCGACATCGATACCTCGGGTCCTCCTGGATTGGCTGGTGACCACGACCCGCTGGTTCAGGGCCTACGCAAACTCGGACACGACGTCAACCTCGCCGACCAGTCCAGTGGACTGTCGGCGATCGTGCGGGATCAAACCGGCGGGCAGGAGCGAAGCGACTCGGGGAATGTGACCGGCTGGGTGGGCGGCGCCGACCCGCGCCGCGAGGGTCTGGTGATGGGCGACACCGGCCGCTGACGGATCACCCGAGGCCGTCGATGAAGCCGCAGAACGCAGCGCCCTTCGCCTCGTAGTTCACGAACAGGTCGTAGCTTGCCGCCCCTGGCGACAGCAGCACGACGTCGACGTAGGGCAGCGCCGCGGCCACCCGCACTGCCTCGTCAAGGCCGTCGACCACGTGCGTATCCGACGGACGTTCTCTGGCGAATCCGCTACCGATGACCGTGCCGTTGGTCGGCGCCTGGATGAGCGTCACCCGACGGGCACCGCTGCACAGGTACGCGTCGACCTGGTCGTAGTTCAGGTGCCGGTCCATGCCGCCGACGATCAGCGCGATGTCGTCGTCGGGCCGCATCGACTTGAGCGCGGCGACCACGCTCTCCCCCGTCGTCGCCAACGTGTCGTCGATCCACCGGGTCCGCCCCGTGATCCGCACGGTCTGCAGCCGGTGCGGCAGACCCACGAACGTCTCGAAGGCGGCATCGGCCTCGTCCGGCGTGACCGGTCGGCCGAGCACCTCTTCGGCGGCAAGGACGGCGAGTGCGCCGTTGACGACGTTGTGTTCGTAGGCCATCAGGGATGTGCCCGCGGGTCGGCGGACCGTTTCAGGGTCGACGAGCCGCAGTGACGGCGGGAACGTGGTCACGCCGATGCGTTGGAAGGCGGCGATTGCGTCGGGCGTGGACACCAACGTCCGTGCTCCGTTGCGGAAGACGTTGGCCTTGGCGAGGTAGTAGGAGTCGGTGCCACCGTGCCAATCCAGGTGGTCCTCATAGAGATTCGTCACGACGGCCACCGCTGGCGAGGTGGTCAGCAGCGCGGCCTGCTGGCTCGACAACTCCGCGACCACGATCGCGTCGGGCTCCGGTGACAGGTCCGACAGCGGGGTGCCGATGTTTCCGGCCACCACCGCGTTGACGCCGAGTCTGCCGAGCAGGTGATTGAGGAACGACGCCGTGGTGCTCTTGCCCTTGGTGCCCGTGACGCCGATGGTCTGCGCGCCGTGGCGCGACACGAACCAGTCGGCCGCACTCGAGATGCGCGCGCCCGTGGCCCGCAATTCGGCGAAGACGGGCTGCCGCCACGGCACCCCAGGGCTGATGAACACGATGTCGCAGTCGCGCAGGCGATTCAGATGTTCCGCACCGCGAAACACCGTGACGCCCTCGATGTCGGCAGGCACCTCGAGGCGGCCCCGCCCCACGTCGTCGACGGCCTCGATGCGCGCCGCGCCTGCGGCCGCTGCGGTCCTGGCCATCGAGACGCCTTCTCGGCCGAAACCCCAGATGCCGACGACCTGACCGGCCAGCTCAGCTCTTTGGGACGGCGCCATCTCGGTCATCCAGGGTCGACGCGTACTGCGCGGGCACGTAGTGAACGTCGGGGCTCGTGTCGGCCGTGGCGGCGACGGCTTCCAGTTCGGCGCGCCGCGCTCGGAACTCCTCGACCAGCGGCAGGCCTCGCCAGTCGTCGTCGTCCACGATCGACACCAGGGACTCGGCGGCTTCGTAGTACTCCCCGACGCACTCGAAGGGCTTGTGCACACCCAACCCGACGATGTCCGAGAAACCCGGTCGATTGTCGTTGTCCGCGAACAGGTTGTGGCCGAAGATGGCCTCCACCTCGGCGCGCCCGAGGCGCGGCCCCATGAGCGCGAAGACGAAAAGGCACTTGGGACAGTGCCCACACCACGTCGCACCCCGACGCCCGGCATCGAGCGCGAACGGCCGGTTGCAGCTGATGAACACCCGGAAGTACTCGGGGCTGTTGCGGAACCGGTCGGCGATCTGGGATTCGGAGAGGCCGCGCAGCAGTGAGAAGTACCGATCCGGGTTCATGCCGTACTGCGACAGCGTGTTCCGTAGAAGCGTCTCGTAGGCGATGCTCTTCGACCATTGGTGGTTGATGTCGCGGCCCATCCAGCTGACGTTGCCGATGTTGGAGGACCGCTCGTTGGACAGCACGACGGGGCCAAGCCCGTTGGCGTCGGCGACGATCAGTCCGATGACGCTGTTGATCGCCGTGACGGGGACGTGGCCGTTGTACGCACCGTCATCGTTGGCTTCGATGAGCCGCCGAGCGACGGTCCTTGTCACGTGCGTGCTGTCCAGTCCGCTGACCTCGATGCACCGGTCGATCGGATCGAACTTGTTGACGCTGAACAGCATCGGGCGCATGCCGTGACGTTTGAGGGTCTCGATGGTCACCACCGAGTCCTTGCCGCCGCCGACGGGTACCAGCGGGGTGCCAGTGCCGTCCCATTCGCCGTCGACCATTGAGTCCCCGACGCCGGACGCCCGCTGGGCCTCGGGACCCGTGATGTCGGGGGTGAGCGCGTCGGGCAGGTCGTTGCGGTAGGCAAACTCGCCCAGTCCACCGGCGATGAGGTCGCGCAAGTAGGTCCTCTCGAAATCCGATGTCGGAAAGGCGATTTCGATCCTGGCCGGCGCGGCGGCCTTGTAGTAGCTCGGCACGCACGTCAACGTGAGCAGTCGCAGCAGCCGGTCGTCCGGTGACTTCTGGAGTGCCGTGCCGAAGTTCACCGCCTCGGTGAACGACACGTCGTCGGCGGGGTCGGCGCCGCGCAGCGTGTAGCGCGCGGTGAACGCGCCGTCGGTGACGTCGTACCCGTCGATCGTCAAGACCGAAAACGCCTTCGGGTCGAATCGGCGACTCATCGCGACCCCAGGAACGGTGGGCGCACCTCGACGTCCACGTCGAAGACGGTGTCGGCGATGCTCGCGACGGGATGCGTCTGGAAGCCCGGCGAGATCCACCATGCGCGGTCGGCACCGGCCGGGCGGGCGTCGACTCTGCGGATGCCGGTGGTGACGCCGCAGTGATCGAGTAGGTCGAGGATGGAGGTCGGCTCGGGGTTGTCGATGCCGACCAGCCCGGCAGCGGTGTCGAAGACCAGCGCACCGAGTAGCGGAGCGCCAGCGAGCGTCCCTGCCGGGACGCCGTCGGCGTAGCCGCCGTCGTTCAACCACCGCTGGATCTGGTCGACCGCGGCGCGGCTCGTCGTGCGGGCCGCCATTCGCAGCCACAGCGGATCGGTCGGGCGCGGCACCTGCGGTCCGGTGTCGCAGCCGGCAATGCGCACGGCGGTCGAGCCGATCGGGTCCACCACGGCGCCCGTGACGACGAAGTCGGGCCTGGCGTCGATCTCCAAAAGTGTCACGGTGGCCGCGATCAGCGCACGATCCCGTCCCGCGGTGGCGCCTGCGAATCGGTCGAGTGCGGCGTGCAGCGCGACCCTGTCCGGCATCGGGACGTCGAAGAACTCGGCGGTCTCGGTGAGATACCGCCAGATGCCGTCGACGTCGGGCACGGCGCCGGCGATCATCGGGACGGTGATGGTGGGCTGCGAACCCAGTGAGGCAATGACTTGCGTCACTGGGATGAGCGGAGTATCGATTTCGTGTATCCGATGTGCCGACGAGGGCGCCAAGGCCAGCGTCGTCGACATGCGAAAATCGGTCACTGTCAGCGAATTCTACCGTACTCGATGAACGGAGCCGTGCGACGCCGCATGAGTGCCCCCAGGGTCGCCCAACTCAACGAGTCGGATTGGCGGGTGTTCGCCAACCTCCGGCTGCGGGCGCTCGCGGACACCCTCGGGACGGACGACCCTCAGTACCGGCAGGAGATGTCGTTCACCGCAGCTCAGTGGCGGCGCCGGTTGCGCGTCCACGCGCAGTTCGTTGCGGCGATCGACGATCACCTGGTGGGACTCGTCGGCGCGCAGCGCGAGAGCGTCGAGTCCGTCTACCTGTACTCGCTGTGGGTGGCGCCGCCCGCCCGCGGTCACGACCTGGCCGCGGTCTTGTTGACCGCCGCCGTGGACTGGGCCCGCGCTCAGCACGCCCGCATGGTGACGTTGCGGGTCAGCCAGGACAACGCCGCCGCGCGCGCGGTCTACGAGCGCTTGGGATTCGGCGTGACCGCCGCCAACGACAAGGCCAACGGCAGGGCCGCCGGACACGCCGACGAAGTCACGATGTCGTTGAGCGTGGGCTGACGTCTGGGCGGTAGCGGACGACTAGTTCGCGCACGCGATCCATCGCCACCACGGCCCGATCCTTGTCAACGGCCTGGATCGCCATCGCCGGTGTGTACTCGTCATCGGGCAGGTCGACGCGCGCCCACCGCGCGCCGAGCGGGAATGACACGTCGACGACCTCTGACCATGGAATCAGCTTGTAGGCCAACAGGTTCCGCACCGCTATGCCCGGTGCGCCGACGCGTAGCCGGGGCCTAGCGAACAACAGAACCAGGCAACCGATGATCACCCCGAGCAACCCGATCGCGACCTGATCGGACGTCTGGAAGATCACCCCTGACGTGCCGACCTTGAGCAGGAAACCCACCGCGATGTGAGCGGCTGCGATCACGAAGGCGGCGGCGTAGGCGAAGTAGGGCGTAAGGTGTGGCCGCACTTCAAGGTCCCAGGTCGGAGCGGAGCTTGCGTAGCGACCTTGCGGCACAGGAGCGGAGCTTGCGTAGCGACCATCTGGCGCAGGGGCGGAGTCCGGACTGGTCACGATCGGGCGCGCAGGTCACGCAGCGTCAGCGCGGTGGACAGCGCGGCCGCGGCGGCCTGAGCGCCCTTGTCCTCCGCCGACCCTGGCAGTCCGGCGCGGTCGAGGGCCTGCTTCTCGTCGTTGGTGGTCAGCACGCCGTTGGCAACGGGTTTCGACGAGTCGAGTGACACCCGGGTCAAACCCTGGGTGACCGCGTCGCAGACGTAGTCGAAATGCGGTGTCTGTCCACGAATCACCACACCGAGGGCCACCACGGCGTCGTGGTCCCTCGCCAAAGCCTGTGCCACCACCGGGATTTCGATGGCGCCGAGCACCCGCACCACGGTGGGCTCGGAGATGCCACTGTCCTTGGCGACGCGCAGCGAACCGTCAAGCAAGGCATTGCAGATCTGCTCGTGCCAGGTGCTTGCGACGATGGCAAGGCTCACACCGGATGCGTCGACCCGCGGCAGTTCCGGGACACCTGCGCCGCCGCTCACGGGGTCCCGCCGGAATCGGACGCGGCCGGAGGCAGGCGATCGCCGAGCAGGTAGACGGCCTCGTCGTAGCCGTCTGCCGGTACCGACTCGTCGTAGTCGTCGAGACCGGTCAGATCGTGGCCCATCTTGTCGCGCTTGGTCATCAGATAGCGGATGTTCTCGGCGTTCGCGCGCACCGGCAGCGGCACCCGCTCGATGATGTGCAGGCCGTAGCCGTCCAAGCCGACCCGCTTGGCGGGGTTGTTGGTCAGCAGGCGCATGGACCGGATGCCCAGGTCGACGAGGATCTGCGCGCCGATGCCGTAGTCACGGGCATCCGCGGGCAGGCCCAGCTTGAGGTTGGCGTCGACGGTGTCGTCGCCTGCGTCCTGCAACTGATACGCCTGCAGCTTGTGCATCAGACCGATGCCGCGTCCCTCGTGCCCGCGCATGTAGAGCACCACACCACGGCCTTCGCGCGCGATCATCTCCATCGCGGCGTCCAACTGGGGACCGCAATCGCAGCGGCGCGAGCCGAACACGTCACCGGTCAGGCACTCGGAGTGCACGCGCACCAGGACGTCGTGGCCGTCGCTCGCGGGACCGGAGATGTCGCCACGGACCAGGGCGACGTGCTCGACGTCCTCGTAGATGCTCGTGTAGCCGACCGCCCGGAACTCGCCGTGACGGGTGGGGATTCGCGCCTCGGCGATGCGCTCGATGTGACGCTCGTGCTTGCGCCGCCACTCGATGAGGTCGGCGATGGAGATGAGGGCGAGGCCGTGTTCGTCTGCGAAGACCCGCAATTCGTCGGTCTGCGCCATCGCGCCTTCGTCCTTCTGGCTGACGATTTCGCAGATCGCGCCTGCGGGCTGGAGACCCGCCAGCCGGGCCAGATCCACTGCGGCCTCGGTGTGCCCTGGCCTGCGCAGAACGCCACCATCCTTGGCGCGCAACGGCACAACGTGACCGGGCTTGGTGAATTCCTCGGCCGTGGCGGTCGGGTCGGCGAGCAGACGCATCGTGGTCGCCCGGTCAGAGGCCGAGATACCTGTTCCGACACCGGCCCTCGCGTCCACCGTCACGGTGTAGGCGGTGCCGTGCTTGTCCTGGTTGACCGCGTACATCGGCAACAGTCCGAGCCGGTCGCAGACATCGCCGTCGAGTGGCACACAGAGATAGCCGGAGGTGTAGCGGACCATGAACGCGACGAGTTCGGGAGTCGCCTTCTCGGCCGCGAAGATCAGGTCGCCTTCGTTCTCGCGGTCCTCGTCGTCGATGACGACGACGGCCTTGCCTGCCGCAATGTCGGCCAGTGCCCGTTCGACGGTATCGAGCCTCGTCATCTGTGCCACCCTTGCCGGTCCCTGCCGGGACCATCGTTCAGTGCTCTTCAGTATGAACCACACCGGCGCTGCCGTTATTGCCCGCTCGGCCCGGTACCCCTGAACTGGGCCGATGGTGACTCAACGGGCATCGAGTAGCCCGCCGAAATCGCTGATTCAGCTCATTCGGAAGGCGTGCCTGGGTAACCGAGCAGCCGCTCGACGTACTTGGCGATGACGTCGACCTCGAGATTGACCGGTGTGCCCACCGCGGCGCGGCCCAGCGTGGTCAGCGACAGCGTGGTCGGGATCAACGACACCTCGAACCAGTCGTCCCCCAGCCCGGACACCGTCAACGACACCCCGTCGACGGTGATCGAACCCTTCTCCACGACGTAGCGGGCCAGTGCGTCGGGCAGCGCGATCCGCACCACCTCCCAGTGCTCGGACGACGTGCGGGCGACGACGTGGCCGGTGCCGTCGACGTGGCCCTGCACGATGTGGCCGCCGAGCCTGCTGTTGATCGCGGCCGCGCGTTCGAGGTTGACCCGGCTGCCGACGTCGATGCCCCGCAGGCTCGACCGGTTGAGGGTCTCGGCCATCACGTCGGCGGTGAACGCGCCATCGGGCAGTACCTCGACGACGGTCAGACACACCCCGTTGACCGATATCGAGTCGCCGTGTCCTGCGTCGGTGGTGACCAGCGGACCGCGGATGGCGAACCGCGCGGCGTCGGTCAGGTCCTCCTTGCCGACGACCTCACCCAATTCTTCGACGATGCCGGTGAACATGGGCTCAGATTAAACCCCTGGTCACTGCTCCCCTGCCCGCGGGAGGCGGGCTCAGCGCGGCGGGCCCGGCCTTCGGCACCCACTACGATGCATGTCATGCAGACGCGCCCCCGCATTGCCGTGCTCGTTTCCCTGCTCACTGCTCTCCTCGCCGCCGTCGCCCTGACCGCGGGATGCTCGTCGTCGGACAAGAAGGCCGATGCCGCGCTGCCCGACGCGGCCACGCTGTTGAAGGACTCGCAAGCGACCACCAAGGCCGAGCAGAGCGTTCACCTGCAGCTGACCGTGAACGGTGAGATCAAGCAACTGCCGATCGCCCAGATGACCGGCGATCTGACCAACGTCCCGGCCGTCGCCGCCCAAGGCAAGGCCGACATCGTGTTCCTTGGCCAGAAGTTGGAGGGCGTGAGCTTCGTCGTCGCCGACGGCACGCTCTACGGCGCGATCACCGCGAACAGCTGGCAGGACTTCGGACCGGCCGCCGACATCTATGACGTATCGGCGATCCTCAGTCCGGACAAGGGCCTGGCCAACGTGCTCGCCAACTTCTCCGACCCCAAGACCGACGGGCGCGAAACCGTGAACGGCGTGGAGACCGTCAAGGTCACCGGAACCGTCAGCGCCGACGCCGTCAACAAGATCGCCCCGCAGATCGGCGCCACCGGCCCGGTGGCAGGCACGGCCTGGGTGACCGAGGACGACAAGCACCAACTGATCCAGGCGAAGCTCGAGCCGACGCCCGGCAACAGCGTGCAGATGACGCTTTCCGACTGGGGTAAGCCGGTCACCGTCACCAAGCCCGCGGTGTAATGGCACACGCAACAAACGCGCCTGCGCGCACGAATCGCCGGTTGGCGATCACCGCAGGCGGCCTGGCGGTACTGCTCGGGGCCCTCGACACCTACGTCGTGGTGACGGTGATCCGCGACATCATGGCGGAACCGCCTGCCGGTATCGGCATCCCGATCAACCAGATCCAACGGGTGGCCCCGATCATCACCGGCTACCTGGTCGGTTACATCGCGGCGATGCCCCTGCTTGGTCGCGCCTCGGACCGGTTCGGCCGCAAGCTGTTGATTCAGATCAGCCTGGCGGGTTTCGCCGCCGGCTCCGTCGTCACCGCACTGTCGACTGATCTGACCGTCCTGGTGATTGGCCGCATCGTGCAGGGCACGGCCAGCGGGGCTCTGCTCCCCGTCACCCTTGCCCTTGCCGCTGACCTGTGGGCGCAGCGCAACCGCGCCGCCGTGCTCGGTGGCATTGGCGCGGCACAGGAACTCGGCAGCGTGCTTGGCCCGCTGTATGGCATCGCGGTGGTTTGGGCGTTGAACACTTGGCGCGACGTGTTCTGGATCAACGTGCCGCTGGCCGTACTGGCGATGGTGATGATCCACTTCAGCCTGCCCTCGAAGGAGAAGGGCGGGCCTCCGGAGAAGATCGACGTCGTCGGCGGTGTGCTGCTCGCGATCACGCTCATCCTGGTGGTTTTCGGTCTCTACAACCCGGCACCCGACGGCAAGCAGGTGTTGCCGAGTGGAGGCGCGTGGCTGCTGGCCGGAGGCGCCGTGGCCGCCGTGGCGTTCTTCACGTGGGAGCGGTTTGCGCGCACCAAGCTGATCGACCCTGCCGGCGTGCACTTCCGGCCGTTCCTCGCCGCTCTTGGCGCCTCGTTCGCCGCGGGGGCGGCGTTGATGGTCACCCTGGTGAACGTGGAGCTGTTCGGTCAGGGCGTGCTGTCACTGAGCCAGAACGAGGCCGCGTTTCTGCTGATGCGGTTCCTGGTGGCGCTGCCGATCGGCGCGCTGCTCGGAGGATGGCTGGCCACCAAGGTCGGTGATCGGATCATCACCTTCATCGGTCTGCTGATCGCCGCGTTCGGCTACTGGCTGATCTCGCACTGGCCGGTCGACCTGCTGGCCGCCCGCCACGACTTCGGGCTGTTCACACTGCCCGCCATGGACACCGACCTGGCGTTGGCCGGCCTTGGGCTCGGCCTGGTGATCGGACCGCTGACCTCGGCCGCGCTGCGGGTGGTCCCCGCGGCCCAGCACGGCATCGCATCGTCGGCGGTGGTGGTCGCCCGGATGACCGGCATGCTGGTCGGGGTCGCGGCGCTGACGGCGTGGGGGCTCTACAGGTTCAATCAGATCCTGGCGGAGAAAATGGCCTCGCTACCAGCACCGAAGACGGCCTCGCCAGCCGAACAGCTGCTTGCCGGCATCGAGCGCACGAGGACCGCATCCGTCGAGGCGTTTGCAGCGCAATACGGCGAGATCTTCGGAATCACTGCGATCGTGTGCGTGGTTGGCGCGTTGCTCGGTCTGCTGATCAGCGGTCGGAACGAACACGCCGACGACGCCGACCCGGCGACCGAGGCGGTCTCAGCCGAGCGGTAGCGCTCAGCAGCGCTCGAGGCCCGGCTGAAGCACCTTGGGTTCGGTGCTCTCGGCGGCCTCCGGGGTGCTCAGTACCGCGCGCAGCGGCCAGAACACCATTTCCTTGATTGCGCTCTGATCGACTGGGCGAAAACTGAGCCAGTCCTGCAATGCAGTCATGCTCATCGTCCTTTGCTCGTGGCTTCCCGTGGCGCGCATATCGGCGGTGAAGACGCGATGTGGGTGGCACGGGTTGGTAACCCGAACTCATCTCCGATTCTACGGGCGCAAAACGGCCGAGATCGGTGCGCACCACGCCCCACGTATCTCGAACTGGTAACGAGTCGACCAACGGAAGCCGAGCCGCAGTGACGGGAGTCACATTGGGCGACAAAGGAATTCCAGCTCTCATGCAGGACGGGAATTCCGCGGGGCTACGCTCCGCTACCGAAGGCTTAGTTCGGCACCAGACTCAGCCGGACGTCAGGGCCGACCCGGTCCATACCGTCGAAGCGCCACCGCTGCGCCTGCGCGATGCTCAGCACCCCGACGTCGTCGACCGCGGCGATCGGCCCGCCCAGCAGGATCGGGGCGACGTAGGCCAGGATGCGGTCGATCACTCCGGCCCGCAGAAATGCGCCTGCCAACGTGGGTCCACCCTCGACGATCACGTCGATGCGGTCCGACAGCGCTCGGACGACCTCGAACGGGTCACGGGTACGGATCACCATCGTCCGCGAATCCTCGTTCAAAACCCGTGCTTCCGAGGATATTTCGCGCTCGCCGACGACGACGCGCAAGGGCTGTCGTTCGGCGACGCTGCCGTCGGGCAGTCGCGCGGTGAGCGTCGGATCGTCGACGAAGACCGTGCCGGTACCGACGACGATCGCATCGGCGGCGCCACGGCGCCGGTGCACGTCCAGCCGTGCCGCCTCGCTGGTGATCCACCTGCTGCTGCCGTCGGCCGCTGCGCTGCGCCCGTCCACGCTGGTGGCGAACTTCCACGTGAGATGCGGCTTTCCGGTGCGCTGCTTGTGCAGCCACTCGCGCAACGGGCCGCCTGCCACGTCGTCGGCGAGCACGCCGGCCGTCGCGTGAATGCCGGCCTCGGCCAGCCGCGCCGACCCGCCTGCCGCGACGGGGTTGGGATCGGCGACCGCATAGGAGACGGCCGAAACACCTGCTGCGACAAGGGCATCCACGCAGGGCGGCGTCCGCCCGTGGTGGTTGCACGGTTCCAGCGTGACGACGGCCGTGCCACCCCTTGCTCGCTCCCCCGCGCGCCGTAGGGCCACCACCTCGGCGTGCGGCCCGCCGGGCGGCTCGGTGGCGCCAATGCCAGCGATCTCTCCGTCACGGTCCAGGATCACCGCACCCACCGGCGGATTGGGGTAGGTCGTGCCCTTGACCTGCTCGGACAGGTCGATGGCCAGCCGCATGGCGGCTTCGGCGTTCACCACGTCAGGTGATTGGAGGCCGTGGCGGCCTGCCTACGCAATGACTCGACCGCAGCGGACGGGTCGGCGGCGCCGAAGACCGCCGAACCTGCGACGAAGCAGTCCACGCCCGCCTCCGCAGCGGCTTCGATGGTGTCGGCGTTGATGCCGCCGTCGATCTCCACCACGATGGTCAGCTCGCCCGCGTCGACGAGCCTGCGTACGGCAGAAACCTTGGACAACACCTCGGGGATGAACTTCTGCCCACCGAATCCTGGCTCGACCGACATCACCAGGAGCGTGTCGAAGTCGCGCAGGATCTCCAGGTACGGCTCGATCGGCGTACCGGGCTTGACGGACAACCCCGCCTTGGCACCGGCAGCACGGATGTCGCGAGCCACACCGCGGGGATCGTCGGTCGCCTCGGCGTGGAACGTCACGTTGTAGGCGCCGGCCTCGGCGTACGGCGGCGCCCAGCGGGCCGGGTCGTCGATCATCAAGTGGCAGTCCATCGGGATGTCGGTGACCTTGAGCAGGCTCTCGACCACCGGTAGCCCGAGGGTGAGGTTCGGCACGAAGTGGTTGTCCATCACGTCGACGTGCAACCAGTCGGCGCCGGCCACCGCCGCCGTCTCGTCGGCCAACCGCGCGAAGTCGGCGGCCAGGATCGACGGCGCGATCAGGGGTGCTGGCATGCCGGTCAGACTACTTGCAGGCATGCAGCGAACATCGCGTCCGTCCCATGCCTGTGCGGCCACAGCTGGACGTAGGGCCCGTCCCCGAGCTCGTCGACCGGGTCGAACAGCGGCCGGGCGTCGATCGCCCGCACGGGGTGGCGGCGGAGCGCATCGGCCACCACGCCGACGGTCTCGGCGAGGTGCGGCGAACACGTCGCGTACAACACCACCCCACCCGGCCGGGTCAGCGCGATCGCCGATGCCAACAGCTCGCGTTGCAACTTCGCCAGGCCGGACACGTCGCTGGGTTGCCGCCGCCAGCGCGCCTCCGGCCTGCGCCGCAGCGCGCCGAGACCCGTACACGGCGCGTCCACCAGCACCCGGTCGAACGAGGCAGCGGCAAGCCCGGAATCGCGGCCGTCGACCCGCAGCACCTCCACGTCGAGTCCTGCGGTGTTCCGCTCGACGAAGTCGGCGCGGTGCGGCGCCGGTTCGACGGCCGTCACCCTGGCCCCCGTTGCGGCGCCGATCGCGGCCAGTAGCGCGGTCTTGCCGCCGGGACCCGAACACAGATCCAGCCACCGCCCCGTGTCGCCGTCGACGGGCGCAAGGGTCAGCGCCCTTGCCACCAGCTGGCTGCCCTCGTCCTGCACCAGCACCTGCCCGTCACGGACCGCGTCGAGCTGACCGGGATCGCCGCCGTGCAGGTAGACCGCGTATGGCGAGTAGCGCCCGGCAGTGCCGTGCACCGCGAGTGCCAGCTCCTCGGCGGTCAGCGCCCCCGGTCGCGCGGCAAGGTGAACCTCCGGGCGTTCGTCGTCGTTGGCCAGGAGTGCACCCAGCTGCGCCGCGTCCGCACCGAGCGCGTCGGCGAACGCCTGGGCGATCCATCGCGGGTGTGCGTGGGCGAAGGCGATGTGCCCGATCGGGTCGGTGTCGGACGGCGGCGCGAGTTCCGCGACCCACGACTCCTCGTCGCGCTTGGAGATGTTGCGGAGCACCCCGTTGACGAAACCAGCACGCGCCGTATCGAATTCGATGGCCGCCTGCTCGACCGTGGTGTCCACCGCGGCATGGGCGTCGACGCGCATCCGCAGCAGTTGGTAGGCACCGAGCCGGAGCAGGTCGAGCAGCACCGGGTCGATCTGATCGGCTGGCCGGTTCGCCGCGCTGGCGATGATGGCGTCCAGTAGACCGATGGCACGGCAGGTGCCGTAGGTGAGTTCGGTGGCGAATGCGGCGTCCCTGCTGTCGATCTGGCGCTCGTTCAGGATCGCGGGCAGGGCCAGGTTGGCGTACGCGTCGCGCTCCGACACCGCGCGCAGCACGTCGAACGCCGCTCGGCGCGCGGGGTCAAGGGGTTTGCGAGGTGCTCGTCGCTGGTGCGGTCGGTTCATTCGGCGTGCGCGCTCTCGTCGAGTCGGGCGCCGCGGGCCCAGTCGGCGGCGTTCATCTCCTTCTTGCCGGGCGGCTGGATCAGTCCGAGCCGCACGGGTTGCGACGCGGTGCCGATCAAGACGCCCGCTCGTTCGACCCGGATTGCACCTGGCGGCAACGGATCCCGATCCGCCGTGTCTTCTTCAAGCGCGCTGACCGGCCCGACCTTGACCCGCAGGTCGCCGATCATCGTCCATGCGCCCGGGTTCGGGGTGACGGCACGGATGCGCCGATCCACCACGTGAGCGGGCAGGTTCCAGCGCACTCGCGCCTCCTCCACTGTGATCTTGGGCGCGACGGTGATGCCGTCCGGTGGTTGGGGTACGGCGGTCAGCGTTCCGTCGGCGATGCCGTCCAGCGTCGACTCCAGAAGCACGGCACCGGAGTTCGACAACCGTCCGAGGAGATCGCCTGCGGTGTCGGTCGGGCGGATCGTCTCGGTGACGACGCCGAACACCGGCCCCGAGTCAAGACTGGGCTCGATCAGGAACGTCGTCGCGCCCGTCACCGCGTCGCCTGCGGCGATGGCGGCCTGCACCGGTGCGGCACCCCGCCATGCGGGCAGCAGCGAGAAGTGCAGGTTGACCCAGCCGATCCGCGGCACTGCCAGCAAGCCGTCGCGCAACAGGGCGCCGTAGGCCACGACCGCGCAGCAATCGGGCTTGAGATCGGCCAGTTCGGCGACGAACTCGTCGCCGTTGGGGCGCTCTGGACGCAGCACCGGGATGCCTTGTTCGAGAGCGAGTTCGGCGACGGGTGACGGCCGCGGCCTTCCCCGGCGGCCCGCTGCCGCGTCGGGCCGGGTCAGTACTGCGACCACGTCGTGGCGTGGCGAGTCGATG
>Ga0137412_10001946_pt1 | contig 16225 bp, 14 predicted proteins | sample CZODoug2_1_16fun_FD_122160 | JGI IMG/M metagenome (GOLD analysis project Ga0137412, IMG submission 122160) | Vadose zone soil fungal communities from Angelo Coast Range Reserve, California, USA - CZODoug2_1_16fungal (Hybrid Assembly) | ecosystem: Environmental > Terrestrial > Soil > Vadose zone...
TGACGACGAGCGACGCGCCGTCGCGCACTGCGGCCCTTGCCAATTCGTCCTCGACGTCGGCAGCCAACCATGCGCCCGGCTGGAAGGTGCTGTCGTACACGCCGGAGGTGGGGGACAGGTCCAGGGTGGTGACCGACGCCGGATCCAGGCCGGCGATCAACGGCTCCCCGGTCACCACGGCTTGGGTGTCGGCAAGGTCTCGGACACTTCCCCCGTCGCTTCGCTCGCCCCCGAGTTCGGCGCGGATCACGCCCGTCATCACGTCGACCGGAACCGACGTGGCCTGCTCGAACATGCGCCACTCGTCATCGGATTGATCGGTGACGTACGCGTTGTCGGGATCGAGTGCGGCCTGCTGCGCCCCGCTGACGATGAGCACGGCGGTGCGCAGCACCAGCAGCGGCCACACGACGTCCGCCTCCACGGTGGTCAGGGGCCGGATCGCGTGAAATGCCTTGATACCAGGCAGGATCGACATGGGCGTGGCGCCGGGGTGACCCAGCACCGAGGACAGGGTGATGGCGAGTTCGGAGACGGCCCAGGTGTCGGAGAGGTCACCGAAGTCGATGATGCCGTCGGGTCCCCATCCTCCGAGCGCCGCAACGACGTTCGCATCGGTCAGGTCGAGATGCACGGCCTGGCGCGGGAGTTCGTCGGCCAGCGGCGCGATCCGTGCCCAGGCGGCGGTCGCGGCCGCCGTCAACCGTTCGCGGTGCGTTGGGTCGTCGACGTGCGAGACGAGGGCCTCGACCACGTCATGGCCGACGCGCAGGTCCCACTGCAGCGCACGGTCGAGGCCGGGGTGGTGGAAGCCGGCCAAGGCGCGGCTCACCCGGCCCGCCAGGCCGCCCATGTCCGCGACGACCCCTGGCGAAAGGTGGCCGGCGCCGACCAGGGTGCCGCCGGGCAGATACGGCAACAACCGGACGTAGGCCGTCATGTCGAGCAGACCCGTTACCGCCGTACAACTCTCGCCCGCCAGGTTCGGCAGCGGCACCGCGACCCGCAGCGTCGGCTCCTCGCAGGCGATCAACTCGGCGGCGGTGTCCTGCGCCGCCAACTCGGCCGCCGTGAATGCCGGGTTGGCGATCTTCAGCACCGCGAATGGCCGGTCGTCGGAGTCGAGCACCAGGAAGTTCTTGTCCTGTTGGCTGCCAAGCGATTCCGCCCGAGCATTGATGCCGTAGTACTTCAGCAGCAGGTGTTCCGCTTGTGCATCGGCGACCTGGGGTGCCGGTAGCTCGGGCTGCTCCAGGAAGTTGAACCCAGCTGTCACTGGTTGACGAATCGGACGACGACCTCGGTGAAGGCATCGTTGTCGTCACCCGCCGCCGTGTGCCCGGCCTCGGCCAACTCGACGAACTCGGCGCGCGGCACCTTGGACAGGAAGTCCTCGACGCCCTCGGCGCTGACCACGTCCGACAGCTTGCCGCGAATCAACAGGATCGGGATCTGCAGGTTGATCGCCGCCTGCTCGAGCATGTCCATCCGCGTGAACGGATCGTCATCGGGTTTGGTCAGGAACGCCGGATCCCAGTGCCAGTACCACCGGCCGTCGCGCAGGCGCAGGTTCTTCTTCAACCCCTCAGGGCTGCGCGGCTTGGGTCGGTGCGGCAGGTAGGCGGCGACCGCGTCGGCGGCGTCCTCGAGCGAGGCGAAGCCGTCGACGTTGCCGAACATGAAGTCGCGGATGCGGGCGCTGCCGTCCTTCTCGAACCTCGGCACCACGTCGACGAGGATCAGCTTGGAAACCAGTTCGGGACCGGCCTCGTGCGCCGCCAGGATGCCCGTCAGTCCGCCCATGCTCGCGCCGACCAATGCCACCGGCCTGCCGATCTGGTACAGCACCTGAAGGATGTCGCCGGACAGCGTCTCGACCGTGTAGTTCGCGGTGGGGGAGCGGTCACTGTCGCCGTGACCGCGGCTGTCGAGGGCGATGACGTGGAAGCCCGCGTCGGCCAGGATCTGGCCGGTGTTCTTCCACGAGTGCCTGTTCTGGCCTCCGCCGTGCAGCATCAGGACGGTCGGGCGACCCTCTGCGGAAGCGGCGTCACGGTTCCACTCGTCGCCGATCAGGTTGAGGTCGTCGACACCGCGGAACGTCACCGTCTGCGATGTGCTGTGCACAGTGCTCACATGGATCCTCTCGGCCTTTCCACTGCACGTTACCCAGGCGGTTTGCCTGTTCGTAACCGGCCCCGGGCTGGCGCTTGGAACGCCACCCGATGAGTTTCCTAGCTCGGCCGAGTCGACATCCCATGCCCAACATCACTCCCTCCCTCTGGTTCGACGGCAACCTCGAAGAAGCCGGCGCCTTCTACGCGTCGGTCTTTCCGAATTCGTCCGTCGGACCGTTCTTCCGCTACACCGAGGCCGGTCCTGGTACCCCGGGCGACGTGGTGTACGGCACCTTCGTCCTGGACGGGCACCGGTTCCTCGGCATCAACGGTGGTCCGCAGTTTCGGTTCACCGAGGCGGTGTCGTTCGAAGTGCGCTGCGCGGACCAGGACGAAGTCGACTACTACTGGTCCAAGCTCGTCGACGGCGGCGAGGAGTCGCAGTGTGGCTGGCTCAAGGATCGCTACGGATTGAGCTGGCAAATCGTGCCCGAGCGGCTGTACGAACTGCTGGAGGGCCCGGACCCGGCACGGGCCGCCGCGGCAACCACGGCGATGCTCGGCATGCGCAAGATCGTGGTCGCCGAACTTGAGGCAGCAGTCGGTAACTTGTGATCCCGGCATGATTCCGCCTCGATGATGATTTGCTGACGTCGGACCGTCAGCGACGGTGACCGTCGGCAACCCGCTCCGAGGCCGACTCGGCACGTGCGACCTGCGTCGGTGGGGCTGCGGTCCACGCAGTGGCGACGTCGCGCCGTCCTCTGCTGTTGCTGGCGTGGAAATCGTTGTTGTACGGTTCTTCGACTTCTTCCTGTGTCACCATCACGGCATTCGCCCGGGGCGGGTTTAGTCGGAGGGAATCAGCGACCGATGCCATTGACGTGCAGCGCAGGGGAGAACGCTTGATGGTCGCATCCGACGCATTGGCCAAGAACGCGGCGAAACCGATCCGCGCTGTCGGCGGCTTCTTCTCGATGGCGCTCGACACGTTCGTGCTGATGTTCAAGCCGCCCTTTGCCTGGCGCGAATTCATCCTGCAGTCGTGGTTCGTCGCGCGGGTGGCCATCGTGCCCACGTTGATGCTGACGATCCCATACACGGTGCTGCTGACCTTCACGTTCAACATCCTGCTCACCGAATTCGGCGCCGCCGACTTCTCCGGCACCGGCGCCGCCCTCGGCACGGTCAGCCAAATCGGGCCGATCGTCACGGTTCTGGTGATCGCCGGGGCAGGCGCCACCGCGATGTGTGCAGACCTCGGCGCGCGCACCATCCGCGAGGAGCTCGACGCGCTTCGGGTGATGGGCGTCAATCCCATTCAGACACTGGTGGTTCCGCGTGTGCTCGCGGCGACACTCGTCTCGCTCGCGCTGTCGGCGACGGTGGTCCTGGTCGGACTCAGCGGCGCGTACCTCTTCTGCGTCTACGTCCAGCACGTCTCGCCTGGAGCGTTCGTGTCCGGTCTGACGTTGATCACCGGCCCCGCCGACGTGGTGATCGCCTTGGTGAAGGCCGGTCTGTTCGGCCTGACCGCCGGGCTGATCGCTTGCTACAAGGGCATTTCCGTTGGCGGTGGCCCGGCAGGCGTCGGCAATGCGGTGAACGAGACGGTCGTGTTCACCTTCATGGCCCTGTTCGCGATCAACGTCGTCGCGACCGCCGTCGGCGTGAAGGCCACGATGTGAGTCAGCGGGTAGCGCGAGAAGCGAAGCGGGATCGCGTATGAGTACGGTCAGCCACCGGTTCAGGCGGACGGTCGACGGCTGGGTGCACGGTTGGAACCAGATCGGCGTACAGACCAAGTTCTTCGGGAAGACGCTGCGCTCGATCGGCGACGTGTTCCTCAACTACCGCGTCGAACTGATCCGGCTGATCGCCCAGATGGGCCTTGGTACCGGTGCGCTCGCCATCGTCGGCGGCACGGTCGCCATCGTCGGCTTCCTCACCATGAGCACGGGCGCGCTGGTCGCGGTGCAGGGGTACAACCAGTTCTCCGAGATCGGCGTCGAGGCCCTCACCGGTTTCGCATCGGCCTTCTTCAACGTCCGCCTGATCGCGCCTGCCACCACCGCCATCGCCCTGTCGGCCACCATCGGTGCAGGCGCAACGGCACAACTCGGGGCCATGCGGATCAACGAGGAGATCGACGCGCTGGAGGTCATGGGCATCCGCAGCATCTCCTATCTGGCCTCCACCCGGGTGATCGCAGGCGTCATCGTGGTGATCCCGCTGTACTGCGTCGGTGTGCTGATGTCGTTCTGGGCAGCGAAGTTGGGCACCACCGCCATCTACGGCCAGTCGACAGGTGTGTACGACCACTACTTCGACACGTTCCTCAACCCGATCGATCTGATCTGGTCGTTCGTCCAGTCGATCGCGATGGCGATCGTAATCATGCTCGTGCACACCTATTACGGCTTCAGCGCCACCGGTGGGCCCGCCGGTGTCGGCGAGGCCGTCGGCCGCGCGGTGCGCACCTCACTGGTCATCTCGGCGTTCGTCGTCGTGGTCATCTCCCTGGCCGTCTACGGCCAGTCCGGCAACTTCAACCTGGCCGGCTGAACGGGGGCCGGCGTCGCAATGAGCGTGGAATACCAAGGCAAACAACGGGGCCTGGCCCCCGGCTGGTGGACGCTATTCCTGGTGTTGCTGATCGTCGCCATCGTCTGGGTGGCCTACTCCCTGTTCGCTGGCACGTTCTTCAAGAAGTACGTAGCGGTCACCCTGACCTCCGACCGGTCCGGTCTGGTGATGGAGACCAACGCCAAGGTGAAGATGCGCGGCGTGCAGGTCGGCCGGGTCATCTCGATCACCGGCGGCGACACGGAAAGCTCTGCGCCGGTGTCGCTGGGCTTGGAGATCTACCCCGGTCAGATCCAGTACATCCCGGCCAACGTCGAGGCACAGATCAACGCCACCACCATCTTCGGCGCCAAGTTCGTCGACCTCGTCTACCCAAGCGATCCCAGCCCGCAGAGACTGCAGGACGGCCAGGTGCTCAAGTCGCGCAACGTCACCACCGAGGTCAACACCGTCTTCCAGAATCTCGTCGGCGTGCTCAACAGGGTGGACACCGCCAAGCTCAACGCGGTGCTGTCGGCACTGGCCGAAGGCGTCCGCGGCCAGGGCGACCGGATCGGCCAGGCCACCACCGACGCCAACCAAGTACTGCTCGCGCTCAACCCGCGCGCCGACACCATCCGTGCGGACTGGCAGGCGCTCAAGGGCTTCAGCGACACGTACAGCGCTGCGGCACAAGACATCCTGACCACGCTGAACGCGGCGAGCACCACCAGCACCACCGTGACCACCCACGCCAAGCAACTCGACGCGCTGCTGCTGGCCACCACCGGCTTCTCCAACGCGGGCATCGACCTGCTGGCGCCCAGCCAGGCCAACCTGATCAAGTCGATCAACGTGCTGAAGCCCACCACCGACCTGCTGATGAAGTACAACCCCGAGTACACCTGCCTGCTGGTCGGCGCAAAGTGGTTGTTGGACAACGGCGGCTACGAAGCCACCGGCGGCAACGGCAAGTCGTTCATCCTCGACACCGGCCTGATGCTCGGCGACGACCCGTACCGGTACCCGGACAACCTGCCCATCGTCGGCGCCAAGGGCGGACCTGGCGGCAAGCCCAGTTGCGGCTCGTTGCCGATCGTCGACGAAAACTGGCCGGTGCGCCAGCTCGTCACCAACACCGGCTTCGGCACCGGCACCGACTGGCGCCCCAACCCGGGCATCGGCTTCCCCGGCTACGCCAACTACCTACCGGTGACGCGCGGCGTGCCCGAACCGCCGAGCCTGCGAAACCTGTTCGGTGGCCCCGCGCCTGGCCCGATCCCGTATCCAGGCGCGCCCGCGTACGGGGCCCCGATGTACGCGCCCGACGGCACGCCGCTGTGGCCGGGCCTGCCGCCCGCGCCACCACCCGGTGCGCCACGGGACCCGGGGGCGACACCCGGCTCGGAACCGTTCGTGGTGCCTGCGCCGCAAGCGATGCCGCCGACGCCGCTGCCACCCGTGCCGCTACCCGACGCGGTCGCCCCATCACCGTAGAAGCACCGCACTCCGACACGAACGCGAACACGAAAGGTAAGCAGCCATGAAGGACAACTTGGCAGGAGCCGCCTGGCGCCTGGCCATCTTCTTGGTGGTGTGCCTCGTTGGCGTGTTCGCGCTCGTCGCGGTCTTCGCGCAGCTGCGGTTGGGGGAGAAGGCCAACGACTATCACGCGGAGTTCGCCAACGTGTCCGGGTTGGAGGGCGGCGACTTCGTCCGGATCGCCGGTGTCGAGGTCGGCAAGGTGGACAAGCTGTCGATCCGCGACGACAGCACCGTGACGGTCGACTTCACCGCCGACGACTCGGTGGTGCTCACCCAGGGATCGCGTGCGGTGATCCGCTACGACGACCTGATCGGCGGCCGCTACCTGGCGCTCGAGGAGGGCACGGGAGATACCAAGCGGCTCAACGCCGGTGCCACCATCCCGTTGGAGCGGACCTCGCCTGCGCTCGATCTCGACGCGTTGATCGGTGGCTTCCGCCCGCTGTTCCGGGCGTTGGACCCCAATCAGGTCAACGCGCTGTCCGGTCAGTTGATCAGTGCCTTCCAGGGGCAGGGCGCGACCATCGGATCGTTCCTCACGCAGACCGCGGCGCTGACCACCACGCTGGCCGACCGCGACCAACTGATCGGCGAGGTGATCGTCAACCTGAACACGGTGCTTGGCTCGCTCGGCGACCAGAGTGATCAGTTCGCCAAGGGCGTTGACTCGCTGGCCGATCTCATCAAGGGCCTCGAGGCCCGCAAGTCCGACATCGCCAACGGCCTCGCGTACACCAACGCCGCTGCGGGCAGCATCGCCGACCTTCTGTCGCAGGCCCGCCCGCCGTTCCAGAAGGTGATCGCCCAGACCGACCGCGCCGCAGGCATCGTGGTGGCCGACCACGACTACTTCGACAACCTGGTCAACACGCTGCCCGACGCGTATCAGGCGCTGGCCCGGCAGGGCATCTACGGTGACTACTTCAGTTTCTACCTGTGCGACATCGTGCTGAAGCTCAATGGAAAGGGCGGTCAGCCGGTGTACGTCAAGATTGCCGGGCAGAGCACCGGGAGGTGCACGCCGCGATGAAGCCCTTCTCCGAACGCAACCAGTTCACCATCGGCGCAATCGGTCTCGCGATCGTCGCCGCGATCGTCTTCGGCGCGCTCAACTACGACAAATTGCCGTTCCTCACCCAGGAGAAGTCGTACTCCGCCTACTTCGTCGAAGCGGGCGGCCTGAAGAGTGGTGCCGCCGTTCAGGTCTCCGGCATGAAGGTGGGCCAGGTGTCCAGCGTCGAACTCGACGGGGAACAGCGGGTCCTGGTGAAGTTCGAGGTGAACGAGAACGTTCGCCTCGGCGACCGCACCGAGGCCGCGGTCAAGACGAAGAGCCTGCTCGGTACCAAGATCCTCGAGGTCACGCCGCGCGGCGACGGACGGCAACAGGGCACCATCCCGGCCGACCGCACCACGCCGGCCTACCAATTGCCCGACGCCCTTGGCGATCTCGCGACGACGATCAGCGGCCTGAACACCGACCAGCTGTCGGACTCGCTGAAGGTGCTCTCCGAGACGTTCGCCGACACACCGCCAGAACTCAAGGTCGCCATCGAGGGGGTCGCGCGGTTCTCCCAGAGCCTCAACGAGCGTGATGCCCAACTGCGCTCGCTGCTCACCAACGCCGACAAGTCGACCACCGTGCTCGCCGAACGCAGCAACCAGGTGGTCAGCCTGGTCCGCAACACCAACGCCCTTCTGGCGGAACTGCAGAACCAGAGCGCTGCGCTGGACGCGATCTCGGGCAACATCTCGGCGCTGAGTGTCCAGCTGCAGGGCTTCATCGCCGAGAACCGCACCACCATGAAGCCAGCGATCGACAAGCTCAACGGCGTCCTCACCATCCTCGACAACCGCAAGGACCGGCTGAAGAAGTCGCTGAAACTGCTGAACTCGTACGCGATGTCGCTTGGCGAGTCGGTGTCGGGCGGTCCGTTCTTCAAGTCCTATGTCGCCAACCTGCTTCCTGGACAGTTCGTTCAACCGTTCATCGACGCCGCCTTCTCCGACCTCGGTCTCGACCCGAACGTGCTGCTGCCGTCCGAGCGCATCGACCCGCAGATCGGCCAGCCAGGCACCCCGGCGCTGCCGCTGCCGTACCCGCGCACCGGCCAGGGCGGCGAGCCGAATCTCAACCTGCCCGATGCCATTACGGGCAATCCCGGCGATCCGGGGTGCGGTCCGCCCGGCTTGCCGCTGCCCGGCCCGACGGGCTGCTACCCATACCGCGAACCGCTGCCCGCGCCGCCGCCAGGTGGACCGCCGCCCGGTCCGCCCGCCCAAGCGCCGCCGGGCATCCAGCCGACCGCGGTGCCGACGCCAAGCCCGGTGCTGATCCCAGCTCCTGGTGAGGTACCTCCGCCCGCCCCGTCGCTTCGCTCGCCCCAGTCGCCTGCCGAGGGAGGTGGCCAGTGAGCACCGCCATCACGCCACCACCGGCCACGCGCTACGCCCGTCCCGGGCTGGCCATTGCCCTGGTGCTTCTGCTCGCGGCCGGCGTCTTCGTGCTGGTGCGGGGGAGCGAAACGATCAACCGCACCAACGTCGTCGCGTACTTCGAGAACAGCAACGGCATCTACGTCGGCGACGACGTCACGATCCTCGGCGTGCCCGTCGGCCAGATCTCCGCGATCGAGCCCGAGCCAACGCAGGTCAAGGTGTCGTTCTGGTACAACAGCAAATTCCGGGTGCCTGCCGATGCCAATGCCGCGGTCCTGTCGCCGATGCTCGTCACGTCCCGTGCGATCCAGTTGACGCCGTCGTACTCGGGTGGCCCGGTGCTCGCCGACGACGCCGTGATCCCGCGTGAACGTACCGTCGTCCCAGTCGAATACGACGACTTCCGCAAGCAGCTGGAGCGGCTGACCGAAACGCTTCAGCCCACCCAGCCGGGTGGCGTCAGCACGCTTGGCGCGGTCATCAACACTGCCGCGGACAACCTGCGCGGCCAGGGCGCCAACATCCGCGACACCGTGATCAAACTGTCCCAAGCGTTTTCGGCGCTCGGCGACCACAGCACCGACATCTTCTCGACCGTGAAGAACCTCTCGATCCTGGTGTCGGCGCTGCAGGACAGCACCAACCTGATGCGCCAGCTGAACCAGAACCTGGCGTCGGTGTCGGGCCTGCTCGCCGACGATCCGAACGAAGTCGGCAACGCGGTGCGCGATCTGTCCGACGCCGTGGGCCAGGTGCAGAGTTTCGTTGCGGACAACCGCGAGACGCTGGGCACCACGTCGGACAAGTTGGCCGGTGTGACCACGGCACTCACCGAGAGCATCGACGACATCAAGCAATTCCTGCACGTGGCGCCGACGACGTTCCAGAACTACATCAACATCTACCAACCGGCGCAGGGCGCGGTGTCGAGCGTGCCGGTGATCAACAACTTCGCCAACCCGATCACCTTCATCTGCGGCGCCGTCCAGGCCGCATCGCGCATGGGCGCCGAGGATTCGGCGAAGCTCTGCGTGCAGTACTTGGCGCCGATCATCAAGAACCGGCAGTACAACTTCCTGCCGATCGGGGAGAACCTCTTCGTCGGCGCCCAGGCGCGGCCGAACGAGATCACCTACAGCGAGGAATGGATGCGCCCGGACTACGTACCTCCTGCGGGTCCGGCGCCCAGCCCGAATCAAGCGTCGCCGTTGTCCGGTGATGCGCCGCCGCCACCGGGCCCACCGCTGCCCGCCGAGGCGCCGATCGCGACCAATCCGGCTGACGGGCTGCCCGGGTTGATGATGCCGAACGGGCCGGGGTCATGATGAGCCGCAAGCTGATTCGATTCGCAGTGCTCACCGCCGCGGTGTCGGTGGTGGTGTCCGGCTGCGGCGCGGGCGGGCTGAACTCCGTGCCGTTGCCCGGAGTGCAGGGCGAGGGGCCGGGCGCGTACACCGTCAAGGCGCAGATGCCCGACGTCGACAACATCGAGCAGAACTCTCGGGTGCGCGTCGACGATGTGACGGTCGGCAACGTGACCGGGATCGAGCGCGAGGGCTGGCACGCCCTGGTCACCATGAAGCTCAACGCCAACGTGGTACTGCCGGCCAACGCGACGGCCAAGGTGGGCCAGACCAGCCTGCTGGGCAGCCAGCACATCGAGCTCTCGGTGCCCAAGGACGTACCGCCCGAGGGTCGGTTGCGCGACGGGTCGGTGATACCGCTGTCGTCGGCGGGTGCGTACCCGACCACCGAGCAGACGCTTGCGGCGATCTCGTTGCTGCTCAACGGGGGTGGGCTCGGCAACGTCCAGGACATCACGCAGGCGTTCAGCACGGCTTTCACCGGCCGTGAAGCCGACCTGCGCAGCCTGATCGAGCAGCTCGACAAGTTCATCGCGTACAACAACGACCAGAAGCAGGACATCATCGCCGCCGCCGAGAGCCTCAACGCTCTGGTCGGTCAGTTCGCCGCCCAGAAACCCGTGGTGGACAAGGCGTTGCGGACGATCCCCGATGCGCTGGCGGTGCTGAGTGACCAGCGCAACCAGCTCGCCGACGCGCTCGCCCAACTGGGCAAGTTCAGTGCGCTGGCGGCAGATTCGGTCAACCAGACCAAGGAGTCGTTGGTCGCCGAGCTGAAGAACGTTGGGCCGGTGCTGGAATCGCTTGCCAACGCAGGCCCGGCATTGACGCGCTCGCTGAGCTTCCTGACCACCTACCCGTTCCCCAAGGAAACCATCACCAACTGGATGCGCGGTGACTACGCGAACCTGACGCTCATCGTCGACGCGACGCTGAGCCGGCTCGATTCGGGGATGATGACCGGAACGCGGTGGGAGTGCGACCTGACCTGGTTGGAGCTGCAGTGGGGCCGCACCATCGGCCAGTTGCCCAGCCCATGCACCGCGGGCAACTCGTATACCGCAGGTAACCCGTTGACCATGCCCTACCACTGGGATCAGGGGCCGTAGACATGCGACTGACCAGACAGATCCTCGTCCAGCTGGGCATCTTCATCGCCATCGCGCTGGTCGCGATGGCCATCATGATGTTCGGCTACATGAACCTGCCGAACCTGATGTGGGGCGCGGGGCACTACCGCGTCACCCTGCAGTTGCCGCAGACCGGTGGCCTGTACGAGCGAGGAAACGTCACCTACCGCGGCGTTCAAGTGGGCCGGGTGGAACGCGTCGACCTGACGAATACCGGTGTCGCCGCGACACTTTCGCTGAAATCGGACGTCTCGATCCCCGCCGACCTTGATGCACAGGTACACAGCCAGTCCGCAGTCGGCGAACAGTTCGTCGAGCTGATCCCGCGCAGCGGCAACGGCCCGGCGCTGAAGGACGGATCGATCATCCCGCTCGACCGCGCCGCGGTGCCAACCAATGTCAACACCCTGCTGGAGGCCACCAATCGCGGGTTGGACGCGATACCGCGCGACAACCTCAAGACTGCCGTCGACGAGTCCTACCTCGCGGTCGGCGGGCTCGGGCCGGACCTGTCGCGGTTGGTGAAGGGTTCGACGGCGCTGGCCATCGACGCCCGCGCCAACCTCGATCCGCTGACCGCGCTGATCGACCAGTCCAAGCCGATCTTGGACACCCAGACCGACACCGGGGGGTCGATCAGGGCATGGGCGTCGAACCTGGCGACCGTCACCGGAGAGTTGCAAGCCAACGACGACGCCGTGCGGGGCGTGCTGACGAAGGGGCCAGGCGCGGCGGACGAGGTCCGTGCGCTGTTCGAACGTCTGCAGCCGACGCTGCCCATCGTGCTGGCCAACCTGGTCACCGTCGGCGAAGTGGCGCTTACCTACCAGTCCAGCCTCGAGCAGTTGCTGGTGCTGCTGCCGCAGGGCACCGCGACGACGCAGGCCACCGGTACCGCCAACCGAAACTCCAAACAGGATCTCAAGGGCGCCTACCTCAACTTCAACCTCAATCTGAATCTGCCGCCGGCATGTACGACGGGCTTCCTGCCAGCAAACGAGCAGCGGCCTGCCAGTTTCGAGGATTACCCAGACCGGCCCGCGGGTGACGTCTACTGCAGGGTCCCGCAGGATTCGCCGTTCAACGTGCGCGGTGCGCGCAACCTGCCGTGCGAGACGGTGCCAGGCAAACGCTCGCCGACGGTGAAGCTGTGCGAGAGCAACGAGAACTACATCCCGCTCAACGACGGCTTCAACTGGAAGGGCGACCCGAACGCCACGCTGTCCGGACAGGACATCCCGCAGCTGCCGCCGGGGTCACCACCTGCACAGTTCGTGCCGCCTCCGGCAGCGGTGCCGCCGCCAATCGCAGCCGCCGAATATGATCCGGCAACGGGCACGTACGTTGGACCGGACGGCCACGTGTACACGCAAGGCAACCTGGCCCGTAACGCCAAAGAGGAGCAAACATGGCAGACGATGCTGCTGCCCCCGCCGGGGAGCTGAGCAAGCCTGCATCCGAACCGGCAGAACCGGTAGCCGACAGTGTCGACGCGGACGCGGAGTCCGCAGCCGAGTTCCTCGACGAGGCCGAGGATGACGGTGAGGACTACCCGGAACTCGAAGCCGAGGCCAGCGCGCCGCGGATGGCGCATATCCAGCTGGCCAGCATCGTCGGCCTCGTCGTGGTGCTCGCCCTCGGCGGTCTGGTGGGCTGGCTGAGCTTCCGCGCCTACCAGTCGCACCAACTCGACACGCAACGCAAGGTCTTCCTTCAGGTCGGCAGGCAGGGTGCGCTGAACCTCACCACGATCGACTACCAACACGTCGACGACGACGTCAAGCGCATCCTCGACTCGGCGACCGGAAAGTTCTACGACGACTTCCAGCAGCGCAGCCAGCCGTTCACCGAGGTGGTCAAGCAGGTGAAGTCGAAGTCGGTGGGCACCGTGACCGAGGCCGGCCTGGAGTCCGAGTCGAAGGACGAGGCGCAGGTGCTCGTCGCGGTGGCGGTCAACACCACCGTCGAGGGCCAACCCGAACAGCAGCCGCGTGCCTGGCGGATGCGCATCCTCGTGCAGAAGGTCGGCGAGGACACCAAGGTTTCCAACGTGGAGTTCGTGCCGTGACAGACGAAGAGAAGACAACTGTGATCGACGAGGCCGAGAAGAGCAAGGTCGACTCCGACTCCAAAGAAGTGGTCGACGACGCTGTCGAAGACGCCGCAGATGATGCCGACGCCGCAGATGCCGTCAAGGCGAAGCGGACCGCGAAGCCCTTCCGCCCTGGGATCGACTGGCCAAGGGTGTTCGCGTACGGCGTGCTCCCGGGACTGGCGCTGGTGCTGGCGCTGGCCGCGGGATTCCTGAAGTACGTGGACAATTCGGTGCGCAGCTCCGACGTCGCCCGCGCCGAGTCGATGCAGGTCGCCAAGGACAGCACCGTCGCGCTGCTGTCCTATCAGCCCGACAAGGTCAAGGACCAGTTGAACGCCGCCCGCAGCCTGCTCACCGGCGACTTCCAGGACTCGTACACGTCGCTCATCAACGACGTGGTGATCCCTGGCGCCGAGCAGAAGAAGATATCTGCGGTCGCGACGGTGCCCGCCGCGGCGTCGGTCTCGGCCCAACCGAATCACGCCGTGGTCCTGGTATTCGTGAACCAGACCGTCATCGTGGGTGCCGATGCGCCGACCGACACCGCGTCGAGCGTGAAGGTGACTCTGGACAAGCACGGCGACAAGTGGTTGATCTCCGAGTTCCAGCCGGTGTAGGTACACGGTGGTGACCGAACCGCGTCGGCTCGACGTCACCACCCCCGACGTGACGCTGCGGGCGCTGACGTGGGGACCGCCGGACGGGCCGATCGCGTTGTGCCTGCACGGTTTTCCCGACACCGCGCACGGCTGGCGCAAGGTCGCCCCCGTTCTGGCCGACGCGGGCTGGCGGGTGGTGGCACCGTTCATGCGCGGTTACGCCCCGTCGTCGGTCTCGTCGATCGGCAGCTATCACGTCGGCGCGTTGATGGACGACGCGCAGCGCGTGCTCGACGCGGCAGGCCCGACGGGCCGCGACGTCATCATCGGCCACGACTGGGGGGCGATCGCGGGAGCGGGCCTTGCCGCGATGCCCGACAGCCCGTTCAGCAAGGCCGTGATCATGTCCGTGCCACCTTCCGCGTCGTTCCGTGGCAAGGTCCCGAACGTGGGCGGCTTGCTCGCCCGGCTGCCGCGCCAATTGGTGCGCAGCTGGTACATCATGTACTTCCAATTGCCCTGGCTGCCAGAGCGTTCCGCGTCGTGGGTGGTACCTCGACTGTGGCAACAGTGGTCACCGGGATACCACGCGACCGAAGACGTCGCCCTGGTGCTCGACGCGATCGGATCCCCGCCGAACTGGCGCGCCGCGCTCGGCTACTACCGCGCAACGGTGAGGGGCAGCAAGCCGCCCGAGCGCTACGCCGAACTGCACCAGCACTGGCTGTCGGCCCCGGTGCTCCCGACCATGTACCTGCACGGCGCCGACGACGGGTGTGCCACATCGGACTACGCGCGGTGGGTGGAGCCGGTGCTCCCCGGGGACAGTCGCGCCGAAATCGTCGACGGCGCAGGGCACTTCATGCAACTCGACCAGCCGGATGTGACGGCTGGTCACATCCTGGACTTCGTCGGCAGCGCCTGACCGCGACGCCGGACTGAGGGCGGCCTGGCATCGTAAGGCAACGTGCACCGTTGTCTCACGCAGCACTTCATTTCCTCGGCTGATGCACAAAACGGCACACGCCGCGCAAACTGGTGCGGCCTATGCCGGATTCTCCGGGACGAGAATCATCACCGGAATGCGGCGCTGCGTTTTCTGCTGATAGACGGTGTATCCCGAGTATTGGGTGTTCGCAGCTTGCCACGCACGGTCGCGCTCGGCGCCTTCCGCCTCGCGCGCAATACAGGGGATCGCGCCTCGGCCGGGTACGAGCAGAGCGCAGTGTGGGTGTGCCTTGATGTTGTAGTACCACCCCGGGTTCCTCTCCCGACCCGTCGCCGAAGCGATCAACACCCAGCCGTCGTCGAGAGGTTGCGCGAGCAGCGGGACGTCGCGTGGCTTGCCGCTCTTCGCGCCAGTGCAGCGCAGCAGCACAGCGTTGCCCTGAAAGTCGGTGCCGACGGCGGAGCTCAGCGCGCCGTTCGACCAGCGCATCAAGCGTTGGTCGAGCGGATTCATCACGTGCAGTGCAGTCCAACCGCCGACGCCCGTCCGCAGGAAGCCGTCGATGAGACGGTGGTAGAACCCCATGCGCGGGAGTCTATGCGGCAGCACCGTCCGAAGGCTCACATCCGGTGGCTCGCCGTATTGAACCTCCCAAAGGCATAATCAGGACGGTCGGATACCCACTTCGGGTTGGTGGTTGGTTGGTTGGTGGCGTGAGCGCACAGAAAGCGCTCTCTCGCACCATTGGGAGTGCTGAAAAGAATCGACGGCTTGCTAGCGGTTCTTCAGGGCCGGATGGTTGCGGGCCAGGATCGGCAGCAGCAGCCGGCGCGGCAGGTGCTGAAACGCGACGGCGCCGATCCGGTTGAACACACCGGGGACGATCACGGTGCGGCCCGACGCCAGCCCGTCGACAGCGGCCCTTGCGACTTCGTCGGGGTCGATCCACATGGCCTTCGGCAGTGCAGCTTCGGCGTCCTCGTCGGAGATGCCCGCTGCTTCGCCGAACCCGGTCTTGACCGGGCCGGGACACAGGGTCGCGGCGATGACGCCGGTGCCGGTTAGCTCCTGGCCGAGGGACTGCGTGTAGGAGAGCACGAACGCCTTGGCCGCGCCGTAGGCCGCCTGCCCTGGCAGCGGGCCGAACGCCCCGACCGATGCGACGTTGAGCACTGCGCCGCGACCGCGCGACACCATGCCGGGGACGAACCGGCTGCACAGGTCGGCAACGGCGGCGACGTCGACCTCGATGAGGTTGAGTTCGGCGGTGGGATCGGATTCCGCGATCGGTCCCAGCGTGCTGAGCCCAGCGTTGTTGACAAGGACGTCGACGACCAGGCCGAGCTCGGATACCCGCTCGGGCAACGCGGCCCGCTCGGCGGGCTTGGACAGGTCGGCGGCCAGCACATCGGCTGCCGCGCC
>Ga0137412_10001947_pt1 | contig 16225 bp, 15 predicted proteins | sample CZODoug2_1_16fun_FD_122160 | JGI IMG/M metagenome (GOLD analysis project Ga0137412, IMG submission 122160) | Vadose zone soil fungal communities from Angelo Coast Range Reserve, California, USA - CZODoug2_1_16fungal (Hybrid Assembly) | ecosystem: Environmental > Terrestrial > Soil > Vadose zone...
ACTGAAGGAGAGCGCTTGCCCGGCAAGATGAGATAGGCGATCGACTTATGCAACGAATTTCCGGCGGAAGATACTAGCTCGCTTGCACCTCACGTCGCGGGCGGATGCATCGTTGTTTGATATGACCGATCGAACCTGGAAAGCGGTCCGTTCGCCGAGGCCAGTGGGCTGATCGTGCGGACGCTGCACCATTAGGACGAGATTGGGTTACTGCGTCCGTCGCACCGCAGCGGAGCCATCATGAGTTATCGCCAGCGTTGTGGTGTCGCGGCGGCCAGCGTTCTACCTACTTTGCTCGCGCTGCTGGTCGGCGGCGTGGCGTCGAGCGCGGCCGGCGTGCTGCCGTGGGCAATCGTTCCCACATTTGCCCTGGTGCTCTTGGTTCAGGCCGTGATCGTATTCATTCGCTTCGATCGTTTGGCAAAAGGCTGAGCGGACCGACGGCCGTGCGGCGCAAGCGAGTGGCCGGCGACTTCACAATCGCGTCAGCTTCGGCGGTCGGTAATTTCCCCGAGATTGCGCGTAGTCGTAGCGAGGAATTCGGCGATCGTATGACGTTGTCGCGCCGTTGCGCCATCCAGCGCCTGCGACGTCGCATCGCGCAGCCCATTGAACAATCCGGCAGTTATCCGAATGCCGGCGCGCGTTGGCGTAATAACAAGGCGTCGGCGGTCGTCGGCGTGTGGACTGCGTCGCACGAAACCGGCTCGTACCAGGCGATTGAGCAATGCGGTAACGCTGCCAGTTGTGAGGTCAAGACGAGCTGCAAGCTGCGTCGGGCTCAATTCCCCTTCGTGATAAAGGTGGCCCAGCGCCAGCAACTCGGTGACACCGGTTGCGGTCTTCTCCGCGTATTGCTCCCGGTAATGATCCATCGCCCTGATGAGTTCGCGGGCTAAACGCCCGATGGTGTCATCGTCGTCCGGCTGATCCTGTGCGGTGCTCACCTGTCGCTTCTTACCGGCCATGCTCGAGAGCCTAACAGCTTGATCGCCAAGCAACTTGACAGTCAAACCTTCGAGGTGCAGAATTTGGCGCGCGGGAAGATATGCACTTCGAGTGTCAATCAGCTTTCAGCGTGAGAGTCGCACCATGGCGAGCAGCATTGCGCGCCTCGCCCTGAGAGAATCTGACCGTGCCTCATCGTCGAGTCGGCTGGGGGGCAAGTGCTCGGCGATCTGGTGATCGGTCAGTAACCATGGGTTGGCCGGGCCTTCGGGCCCGGCCAACCCGTCGGCATTTTTGCGGCGTGTTTCTTCGGGATGTGTAATTATCCTTCTGGCGGGCGCCGAATGGCCACGCCGGCGAGCCATTTGGGTTCGTGTCCAACTGCACGGGGGTTTTGAATGAATCGACGTTTTGCGATCGCTGCTGCGGCGGCGGTGACCTGCGCCGCCGGATTTGTAGCGGGACCGGCCGGTTTGGCCGGCGCGGCCACGACGACGCCAACAGTGAAGACGGTGTCCCATACCGTCGTGGTGAGCGGGCTGAACAACCCGCGCCAGCTCAGCTGGGGCCCGCACGGCAGCCTGTTGGTCGCCGAAGCCGGTCGGGGCTCGCTCAACCCGAGCTCGAAGAACTGCTTCATCGGTCCGGAGGGTGAGAACTGCGCCGGGGCGACCGGCTCAGTCTCGCTGGTGCCGTTTCCTAAGTGGCAGCACAACTCCAAGCCGTGGCGGGTAGTGAGCGGGCTGCTCTCGGCCGCCGCCCCCGACGGCGGCAGTGCAACCGGGCCCGACGGGGTGAGCTACGGCTCGGGTCGACTGCTGATCCAGGAGACGGCCCTGCCGCCGATCGCCGGGCTGCCCAACTGGCAGAGCGGCCAGCTGCTCACGACTCGATCCGGCGGCAAGCTGCGTTCGGTCGCCGACGTCAGCGCGGTCGAGCGCACCCAGAACCCAGACGGCCTGCAGGTCGATACCGATCCGTACGCCGTCTTGTCGCTGGGTGGGCACCGGTCGGTCAGCACCGATGCCGCGGGCAACGACCTCGTACTCGTCGACCGACAGGGAGCACACGCGGCGACGGTGTTCCCACTGCACGGCTGTGGCGGGGTCCGCACCGAGCAGTGTGACCAGGAGCCGGTGCCGACGTCGTTGGCGTTCGGGCCGCATGGCGCGCTGTATGTCGGCGAGCTGGCGCACTTCGAGCCCAACGAGGCGCGGGTGTGGAAGGTCTCGACGAAGACCGGCGCGCTGCAGGGTTACTACGGCAAGGGCGGCTCGATCTGCCCGAAGGACACGGCCGGCTTCACCACGATCACCGGTATCGCGTTCGACCGCTGGGGCAACCTCTATGTCAGCGAGTTCGTCGGTGGCAACGACGGCAGTGGCCAGGTCGTGCGGATCTCCCGTGACTGCACGCGCACCACAGTGCCGGTCCCCGCGCCAGCCGGTCTGGCCGTTGATCACAACGGGACGGTGTACGTCTCGGCGTACAGCGTTTCCGATTCCGACGGTGCCGCGCCGGCCCCGGGAGCGCCCAAACTCCCGGCCGGTCAGGTATGGCGTCTGAAGTTCTGAGTTTTCACCGTTTGTCCGCCGCCGGTCGCAGCGTCGCGACCGGCGGCGGGTTTCTATTCATCAGTGAGGGTGAGGCCGAAGCCGGGGCCGGTGGGCAGTATTAATCGGCCATCGCGCAGGCGGTAATGATCCGGCTCAACTCCGACACAGACGCCGGGCACCCCTTCGACCGCGGCCACATTGCCCAGGCCCGCGGCGACGTGCCCGGCATAGATCGTCTTTAACGGCACACCCCACGCGTGTGGTGAGCCGGCGACGCCGAGCTCGACCAGGGTCGGCATCAGTCGCCGCCACGCGGTCAGCCCGAACGTCACGATATCCATCAGCAGTACGTCCAGCAGCCCGGCCGCGGCCAGCTCAAGTAGCCGGTCGAGATCCGGATCGGTTTCGCCGTCGGCCACGAGGGTTGCGGCCGGGCCGAGCGCGTCGCGCAACGCCGTCAGCGCGGCCTGACTTTCCGGGAACGGTTCCTCGATCCAGAACAGGTCGCAGTCGCGTACGGCGTCGAGATAGCCGAGGAAATCGGCCGGTTCGTATCCGTCGTTGGCGTCGATGAGAAGCTGCGCGTCCGGGTATGCCTCGCGCACCGCGCGAGTGACCGCGATATCGCGCCGGATACCGGCGTCCCGGTCCATCCAGCGATGGCCGCGGCCGATCTTCAGCTTGAATGACCGGAATCCGGCGGCATAGTCGGCCGCGCAATTGTTGAGTATCGTCCGCAGGCCCGCTGGTTCGGTTGCCTCGACGTCGTCGAGATAGATCGCGCCGTCATAACATGGCGGTTGCTCGGCGCTCGTGGGGCCAAGTAGTGCGTGGACCGGCAGCCCCAGGATCTGCCCGGCAAGATCGTGCAATGCCAGATCGAGTGGCAATGCGGCCTCGAGGAGTACGCCGCTGGCCGGGTCGAAGAGATCGGCGAGCGGGCGGCCGATGAGTTCGTGGCTCGGTTCGATTGCGCCGCAGAGCAGGCCCCAGCCGTGGGCGCCCTGATCCGTGCGGACCGTGACAGCAGCCGTGATGGGGCCGGTGCCATGCTCGGCCAACCTGGCGTTGCGGCCGATCAGTCGCGGGTAGCGGGTGGCGATCTGCCGCACCTGCAGCGAGGCCAGCCGATGGTCGTCAATCGCGGTCATGACACGTCCTCGGTACCGAGGCAGTAGCCGAAAGCGAACGTGCTGTCAAACGCTCGTCCACAGCCAAGTGGTTATCCACATTCTTCGTCGGCGCCCCGGTTAGCGGGTCGTTCCGCATGAGCATGGAGTCATCCAATTCGGTTTTTCTCAATTCCTTTGGGGATGACATGTTACGTACGTTCGCGCGACTGTGCGCGATTCCCACATTGGTTGGCGCGCTGAGCGTGGCGGCGCAGCTTGGTGAGGCGTCCGCGGCAAGCCCAACGGCACACCATCGGGCGCACGCGCCGCGAGTCGACGGGTTCACCGTCTGCTTGCTGCCGGGGGGAGTCGGCAATCTTGTCTCGGACTTTGTCTATTCCTTCGACGACGTCGATTTTCGCTCGTTGGTCTGGGAGTCCGGTCCGGACGCGGCCGGTGGGTACCGGCAGGACCTCGATGTCGGCGTGCTGCGCGGACAGCGGCTGACCAGTCGGGGCGCGTTGTATCGATTCTTGACCGACTACGAGCAACGACCGTCCGACGAATGGCGATTTGTGCCATTCACCGTGCATGGTCGGCCCGGGTATCTGGGTCGCGACGAGGCATTCTGGCTGGTCGAGCCGGGCGTCGCGATAAAGGTATCGGTGGACCGCGATCGGTTCAGCGTGGCCGACGTAGTGCTGGTCGCCGAGGGCATTCGCCGATCGCACCCGATGCGCCAGGCTGACCTGATGGCTGCTTGACGCGACAATCGACGGACTCCTATCGTAAACCGATTTCACGGCGGTCCGGCGGGCCTGGTGGCTTTCGGTAAATGCCGGCGCGGCTGGTGCTGCCACTACGCGTGAGCGACCTGGACTGGGGTTGATCGACGGTGTCGAAACGGCGTGATGCGGCGCGGCTGGCGGCAATCCCCGGTCTGGGATGGCCGGGTCGGCGGCCGCTGTGGACATTTGTCGTGGCGTTCTGCGCGATGGCTGCGTTCTGGGTTCCCGCGGTGCCGGCCGCCGCGATGATACCTGGTGCGGCCAGCGCGGCGCGTCCGTATCTTGCCCTGGACCAGGACTTTCCGGATCCGGCCGTGCTGCACTATCACGGCAAGTATTACGCGTACTCGACCAACAGCAACGGTCACGAGGTGCCGGTGGCGACTGCAACCGATCTCTATGGGCACTGGACCGCGCAGTCGCAGGACGCGTTGCCGGAGCTCGGCGCGTGGGCGGCCGACGGCTTCACCTGGGCGCCGGATGTGTCCCGCCTTATAGATGGCCGGTTCCTGCTCTACTACACGGCCCGCGACAGCGCATCGGGGCGGCAATGCATCGGTGCGGCCACGGCGGCTAACCCGGCCGGGCCATTTGTGCCGGTGGGCAGCACGTCGCTGGTATGCCCCGCGGCCGATGGCGGCGCGATCGACCCCGCGGCGTTTGTGGATACGCACGGCCGCCGATATCTGGTGTACAAGAACGACGGCAACGCGATCGGCCTGCCGACCTATCTCTATGTGCAGCGAGTCGCCGCCGACGGTGTGACCCTGCTGGGCCGCCCGATCGCCACAATTCGCAACGGCACCGCGGAAGGCAATCTGATCGAGGCGCCGTTCCTGGTCCAGCACGGCCGGCAGTACGTGATGTTCTATTCCTACGGAGCCTGGTATGACGCCAGCTACACGGAGGGTTATGCGACCGCGCCGTCGCTGGCCGGGCCGTGGAAGAAATCCGACCGGGCATTGCTCAGCACCACAGCGTTCGGCGGTGCGGTGACCGGCCCCGGCGGCATGTCGGTGCTGCGGGGCAACGGCGGCCGTGCGGAGCAGCGCCGGCCGGGCGGCGCGACGGGGGACAGCGAGATCGTCTTCCACGGTGTGCGTTCCGACCCGGGATTTCACCGCGCGCTGTATGTCGATCACCTTTCGTGGTCCGGCGGCACACCGGTCGCCGCCGGCACCACCGGCTGAGTGACGTGTCTTAAGAGAGCTCGGGGCGCCGCCATTTCTCACCCAACACGTGCCAGTCGAGAAATGCGAACACGGTCTCGTTCCACAGCTGCGACTGGCTGGGGGAGAGCACCCAATGATTCTCGCTGGGCAGTTGCAGGAAGCGGTGTGGCAGGTCGGCCGGGTCACCGTCGAAATGGCTGACCAGGTCCCACCAGAGGCGCAGCGACTCGCTGTACGGCACTCGGTAGTCGCGGTTTCCGTGGGTGATCAGCATGGGGGTCGTGATGTTGTCGATGAAATGGTGTGGTGAGTTCTCGGCATACCAGTCCGGGTGATCGGCCGGCGTGCCGAAGAGCCCCGACTTCCAGTACGCGGCGTCCGTCGTAGTGTGCTGCTGGTCGGCCGCCCACAGCCCGGAGTGGGTCACGATCGCGGAAAAGCGATCGGTGTGCCCGGCGAGCCAGTTGGTCATATAGCCACCGAATGACGCGCCCAGGCACGCGGTGCGGTTGGCGTCGATTTCCGGCCGGGTGCACACCTCGTCCAGCAGCGCCTCGACGTCTGACCACACTGTCGCGGCCCGGTGCGGCCATGCCCGGGCAATCCAGTCCGGGCCATAACCGGTGGACAGCGCCGGGTCGGGCAGCAATACCGACCAGCCGCGGGCGACGGCCAGCCATGGGCACCAGCGCCAGCTCCACGAGTTATAGGAGGCGAACGGCCCGCCATGAATCCACAGTTGCAGCGGGGAGGCCTCGACCGCGTCGGCCGGGGTATATAGCCAGCCGCGGACGGTCGCGCCGTCCGGTGCGGTCGCGGTGACGTCGCGCACCGTTCCCGGCACTGTCAATTCCGGCGCGGGGGAGGGCAGCGGCAGCGGCTGCTGATCAATGCCGTCCGCGTCGAGTCGCGCCGGAGCGTTGGGCGCGTCCATTGACGAGCGCAGCGCGTAGACATATCGGCCGTCCGGGCTCACACACAGATTGCTGTAGGCCGCATCGGCGACCAAGCGCCGTTGTATAGCACCGGCCAGATCAATCGCGATCACCGCGCCGCGGCCATGTCGATCACCGGCCACATAAAGCGTCGCCGAGTCCGGAGCCCATGCCACCTCATTAGGAGATAGGTCGTCACCGATCTCCAGCGAACGGGCCGCCGCCGTGCCGTCGATGGTATGGATAACGACGTTGAGCGTCCACGGCGTCTCGTAATCCCCCTCCGTCTCCCGGAACGCGGCCACGAGTCGACCGTCCGGCGAAATGACCGGCCTACCGTGGCTGGCGCCGTCCTCCGCGGCAATCGTGCGGCGCTGCCCGGTGCCCACATCAATAGCCTGCAGCGTCCCTTGGTGTTGCCCGTGCCGCAGTGCGACCTGCCAGTCGGTAATGACCGTGCGGCCATCAGGGGTCAGGTCGTAGCCGGCATTCAGCAGGCTCGCGCCGGCGTCCGGCGTGACATCCCGCAGCTCGGTACCAATGAGAATGCGTGGGAATCCGGGGCCGAGCTCATGATCCCAGTATCGGATCGGAAAGCCCTCGTGCAGCATCGCGCCGATCTTTCGATCCTTGCGCTCACCACGACGACGTTGATCGTCCTCGGCGGAATCAGCGCCGGGCAGCCGATCCGTGGTGATCGCAAACACATTGCCAGCGCCGGCCGCGACCGGGCTATTGCAACCACCAGGGCTGCGGGCAATGACTTCCGCCTCACCCGTTGGTGGCAGCGACCAGAGCAGCGCCGAATCGTCGTCGTCCGCCGAATCGGGATCCGGGCGCGATGAGGTGAACAGGAGTGAGCCGTCAGCTCGAAATGCGGGGCTCGATTCGCCGGTGGCCGACCGGGTGACTCGATGCGCGGGACGGTCACCCGTGGGATCGATCTCCCACAGCGCCCGCACGTATTTCGCGCCGGCTGGGTCCGGTCGCTGCACGGATGTGATCAACCGCGTGCCATCCGGCGAGAGGCACAGCCCGTCCAGCCGGGGTACCGCGATGAATTGAGCCAGATCCTCGAACGGTGTCATTGCACTCCTGTTCCGCATCGGTCGCATCGACCTTATGTCACTGCTGCGCCCGGCCGAGCGCGGTTGGCCTGAAATGCGACGCGAGATCGACCACGGTCGCGAGCCGCTCTGCAGCCGCGGGCCGTCGTTACTGTGACGTTTCGAAAGAGATCGAATGCACGTCGAGTCGGCCGGCATTGCACGCCAGCAGCGCGACCCTGTGATTCACCTGTGCCGAATGCCTCGACCAGGTGTGCTGCCCTGCGGGTGGACATTGTGGCGGTTGCCGGCACGATTTGACGGCCCGGATTGCCGAAGTCCTGCACTCGGCCGGATATGTCGGGCAACGGTCCGCGACCACCGGGCAATCCAATGCCGTTGGCGGCAGTTGAACCGGTAAATCGAGGCGGGCAGCGAGCGCACACACGGTCTTCCCACGACTCCGCGGTCGCCGGTACTCGGGCCGGGCTCAGGTTGGTTGTTGGCCACCCGAGCGCCGCGACGGGTTGAATTCACCACAAGACCGTGTGGCTGCGTCCCGTTGCGGACCTAAATGTGCCCTTTCCCGCCGGCGTGCCGAGTGTCGTCGTGATAGCTGGCCGAGGTGCAAAGCGTGTCGGCGTCTGTCCTCACTAGACAGTCGGTGGCCCCTGATCCGAGCCGCGATTTCGCGCCCCCGGACACGACTCGCCGGACGGCCCATAAACGATGATGTGGCCGCATCCGTTCCGCGACGGCTCTAATCACGGGCACGGGTACGGCAACCGGCGGTGTGCTGCCGCCGCCCAATGGGCGCCGCATTTGCGGGTGAATCAAGCCGAGCGGCGGTGAACCGGGCCCGGCGCACCGAAATGGAGTGGTCGTTGGTTGCGGACCGCAATGCAGGGGTCGTATGCCGCCGGAACGGCCGGATAACCATTGGCGGCTCAGCGGACGGGCGCTATCGCGACTTCGCGAGCAAGGCTCGTAATGCGTGATGAGGTGAGCCCGCCGGTGGATTGTGCAGAATTTGCGGTCTGAACCGGCCATCGGTGCACAAGTTCTAGAAGAACTACTGACCCCGATTAGCACATGGTCAAACAATGTGTTTATGATGCTAGTATCAGATATCGGCATGTCACTGAATTAGAGGGGCACCGTCGGTGTATGGTGTGGGCGTCGCTTTGCAGAGGCGATTCTCTCTGACCGAGTGTTCGTGGTCTCTGACACGAACACCCCAGGACGACAGGTAGGAAAGAGACATGGCAACAATCACGGTAGACACCAAGGAATCACTGGATTCCGTTCTGACGCTTATTGGTGCGGCTTACGGCGTGAAGGTCGGCGTCGTGGGTTCCGATGGTGCCGCAGCCCCGGCGCGGGCGACCGCCGCCAGCGCTCGGCGTCCCCGTCGTGGTGGCCGTCCGGCACGCACCGCCGCTCCGGTCCGCAAGACGACCCGTCGTCGTCGCGGTGCCGCCGCATCTTCGGCTTCTTCTGCCGATGTGCGGGCGTGGGCGCGCGAGCACGGCCACACGGTCAGCGACCGCGGTCGCCTGCCGGCCCCGATTCTCGAGGCCTACCGCGCCGCCCGTTCCTAATAAGGGCGACGCAAACCGCATCCGTTCTTTCCGCAAGTTGCGGCAAGGGCAAGCGGGTGTAATTGAAGCACGTACGTGTCGATGTCGGTCTGTGCCCAGGTGGCACAGACCGACATCGGCGTTTTGGGGGTTTAGCGCGCTCGGTAATTGCCGGCGGTGGGCCTCGGCCCCTGACCGATTCGAGTCCAGCCGCTGTCTACGGGAACCCCGACCCGATAGCCGGGTGCCGTCATTGCCTCGATGCCGGCGGGATCCAGGTCGCGCTCTCCCATCCACCGAGCGCGCTGCCTTTCGGGGCTGCCGCGGGGGATAACCCCGCAAATCGCTGCGCTGTTGTGGGCCTGCTGGAGCGGCGTCATGCGGGAAGCCGAACATTTACCAGCCGCGCGCTAGCCGACCCCGGGGGCGTTCAGCTCTGGTGTCTGTGACTGCAGCCGGGCGATTGTGGCCGGACTCTGCACACTCATCCAGCTCACGACGTCGCGAAACGGCACGCAATAGGTGTCGGGCTGCCCGCAAACCTGCAGGGCAAACTTACCCAGTGCGGTCGTATAGGCGTTGTTGTTCCAGCTCTCGAAGTGGTTACCGAGAATGAGCGGGGCGCGGTTGCCCTGGTATGCGGCGTGGTACATGTCCAGATAGGTGTTGAGGACCTGGTCGCCATCCCGCTTCGACTGGGCCGGCGGCACACTAGTGCTGACATTCTCCTGCGTGTACCACATGTTGTAGTCCATCGTCGTCACGAAGTGGTTTGTGCCGTGCAGGGGGAACGTGGACATCCCCATCTGCCAGATCCCGTCCTGTTTCACCGGCCAAGAGAGCCCGCGCCGCGTAACGCTCGAGTCGACGTCGAAGCCGTGCCCGCGCAATGCCGGGAATAGCTGTGCCGGCTTACCTTCCAGACAAGGCGTCCGCTCGGCCCGAATGGACCGGGCCGGGACCTGCAGCTTCGGCGCATTCGGTAGATCATCGATCTTGGCGTACCCACTGAGGAAGCTGAAGAACTGATCGAGCTCCGAATTCCAATCGGCCGTCGACCAGTCATTGCCGCCCGGCGGGTTGTCCGAGCAGAAGTGCCCGTTGAAGTGAGTACCGATCTCGTCGCCGCGCTGCCAAGCCGCATTGAGGTCGCGAATCTCCTGAACGACATCGGCGCTGGAGTTCCACGATCCCAATGAGGTCTTTCCGCGGCCATGTTCCGGAGCGTTGTAGGTCATCTTGTGCTGCTCGTCGAGCAGATACAGTCCGGTGAGAAAGCCGGTGAAGCGCAGCGGGACCTGTTTGGCGATGTTCGCCCAGTACTGCCATTTCTCGTGCCAGCCCACTCCGTCGAATGACACCACGATGAACTGCGGCGGCTTCTGCCCCGGCTTCAGCTTCGTCGGTGTGAAGAATCGCTCGGGCGTGATCTTCTTCGCGGCCGGCGCGGATTTATCGCCCTGCTGGCGACTGGTGCCGGCGGATTTGCTGGTACGTTCATTGCCCGAACCTTGACCGGGCGCAAACAGTGCGAAGGCCAGAATTGCGGCCACCGTCCCGGTGATCAGGTAGCTTTTCCTCACGCGCGTCCCTTCTTAGAGCCCGTTCCTGAAACAGACTCTTGGCCGGACGGTAGCAAGAATGCCGCCCGATTCCGCTGAGGTGAACGGCGTGCCGATCGGGGTTCAATCGCATGCCTGGAGGTCAGCAGGCATGCCCTACATTGGGGTCGTGCGGACCGAGCCGGGCAATGACACCACCGATGGAGGCAGCGCGGCCGTGCCCGCTGCCGATGAAGCCGCGGTGCTCGACCGCGTATGGACGGTGCCAAACATTCTGAGCTTCGCGCGGCTGGTCGGGGTGCCGGTATATCTGTGGCTGATCCTCGGTCCGCACGCCGACACCGCCGCGCTCGTGCTGTTGGTGGCTAGTGGATTCTCCGATTACCTCGATGGCAAAATCGCTCGCTGGCTGGGACAGACGAGCAAGCTCGGTGTGATGCTCGACCCCGCCGCCGACCGCCTATACATCGTGGCGACCTTGGTCTCATTCGCTATACGGGACATCATTCCGTGGTGGTTGGTCGGGATTCTGCTGGCCCGCGACGTGGTGCTCGGCGGCTGCCAGTTGATACTGCGGCGCCGCGGATACGGATTGTTTCCGGTGCATTACCTCGGCAAGGCCGCGACCTTCAATCTGATGTATGCATTTCCGCTGCTCATGTTCGCCGACGTACTCGGCGGCACCGGCGGTGACGTGGTCCGCCCGATCGCGTGGGCATTCACCATCTGGGGCACCGCGCTCTACGTGTGGTCGGCCGCGCTGTATGTCTGGCAGGTGGGCGGAGTCGTGCGCGCCGACCGAGCACACAAGAGGTAATAGGAGAGGTCTCGCGGCGCAATTGGAGGCCCGACGCAACGTCCGGCGGCGCCGGTAACTACGCTGCAGCACCGTGAGCACACCTGATGACCTCAAGTACTCCGCCGAGCACGAGTGGGCCAAGCCGTCCGCCGACGGCGCCACGGTCCGGATCGGCATCACCGACTACGCCCAGACCTCATTGGGCGACGTGGTCTTCGTCTCGCTGCCCGCGGTCGGGGACGCCGTCGATGCCGGCGCCGCGATCGGCGAGGTGGAGTCGACCAAGAGTGTCTCTGACATCTATGCCCCGGTAGCCGGCACGGTGTCTGCCCGAAACGAAGCGCTGGAGACGACCCCCGAGCTGATCAACTCCGATCCGTACGGCGAGGGTTGGATGGTGGAGATCAGCCTCGCCGACCCGTCGGCGCTGGACACGATGCTCGACGCGGCTGCCTACCAGGGGATGCTCGACCCGCACTGATATGTCATCCGATGACAGCCTCAACGGTTAAGCTCGACCTTTGGTTGACCCTCTCAGTTGGGGCTGGCACCCTAGGACGCCGGAGGTGCCGCAGCGGCGGTCCACCAATGAAAGAGCTTGTGTACAGGGCGCATCCGCCGGATCGCTCGACCGATAGTAGGAGGCGACCCTGCCCGTGATCTGTAGCCGGTGCGGCCAGCAGAACGCCGAGGACAGCCGGTTCTGCTCGCAGTGCGGCGCCGCCCTCGTCCGATCCGGCGACACCGGCCCGGGCGTCGACTCGACCTCGGTCATCGGCAACATCGGCTTCGACGACGGCGCCGGCGATGGCCCCGAGGCGGCCGAGCTACCCGAGGCCGGTCAGCTGGGGTCGATCGAGGCGCTGCCGCCGGGCTCCGGGCTGCTCGTGGTCAAACGCGGCCCCAACGCCGGCAGCCGCTTCCTGCTCGATCAGGACGTGACGACCGCCGGCCGGCACCCGGACAGCGACATCTTCCTCGACGACGTCACCGTGTCCCGTCGGCACGCCGAGTTCCGTCGGGTCGGGTCGGAGTTCGGGGTCAACGACGTGGGCAGCCTCAACGGCACATATCTCAACCGGGAGCGCATCGAGACCGCCACCCTGGCCGGTGGCGATGAGGTGCAGATCGGGAAGTTCCGGCTGGTGTTCCTCACCGGCGCTCGGGCCGACGAGGCGCGCGCGAGCGAGGCGGGGTCGGACAGCGCGTCATGAGCATGCCCGGTCCGGCCCGCGCGTTCATGAGTATCGGCGAGGTGCTCGCGGCGCTGCGTCCGGAGTTCCCCGACATCAGGATCTCCAAGATCCGCTTCCTGGAGTCCGAGGGTCTGATCGCACCCGAGCGCAGTCCGTCCGGATACCGGAAGTTCTCCCGCGAGGATGTCGGTCGCTTGACCTATGTATTGGCCGCGCAGCGTGACCGGTACTTGCCGTTGCGGGTGATCAAGGACCATCTCGACGCGATCGACCGCGGGCTGGAGCCACCGGACACCCCGGGCGGCGCGCCCAGGCTGCCGCGCACACTAATGGCTGCCCGCGACGCCGACGCGGAGCCGACCGGGTCCGAGACTGCCCCGGTACGACTGTCGCGCCGGGAGCTGCTGGCCGCCGCCGACATCACCGAGGAGACGCTGGGACAACTGGAGAGCTCCGGTCTGATCGCCACCCGCGGCGGGCACTACGACCAGAGCGCGCTGGTCGTGGCACAGACCGCGGTGGAGCTGTCCCGGTACGGCATCCAGGTGCGCCACCTGCGCGCCTTCCGCACCGCCGCCGAGCGGGAGCTGGGCCTGTTCGAGCAGGTGGTCACGCCGTTGCTGCGCCAGCGGGGCCCGGACGCGCGCGGCCGGGCGGAGGAGACCGCGCAGGAGTTGGCGGCGCTCTCGATCCGGTTGCATGCGGCGCTGATTAAGGCCGGGTTGCGTTCTGTCCTCGGTAGTTGATGCGGCTCGTGCCGGCAAGACAGTGCGTGTAGTTTCGACTTCAGCGGGTCCCGGACGACCGTCAGGGAGGCATCAACCATGAACGAGATGCGGGTTGTCGGCGTGCGCGTCGAGCTGCCGCTGAACAATCCCATCGTGCTGCTCAAAGAGGTCGATGGCGATCGCTATCTGCCGATCTGGATCGGGCAGCCGGAGGCCACCGCGATCGCCTACGTCCAGCAGGGGATGCAGTTCGACCGGCCGCTCACCCACGACCTGTTGCGGGACGTGGTGACCGCGCTGGGCGCCAAGCTCGAGTCGGTCCAGATCACCGAGATGCGCGACCGGCTCTACTACGCCGACCTCGTGTTCGAAAGTGGTGTGCGGGTCAGCGCCCGGCCCTCGGACGCGATCGCGCTGGCTTTGCGCGCCGGCGCGACGATCTACGGCGAGGAGTCGGTGCTGGACGAGGCCGGCGTCATCATCCCGGACGAGCAAGAGGATGACGAGGTCGAGAAATTCCGCGAGTTCCTCGACACGATTTCCCCGGACGACTTCGCCGGCTCCTGAGGCCTCCCCGAACCTAAAGTTCAGGTTGAGAGTTTCGACACGCAGACGTATGCGGCGCGCCGGCGTTGACTGGGCATGGGCTGGCGGCCTACCGTCCAAATCCCGACGGTGTTACTTTGCCGGTCCAACAGACCGGTTCGTCGGGATGCGGATGTCTTGCCAGCGGGTCGAGCTACGGGAGGCTGTCGTGGAGCGCGACGAGGACGGCACGTTCGCCGGATCCGATGTCGGTCGCCCGGCGGCGGTGCGGACTGGAAGCCCACAGACGCGACCTCGGCAGGAGGCGCTCTTCGACGACGGCCTGGACGTCGTGGGCGATGACCAGCTCGGTTACCGCGGCCCGGTCGCCTGCGCGGCCACCGGCATCACCTACCGGCAGCTGGACTACTGGGCGCGGACCGGTCTGGTCAAGCCGTCGATCCGCACGGCGGCCGGATCCGGGACCCAGCGGCTCTACTCATTCACCGACATCCTGGTGCTCAAGGTGGTCAAGCGGCTGCTGGACACCGGCGTCTCGCTGCAAAACATCCGCACCGCGGTGGAGCACCTGCGGGCCCGCGGGATGGACGATCTGGCCGAGCTGACCCTGCTGTCGGACGGCACCACCGTCTATGAATGCACGTCCGCCGAGGAGGTCGTTGACCTGCTGCGTGGCGGCCAGGGTGTCTTCGGCATCGCGGTGAGCGGGGCGCTGCGGGAGCTGACCGGATCGCTGGCCGAGCTGCCGGCCGAGCGCGCTGACGGTGCCGAGATCATCGCCACCGGTCCGGATGAGTTGGCGCAGCGGCGGCAGGCCCGCCAGATCGGCTGAGATACGCGCCACGCGGGTCGGAGCGACGGCCCGGTATGCCGCGCTGGTACCGTCGTTTGCGTCGATGACGCCGCGCGGGAGAGTTCCGTACCGCCAGTACGGAACGCCGAAGGAGCAACCCTCCCCGGAACCTCTCAGGCCAACGGACCGCGCGGACGAGACACCTCTGGAAAGCGAGCGCCCCGGTAATACGGCGGCCTCCACCGAAGGTGCAAGCCGCTTCGGCGGTGAAGCTCTCAGGTTGATGAGATGACAGAGGGGGAGACCCGCGGCGGCGCGTGCCGCGGCGGATCCGGCCCGCCCCGTCAGGAGACCTGCACATGACTCGACTCACCGACCTTGAGCGCGGCGATTCCTTCGCCCGCCGGCATATCGGCCCGAGCCCCGACCAGCAGGCGAAGATGCTGGCGGTCGTGGGATACGGCTCGCTCGACGAGCTGGCCGACGCGGCGGTGCCGGCCTCGATTCGCTCCACCGAGCCGCTGGACCTGCCGGCCGCGGCCAGCGAGCCCGAGGTCATCGCGGCGCTGCGGGCGCTGGCCGACTCCAACGAGGTCTTCACCTCGATGATTGGTCTGGGGTACTACGACACCATCACTCCTGCGGTGATCCGCCGCGGCGTGCTGGAAAACCCGGCCTGGTACACCGCATACACGCCGTACCAGCCGGAGATCAGCCAGGGCCGGCTCGAGGCGCTGCTGAATTTCCAGACGGTGGTCGAGGAGCTGTCCGGGCTACCGGTGGCCGGTGCCTCGCTGTTGGACGAGGCGACAGCCGCGGCCGAGGCGATGACGTTGGCCCGGCGCGCGTCGAAGAGCCCCGGACAGACGTTCATCGTCGATGCCGACGCGCTGCCCCAGAGCATCGCGGTCATGCAGACCCGGGCCCTGCCACTGGGTATCGACCTCGTGGTGGCCGACCTGTCCGACGGGCTGCCCGACGGCGACTTCTTCGGGGTGCTGCTGCAATATCCCGGCGCTTCCGGCGCGGTGCGGGACCAGTTGCTGAAGCTGCCCTTTGCTCAAGGCATCAACATGGCGCATAACCGATTGCAGGAAATCGCCGGCAAATTAAAATAATCCACCATGACCAAGAATCGAACCAATCCCCAGGTGGATGCCTTTCTCGGCCGAACTGAGAAGTGGCGCGAAGACATGACGAAATTGCGGGCGATCGTGCTCGGGATCAGCGAGGCGTTGGCGGTGAAGGTTTCCCAATTGCCAGGCTTCGCCGTTTCTACGAAGCCTTCGCCGGCAAGGCGCGGCTTATCAACTGCTACGGCCCCACGGAGACAAGTTGCATCTGCAGCGGCTTTGAGATCACGTCTTCGGTCTTTGATACCACCGAGGGGCTGGCGCCGCTGGGACGGCTCAATCCGAACTTCAGCTACCGGGTGCTGGACGAGGATCTGAAGCCGGTTGCGCA
>Ga0137412_10001948_pt1 | contig 16220 bp, 19 predicted proteins | sample CZODoug2_1_16fun_FD_122160 | JGI IMG/M metagenome (GOLD analysis project Ga0137412, IMG submission 122160) | Vadose zone soil fungal communities from Angelo Coast Range Reserve, California, USA - CZODoug2_1_16fungal (Hybrid Assembly) | ecosystem: Environmental > Terrestrial > Soil > Vadose zone...
CCAGCCGGGCAGCCCAACCCACCGCAATGGAGAACACATGACCGACACCGACTCCGATTCGGCGGGGATTGCCGGCCTGGTCGCGAAACAACAGATCACCGATGTCCTTTATCGTCGAGCTCGGGCCGGCGATCGGCGTGATGTCGAGTTGGCACTGTCCTGTTACCACGCCGGCGCAACGGAAGATCACGAAGGATTCAGCGGAACGGCCGCCGAATTCATCAGAGACGTGTCAATGATCTCGCCCAACTCCACGGCCCCAGTTGTCGGCCTGTGGCATTTCCTGTCGAATATTCTGATCGAACTCAATGGTGATCGGGCGTCCGTCGAGAGCTATCACATCGCGGTCGTCAGCCGGGATGACAGCTCAGGTGAGACACAGTCGCGGATCGGTGGCAGATATCTGGATAAGTTTGCTTTCCGTGACGGTCGGTGGGCGATTACCCATCGCGATGTCGTGTTCGACTGGAGCCGGGTGGACGTGGCGACCACTCCGTACTGGGAGCTCGTTGGACTCGATGAAACCAAGCTGCTGCGGGGAAGGTTCGGCTCGGACGATCCCCTCTACAGCCACCTCGACGTCACCCGCGGATAGCAGATGCACGATCTGGTCATCGTCGGGTGCGGCCCGGTCGGCGCGGTGGCGGCAAATCTGGCCGGCGAGGCGGGCTTGTCGGCGGTCGCGGTCGAACGAGCCGTCGAGGTCTTCGACCTTCCGCGCGCGATCCATTTCGACGCGCACATCATGCGGATCCTGCAGCAGGCGGGCGTCGCGGCCGAGGTCGTTGCCGACACCCGGGTCTGGCGGCGGAGCACTTTTTATGGCGCGGACGGCCAGCCGATCAGGGTGCACGACTGGTCGGATGAACCCACCTATGGATGGGACGCGCACTATCTGTTTTACCAACCGGCGTTGGAGAAAATACTCCGAACGCGGCTGGCTCGCCATGCCGGAATTGAGCTGCGGCTCGGCACCGAAGTCGTGGATATCACGCAGAACGAAGACCACGCCACCGTCACCACCCGCGACGTCGCGACGGGTCGGACCGAGGAGTTGAGCGCGCGCTACGTCGTCGCCGCCGACGGCGCGTCGAGCTTTGTCCGCGCGAACAGTCGCATCCCGCTCGTCGACGGCGATTTCGACGAGCCCTGGCTCGTGATCGATCTGCTGTGTGAGCGGCAATTGGGGCGGCCAAACGAGTCGGAGATGTTCTGTGACCCACGCCGACCGGCCACCAGGGTGCCCGGACCGGGCACCCATAATCGGTGGGAATTCATGCTGCTCCCGGGCGAGACTGCCGAGCAGGTGCAACGTCCCGAGTCGATCGAATCGCTGCTGCGGCCGTGGGTACGGATGGATGAAGTGCAGATCCTGCGCGCGTCCGTCTATCGCTTCCACGCCCTTGTCGCGCAGCGATGGCGGGACGGTCGACTTTTCCTGGTCGGCGACGCCGCGCACCAGACACCGCCGTTCCTTGGCCAGGGCATGTGTCACGGGATCCGCGACGTGCAGAATCTGCTCTGGAAGATTGCCGCGGTTTTACGGGGCGCGCCGACGGACCGGTTGCTCGACAGCTATCAGGCCGAACGTCGCCCGCACGTGGCCCGCATCATCGACATGGCGGTCGCCGCCGGGCGGGACATTTGCATCCTGGACCCGGCAACCGCTGCTCAACGCGATGCCCGGATGCGGCGCGCTGCGGCCACCGGGGATCTGCCGCGGACCACATTTCAGGGTATGCCGCCGCTGCAGGGCGGATTGTTCGACGGTGCCGGGGAGTTGTTTCCGCAGCCGATGGTACGAACCGCGACCGGGCACGAGTGTCTCCTGGACGACGCCATCGGTTCGGATCTAGCGGTCGTGGCAATCCCCGGTGCCCTTGAGCATCGGCCGGATCTCACCGTCCCGGTTGTCAGAGCCGGTGGGGAAGCGGGGCTGGTGACAGTGTCCGGGGAAATCGACAAATGGCTTGACGAGCGAGACGCGACGATAGCGATTCTTCGCCCGGACCGATATGTGCACGCGCTAACGCGTGATGACCAGCAGGCGGCTCGGTCGGTGCGTGAGTTATGTGCTGTCGTCGGCCGCGGTTGAGCCCGCACCGGGCGCCTATTTGGTCGAACGCACCGCGTGGCCGCGTTTTGCGTGCGCGACCGCGGCCGCCTGCGCCGCGGTCACATCACCGGCGGCGATCGCGTCGGCGATCGCCTGGTGCACCTGGATTCTCGCCTGGTGAACCTTGCTCTGCTTCTGACCGGGCAACAACTCGAGTTGGGGATCATGCGACCGGACCAGCTCCAGCAGGCTGCTGTAGATCGAGCCGAGAATGCGATTGTCGGACAGTGCGGCCACCTCGTTGTGGAAGTCCAGATTCCGCCGATAGAAGTCGGCTGTATCGGTGGACTCGCTCATTGCCGCCAACGACCGGAGCATTGGCTTGAGGGCGGCTCCGGGGTGGGTGATGGATGCGGCGCTGACGATGACCGCAGACTCCAGCACGTCCCGTACCTCAAGTGCGTCGGCCACTTCGGCCTCCGACCCCGAGACCTGCATCATGGTGCGGGCAAGGCGCAGCCGGATCCCCGGCTCCGCCACGAATACGCCACCACGCGGACCTGTCCGGGTCAGGATCCGGCCGCGTTCCTCCAGCAGCTTGATGGCCTCGCTCACCGTCGACGGTGCGACACCCAACATGTCGCCGAGCTCGCGCCGAGTACCCAGGTGGGTGCCCGCGGGCAGATTGTGCTTGGTGATGCGCAGCTCGACGGCCTCGGCCGCCGATTCGGCTCGCGAGGCTCGGCGCGGAAGGTCGAACGCGGACCGGGGGAAGGTCGCAGCGGCCGCCTGCGCATCGCCACCGTCCACCGCGCCTGCCGCCTCACGTGACATCCCAGGTCCGTTCCGGCTCCAATGAGCCACATTACAAATATTGAACACCCTCAATGGATGCTACCGCACCTGTGCCCGACCGGCGACGAGGAGTAGCCCGGCCTGCTGGCTGTTCCCGGCCGGGCTACTTGGCTGCCGCGCTCACCCGGCGCGCCCCCACCTACGGCCGGGCCTTGGCGACGGTTTTGCCCGCATCGACCTGGAGAAGGTCAACAGCTTCGGCCGTCGGTACCGGGATCGGCTCCGCTGCCCTATCCCGACCGGCGAGGCCGACCAGCGCAGTCGCCGCCGTGATCGCTCCGAGGAATGCCCACGCTGTCGGATAACCCGCGTGCGAGGCAATCCGGCCGAAAATGGCTGGCACCGCGAAACCGCCGACTGCGGTAATGGTCAACATCAGCCCGATCGCCGTGCCGATGTTTTCGTGTCGGACCTTGGCGACCCGGGTCGGCACCGAGGACCAGGCCGCGAAGCTGAAGATTTCCAGCACACCAAAGAGAATCGCGATCACCCACACCATTGGTACCGGCACTACTGGGATCAACGCGAGCCCGACTGCCATGAGGAGCAGCGGCGTGATCACGACCGCTCGGGTGGCCCGCCACCGATCGGTTACGACCCCTCCGATGAGGCTGCCGGGAATGCCGGCGAGCCCGATCATCGCGGACAGCAAACTGGCCCAGGCGGTCGACAGATGACGGACGTCGACCGCGTAACCCGCCAGCAGCTCGGATGCGGTGAAATAGGCGCCGTAGGCGCCGAGCAAGGCCGCCCCGTAGATCCACAGTTGACGATTGGCCAGCGTTTCCCGCAGGCCGGACAGGGCGACGCCGGCCCCACCTAATGCGCGTGTGTCTCGGCGTACGAAAGGCCAGCGCGGTCACCACGGCGACGAGCACGGCGGATGCGCCGGCGATGGGCAGCGCGGTGCGCCAGCCAACAGCCGCGTTGAGATAGTTCCAGAGGTACAGGCCGATCGCCGCGCCGACGCTGAGAGCAGAAACGCGGTCCGCGAAATGTTGGTGTGGAATTCCGTTCCGATCGCCGGAAATGCGGGAGCGATATCGAACCAATTCAGGGTCATCGCGACGAAGCCGAGGCTGATCAGGGCAGGCATCTTCCAGCGCGCGGCATACGGGTCGGAATGCCTCGGATAGGGGGTCATGTCGAGTCCTTTCACGAGCGGACTCGCCCTCGCTACATCAGGCGATTGCACGGACTGTAGGTCCGACACGCGCCACGGAGAACCAACCGTTCTCGATGACTGGCATCATTCACATCGATATGCCGAGACGTTGGGCGGTGCCGCTTGTGCAGCTGAACCGGATCGATCTGAACCTGTTGGTGGCGCTGGACGCGTTGCTCGCAGAACGGAGCGTGACGCGGGCCGCCGAGCGGTTGTCGATCGGTCAGCCGGCGATGAGCGCGGCCCTGCAGAGATTGCGGCGGCTGTTCGACGACCCGCTGCTGGTCCGGCAGGGCAATACGCTCGCGCCGACGCCACTCGCCGACTCCCTAGCAAAACCGGTGCGGGACTGCCTTGCGTCGGTGGAGTCGATCGTATCGGTGCGCGGGGCGTTCCAACCGGGCCGCGACGAGCGCAGCTTTACGGTTATTGCCAGCGACTACGTGCTTTTCGTTCTGATGCGATCATTGTTCGCCGAATTGGCCACGGATGCGCCCGGGGTGCGCATCCATGTGACCCCGGTGCCCGCCGACTACCTCGACCGGTTGCGGGCCGGCTCGGCGGATGTGGTGATCCTGCCGAGGGAAATCGCCGGCGGGGCCAGCGTCCGGTTCCCGCATGTCCCGCTGTTCACCGACCGGCACGTGTGCGCGGTCAGCGCCGACAATCCGGACGTCGGCGCGACGATCAGCCTCGAGCAGTTCAGCACCCTGCCCTACCTCGCCTACCAAGCCGGCGCGCCATACTCGCTGGTCGAGTCCCAATTGGACGTCCGGGAAATACCCCGCCAAACCGAGGTGACCACCGAGACCTTCGTGCTCGCCCCGTTCATCCTCGCCGGCACCCGGCTGATCACTCTCCTGTACGAACGACTCGGCCAACGGGTTGCCGACGCGGCCGGGATCAGGCTGCTGGAGTCGCCGATCGAGCTGCCGCCGATTACCGAGGCGATGTATTGGGATTCGCGCAACACCGAGGACGCCGGCCACCGCTGGCTGCGGGAACGAATTCGCGCGCACGCCGAACGCCTGTGAGGCGGTATCGATCGGATCGATGCGTGTCATCGTAATGAGCTACTGTCGCGGCCGCCGATCGGCAATTAACGTCACCGTAACGGTTCGATATTTTGGTTTCTCGATGTTGGGAGTGGCTCCGATGAAATGGTGCACTCAACGTTCCGAGGACGGCAGTCCGCATCCCGGCCTCGTGCTGGGCAGCTGGATACATGTGCTGCCCGGTGACCAGCAACTGCTTGACCTGCTCGCCGTCCCGGACGGGCTGGCGGCCGCCGCCGAGGTGGTCCGGCGCGATCCGGCCGCGGTCGTGGCGCTGGATTCGGCGCGGTTGCTGGCCCCGATTCCTACACCACCGTCCATTCGCGACTTCATGGCGTTCGAGGCACATGTGGTCACCTCCCACGAAGCCCTTGGGCAGGTGTTGGACCCGGATTGGTACGAGCTTCCGGTGTTCTATTTCAGCAATCCGGCCGCCGTGCAGGCAGCACGGGACGACGTCCGGATCTCCCCCGGGAGCACCGCGTTCGACTACGAGCTGGAGGTCGCGGCGGTGATCGGCAGCGGGGGAGCCGATCTCGACCCGGCAACCGCGGCCGAGCACATCGCCGGATACCTGCTGATGTGCGACTGGAGCGCCCGCGATCTGCAGGCCCGTGAAATGCGGCAGTGGCTCGGGCCGGCCAAGGGCAAGGACTCGGCGACCAGTTTCGGCCCGTTTTTGGTCACCCCGGATGAGCTGGCCGATCGTCACAGCGGCACGGCGTATGACATCAGCATGCGCGCCTATCGAAACGGTGAGCTCTATAGCAGTGGAAACCTGGCCGATCTGTATTGGTCGTTCGGTCAGATGCTCGCCTACGCTTCCCGCGGGACTCGGCTGGTGCCCGGCGACATCATCGGCAGCGGCACGGTGGGCACCGGCTGCATCCTGGAACTCTCGCGGGTGCACGGTGAGCAGGCCTATCCGTATCTCCGGGCCGGCGACACGGTGCGGCTGGAAGCCGACGAGCTCGGCACGATTGAGGCGGCTATCCTGCCGGGGACCGATCCGATCCCGTTGCGGAAGGCGTAATCCGGCGATGAGCGCAGGACATCCGACCCACGAAACGCTGCCACCGGCCAAGGCGATCGAGGTCAGTGCCGGCATTTTCGCCTACATTCAGCCGGATGGCAGCTGGTGGATCAACAACACCGCGTTTCTGGTCGGCAGTCAGGGTGTGGTCAGCATCGACGCGTGCGCCACCGAGCAACGCACCCGGGACTACCTCGATGCGATCGCCGCGATCACCCCGCACCCCGTGCGCGCGCTGATCAACACCCACCACCACGGCGATCACACCTTCGGTAACTACCTTTTCGGTACGGCCGCCATCATCGCGCACGAGAATGTCCGCGGCCCGCTCATGGCGTACGGAACCCCCCGGTCGGCGCCGTTCTGGACCGAAACTGAATGGGGCGACGTACGACTCGAACCGCCGTTTATCACGTACGCCGACGAGATCACGGTGCACTCCGACGACCTTGCGTGTCAGGTGAAGTACGCCGGGCAGCCCGCACACACGACGAACGACTCGTACGTCTGGATTCCCGACCGAGGTGTGTTGATCTCCGGTGATCTCCTGTTCAACGGCGCCACCCCGTTCCTCCTGATGGGCTCGATCAGCGGCGCGATCGCCGTTCTCGAGGAGCGGATCAAACCGCTCGGCGCGCGGACCATCGTTCCCGGCCACGGCCCGGTCTGCGGTCCCGAGGTCATCGACGACGTGCTGGGCTATCTGAGGTATGTGCAACGGATCGCCGCGGAGGCGCACGCCGGCGGGTTGGGGCCATTGGCGGCCGCCCGCGAATTCGGCGCCGGCCAATATGCGGATTTACTCGATGCCGAACGGCTGGTCGGCAACCTGCATCGGGCCTATGCCGAATTGGACGGTGCCGCGCCCGGCGCCCACATCGACATCGAGGCCGCGCTTGCCGACATGATCACCTTCAACGGCGGCAAGCCACTCACCTGCCTTGCCTAACGTCGTCCCGGGTCACCCGTCGGTTCGTTGAGGCAAGGCGGCCTATTCGGTGGAGATCGTTGGCGTTTGAGCGAGGATGGCTTTCGATTTGTGGACGCGATCTGCAATGGCATCGACGAGCCGCGTCGGCATTGTCGAGTTGATTGCGACGATTGACGGGTCGCGGGCTGCGTCGGCGAATGCGTCCGGCAATCGATCCATTAATATGTGGGCCCGCTCGAGGGCAAGGTCTGCGGAGAGACCAAGCTCTTTTCCTACGCGCGTCCACGTGCTCGGAGATCGCGGAGCCGCCGAGTACGAGCCGCCGAACTTCATCGCGAGGTGCAGCTTCTGCAGGGGCATCTCGGCGTACGGAAGCATGGAGGCGACGTCATACAGGGGCGCGAATCGAACCTGGCGTCCGGCAAGGAGCAATGAGTAATTCTTTGAATGAGCGTCCGTGCCACAGATGAGCCAGTTGAGTGTGAGCGCGTCCAAGAATCGCAAGACTGCGGCATCAGCGTCGGGGCCGGGCAAAACTCGCCGTAGCAGGCTCATGATCGCTGTCGGCGTCGGACCGCCGTCGTTTTGATATTTGCGGTCGGGCGGCACGCCCAGTGCCTGGCACAAATCCTCTTGGTGGATGCGCCGTATCCATCCCTCGGGTTGTGTCAGTCGGTCGTATCGCTCGGCAACGATCGCATTCTGATCTTCAAAGGTCGCGATGCGGGTGTTCGCCGCGAGTATTCCGACTCGTCGAGCCGCAGTAAGGCATAGGTGCTCGTTGAGGTCGTGATCGTCCAAGCCGGCAATAGCCGGTTTGAGAATATGGCTCGTCGCCGCGGACCCGCTCGGGATACCCCACTTGCCGTCCTGGTAGAGCAACGCGGTCTTAGCCTGGGCACCTGCCAGGCTGAACCGCCCGCTGAAGTCTGAACCGAGCCATGCGGTCTGGTCTCGCGTCAAGTCGCGCAGTCGCTGTGCAACCCCGGTCTCGTCGAGCCATTCCACGTTGCCCTCGCGGGCAAGGGTCGCCTCGAGTCGGTCCTCAGTCACGAAACGCGCAGCGCCCGCACAGTCTTCGCCAACCGGCGACCCAAGAAGCGCAAACGCCGAGCTGCCAACGTGAAATGTTCGAGCCCACCGCGCCAACACATTTTCGTTGTCGGGCAGTAGCCCGGCAAGCCACGGCGAAACTGCCTGGTCGGAATGCTCTGCCGTCTCGACCGGCATTGATACCGATAGAGGCGTCGGGCTCCGGCGGGCGCGGTATTCGTTGTCGTAGGCGAAGCGCAGTGTGCCTTGTTTGCGTGTTACTCGCCCAGCCACATGATTGCCGAGGAGAACCCAGAGCTCATCAGTCATGAGGATCTCGGCTGCTGTAGTCGCCGAGGACCTTGTCGAGGTCGAGTCCGGCACCCTCCTCCGGCCCATCGGGCGAGCGTCCCGGGCTGGCGTGGAGCGTGTTGATCTCAACGACGAGCCTCAGCGCGCCAAGCACCCTGAGGACAAGGGGTAGCTCGACAGCCGTAGTGGCGCCCCGTTCGAACTCCGACAGCCACTTGCGCGACACACCGGCAGTCCGGGCCAAGGACTCCTGGCTCAGACTCAAGTCCTTACGGCGCCCTCGAACCAGGGCTTGAACCTGGTGCACAGTCGCGACCTGCATGTCACCCCAAACCGGATCTGCTGTAACCGTACAGTGTCAGCATCGCTCTGTAACCGCACGGTGTCAAATGACTGTTATAACCGTACGGTGTCATGAATCGCCTGTAACCATGCAGTGTCAACGGCTACGCGAGCAGCCTCCGCACCCAGCACAGAAGCGGGTCACTTTCAGACGAGCAGCGCCTCGAGCTCCGGAAGTCGGCCGAACATGTCGGGGAGTCCGCGCACGCCGTTGCGTACGGACTCGTGCGACAGTGCGAGGTCGGGGCCGGTGCTCGCCTCGACACCGGCGAGGCAGCGGAGGATGTTCCACCTCGTGAACCCCAGCCAACCGCCGATCATGAACACGAACCAGCTTGGACCCGACGGCGGCAGCGCTCCGCCCCCGGAGACGTAGCCGTCGAGGACCGCGCGGAAGATAGTGGGCTCGATGGTGTCGAAGCCGGGTCCCTTTGCGAGGCTCAGCGCGGTCGAGCCGAGCTCACTGGACAGGTCGAGCATCCCCGAGAGCTCCCAGTCGAGCACCACCGGCCGACCGTCTCGAGCGAGCAGGTTCCACGGTTGGATGTCCTTATGGGTCAGCACGACGGGGCCTGGCCGTTCGCAGGTGTCGACGAAGTGGGCAATCGCGAGGAACGTCTCGACGTGGGAGGCGAGGTCGTCGGCCCATGGCTGTCCGGTCGCCGCCGCCTGCTCGGCGAGCTCGGGCCAATCCCGTGCCGTCGGGTCCTCGATCGACACGTGGGTCCACTCGACGTCGAGTGCGTGGATGCGCGCGAGGATCTCACCGATCTCGAATGCGTAGCCCGCCGACACCGGTGCTTCGGGCATCTTCTCTCCCGCGACCCACCGGTGGACGACCGTGTGGTGGCTGGCCGAGATCGGCTCTGGCATCGGGATGCCGGCGGCGAAGGCCGCCCGCTCGAACCTGAACACGTCCTGCACGTGGTAGGTCCCGCGGCGTTCGAGGAGGTTCACCTCCTTCACCGCGAACGACCCCTGGTCGGTGTCGAGCCGGTACATCCGGTTGGCGAACCCGCCGTGGACGCGGATCATCGGCCCGACCGGCACGCCGAGATGCGAAAGGTCGGAAGGCACGTCCTCGTCCGCGATCACCCCACGCAATCTAGGGCCCGCACTGCATCGATGCACCGGAATTTCCTGGGACCACCGAGGCCGTCAAGGTCAGCACCGTTGCAAAGCGGCGGTTCGGAACTGTTCGAGCACCCGCCAACGCCCGTAAAAGTGCTGGCGGACTGGAGATCAGGCAGCGCATTCGTCATCAGCTCAACTGCCATGGAACCGTTCGGCTGCTGCGCACGAAGGCGTAGGCCTGGCGAGTATGCACGCCATGAGGGGGCGAAATTCCGGATGGGGTCAGGGTCCGAGCAGCGCGAACGGGACGACCGCGACGCCATCGGGTCTGCGGCAGGCGAATTTCCCTGTGTAGACGACGATCCGGTCGACCAGCCTGTCGCCGATCTGGTCGTGGAGCCAGTCGAGGTGCTCGACATCGTGATTGTCGACGGTGTTGGCCAGCTTCCATCTAACGGATGGACACAGTTCTATTTAGCATATGGACACCCTTCGATCTAACGTACAGACAGCACGCTTGGTCGACATCCCACCCATGCGTCGATCATCGCCGGTGGCTGGTGACGCACCGCTGGTCCGCCAGCACCGCTTCTGCGGTCCTTACAACGCCTTGTTCCAGGTCAGGCCGCGCGCTTGACTGGACTCCAGCGAAGGCAATCCGCCTATTGGCATTTCGCTCGATCTGGCGGTGCGTGGCGTGCGGGTCTGCACGGCGTTTGAGGTACGAGCCGTGCGAGATAGTTCGTGAGTAATTCGTCGCGCCTCGCTGCTTTGCCGTTGGCTACATCGTCCTGGTAGCTGACATTGCCGAAATGAATGACGCGACGCTCGGAGCGCTGCCAGCGACGGCTGTGGGTCTGCATTACCGCGTCCAACAAACCGAATGTGTCCCACTGCCGACCGCCGCGCAGTGCTTGATTATGTGCACCGGACAAACCGATGAGCTCGACAGTTCGGCGGAACACGTGGTCGTTGCGTATTAATGTGCAAAACGGCCAAATTCGGTCGGTGACTCGTACGACATATTCCCGCAGGGGCGGCCATTCGCCATTTGCGTCGAACTTGAACGAATCACGAACGAACATGTCATACTCGCGCCATCTCGGCGGAATCTCGAACGTGTCGTCGCCAGTGATCGACCACGTCGCCTGTACAGCAAAGAGATCGTCACGCGCGGCAAGTTCGGCCGCCATCGTTTGAATCGTGTTGTCAGCGACGAAACATACGTCCGCGTCGAGAAAGAGGTAAGCGTTGCAGTCCGGTCGGTCAAACACCGCGTCGCGCAGGATTTCGCCGTGCGTATTTATTGCCGATTCCGATGGATATCCCGATGATGCGATCTCGACGCCGTAATCTTTCGCCCAGTCAAGCCGATTGACATCTGGGGAGGCATTGTCGAGAACGAGGATGTCGAACGCAGACCTATCCGGGTGGTGCACCAGCAACGATGCGAGCAGCAGCTCGACGTATTTGGTCGTACCGTGATTTACCACGATGGCCTGGATATGCATTTTCCAATCCGATCGCCTTGGTGCGTGCATTGTATGGCGCGCGATACTTGGTGGCTATTGCCATCTCTACGACCGGCGCACCCGACAACATCCGCCCGTATCGGCATCCGACGGCCGCTCGCGAGAGCTGGCAGCATTCACCCGTCTGGCGACCCGTACTCGGCGTACGTTGGCAGCATGGACCCGTGCGAGATCGCCGCGATCCGCCGCCGACTCGACCACGAACATGCCCGCTGGCATCCGGCCAGCCCGCTGGCATGCGCGCTGGCCGTTCCGCCAGCTCGTGGGCCGCGACCAACGAAGCCTCAAGCGGGTGCCGCACCGCCACCCGACGAGGAGAACGCCTGATGACTGCGCTTGATCGCCCGTGATCCGTCGCGGCGGTTACACCTTTGGCACCGACGAGCCGCGGCACCGCACTCGCCGCCTCTTCCGCGATCTCAGCCACCGCTGGGGGCGGCTCTTCGAACGTCGCCACAAAGAGACCCGCGCAGCACCCACTCTGGTCCGACGCGACGACGCCGGACCTGACGGCCCGACCAGCCCACCGCCGACGCACTAATCTCAAGTGCTGCCCCGCCCTATGTAGATTGTTTGCGCTTGTTGTGAGCTTCACATGCTCGAGAAGCATTTCGGTGGCCGGCGCCCGCTATCACGAGCGTCATCGCGGAACACCCTTAACGCCCGATGCTTGTGAATAAGGACGAATACGTCCTTGACTAAGGACGGTTCCGTATCTAGAGTCGCAACAAGGCCGGCTGTCGGTTCGTCGGCTCGTCGGTTCGAGACGCGCGTTTGACGCGGCTCCTGAGAGAAGAGGCAGTTGTGGCATCACCAAAGCTCGCTCACGTGATCTTGAATACGAGCAATTACGACGCCATGAAGCAGTGGTACCTGTGTGTTCTCAACGCAACCGTCGGGGTCGAGATCCCGGGTCCGTCCGGGTGCTTTCTGCGCATCGACGAGAGTCACCATCGGATCGGGATGTTCAAGGTGGCAAATGCCGACAGTTCGGACCCGAATGGGATGCCGGGTTCGCCGGACCCTACGTCGAAGTCTCGGTTGAATCACTTCTCCTTCGAGTATTCGACGCTGGAGGACTTGCTGGAGATGGCCGCCCGCGTCGCGAAGGAAGACATTCGTCCGGCCGAGTGCATGAACCACGGGCCAACGGTGTCGCTTTACTATCCCGACCCGGACAACAACATGATCGAGCTGTTCTACGACAACCACTACAGCGAGGAACAGATCGTCGAGTGGTACGGCGGTGGCCCCAGCTACGTCCAATCGGCCACGGTATTCGACCCGGCCGAAATGCTGCAGGAGCTGCGCGGCGGGAAATCGGTCGCCGAACTCACTGCATGGGCCCCACCCCACCAGCGCTAGACCCGACAACCGGCGGGCGACCCGCTCGCCCAGACCGGCATCACGGAGATCATCGAAAGGATAGGCACAATGCGGTTAGTCAGCTTCGGCCCACATGGATGTGAGCTCCCCGGCGCGCTCGTCGATGACGCGATACTTCCGTTGCCACCCGTGATGGCGAGCATCGGACTGTCGCCCACGGGCGGGATCCGTAGCGTGCTCCAGTTTCTCGATCCTCTTCGCGAGGCGGTCGACGTCGCGCTCGCACGCGGCGATGAGACAGTCTCGGTCGCGCAGACCCGTCTCGGTCCGCCCATCCTGGACCCGCCAAACCTTTTCAATTGCGGGGCGAACTACTTCACGCACCTGCTCGAGCACGGTCTCGACCGCGACAGCCTGCCGACGCTTCCGGTGATCTTCATGAAGCCGGCCTCGGCCCTGTCGGGACCGACCGACGCCATCGTGCGCCCGCGCGAATGCAGCCAGCTGGACTACGAAGCCGAACTCGCGATCGTCATCGGTAAAGGTGGGCGCCGTATCCCGGCCGACCGCGCCGCCGAACACATCGCGGGCTACATGATCACCAACGATGTCAGTGCCCGCGATCTCGGAACGGGCGAGAGCAAGAAGCTGAATGCGCCCACCCTCTTCCAGATGACGCGCGCCAAGGGATGGGACACGTTTCAGCCGATCGGGCCGTGGCTCGTCACCACGGACGAGATCGGCAGCTACGAGGACATTCGCCTGCAGACCTGGGTCAATGACGAACCGCGCCAGGACGCATATGCAAAGGAAATGACCACCAGCCCCACTGAACTGATCGAATGGCTCAGTGCCTCGACCACCTTGAGGCCGGGCGACATCCTGACCACCGGTACGCCGGCGGGGGTCGCCATTGGAATGTCCGCACCCAAATGGCTCGAGCCGGGTGACACCGTACGTATGGAAATGACGGGCCTGGGCCAGATGCTGACTCCGGTTATCAGCGAGTCGGACCACGATGAGCACTGAGGCGGCGGTCGGCGCCTGTCAGGTCTGCGACACGCGTACGAATGCCGACAAGGACTCTGTGGTCTATACGGATGAATTGTGGACGGTCGCGTTGGGTTGGGATGTTCCGGGCTGGTACATGGTGATGGTGAACCGGCACGATGCGGATTGGCTCTGGGGTCTGTCGGATGCTGAAGCGGCCGCCCTAGGCCCGCTGATTCGCAACGTAGGACAGGCCGCCAAGACCGAGGCGGCGGCAGAATGCGTCTACATGATGGGGTTTGGCGAGCAATGGCAGCACTTTCACTTCATGCTCATGAGCCGGCCGACCTCGACGGCGGTGGAATTCAGAGGCGCGGGCATATTGGCACATGCGACCGAACTCGCCGACCGCGACGAGGCTCTTCGAGTCGGCGCTCGGGTGCGACAGCGATTGGCTTGATTGGGAGCCCGCGGGCTGCGCGCGAAGGATTTAGGGACGAGATAGTCCTTGACGAAGGACCCTTCCGTACCTAGTGTGATCGGTCACGGTTGGCTGCGATTCCGGCGGCCGCTGGCTTTCCTAGCGTTTGTCTGGCGCGACTTCCGTCAGAGAGTGGGCAGGGTGTGATCGACATTTCCGAACGGGTCATACCATCGCTGGTGCCTTTGGACGAATGCGCCCGGGCGGCGTTGTTCACCGCTGCCCGGACGGCGAACACGTTCACCCCCACTCCGGTAACCGACGCCGAGCTCTCGGCGGTATGGGAGCTGGCCAAATGGGGCCCGACTTCGGCGAACACCCAGCCGTTGCGGGTGCTGTATGTGCGCCAAGGTGCCGGACGCGATCGCCTGGTGCGGCATATGTACGACCGGAACAAGGTGAAGGTCGGCGCCGCGCCGGCCGTGGCGGTGCTCGCCTGGGACACGCGCTTCCAGGATCACATTCCGACGATTCTGCCGTTTCGCCCGGAATTGAAGAACGTCTTCGACACCAACGACAAGCTGAGGATTCACGACGGGACGTTCAATTCGGCGCTACAAGCCGGGTATTTCATTCTGTCGGTGCGCGCGCACGGACTCGCCGCCGGACCGATGTCGGGATTCGATGCCGAGGCGCTCGACGCCGAGTTCTTTCCCGATGGTCGCTGGCGATCCGTGCTCGTCGTCAACATCGGTCATCCAGGTGCGAACGCTTGGTCGCAGCGGTTACCCCGGCTGCAGCACAGCGAAGTAGTCCGGTGGGTCTGAGGGCCGGCGAGAGTGCTTATCGCCGCTCCCGCCAACGGGAGCCGCAGCCGTCCGACGTGTACGAGGGCGGCGGTGGTGGCCGGCGCCAGATCCTCGTGGCGGTCGACGGTACCGAGCCGTCCCTGCGGGCCGCGGCCTATGCGGTAGGTGCGGCCCGCCGGCAGGGCGTCACGCTGGTGGTGCTCTATGTGCACACATTCAGTTCGCTCGCCACGTCACCGGAAATAGTCAACGCAATGCGGACTGGCAATTCCGAAGCCCTTCTCGCTCTACGGTGTGAGCTGGAGCGTCTGGCGACCGCATGCGCGGTGGACATTATGCTGATCGAACGCCACGGTAGTCCGTATGCCGAGATTGTCCGCCTGGCCGGCCAACTCCACGTCGACGGTGTGATCGTGGCGGCCGGGTCCCAGTTCGGGTATCGCCTAAAAGCTTCGCCAGCCGTCCGCCTGGTTCGGGGCGCGCGGTGGCCGGTGACGGTCGTCCCTTAGGTCGCAGTTCCCTTTTGTGCGGTGACCAGCGGTAGCAGCACTTCGTCGATCATCTCGGTGATATCGCGTTTCGTCAGAGCCCGAACATCGAGGATCGTACGTTTGACAATCAGCGCGTGAAGCACTTCGAGGACGACGGGTGTCAGGCGTTCCGGCTGTATTTCGCCCCGCTTGGCGGCATCACGCAGGATTTCGGTCAAGGTATCGAACATCGGGTCCAGGACCCGTGCCTTGAGTCGCGCCAGCAGCTGCGGATAGCGATGTGCCTCGCCAACCAGGCTGCGGAATGCCTCGGCCTTGACGCCCTGTTGCGATTTGGTCATATGGCGGGTGAGGCCGATGAGATCGTCGCGGAGAATACCGGTCCGGGTGTATCCGCCCGGGTCGGAACCCAGCTTCTCCAACGTATCGATCACGAGCGATGTCGTGTCGGGCCACCGCCGATACAGCGGGCTCTTACCGGTGCCGGCCCGCTCGGCGATGCCCTCGAAGGTCAGCCGGCCGAAACCTACCTCGGCCAGCTCGGCGAGGACGGCATCGTGGATCGCTTTCTCGACCGAGGCGGTGCCGCGTCGAGTGCGGACTGGGCGCTCGTCGGTGCGCGCGACGGCACTGGAACGGCTGGGCATGATCGCAATCATATGCGAGTCAGGGGCGTATATCTGCCTCATTCTGAGGCTGTTCGGCCGGTCCAGGCTCAATGGCTGTCACCGTCCAGATCGGCGGTAGGCAGGTCATCGCTCGATTCACGCATTGCCGCGTGCGCGGTCAGGTAGCT
>Ga0137412_10001949_pt1 | contig 16219 bp, 12 predicted proteins | sample CZODoug2_1_16fun_FD_122160 | JGI IMG/M metagenome (GOLD analysis project Ga0137412, IMG submission 122160) | Vadose zone soil fungal communities from Angelo Coast Range Reserve, California, USA - CZODoug2_1_16fungal (Hybrid Assembly) | ecosystem: Environmental > Terrestrial > Soil > Vadose zone...
ATCCCGATTTTGCTCGTGTAATACCCGTCGCAAGTGAAATCGCGCAGGAACGCAAAAAACGCCACGCCCTGCCGCAACGAAGCGTCGGCCTTCGCATTCTTCCGGTACGCGATCAGGTCCAGAATCCCTTTGCGCTGTTCCGCCGTGCACTCCAGATAGACCTTTCCGTACTGGTCCACGCACCGCGAATCGAGCCACAGCAAGCCCCCGCCGAGCTTCACCTGAAATTCTTCGTTCTCGCTCGTCAGCAAATCGATAAACTCCGGCGCCCCCGCTTCAATCGCTCCGCCCGATTTTTCATCTTTCGGTAGGATCGTGTCGCACAGCGAATTCAGCGTCTGATACTGATGCGCATCGAAGAACTTCGGCGCGTACTTCCCCGCCGTCGCCGCCGCCTTTTCGTTGTGCACCATCTGATGCGCGTACTCCGCCGCCTTCGCCGGAATCACCTGCAACACCGAACCGCTCACGGCCCCCGCCGCCAGCGTCCGCAGCACATCGCGTCTTGATACCCCCTGGCCGCCCATCACAGGCTCCCTTTCTTCGCTTCTTCCAGCAAAAATTCTGAAGCGCGCCACGAAAGCGCCATGATCGTCAGCGTCGGATTTTTATCGGGATTCGTCACCAGCGGCGCGCCGTCCGTTACAAAAAGATTCTTCACGTCGTGCGCCTGGCAGTATCCGTTCAACACGCTTGACTTCGCGTCCGCGCCCATCCGGGCCGTGCCAACTTCGTGAATAATTTTTCCGCCCGCTTCAATTCCAAATGCGCGCGGCCCGTCGATCGGCGTCCGCGTTTTGTACGTTCCGCCCATCGTTTCCACAATGGACTTGAACGTCTCCTGCATATCTTTTGCTTGCCGGATTTCGTGCTCGGACCATTTGAAGTGGAATCGCAGCACGGGAATTCCCCACTGGTCCACTTGTATTGGATCGATTTCGCAGTACGTATCCGGATTCGGAATCATTTCTCCGCGCCCCGCAAATCCGACTGTCGTTCCGTAGACTTCGCGCGCGCGCTTCTTCAGGCCCGCGCCGTATCCTTCTTCTTCCTTGCACAAATGATGGAACATGCCGGCGCCCGGCAACTCCCGTCCGCCGCCGATTTCAATGTGATAGCCGCGCGGAAAATCATTTTTGCGATCGTATTTCCACCACGGCATGTACAGATGCATTCCGCCGGTGCCGTCGTGATTGTGCGGCGGCATTTTCGCGAGCGCCGGAATTTCTCCCCAGCCGTCGCTGCCAACCGAATCCATCAAATATTTTCCGACGGTGCCGGAAGAATTGGCGATTCCGTCCGGAAACAAAGTGGATTTGGAATTCAGCAACAGTCGCGCGGACTCGCACGCACTCGCTGCGACTACCACGGCTTTCGCATGAACGCGCTTCTCGCTCTTCGTCGCTTTGTCCACATACGAAACTGCTTCGGCTTTTCCCGTTTTTCCGACAACGATTTCGCGCGCCATCGCGCCGGTAATCAGCGCAAGCTTTCCGGTCTTCATGGCCGGCGGCAACAACACCTGGCTCGAACTAAAATTCGATGCGGTCGTGCAGCCGCGCCCGCACTGTCCGCAATAATGGCACGGCGTACGGCCGTTGTGCGCCCTCGTCAAAATCGCGAGTCGCGACGGGATGCACGCAATGTTCAACTTGTCGCAAGCTTGTTTGACCAGCCGCTCGTGGCAACGAGGTTTCGGCGGCGGCAGAAAAACTCCGTTCGGCGCGCTGTCCACATTTTCGTGCGAACCGAACACGCCAATGTACGATTCGACTTTGTCGTAGTACGGCGCGATGTCGTCATACGAAATCGGCCAGTCGTCGCCCAGTCCATCGCGAGTCTTCGAGCGAAAATCGACCGGAGCAAATCGCAGCGCGATGCGTCCCCAGTGATTCGTGCGTCCGCCAACGATGCGCGAACGGAACCATTGAAAATCGTTTCCGGGCGCGGAGACGTACGGTTCGCCTTCAATCTGCCATGCGCCATTCGGCGCGAGAAACTCGCCAAAATTCTCGGCCTGTTTTCCGCCGACGCCGACGCCGCGATGCGGCAAATCGTATGGCCACATCAGCATTTTGTAGTCTTTTTCCGGATGAAGCTGCGGGCCCGCCTCCAGCAGCACCACGTCCATGCCGCCTTCGGTCAGAATTTTTGCGGCCATGCCGCCGCCTGCGCCCGAACCGATAATGCAAACATCATACGTTTTCGGCGAGCGGTTCACTTGAGCCATGAATGGTCCCCTGGACAGAAATTCTACTTAGAGTTCGTTCTTCTTCATCTGCGAGACGGCATAATCGCACGCCCGCGCCGTAATCGCCATATACGTCAACGAAGGATTCACGCACGCAGCGGAAGTCATGCATGCGCCGTCGGTCATGAAAACGTTCGGCACTTCATGCACCTGATTGTGCGCATTCAGCACGGAAGTTTTTGGATCGCGTCCCATGCGCGCCGTGCCCATTTCGTGAATACCGAGACCCGGCGAAGTCATATCCGAAAAAACTCCTATCTCCTTTGCGCCGGAAGCTGCAAGAATTTCAGCCGCCTGCACCGCGATGTCGCGGGACATTTTCTTTTCGTTCTCTTCCCACTTGCAATTAATCGTGAGCGTCGGAATTCCCCACGCGTCAACCTTGTCTTTGTTCACTTCGACATAATTCGAGTGATACGGCAAGCACTCGCCGAATCCTGCGAGCGTCATGCGCCACGGCCCGGGCATCTTCAGCGTGTTCTTGAATTCGACGCCGAAGCCGCTCATGAACGAGCCGCGGCCCCATCCTTCTCTGCTGCCGCCGCCCTGATAGCCATAACCACGCGCGAATTCTTTCTGTTTCGTTTTGTCATTGGTGTTGCGGAAACGCGGAACATAAATTCCGTTCGGGCGGTTGCCGAAAGGCATTTTGTCTTCATGGCCGGGCATCACGCCGCCGGCGCCGCTGCCCATATGATGATCCATCAGGTTGTGGCCAAGCTCGCCGCTGCCGTTTCCAAGGCCGTTCGGAAATTCAGGCGTGGCGGAATTCAACATCAAGCGCGTGGATTCGAGCGTCGACGCGCACAGAAAAATAATGCGCCCCTTGTACTCCGTCGTCTCTTTCGTCTGCGCATCAATCACGCGCACACCGGACGCTCGCTTCTTCGCCGAATCATAAATAACGCTGTGCACGACGCTGTACGGCCGTATCGTCAACTTGCCCGTCTTTGCCGCGGCGGGAAGCGTCGAATTCAAGCTGCTGAAATACGATTGCGTGATGCAACCGCGATGGCAGATGCCGCAGTAGTGGCAAGCCGCTCGTCCCTTGTGCACGCGCGTCAAGACGGCGGATCGGCCGATCGTGAGGATACGATCGTCGAAATGTTTTGCCAGCGAGGCACGGACGTCCTGCTCCACGCAGGTCAACTCCATCGGCGGCAGAAATTTTCCGTCCGGCAGTTGCGGCAGCCCTTCGGCTTGACCACTGATTCCGGCGAACTCTTCCACATAGTCGTACCACGGCGCGATGTCCGCGTAGCGAATCGGCCAGTCGATCGCGACACCTTCTTTCAGGTTCGCTTCAAAATCGAGGTCACTCCAGCGGTAGCTCTGGCGTCCCCAGGTGATCGATTTGCCGCCAACTTGACGCCCACGAATCCAGCTGAATTTCGTGCCAGCGGCATTGGTATACGGATTTTCCTTGTCGTTCACGAAAAATTTGTGCGAGTACTCATCACAGGCATAGTGGACTTCGCGTTGCACTGGCTGCGTTTCCTGGCGCTCGGAGCGTTCGTCCCAGCCGCGGTATTTCAGTTCCCACGAGGGAACGTGCTCGACGTAGTCTTTTTCGGGAACGATCGTACGGCCCGCTTCCAGGACCAGAACGTTCAATCCTTTTTCCGTGAGTTCTTTCGCCGCCCAACCGCCCGTAATTCCCGACCCGACAATCAGCGCATCATAAGTATTCGTCGCCATCATTTTCTCCGTGGATTACGAACCGCCCATGCCGGAACCGAGCGGAGCGCAGCCGTGTTGAGCACCGGGCATAATCGTCAGCTTCAACTCTTTTTCAAACGCGACTTGCGAAGTGTAGTAGCCATGAAGCGTGATGTTCTTGAATACGACCCAGAACGGGCCTTTCATTTGAGCATCCGCTTCGGGCACGGTGTTGCCGTGGCGCACGGGCCGACGCCGGTTCGCCATGGCCACGTCATCGATCGACCGGAGCAGCGTTTCCTGCTGTGCTGCACTGGCGTCGACAAACTTCTTTCCGTAGAGATCGTTGCTCTGCTTATCGATATCCGCGAGTCCATCCAGAAAGTGGTTCTTTTCTTCGGGTGTCGCCCACTCGGTCAAAATCAAATCGATAAATTCATTGACGCGTGCGCCTTTGGCGCCCGGCGTTTCCGTTTCCGGGATCAAGAGGTCAATCATCGCGACTGTCGTCGCGTTCTGATGCGCATCCAACGACCGCAGCGCATACCCTTCGCCAGGCTGAGCGCTTCGCAGCATGGCAAACAAATCCGGCGGTATCGCGGGCAACACCGCGCCCGCTCCAAGCAGCCGGAACAGCTCTCTTCGATGCATGGATCCTCCCAGGGGTCGATTTGTTTTATTCGCCGATTAGTTCCTTGCGGATGTTTTTCAGGACGTAGACGGCACGCTCGACGCCCACTTCACCGGACAGAATCGGATCTTCGTTTTCGATGCTCAGGATCCCTTCGTACCCGATGTCCATGTATGCCTGCAACACGGACTTCCAGAGGGACGCGCCGTGCCCGTAGCCGACCGCTCGGAAAGTGGCGGAAGCGTTCACCAGATCGTCTTTATCGAAAGCGAAATTCAGCACGCCGTATTTCGCCAGATTTTCCGGAAACAGGACGGTATCCTTCATGTGCGCGTGGAAAATTGCGCCTTGTTTTCCGAGGAAGTGAATCACTTCCACCGGATCGCAGCCCTGCCAGAAAAGGTGGCTCAAATCGTTGTTCGCGCCGATCTCTTCGCCGACCGCTTCGCGCAATTTCAAAAGCGTGCGCGGATTGTAGACGACGAAATTGGGATGCATCTCGAACGCCAGGCGCTTCACTCCATGCGAACGCGCGAACTTTGCCGCTTCTTTCCAGTAAGGAACTACCTTTTCTTTCCACTGCCATTGCAGCATTTCATTGAATTCCGGCGGCCAGCGGTAAGTGATCCAGTTCGGCTGGGTGTCTTGCGGCGTTCCGCCCGGACATCCGGAAAACCCGACGATTACTTTCACTTCCAGCATTTCCGCGAGCTGCACGGTTTTGCGGAAGGTGTCAGCATCTTTCGCGGCGTGCGTAGCGTTTGGATGGACCGGGTTGCCATGGCAGCTCAGGGTGGCCACGCGAATATTTCTGTCTTCAAATTTCTTGAGCCAGGCCTTCGCTTTTGCCTTATCCGCGATCAAGTCGTCGAGCGGGCAATGTTTGTTGTTCGGATAGCCGCCCGTTCCGATTTCCATCGCTTCAAGGCCCAGCGCGGTCACCTTGTCCAACATAGCGTCGATCGACAGATCGTCGTATACCGGATTGAAAACGCCGATGGGAATTTTCTTTTTTGCCGCGGGGCTCGGTGTGCGCGATGGCGGTGGCGGAAACGCAGCCGTGTCGGCAGGTGCATCCGATTTCGGCGCGGCCATGGCTGCATCCGCCGGGAGTGCAGCCGCTGCGAGCAAGCCGCTGCCCGTCTTCGTCAAAAATTCCCTGCGCTTCATCGAATCGGCATTCGAACCAATGGCCATCGACAACTCCCATCGCGCTGCAAATTCGGAATAAAAACTAACCCGCGGCATTATACGACGTGGAATAGGCCGCACAAGTGGTGAAATGCGAGTAGAAAACCGATGTACTAAGGCTGGCGCGTGAGATTCGGTCGGCTGATCGCTCGGAAGTGAGGAACAAAAATTAACACAGAGAGCACAGAGGACGCGCCGACGGAGGAGAATCATTTGGTACTACAATAACTTTTCGAGAATCGAAGCAAACTAAGACCAACGAGGTGAGTTCTTGCAACCATCACGACGTCGCATGGAAGAACTCCTGTGGATTCTCGGCCTGAATAAGGCTGCTGCTCCTCTATGGGAGCTGCTTCGCGGGCGACGGGCCGCGCAGCAATTCAGCTTGATGCGAGAGTTCTACTCTTCTCTTCTTCCACAGGGTGGTCTCGTTTTTGACATAGGGGCGAATGTCGGAACCATGACGCGAGTTTTCGCCTCTCTCGGAGCCAAGGTTATCGCGGTTGAACCGAATCCGGATTGCATTCGACACATTGAATTGACCACAGATCGAAAAACGGTAGAAACCCTGCAGGCAGCGGTGGGCGAGCTAAATGGGCTCGCTGTCCTAAAAGTTTCCGACCGCAAGGACAAAATGAGTTCCCTTTCGGCCGACTGGCGCGAAACTGTTTCGAAAGAGAATCAAAGCTATGTGGGCATGTGGAAGAGGGACCTCACCGTTCCGATGACTACGCTCGACACCCTGATCCAAAGATACGGATTGCCGGCTTATATAAAAATAGATGTGGAAGGGTACGAGGAACACGTGCTAAGAGGCCTGTCAGAGCTTCCATCGCTCATCTCCTTCGAATTCAACGGGCTGTTCCTCGACTCGGTGTTACGAGTACTCGATGGCGCCATTTTCGACGGGGCCAGTTTTAACTACACGTTGGTCGATCCCACCAAATTCGAGTTATTGGAATGGATTGACCAGGAAGGCATCAAGGAGCGAATGCGAAGCCGACGGGACGGGCCCGGACTGGGCGACATTTTCGCTCGCGTGGAGCGCTAAGGCCGGGAATGCCCTCTGGCGACTTTGAGGAAGTTCTCCAAATTTAGCACACCCCAAGAGAATACTCTTGAGAGCGTCGAAGGAGCAGCGGAGGGATTGTCGAGCCAATAAGTCCGTCGCTTCGCTCGGAGAAAACTGTTCACTGTTTGGGGTGCCTCAAGTCGGCTAGAGCGGGAATCGAAGACGGCGCGACCAATGCGCGCTCCGGCAGATCTTTTCCTTGCTGGATATGCTGCACGAGCATTTCAATCGCGAGGCCGGTATTCGGGGGCGAATAAACCGTAGCGGCAAGCAAACCGCTGCGAACCCACGCTTGTCCCGTCTTCGGCAAACCGTCGCAACCGGTGAACGGCAGCTTGAGCCAGCGCTCCCGGTCGGATTCATTTGCGACTTCCTGAAAAGCTTTGCGCGCACCGATAGCCATGGAGTCGTCCTGCGCACCGATCGCGTCAATCACGGCCTTTTGCGAGGTCGTCAATTTCAGCCAGGAGCGAACAGTCTTTTGCGCGCTCTCTTCGGTCCACTGGCCCTTCAGCGTTGCTACCTGAATACTCGCGGGCTTAACTTCAAGCATGCCGGTGGTTCTATCTTTTGCCGCGGAATTGTCCGACGGGCCCTGAATATAAAGGATTGATCCGCCTTTTGGCAGAAGCGCAGCGAACTGGCGGCCCTGGATCCTGCCAATTTCGACGTGGTCCGCACTGATCGTAAAGATGGGCGCCTTCTTGAGGGCTCGCAACTCGGAGACGTAAGTGGCCTCACGGTTCAAAATGGCCCAGCCGATTCCAGCGTTGATCGCAGCGCGCGCAACTTGAGGCAAGGCGGTGGAGCCTACCGGTTCAAACAAAATCGCGTCGGGACGATCCTGGGGAGCCGCTTGAATTACCTGGAGAAGCTGAGTGCTCTGCGTGATCGCGTCGTTTCCAGCGTAAATGACTTGCGCGGAGACGCCGAGGCGGCCGGCCGCTTCGTTCGTCGCGCTGGCCTGCTCGATTTGATAGTCGTTGTCGTTGTTGGTCAACGAAACGAGAAATTTCAATTTCTTCATGGCGCCGATTCCGCTGATTACATCTCCGTCTAAGATACGCCGTCAGGCGACCGCGATTGGAGGTTTTCTTTCGCGCCGTTTCAACTTCAGTCATATCCAGAACTAGAAGGCCACCATTGCCAATCAATATAAGGTTCCGCGGGATAGGTTCGCGCGCGAAATTGGCGTAACCTAATTGTTTCCGGAGACGTAGCCGAAACGGCCGATATGTCTACTGAACAACAAGACGAAAAAGAATGCCGCAGGGGTCTGCGCGCAGCGCGACGTATTGTAATTAAGCTTGGGACGAGCACGGTTACCGAGCCAACGGGCGAGTTGTGCGAAGAGCGCGTTGTGCCGATTGTACGCGGCATCGCGGAATTGCTCGGCGAGAAGCGGCAGGTTGTTCTGGTGACTTCCGGGGCCGTCGGCCTTGGCCGGTGGGTGCTGGGATTGCATTCGGCGCGGCTGAAGGACATGGCGGTGAAGCAAGCGTGCGCCGCGGCGGGCCAGGGTTTGTTGATGGCGGCGTACAAGAAACTTTTTGGGGAGCATTCGATCAAAGTCGCGCAGGTTTTGCTGACGGAGGAAGATTTCAGCAACTGGCGGCGTTATTCGAATCTACGGCGCACGATGGAGAAGTTGATCGGCTTTGGCGTGCTGCCGATCATAAATGAGAATGACACGGTGTCCACGGCCGAGCTGGAAGAAAAAGGAGAAGGCCGCCGGGCGGCATTCAGCGACAACGACCGGCTTGCTGCGCTGGCCATGAGCGGGTTGGAAGCGGACGCACTGGCGCTGCTGACAAATGTGCCGGGGCTGTTGCGTTCGAAGAGCGGCGGCGCGGAGCCATTGGGCTACGTTTCGCAAATCACAAACGAAATTCGTTCACTGGCGGCGGGACCTTCACTCGGCGGACGCGGCGGAATGACGACGAAGGTCGAGGCCGCGGAGATTGCGATGAACTGCGGCGGCACAGCGGTGATTGCCGACGGAAACGATCCCGCTACTCTGCAAAAAATATTTGCGGGAGAACAACAAGGGACGGTGTTCGCGCCCGGCCCGCGAATGAAAGGCAAGCGGCGATGGATTGCCTTTGCGGCAGGAGTTTCGGGGCGTGTGGTGGTGGATGGCGGCGCGCATCGCGCAATCACCGCGAAGAAAGCGAGTTTGCTGAGCGGCGGCGTGGTGCGCGTGGAGAAACAGTTTGGCGCGATGGACGTGGTGAGCATCGTTGATCTGGAAGGACGGGAATTTGCGCGGGGGATTGCGAATTGCGCGAGCGCAGACGCGTTTGCGGAGAATGATTCGGCGCGTGAAAGCGGGACGCAAAGTAAAAATACGGTCGTGTTCACGCGAGACAACATTGTGTTGATGGAGGCCGCACGATGAGCAATGCTCCGGCGGGCGTGGTGAGGTTGAGCGTTCGCGAACAGGCTCGCGCGGCGCGGGCCGCGGCGCGGAAGCTGGCACTGCTTTCGAATGGCGCGCGAAATTCGGTTTTGCTCGATGTTTCGAAACGCACGGAACAAAATGCGGCGCGAATTCTTGCGGCGAACGGCGAAGATTGCAAGGCGGCGGGGGAACTGGTTCGAAGCGGGAAACTGTCGGAGGCTGCGTTTGCGCGGCTGCGCGTGACCGAGAAAACGATTCGCGAGATGGCGCAACGGTTGGAAGAGGTTACGCGGCTGGAAGATCCGATTGGAAAACGGCTAGCGACGACGGAGTTGGACGACGGACTTATCCTTTATAAGGAGAGCTGCCCGCTCGGTGTTGTGGCGGTGGTATTCGAATCGCGGCCGGACGTTGTGCCGCAGGTTGCGGCGTTGGCGTTCAAGTCCGGAAACGCTGTGCTGCTGAAGGGCGGCGCCGAAGCGGCGCGGACGAATGAAGTGCTGGTGGAATTGTGGCGAGATGCGTTGCGCGAGCGACTCGACATGCCTGCCGCGGCGGTGACGCTCCTGCAATCACGGGGCGATGTGATGGAATTGTTGCAACTTAAGCGAGACGTGGATTTGATCGTGCCGCGCGGCGGCAAAGAATTTGTGGAACATATTTCGGCTAACAGCAAAGTGCCCGTGCTCGGGCATGGTGAAGGGATTTGCCACGTATACGTGGACCGAGCCGCGGACCTTTTGATGGCGAACGCGATAGTCGTGGACGCCAAAACGCAATACCCAGCTGCCTGCAATTCCGTGGAGACGCTACTCGTACACCAGGACGTTGCGGCGGAATTTCTGCCGCAAATCGCGGCGAGCTTGACGGCGAAGGGCGTGGAGTTGCGTGGATGCGAACGCACGCAAGCGATATTGGGCGAGGCAAACATCAAGAATGCTACGGATAAAGATTGGGCAACGGAGTATTCGGATTTGATTTTGTCGATTCGCGTGGTGGACTCGCTGGATGCGGCGCTGGAACACATTGCAGAGTACGGGAGCTTGCATACGGAAGCAATCGTGACGAAAGACGCAGCAGCCGCGCAACGATTTTTGAATGAAGTGGATGCCGCCGGTGTGTATCACAATGTTTCCACGCGATTCGCCGACGGCTACCGGTACGGGCTCGGCTCTGAAGTCGGCATCAGCAACAGCAAACTACACGCGCGCGGGCCTATGGGGATGGAAGGTCTCACGACTTACAAGTACAAACTGGTCGGCGACGGACATGTTGTCGCAATGTACGAGCGCGGCGATAAAATATTGAAGCCGCGCAGGCTACGTCCTGAATTCTAAATAATCAAGCCACTGGATGCTTCAAGATTTCCGCGAGCGCGTGCAAGCGCGCCGCATCCGCTGGGTTCGTCGCGGAAGCCGCGCTCTTTTCGACAGAGTCGGCCATGGACTTCAGCTTCGCCAGTTTGCCTTTGTTCATGTGCGAAGATTCGGCGGCTTGCATGGCTTTTTGCAGATCGGCGATGCGATCCGCCGGCAACGCGAGCGAGCGAGTTAGTTGATCCAGATATGCCCGCGCGACGACCAACTTTGCGGGCCACTCGATTTTCTGCTGATTCTGCACGTTCAACTCGGACATTTTCACGGTTTTCGCGGCGTCGATTTCGTTTTGCGTGAGGAGCTGGGTTGGCGTGAGTTCGAAGACGTCCAGGCCGCGGGCAATTTCAGACGCGTAGATGTTGCCGTTGTACCAATAGGCCGACCAATCTCCGCCGAGGACGAGCATGTTGGGATCGATCGGTCCACGGTCGAAGTACGCGATTTCGAACGGATGTGCAGCGTCGGTAAAATCCATGACGGAAACGCCGCCCTGGTACCAGGCTTGTACTTCGATGTCGCGGCCGGGAACGGGGACGAGCGAGCCGTTGTGGGCAACACAATTCTCGGAATCGCCTTGCGCCGCGGGCAGTTTGTAATAGCCAGCCATGCTCAGCTTGTTGTCTTTCAAATGGAAGATCGCATCGGCTCCCCAATTGTTGGGATCGTTCGCACGGCAGCGAGCGCCGAGGCCACCGCCCCACTCGTCGGTGAAGACGACTTTGGAGCCGTCGTTCGAAAATGAAGCGGAGTGCCAGTAGGAATAATTCGGATCGTTGACTGCGTCAACACGCTTCGGGTGCACGGGATCCTTGACGTCCAGCAAGATTCCGTTTCCGGAGCACGCGCCCGCGGCGAGACCAATCGCGGAGTAGACCGTGATGTCGTGGCACTGGTCGGTGTCCTCGGGCTTTTCCATTCCTTTTTTGCCGTGAGTACCGCCGTTGCTGAGGCCGTTCATCGCCCCGGTACGCGGATCGATGAAGACGCGAGGGCTTGAAACGATTTTGGCGTCTTGCGGCGCGGCAACGGGGACCTTGATTACATCAATTCGAAACAGAGCGGTGTTGGGATCCTTGTCCGGTTTTTCACCCGAGCAGCCGGCAAGTTCTTCGGACTGGCGCACAAACGAAGTGCCTGAGACGTAGATATAAACGTTGTCTTTGTCGTTCGGGTCGACAACAAGAGTGTGCGTGTGTGACCCGCGGCAGGTTTGCACGGCCGCAACTTGTTTCGGATTCCTGACGTCCGAAATATCGAAAATTCTTACGCCCCGGAAACGATCTTTTTGCGCTGCGGGCAAGCGACGCTTCTTTTCTTTAGTTTTGTCTTCGTCAGCCGGTGGCGGAGGTTCAGGTGGAAAGCCTTGTGCGCCGCAATCGAGGCGTCCGTTGGGCATTTCAACCGACATGAAAAGCAGATTTCCATGGACCGACAAATCGCCTTGTCCGCCTGGGCAGACCAGCGAAGTCAAAATGGCAGCTTTTGCGGGATCGGAAATATCGTAAATGCTCAAGCCATAAAAATTTCCCTGGAACAGGCGGTTGCCCTGGAACGCGACGTCCGAGTTGGCGAAGGCGAGTTGGGCGATGACCAACTGCGTCGGCTTCGGGAGCTTTCCGGCGCGGCCGATGCCGAGCTGGGCGATTGTCTTCTGCACTTTCGGATCGTCGGGGTCCGAGGAGCCGAGTTGAAACGCGTCAGGCTTCTTGATGAGCAGGAGATGCTTGATGCCCATCGAAGTTTCGGCGGCGTTGTAAAGCCCAGGAGCAAGTTTGGCGCGGGGATCGCTGGCGTCGGAACCTTTCATGCCGAGGAGGAGTGCGGGAGCGGGCTCAGGAGCGAAGGGGTTATCGTCTTCCTCGCTCTCCTTTGCCTCGGGTTGTTGCGCGGGAGGCGGCGTCGCAGGCGCCGGCGCCTGCGGGTACAGGCGGCTCACGCCGGAAAAGAAAATAAGCGCGGCCCCGGCAACACGCAGCCCAATAACGAACGTTCGATTCATCGTTTCTCCTCTTTCGTGTTTTTCTCGAGCATGGATTCCATAATTCGAATTTCGGCGCGTTGCGAATTATCGGCGTCGGTCGCAAAGTTGAACAGTTCAGCGTCCTGCCCAGCGCCGGCTGTGTCGAACAAATCTTTCACCATGGTGAGCGCCCCATTGTGGTGCTGAATCATACCGGTCAGGAAAAGGCGGTCAAAGTCCGCGCCATTCGCTTTTCGGAGCGCGTCCATTTGCGCAGGAGTGAGCATCCCGGGCATCAGCGGCATCGATTCGTGCGACATGTCCATGCCATGCATTTCGGGCATCGCCAGTGAAATGGATTCGCCCCGGGCCGCGAGCCATCGCTTCATGAACCTGATCTCATCTTTTTGGGAACTGCTAATTCGCGCGCCGAGCAACCGCAAATCCGTGTTTTCGGTGTGCGCCGCAATGAGCGCGGTCATCTCAACAGCTTGCGCGTGATGCATGATCATGCCCTGCATAAAGGCGACGTCAGCCGGTGAACGCTGCGGAAGCGTGGCGTGGGTTGAAGGCGGGAGAGTCTTACTTGCTTTTCCGGGAGCGCCTGGCTGCACGACGACAGGCGTTTTGGCGGAATTGGTTTGCTGTGCTTGTGCAGAAGGCAAAAGCGCGATTTCAGGCATGCAGACAGACACCAGTGCCCAGAAAATCGGCGCAGTTGCTCCCGCAGACCAAATCTTTCGCTTACGACAACACAAAAAAAGCTTCACTGCGTTGAGTCCCCACCCTCTTCGATGCACACACGCTATCACGAAGAGGCAAAAAGAGGCATGGAGAGGTACAACGGCTAGCCGAAAATCATTAGACAGAGACGTTCACGTAAAAACGGCGCGCTGCGGGAAATTGCAGCCGAATGGGCCAGCTTGCTCTATTTCTTTCCGTCGGTCTCTTGCGAGCGCAGGAAAGCCTCAGTCTCCAGTTTTCCTCCGTGTCTCGCCCAACCGGCCGGTGTACCGTGCCAAAGAATATCCTTCAGGTCTAATCTTGCGCCGCGTTCGACGAGTAGGCGGACAACTTCGATATGGCCGGCCAGCGCGGCCTGATGCAAAGGTGTCGAATGAGAGTGGCAGCCGACCGGGTTATACCGGTTGGGGTTTTCGCCCGCGTCCAGCAATAGACGAACGATTTCGACGTGACCAAACTGCGATGCCAACGCAAGCGCCAAATGGCGGTCGCGGCTTCCGGCGGCGGGCAGCAGTCGACGGGCATCCTCAAGTCGTCCCAAAGCTGCCGCAACAGGAAGGTCCATGCAGGCCCCGCGCCGAATTAGTGCGCTGACGGCTTCAAACCCACCCTGCAGTGCGGCGTGAATCGCGCTGTCTGGACGGGCTCCGTAATCGCAGAGAAGGTCGATGAGTGGAACTTGCACGCCACATTCACGAGGCACACTGCCGGTCACAACCAGCGCAAGCGCTTCATGGAGTGAGGATTGTTCCACACCGGCGTCGAGAATCGCCCGGGCCACTTGAACGATGTTGTGCGGCAGCTTGCCATGGCGAATCGGGTTCTCGGCTATAAACTCCAAGAAGGTCGGGTTCTGAAAGTAATTCCCGCCTTCAAAGACGATGTGTTGGCGCACGAGATTCGGATGCTGCAGCAGGTGAGCACGCAAACCGGCCACGTCGCCGGCATCGAGAAGTTCCACGCCGCGGCGAAACACGTCATCGTCGATACGTTCGTGGTAGGGCCTATTCATTTGGCCGGAGAGCGCCGGCTCCTCAATATGCCGTTTCAACCTCGCCCAACTCGGAAATCCGGACTCGCGCGCGATGGCCAGTTGCGCATCGCTGAGCTTCAGGCGCGCCTCAAAGATTTCGGCATCGGTCGCACTGGCGAAGCGCGGGTGAAATTCACGTATCCGTTGCGCGGCTCCCAAATTGTGGCGGGCGTGATCCCGGAGTAAGTCTTTAGCCTGGTATTTGAGGTGATCGAGGTCGGGCTTTGGCGGTAAGGCTCTGACTGGCATGGCGAACTTCCTTTCCTACGCCCGAGGTCCGCATGAAATGGGCAGAAAGTAAGTTCGGTTGACGAAGTTGTTGCGACCAGGTGGACTTCTCTCCTTCCCGCGGACCGGTTGCGCCCTGCGCGCGTCTCGCATCTTAGCACGAAGGTGAGGGAACTCAGGAAGGGTATGCGCCCGGTGCTATAAATGCATCGGCCTAAGCCGGGAGTTTGACGAGGGTCTCGATGGGCGGCTTTTTCATGTGGGGGAGTGCCCGCAGTCGAAGTCCCAAGACTCAGAAACACAATTCCACTGGAGGGCCCGGTGCTAACCCGCCGGGCCCTTTCCGTTTTATAATCTTCGCAAGTTCATATGTCGCAATACGAATTTCTCGTCGGTACAGATAACTTTGACGACCTAGAAGTGTGTCCCACTGCCATAAGTGGCTTCCATTTTTTCTACAATTCGACAAAGAAGAGCGTCGTCAAGCGGTTCATCTTGGCTCAACACCCCAATGTTACGTACCAGTGTGCTGTAACAATGATCGAGAAGGGCCGCAAATTCACTCCTCGGGTGGAATTTTCCTGCCGGGACAATAAGAAGAGAATTATTGAAGAAGCGGCAAGCTCCGATGAAGAGGGCCGGCCGATTAGAGGAAGAGTCGGCCTTGGAGACTGCCACGAAAATTTTTGGAAACTCCTCAACTATGTAGCCAACTTTCCCGGCATTGACATTCCCCGTGGTCGTTTTTCGGCGGTTGCGATTGAGGATAAGGACGTCCTTGGCGCTGTGCTCAAAATGAATGACGACAAGCGCCGCGATGTGTTCCGGACTCTTTTGAGTGCGCCCGGCTTGTCTCTAACCAAAGAAGACATAAACCTGCTCCTCAGAAGAAAAGAGAATCTGGCTGAATTTGAAAAAGAAATCTCTGCTGGGCACAACGAGAATTGGTGGCAAAAATTCTTCGAGAAGAATAAATGGATTTTTGGCTATGGACTTAACTACGAAATTATCGACACCTTACATCCTCAACCCCACTATGGAGATATGTCCTACGACGGGAGGGGAGACCAAAGAGGAGATTTTCTTGGAATCACCAAAGGTGTTGACGCACGATTTACTGTGCTGGTGGAGATTAAGAAACCCACATCTTCCCTATTACAAGGAGATGAAGAAATAAGAAATGGTTCGTGGAGCCTTTCGAGCGACCTAACAGACGCCCTTGCCCAGCTCCAGGGGAATATCGACCAATGGAATAAGGACGGGGCTCGACAGATCGAGAATGTCAGAAAGTTGGAATCTGAAGGCATCTTTACGGTGCAACCGAAGGGAATTCTTGTAATCGGGAAACTGGCTGAACTAGAACAGCTAAGCAAGCTAGAAACCTTTCAGCGTTTTCGAAATTCGGTTCACGGTGTAGACATTCTTACATTTGATGAACTTCTCGATCGTGCGACATTCATCGCTGACCACAATCAATAAGACTCATTTAACTTCACGCAGTCGGCAGAAATCGCGCAGACTTCTAGTTTGGATGCGGTGATGTTCATGCTCGACAGGTTTACGATCTTCCGTTTGGCCTAAGATTATTTGTGTTGTCACATTCTCAAAGGCAAGAGCATCTGTCGGTGAAAAGAGAAAACGGTACTCGTCCTGCCACCGATAAGTTTTGACCT
>Ga0137412_10001950_pt1 | contig 16218 bp, 16 predicted proteins | sample CZODoug2_1_16fun_FD_122160 | JGI IMG/M metagenome (GOLD analysis project Ga0137412, IMG submission 122160) | Vadose zone soil fungal communities from Angelo Coast Range Reserve, California, USA - CZODoug2_1_16fungal (Hybrid Assembly) | ecosystem: Environmental > Terrestrial > Soil > Vadose zone...
AGCGCAACGGCTCGACAACCCGGCCTTCGCCGCCGATCAGCAGCGATCCGGCCAGTGGCGGCTCACCTGCCCGATAGCGCCGCAGCTTCTCGGGCTGCGGTACGCCAAGTTGCTTGGCGAGGAACGCGCCGGGCCCGGAGTTGACGACCTGGGAGAATAAATCGGGTGCCACTGGGTTGCCTTCCATGCTGTCGGGTATCAGTAATGTAGTCGAGAGCTAACTTACTGCAGAGTAAGAACAGTGAGTAGTGTGGCTCCCAACACTGGATAACCAACAACTGACGGAGATAAGCGTGGCTTCTGACACCTCCTCTTCACGCTCCCTGCGCCGCGTCGCTGTGCTGGGCGGCAATCGGATCCCGTTCGCGCGCTCGGACCGCGCCTACGCCGAGGCGTCCAACCAGGACATGTTCACCGCCGCCCTGGGCGGGCTGGTCGACCGGTTCGGTCTGTCCGGTGAGCGGTTGGGTGCGGTCATCGGCGGCGCCGTCCTCAAACACAGCCGCGACTTCAACCTGATGCGCGAATCTGTGCTCGGGTCCGCGCTGTCGTCCTACACGCCGGCGTTCGACCTGCAGCAGGCGTGTGGCACCGGGCTGCAGGCGGCGATCGCCGCCGCGGACGGCATCGCCGCGGGCCGCTACGAGGCCGCCGCCGCGGGCGGGGTGGACACCACCTCCGACGCGCCGATCGCGCTGGGCAACAATCTGCGCCACACCCTGCTGGGCCTGCGGCGCTCCAAGTCCAACCTGGATCGGCTGAAGCTGGTCGGCAAACTCCCGGCCAGCGTCGGCGTCGAGATTCCGGTGAACAGCGAGCCGCGCACCGGGCTGTCGATGGGTGAGCACCAGGCGATCACCGCCAAGCAGATGGGCATCAAGCGGGTCGACCAGGATGAGCTGTCCGCGGCCAGTCACCGCAACATGGCGGCGGCCTACGATCGCGGCTTCTTCGACGATCTGGTCACCCCGTTCCTCGGCCTCTACCGCGACGACAACCTGCGGCCGGACTCGTCGGCGGAGAAGCTGGCCAAGCTCAAGCCGGTGTTCGGCGTGAAGGCCGGCGACGCCACGATGACCGCCGGAAACTCGACGCCGTTGACCGACGGCGCTTCGGTGGCGTTGCTGTCCACCGAGGAGTGGGCCGCGGCGCGCTCGCTGACCCCGCTGGCCTACTTCGTCGACGCCGAGACGGCATCGGTGGATTACGTCAACGGCCCCGATGGCCTGCTGATGGCGCCGACGTACGCGGTGCCACGGCTGCTGGCCCGCAACGGACTCACGCTGCAGGACTTCGACTTCTATGAGATCCACGAGGCGTTCGCCTCGGTGGTGCTGGCACACCTGCAGGCCTGGGAGTCCGAGGAGTACTGCAAGGAGCGACTCGGCCTCGACGCGGCGCTGGGGTCGATCGACCGGTCCAAGCTCAACGTCAACGGCTCGTCGCTGGCCGCCGGTCACCCGTTTGCCGCGACCGGCGGACGCATCCTCGCCCAGCTGGCCAAGCAGCTACATGAGGCCAAAGCGAAGAATGGCAGTAAGCCGGTACGCGGCCTGATCTCGATCTGCGCAGCGGGCGGCCAGGGCGTCGCCGCCATTCTGGAGGCCTGAGGGCCGCGTTGCGGTGAGCGATTTGCCCGGCGTTTAGCGACAGCAACGCCCGGGTAGCCAATTGGTTGGATAGCTCCGTGTTGTCATCCGACCCCCCGACCCGATGGCAGCGCGGGGCGTCCTCGAATCGACTGTCCGCCTGTTCGCAGGTATGGAACGAGACTGGGGCCGCCGACGGAATGAGGGGATCCCGCCGGCGGCCCCTCCCATGTATCGACCTGGGTAGCAAAATCCCCCGTCTCCAAGAAGAACGGGGGATTTTGCTATGCAGTTTGGATCAGAACGCCGCTTCGTCGAGCTCCATGATCTCGTTGTCGATCGTCTCCAGCACCTGGCGGGTGCTGGTCAACAGCGGCAGGAAGTTCTTCGAGAAGAACGACGCCACGGCGATCTTGCCCTCGTAGAAATTCCGGTCGGCGTCGCTGACGCCACCGGCGTCGAGCGCCTCCAGGGCCACGGCGGCCTGATGCTGCAACAACCAGCCGATGACCAGGTCGCCGACGCTCATCAGGAAGCGCACGGAACCGGTACCGACCTTGTAGATGCTGGAGATGTCCTCCTGCGCGGCCATCAGGTATCCGGTCAGCGTCGCTGCCATCGCCTGAACATCAGCCAGGGCGGTTGCGAGCAGCGCACGCTCGGCCTTCAGCCGACCGTTGCCGGACTCGTTCTTGATGAACTCCTCGATCTCCCCCGACACGTGGGCCAGCGCCACACCCTTGTCGCGGACGATCTTCCGGAAGAAGAAGTCCTGCGCCTGGATGGCCGTGGTGCCCTCGTACAGCGAGTCGATCTTGGCGTCGCGGATGTACTGCTCAATCGGGTAGTCCTGCAAGAAGCCGGACCCACCGAAGGTCTGCAGGCTCTCTGTCAGCTTGGCGTATGCCTGTTCGGAGCCGACACCCTTCACGATCGGCAGCAGCAAGTCGTTGACCTTGACCGCCAGGTCGTGGTCCACACCGTGCACGGTCTTGGCAACTGCCTCGTCCTGGTAGGTCGCGGTGTAGCTGTACAGCGCGCGCAGGCCCTCGGCGTAAGCCTTCTGAGTCATCAGGCTGCGACGTACGTCCGGGTGGTGGGTGATCGTCACCCGCGGAGCGGTCTTGTCGGTCATCTGGGTCAGGTCGGCACCCTGCACGCGCGACTTGGCGTACTCCAGGGCGTTCAGGTAGCCGGTCGACAGCGTTGCGATGGCCTTGGTACCGACCATCATCCGGGCCTGCTCAATGACGTCGAACATCTGCGCGATGCCTTCGTGCACCTCGCCGACGAGCCAGCCCTTGGCCGGAACGTCGTGCTGACCGAAGGTCAGCTCGCAGGTCGCGGAGGCCTTGAGGCCCATCTTGTGCTCGACGTTGGTGACGAAGACGCCGTTGCGCTCTCCGGGCTCGCCGGTCTCGAAGTCGAACAGGAACTTCGGCACAAAGAACAGCGACAGACCCTTGGTGCCAGGTCCGGCGCCTTCGGGGCGCGCCAGCACCAGGTGGAAGATGTTCTCGAACAGGTCGTCGGAGTCGGCGGAGGTGATGAACCGCTTCACGCCGTCGATGTGCCACGAGCCGTCGTCCTGCTTGACGGCCTTGGTGCGGCCCGCACCGACGTCCGAGCCGGCGTCCGGCTCGGTCAGCACCATGGTGGAGCCCCAGCCGCGCTCGGCGGCCAGCACAGCCCACTTCTTCTGCTCTTCGGTGGCCAGGTGGTAGAAGATGCTGGCGAAGCCCGCGCCACCGGCGTACATCCACACGGCGGGGTTGGCGCCCAGCAGGTGCTCGTGCAGGGCCCAGACCATCGCCTTGGGCACCGGGGTGCCGCCGAGCGCCTCGTCGATGCCGACCTTGTCCCAGCCGGCCTCGATGACCGCGCGCACCGACTGCTTGAACGACTCGGGCAGTGCCACGGAGTGTGTCTCGGGGTCGAACACCGGCGGATTGCGGTCCGCGTCGACGAACGACTCGGCGACCGGACCTTCGGCCAGCCGGCTCATCTCCGTCAACATCTCGCGGGCCGTGTCGGCATCCAGGTCGGCGTATTCGCCTTCACCGAATGCTTTGTCGATGCCCAACACCTCAAACAGGTTGAATACCTGGTCGCGGACGTTGCTCTTGTAGTGGCTCACTGGTTCCTCCTCGATGAGAACGCCACCTGTGGTTGGGTACTTGGACTAAGTTACCCACCAGTAACACGGCTAAACTATACCCGTCGGTAACCGGGCGCAAGCGACTGTGAGCTAAATTTCATCGACTAATCAACCAACTAGTTGGCTTCGCGCTGATCAGGACCCTGGCATACCGCTTCACCTGGGATGATGATGAGTAGGTGTCAATTGTGTCAAGCGTCACGACGCTCCCGGAAGTGGACCTCCGTCACCCCGCTGGCCAACTGAGGGACCGGCTCCGCGAGGTCGCCCACGAGGTGGGCTTCTTTTACCTCACCGGACACGACGTGCCCGACGGGCTGATCCACCGGATGCTGGCGGCGGCACGGCGGTTGTTCGCTCTGTCGCACGCCGAGAAAGACGCCGTCGCGATGGTGCGCAGTCCACATTTCCGCGGCTATACCCGGCTAGGCGGAGAGCTGACCCGCGGCGAGGTGGACTGGCGCGAGCAGATCGACATCGGTCCGGAGCGCGAGCCGATCGGCGGCCCGGGCAAGCCCGACTACCTCTGGCTGCAAGGCCCCAACCAGTGGCCCGCGGGATTGCCGGAGTTGCCGGGGATTGTCGCCGAGTGGGATGCGGCTCTGGCCAAGGTGGCCCGCAGCTTGTTGAGTCACTGGGCGGCAGCGTTGGGCAGTCCGGCGGACGTTTTCGACGGCGCGTTCGCCGGGGCGCCGGCCACCCTGATCAAGATCGTGCATTACCCGGCGACGGCGACCAGATCGCAGGGCGTGGGTGCGCACCGGGACTCGGGGGTGTTGACGCTGCTGCTCGCCGAGCCGGGCAGTCAGGGATTGCAGGTGCGAGCCGGACGGGACGGCGACTGGGTCGACGTTCCTGCGCGGGACGGAGCGTTCATCGTCAACATCGGTGAGCTGCTGGAGCTGGCGACCGGCGGCTATCTGCGGGCCACCGAGCACCGGGTGAATCTGCGCCATGCGGCTGACCGGATCTCCGTGCCCTACTTCTTCAACCCGCGACTGGACGCGCGGGTCCCAACGCTGTCGTTGCCCGCGGAACTCGCAGCGCGCTCCGGGTGTCGCGCGGACCCGTCAGATCCGATCTTCTCGGTGTATGGCCGCAATGCCTGGAAGAGCAGGCTGCGGGCACATCCGGACGTTGCAGCGGCGCACGGCTACGTGACGGGCAGCGCACAAGTTGTAACGCCCGGCAGGTAGGGTCAGCACTACAAAATCCCGTCGACGCGAGTGAAGCCCGGTGAACCCACCCGACAAGCTGACGCCCACCTCCCTGCGCGAGGCCTTTGGCCATTTTCCGTCCGGCATCATCGCGATTGCCGCCGAAGTCAACGGCGTCCGAGAAGGGCTGGCGGCCAGCACGTTTGTCCCGGTGTCGCTGGATCCGCCGCTGGTCTCGTTCTGTGTACAGAACACCTCGACGACGTGGCCGAAACTCAAGGACGTACGGGCGCTGGGTATCAGCGTGCTGGGCGAGTCGCACGACGGCGCCGCGCGCTCGCTGGCCGCCAAGACCGGTGATCGTTTCGCCGACCTCGAAACGGTGTCCAACACAAGCGGTGCGGTCTTCGTCCAGGGGACCAGCCTCTGGATGGAAACTGCGATCGAGCAACTCATCCCCGCGGGGGACCACACGATCGTGGTGCTGCGGGTCAGCGACGTCCGAGTCGACGCAGATGTTGCGCCGATCGTTTTCCACCGCAGCGTCTTCCGGCGCCTCGGCGTCTAGGGACGCCTGCCGAGTTCGTCGCGGTAGGCCTGTATCCGACGCTCGATTTCCGCGCCGTCCTCGGCACGTCCCTCTTTATGCGCGAGATCAGCGCGCGCCGTCAGCTCGTGGATCGCCGTGCGAATCTTGTTGACGCTGGTGAGCTTTCGGATCGTCATGGTCGCCGCCTTTCCGGTTGCACCTCACGGTACTCGGATCAGCGGCGCCTTAACACCGATGGCTCAGCACACCCGGTGCTTATCGACGGAACAGCTTGTTGCCAAGCCACACAACCGGATCGTATTTGCGGTCGGCGACACGCTCTTTCATCGGGATCAGCGCGTTGTCGGTGATCTTGATGCTCTCGGGGCAGACTTCCGTGCAGCACTTGGTGATGTTGCAGTACCCGAGGCCGTGCTGCTCCTGTGCTTGGTCGCGCCGGTCCATCGTGTCCAGCGGATGCATCTCCAGCTCCGCGATCCGCATCAGAAAACGCGGGCCGGCGAATGCTTCCTTGTTGTCCTCGTGGTCACGGATCACGTGACAGACGTTGTTGCACAGGAAGCATTCGATGCACTTGCGGAACTCCTGAGAACGTTCCACGTCCTGTTGCTGCATCCGGTAATCGCCGGGCTGCAGATCCTTCGGTGGCGCGAAGGACGGGATCTCCCGGGCCTTTTGGTAGTTGAACGACACGTCGGTGACGAGGTCGCGGATCACCGGGAAGGTTCGGATCGGCGTCACGGTGACCACTTCGTCTTCGGCGAAGGTCGACATCCGCGTCATGCACATCAACTTGGGCTTGCCGTTGACTTCAGCCGAGCACGAACCGCACTTGCCGGCTTTGCAGTTCCACCGCACCGCCAAGTCGGGCGTCTGGGTCTGCTGCAGGCGGTGGATGATGTCGAGCACCACCTCGCCTTCGTTGACCTCCACGGTGAAGTCCTGCAGCGCACCGCTGGTGTGGTCGCCACGCCAGATCCGCATGGTTGCGTTGTAGCTCATCAGCCTCTCCGTCCTGGGTGGTCGGCCAGCTCTTCGTCGGTGTAGTACTTCTCCAACTCGGCGATCTCAAAGGCCTCGAGCAGATCGGGTCGCATCGGGATCTGGTCCTTGTGCGTCACCGAGACGTCGGGCACCACCTCGTCGCCACCAGCGGCGCGGCAGACCAGCAAGACCTTGCGCCACGACGAGTCCATCCCCGGGTGATCGTCACGGGTGTGGCCGCCGCGGCTTTCGGTGCGCTCCAACGCCGCCTTGGCGACGCATTCGCTGACCAGCAACAAGTTCCGCAGGTCGAGGGCCAGGTTCCAGCCGGGGTTGTACTGCCGGTGTCCTTCGACGTGGATGTGCTTGAACCGCTCGCGAAGCTGGTCGATCCGACCGAGGGCCTCGGTGATCTCCTCCGCCTTGCGGATGATGCCCACCAGGTCGTTCATCGACTGCTGCAGCTCGAGCTGCAACGTGTAGGGGTTCTCCGCGCTAGCGCCGTTCGTCGGTGTTTCGAAAGGAGCCAGCGCCCGCTTCGCGGCGGTTTCGACGGCGTCCTCCGAGACTTTCGGACGGCTGCTCAACGCGCGCACGTAGTCGGCGGCGCCGAGGCCGGCCCGACGACCGAAGACCAGGAGGTCAGAAAGCGAGTTGCCGCCGAGTCGGTTGGAGCCGTGCATGCCGCCGGAGCACTCGCCGGCGGCGAACAGCCCGGGAACGGTGGCGGCGCCGGTGTCGGCGTCCACCTCGATGCCGCCCATGACGTAGTGGCAGGTGGGCCCCACTTCCATCGGCTCTTTGGTGATGTCGACTCCGGCCAGCTCTTTGAACTGGTGGTACATCGACGGCAGCCGCTTCTTGATCTGCTCGGGGGTCAACCGAGAGGCGATGTCGAGGTAGACCCCGCCGTGCGGGGTGCCGCGGCCGGCCTTGACTTCGGAGTTGATCGCGCGGGCGACCTCGTCACGGGGCAGCAGGTCCGGGGTGCGACGGGCCGAGTCGTTGTCTTTGAGCCACTGGTCGGCTTCTTGCTCGCTCTCGGCGTACTGGCCTTTGAACACCGGCGGGATGTAGTCGAACATGAACCGCTTGTTGTCGGAGTTCTTGAGCACACCGCCGTCACCACGGACGCCCTCGGTGACCAGGATTCCTTTCACGCTGGGCGGCCACACCATGCCGGTCGGGTGGAACTGGATGAACTCCATGTTGATCAGGGAAGCGCCGGCCCGCAGTGCCAATGCATGGCCATCGCCGGTGTACTCCCAGGAGTTCGAGGTGACCTTGAACGACTTGCCGATCCCGCCGGTGGCCATGACCACCGCGGGGGCCTCGAACAAGACGAAGTTGCCGCTTTCGCGGTGATAGCCGAACGCACCAGAGATCGCGTCGCCGTCTTTGAGCAGCTCGGTGATCGCACACTCAGCGAAGACCTTGATCCGGGCCTCGTAGTCACCGAGCTCGGCGTGGTCTTCCTGCTGCAGCGAGACGATCTTCTGCTGCATCGTGCGGATCAGCTCCAAGCCGGTGCGGTCGCCGACATGCGCGAGCCGCGGGTAGGTGTGTCCACCGAAGTTGCGCTGGCTGATCTTGCCGTCTTTGAGGCGGTCGAACAGCGCGCCGTAGGTCTCCAGCTCCCAAACCCGGTCGGGTGCCTCTTTGGCGTGCAGCTCAGCCATCCGCCAGTTGTTCAGGAACTTCCCACCGCGCATCGTGTCGCCGAAGTGGGTCTTCCAGTTGTCCTTCGGGTTGGTGTTACCCATCGCGGCCGCGCAGCCGCCTTCGGCCATGACCGTGTGGGCCTTACCGAACAGCGACTTGGTCACCACCGCGACCTTGAGACCGCGTTCGCGCGCCTCGATGACCGCGCGCAAACCTGCGCCGCCGGCACCGATCACGACGACGTCGTAGGAGTGCCGTTCGACCTCAGTCATTGAACCTCACTAAACTCTTTGATATCCGTGAAACGGCTTGTCAGCCAACAAATCTCAGGTCCGGGATGGCGCCGGCGGCCACCAGTGCGATGTAGAAGTCGGTGAACATCAGCGTGCCCAGGGTGATCCAGGCGTATAACTTGTGCCGAGTGTTGAGTCTGCTGACCTGGGTCCAGATCCAGTACCGCACAGGGTGTTTGGAGAAGTGCTTGAGCCGCCCACCGGTGACGTGCCGACATGAATGGCAGGACAGCGTGTAGACCCACAGCAAGATGACGTTGGCGACCATGATCACGTTGCCCAGGCCGAATCCGAATCCGCCCGGTCCGCTGTCGGAATGGAACGCGATGATCGCGTCGTAGCTGTTGATCACCGAGATGATGCCGGCGATGTAGAAGAAGTACCGGTGGGTGTTCTGCACGATCAGTGGGAATTTGGTCTCGCCGCTGTAGTGGACTCGGGGCTCGGCCACACCGCACGCGGTGGGCGACTGCCACACCGTGCGGTAGTAGGCGCCGCGGTAGTAGTAGCAGGTCAGCCGGAACAGCAGCAGGAACGGCAGTGTCAGCGCCGCGAAGGGCAGCCACCAGACGTGCGGCAGGATCTGCGGCCAGAAGTCGCTGGCCTCACCGCAAGCCTTACTGACGCATGGCGAGTAGAACGGCGTCAGATAGTGGTACTTCGGGACGAAGAAGTAATTCTGTTGGAACGCGCGGAAGGTCGCGTAGATAACAAATGCGGCGAATCCCAAGTCAATTCGCAGCGGCGACATCCACCACCGGTCGGTGCGTAGCGTTCGTGCCTGGATGTGTGCGCGCGTAGGTGAAAAGACACCGGACGCAGGACGGTTCGCCGTTGGTGCGCTCATCAAATGTTCCTCTTCGAACGGGCTGTTCGTCGAAGACTACACAGAGGAGGCCCCCGGATTCTCGGCGGGCTGAATTGTCAGGACCTGTTGTGGCCCCCGACACCCTCCTGGTCGACGTCGCGCCAAAAGTCGCGGTCGTAATCGGCGTCGGGAATGGCGATCTTTTCACCGGATTGCTGCACGGTAGCGCGCGCTAAATCTAATTCCGAAACATCGGTGTCAAGTAATTCGACGTCGCCGAGGATCCGGTCAGCGTCAATCACGATGCGGCGCATTGCCGGACTGTCGCCATAGCGCGCCTTCAGCGAGCTCACGCACCGCCGCAGGCCGCCGATGAGGTCGTGCAGTTCGGCCAGTTCAGTAGTGCTGGACAACGGATCTCCCTGGACTGAAGGTGTCATGGATCACAGTACGACACCAATACTATCTAGCGCAGAGCCGCAGCGTGAGACAGATCACCCGGGGCGCCTACTCCGGGGGAATCGGTTCCAGCAGCCGGCGTGGCCGACGAAGCGCCTTGCTGACCGGATCGTCGCGCAGCGCGCGCTCATATGGTCGGCGGGGCGGGTGCAAAACGAGGTCGGCGACGTCGGGGAGCTGCCCGCACGACGCGCACACCCGGTCCGGTCCGATCGCGCCGCCGCAATCGGCGTGCCGGTAGCTGCGGCGCTGGGGCTGCTCGACGTAGTTCTCGTTGCCCCAGCCGGCCAGGGACCAGATGATTGGCCAGAGCCGACGTCCCTTCGGGGTCAACACGTACTCGTCGCGGCCCCGGCCACCCGCCGCCTTGGCCAACACCCCCTCATCGATGAGGAGTGAAAGCCGTTCGGACAGAACGGCCTTGGGAATCCCGAGGTGAGCGCGAAAGTCGCTGAATCGACGGACTCCGTAGAAGGCGTCACGTACGACCAGCAGCGTCCATCGCTCTCCGACGATCTCCAGCGATCGCGCGATCGGGCAACTCTCGGCGGCGTATTCGCGGGGCAGGGCCACGACTGGATCCTACGCTTGCAGGTTCGTTGACTGAACCATAGACTTCGGTTTTGAAGAGTTCGGTCAATGAACCATAGGAAGGCGAACCGGATGGCAGTCGGCTTTCACCGTGAACAGCACGGCATGACCCGCATCGACATCGACACCGGCATTGCTTTTGGGCAGTTCATCGCCGCGTTCGAGAAGGCGGCGCCGCCGGTCGACCCGACGACATTGGAACGCATCGTCAAGTCCGGCGGCGACTGGGACGACGTGCGCGCCGCCGCGGCCGAGAACGCGCCGAACGACTTGATGATGTACGCCAAGATCGACGCCAGCGGTTTCTTCGGCGTTGCAGGACACCGCACCCAGGCGATCGAGTACCTGGTCGGCAACCACGTCATCGCCGAGACCATGTTTCGTCATGACGCCAAGGCGATGTTGTACGCACCGCTGCGCATGCTGATCTACAGCGACGCCGACGGCGACGCGGTGTTCACGATGGACCAACCCGGCCCGGCCTTCGGGAGTCTCGGCATCGCCGAAGTGGCCGCGGTCGGCAAGGATCTGGACCGCAAAGTGGTGAACCTGCTCCGTGTGGTGGGCGTGGACGCCGGGCAGGCCTTCGGTTAGTCCACGAATCCGGTGGAGCCGTTGAGTCCCAGAGAATTCGAGCGGATCACCAGACGTCCCCGTCGCGCCAATCGCACGCCAGCGCCGCGGTGTCGTCCAAGTTGGTCCCGAGCGGGAAGACGAACACCGACCCGTCGTCGTCGGGAGTCCGGGTCGGCCCGCCGGGTGCCAACACCGACGTCGGTCCACGCCACGGCAGCCAACCGCGCAGCGTGTAGAGCCGCCTACCCCGGTCCGAGGAACTCAGCGCACCGAGCTGGTAACCGCCGCGAATGACTTGCTCGCAGGCGTCGAGGATCGCGATGGCCAGACCTTGCCCGCGCCAATCCTCGCGCACCGCAACAGCTTCCACATATCCGCAGCGCAGCGAAAGCCCGCGGTAGAGCAGGCGTCGTTGCACCACGGCGCCGTGCGCGATGATCGCGCCGCGATGCCAGATCAGGGCATGCATGCCGCCTAGCGCGTGGTCCCAGTCGACGGCGCTGAACTCGCCGGCGAACGCATCGTTGACCATCTCGTGCGCGCGCTGCCGCGCGTCGCTTTCCAGGTCGGCGGTGTGGACCAAGCGGGCGGTGTGAACCTGGGTGTGCACACTGCTGGTCTACCAGTTGGACTAGTCCGCCGCCACCCAACTCGACACGGAAGTCGCGGCGATTCTGGGACGCGACCAGTGCAGTCGCACGTGCTGACCCGGACGCACCTGGGCGAGCTTGTCGATGTCTTGGTCGGCGATCACGCCGGCCACCGGATAGCCGCCGGTAACCGGGTGATCGGGGCCGAGGACCACCGGTAATCCGTTGGGCGGCACCTGGATCGCGCCGCGGGTCGCGCCTTCGCTGGGCAGTTGGCGCCCCGGGTCGCGGTGTAGCAGCGGTCGTCCTTCGAGTCGCATGCCCACGCGATCGCTGCGGTTCGACGCCATCCAGATGGTGTGCACCAAGGCGTCGGCATCGGCCAGCCAGTCGTCGCGCGGGCCGGGAGCAACCAGAAGTTCGACCAATTGGTCGGAGATCGGCGCCACCGGCGCCTGATCGAGCTCGGGATACTCCTCGGTGTGTTCCCCGATCGGCAACACGTCGCCGGGTTGCAACGGCAACGGACCGATTGCCGACATCATGTCGTAGCTGCGCGAGCCCAGCACCGGTGTCACGTCGAAGCCGCCGCGCACGGCCAGATAGCTGCGCAATCCGGAGCGCGGCATGCCCAGTGCGATCACCTCGCCGTCGCGGACATGCTGAATGCTGTTGGCGCCGAACGTGGTTACGCCAACCCGCGGATTGGTGTCGGCACCGGTGACCGCGATGTCGACGTCGCCGCCGCGGACTCGCGCCGCGAACCCACCCATCGTCACCTCGATGGTGGCGCGGTCGTCAGGGTTGGCCACCAGCCGGTTGGCCAGCGTGTGTGACCGCCGGTCAGCCGCCCCCGATCGGGTGACGCCGAGATGGGCGAGTCCGACGCGGCCGAGGTCTTCGATGAGGGCCAGCGGTCCGGTGCGCAGAATTTCCAGCGTCGTCATCCTCGCCTCGCTACGCAGCCCGGAACTGGACCCACATGCCCGGCGTCAGCAACGCCGGATCGGGCCGATCGATGTCCCACAGCACCGCATCGGTGTGCCCGATCAGCTGCCATCCGCCGGGGGAGCGACGCGGGTAGATTCCGGTGAATTCGCCGGCCAGGCCCACCGCACCGGCCGGGACCGACGGGCGTGGCTCGGACCGTCGCGGCACGGCCAGACGCGGGTCGCCGCCGACCAGATAGGCGAAACCCGGTGCAAAACCGCAGAATCCGACCTTCCATGGGTTGGCGGTGTGAGCGTCGATGACCTGTGCCGTGCTCATTCCGGTGAGCTCGGCAACCTCGGCGAGGTCGGCGCCGTCGTAGACGACGTCGATCACCGTGGGCTCGTCCGGCGCGGTCGCCACGGCGTCGGGCGCCACCGACAGCTTTCCGAGCCGACGGCGGATAGCACTCTGCCGGCCGGGGCCGTCGAGTTTGAGCAGTACCGTGCGGGCGGCCGGGACGATGTCGAGGACACCGGGCATCGCCACCTCACGCAGCGCACCCGCCCACGCCAATACCTCCGCGGTGCTGTCGAATTGCAGCAGCAGCGCCTGATCGCCGTAGTCGAGAACGGTCTCGGTCAGGCTGCTGCTCATTACTCGACGGTAACCCGTTGAGACGTCGGCGGCCAGAGGGCCCGTTCTAATGCAGGATGTTGGCGATCAGTGGCGGCAGCTGGTCGGCCACCGGCGGGTAGCTCAGCGGCGACGCGTAGGCGATTGCGCCGGCCTGATCCTTGGTGGTGAAAACGCTGCGCGAACGCAGCTCTGCCACATCGGGATTGGCCAACAGGTCGGCCTGGTCCTTGTCGCTCTCCGTCGTCCAGATCAGCAGGTCGGCTGCGCCAAGGACCGACTTGATCTTGTCGCGCGGAATGAACGCCCGCTCCTGATCGACGGCCAGGGAGGCGATGCTCTCGGGGATGGTCAGACCCATCTGGGTGAGAAACTCTGTTCGCCACCCGGTCGTCGCCACGACGTTGTCGTCGTGCAGCTTGCCCTGCAGCAGCACGACCCGCTTGTTCTTGAACTGCGGGTTTTGGTCCGCGACGGCGGTGAAACCTTTGTCGACACCGTTGATCAGCGACGTGATCTGGCGGGATTGGTAAACCGCCTGGCCGATGGCCTTCGCCTGGTCTTTCCATGGTTCGAAGAACGCGTCGCCGTCGGACTGCGCAAGCGTCGGTGCGATCGCGGCCAGCTTCTGGTAGGTGTCCTGGTCGAGTCCGGCGTCGGTGGCGACGATCAGGTCGGGTTTCAAGCCGGCGATCTGCTTAACCTGAATTCCGTTGTCCAGGTTGAGCACAACGGGTTTGGCATTTCCGAGTTTGGGCTGGGCCCACGGCCATACCCCGAACGGCTGGTCGCCGAACCATGCGGTCACCGCGACCGGCACGATTCCGAGTGCAAGCAGGTCGTCCTGTCCGGTGAAGCCGGCGCTGACTACCCGCTTGGGCGGCTCGGGGATGGTCGTCTCACCGAAGGCGTGCGTGATAGTGAGCGGTCCGCCGCCACCGGTCGAGGCGGGCGGCGGCTTGTGCGACGAGCAGGCCGCGGGCGCTGCGAACACGAGCAGTCCCGCTGCCGCGCCGGCGCCTAGGAACCCCCGCCGGTTCCAGTGCTCGCACATGGCGTGAGAATAGCGCGTTCGCTCAGGTCAACGGGTCGGCCAGGGACTGTAGTCGGCAATCAGTTCCTCCGGCGGCGGCCGTTGGTCGTCGGGCACATGCTGCAGGTTGATCCGAATCCGGTACCAGATCGAACTCGGGCCGCGCATGCCGTCGACCAGCACGTCGGCCGGCTCCAGACGTTCGGCCGCAGCGGGATGACGCTCGCGCCAGGTGGCCAGCGCGGCCATCGCCTCGTCCTTGGTCTTGGTGCGGGCGATCTCGATGAGCGGCATCACCGACTGACGCCGTCCGGTCCCGTCGCGCCGCGCGCCCTTCGGCGCCTTCTCCGCGGGTCCGAGTTCTTCGGCGAGAGTGAGTAATCGATCAAGATCGCCGGCCGTGTCGCTCATTCCCGCCCACGGGTCGCCGAGCTCAGCGAACCGCTGCGGCACCGTCGTCACGGTGAAGGTCGCGGGGTCGCAGTCGGCGACCTCGTCCCACCGCAGCGGCGTCGAGACCCGTGCGTCCGGGGTGGCCCGCACCGAATACGCCGACGCGACGGTCCGGTCTTTGGCGTTCTGGTTGAAATCGACGAACACCCCTTCGCGCTCCTCTTTCCACCATCGGCTGGTGGCCAGTTCGGGCGCTCGTCGTTCCACTTCTCGGGCCACCGTTTGCGCGGCCAGCCGCACCTGGCGAAACGACCAGCTCGGAGCAATGCGCGCATAAATGTGAAAACCGCGGGACCCGGACGTTTTCGGCCACGCGGTCAGCCCGTGGTCCTCGAGTACTTCGCGGGCCACCTGCGCGACGTCCAGGATCTGCCGCCACGTCACGCCGGGCATCGGGTCGAGATCGACGCGGAGTTCGTCGGGGTGGTCGAGGTCGTCGGCGAGCACCGGATGCGGGTTGAGGTCGACACAGCCCAGGTTGATCGCCCAGGCCAAACCGGCCGCGTCGTGGATGACGGCCTCGTTGGCCGAGGTGCCGGACGCGTACCGCAGTTCGGCGACATCGACCCACTCGGGCCGTTTCTCCGGCGCCCGTTTCTGGAAGACGGCCTCCTGGTCGATGCCCTTGACGAACCGCTTCAGGATCATGGGCCGACCGGCTACACCACGCAGGGCGCCGTCGGCGACCGCCAGGTAGTACTGGATCAGGTCGAGTTTGGTGTGGCCGGCCCGCCCGTCCTGATTGGGAAAGATCACCTTGTCCGGGTGTGTCACCTCGACCCGTCGTCCGCCCACCTCCAGTGCCACCGGCCCCATGGGTCGATGGTAATTCCGGCGGATTTCCAAGCCTGGCTGCGACGTGCGTCACATAGGGTGGAAGCATGCCTAATCTCTTCGATATCCCCGGGCAGGCGGTAGCCAAGGTTCAGCAGTATGCCGAGCGTGGGGTAGCCGAGCTGCATTATCTCCGCAAGATCATCGAGTCGGGGGCCTTCCGGCTGGAGCCGCCGCTGAACTATGCCGCGATGGCAGCCGACATTCGGAATTGGGGCGAGATCGGCATGTTGCCGTCGTTTAATGCGCGGCGCACACCCAACCGCGCGGCGATCATCGACGACGACGGCGCGCTGACCTTCAAGGAACTCGACGAGGCCGCCAACGCAGTGGCCCACGGGCTGCTGGCCAGGGGTGTGCGCGGCGGCGACGGGGTGGCAATCCTGGCACGCAACAACCGCTGGTTCGCCATTGCGGAATTCGGCTGCGCGCGGGTCGGGGCCCGCATCATCCTGCTCAACAGCTCGTTCTCCGGCCCACAGATCAAAGAAGTCTCCGAGCGCGAAGACGCCAAACTGCTGATCTACGACGACGAGTACGCCAACGACGTCAGCAAGGCCGAGCCTCCGCTGGGCAAGCTGCGGGCACTGGGCAGGACTCCGGACGGTGACGACTCCGGCAGCAACGACGAGACGTTGGCCGACCTGATCGCCGCCAACAGTAAATCGCCCGCTCCCAAGGCCAGCAAGCACTCGTCGATCATCATCCTGACCAGCGGCACCACCGGTACGCCCAAGGGCGCGAACCGGAGTACCCCGCCGACGTTGGCGCCGATCGGCGGCATCTTGTCGCACGTTCCGTTCAAGGCCAACGAGGTGACGGCGCTGCCGGCGCCAATGTTCCACGCCCTTGGTTTCCTGCACGGCACCATCGGGATGTTCTTGGGCTCGACGCTGGTGCTGCACAACAAGTTCA
>Ga0137412_10001952_pt1 | contig 16212 bp, 16 predicted proteins | sample CZODoug2_1_16fun_FD_122160 | JGI IMG/M metagenome (GOLD analysis project Ga0137412, IMG submission 122160) | Vadose zone soil fungal communities from Angelo Coast Range Reserve, California, USA - CZODoug2_1_16fungal (Hybrid Assembly) | ecosystem: Environmental > Terrestrial > Soil > Vadose zone...
CGGCACCGGGATCGCGGCGACCTACCCCGGCTGACCCCGCCCCGCCCCACCCCGCCCCGCCCCACCCACCCACCTCCGTTGCGTCCGACCAGATGTGGCCTATAGGCCACGTTTCGTCGGACACAACGCGGGCGGTGGGGGTGTGTTTTGTGCACAGCCGGCTCGACCGGCTGCGGATACCGGGATGGCCGGGCAGTGTGCGGACATGCTGCGTGCCGCTCTGGACCTGGTGCTGCCCGGTGAGTGTGCGGGCTGTGGTGGGCGATCGGCGGCCGCAGCCTGTCCGGGCTGTCGGGCGCGGCTGGGGCCGCCGTGGGCAGGGCCCGGGCCGGTCGGTGTGCCGGTGTTGGTCAGCTGCGCGGACTGGGACGGCGAGGTGCGCCGCATGGTGTTGGCCTTCAAGGAACGCGGCCGCGGCGGCCTGGTCTCCCCGCTCGGCGCCGCGTTGGCCGAGGCGATTGCTGCGCTGGACATCGGCGGGGGCCCGCTGAGTCTCGTGCCGGTGCCCAGCCGCCACGCTGCCCGCCGCGCCCGCGGCCACGATCCGACCGCTCGGTTGGCGGACTTCGCCGCGCAGGTGCTGCGGCGGCGCGGCCGGGTGGTGCACGCGGCCCCCGTACTGGCGCACATCCGGGACGTGCGCGACCAGACCGGATTGTCGGCGGCGGCACGCCGGGCCAACCTGGCCGGGGCTATGCGGGCGGGGCGGTTCGGCGCGTTACCCGGTCGAGTGGTGCTGCTCGATGACGTGTCCACCACGGGCGCGACGCTGTCCGAGGCGGCGCGCGCTCTGGGCGTGACCGGTATCGCGCCGTTGGGTGCGGTTGTGCTCGGTCGGGCCCTGTCTTCTCATTGAACTCTCGGTGTACCCACCCTGGCCGGGACGGCCAGGACGTCGTAACGTCACCACATGGCACCTGCCCGGGTCCGTGGTTGCGCCGGGGCTTCGCCCTGGCAAGCCGATGCCAGCCGCAGGCGAAACGGCCCACGTAAGGCGACTTCTCGTCGACTGATCACGGTGCGGCTTAGAAGTAAGTCCTGCCCCGCCGGAGGTCCCTATGGCCGCCGATACGGGAGAAGGGCGTCAGTGGCGCACAGCGCTGCGAATCCCTCCGCAGGCGAATGTGGGGTAGAAGGCCAGGTCGGCCGGGCAGGTGTCATGCAACGCCCAACAGTTACCTGACGGTACATCAGATGACTGAACGGCAAATCCACCCGCAAGCAGGGAGGAACGCGTGGAGATCGTCGTCAAGGGTCGCCGCACCGAGGTGACCGACCGGTTCCGGCAGCACGCCATGGAGAAGCTGGCGAAGCTGGAGAAGTGGGACACAAAGATCATCAGTCTGGACGTGGAGGTGTGCCGGGAACGCAACCCGCGCCAGTCCGATGTCTGTGACCGCATCGAACTCACCTGCCGAAGCCGTGGCCCGGTGATCCGGGCCGAGGCCGCCGCCGCCGATCCCTATGCGGCGCTCGACCTCGCCTGCAGCAAGCTGGAGGTCCGGCTGCGCAAGTCCGCGGACCGTCGCCGGGTGCACCACGGTGCCCGCACGCCGCTCTCGGTGGCTGCAGCCACCGGTCAGCTCGCCGAGTCCGCGGCGCGCAACGGCCACACCGTCACCACCGCGGAGCTGAGCGAGGAGTGGATCCCCGGGCCCGATATGTCCGCTGATGGGCCATTTGTGGTGCGCGAGAAGTCGCACCGGGCCCAGCCGATGACGCTCGATCAGGCGCTCTACGAGATGGAGCTGGTCGGGCACGACTTCTACCTGTTCATGGACTCGGACTCCGGCTGCCCCGGCGTGGTGTACCGCAGACACGGGTACGACTACGGGGTGATTCGGCTCACCAGCTGACGCTGCGTCGCGGCGCCGCCGGTTTTCACCCGTTGGGTAACCGGCGGCGCAGCCATTCCGGGGACCTGAACCCGTGTGGCGGGTTAGCTTGGGCGGCATGAACGACAACGGTTCCGAGGCCATCCCGCGTCAGGGGCGGCCAACGTCGGAGCCGATCCGGGTGCTGGTCGCCGACGATCACGTGCTGTTCCGCCGTGGTCTGGAGATGGTGCTGGCCCAGGAGACCGATCTGGAATTGGTCGGCGAGGCCGCCGACGGGGTTGAGGCCATCGCCGCTGCGGCGGACCTGCTGCCCGATGTGGTGCTGCTGGATGTCCGGATGCCGCGACTGTCCGGCATCGAGGCCGCGGCGGGCATCAAAGAGGTCGCCCCGGTCGCGAAGATCATCATGCTCACGATCAGCGACGAGGAAACCGATCTCTACGCCGCCATCAAGGCGGGTGCCAACGGCTATCTGCTCAAGGAGATCTCCATCGAGGAGGTGGCCGGCGGCATTCGTGCGGTGCACGGCGGCCAGTCCCTGATCAGCCCGGCGATGGCCTCCAAACTGCTGACCGAGTTCGCCGCGCTGGTGAAGAAGCAACCCGGCCCGCACCGAGTGCCCGCCCCGGTGCTCACCGACCGCGAGCTACAGGTGCTGCGTCAGGTGGCCCGCGGCCGCAACAACCGGGAGATCGCCGCCGACCTGTTCATCAGCGAGAACACCGTGAAGAACCACGTGCGCAACATCCTGGAGAAGCTGCAACTGCACTCCCGGATGGAGGCGGTGTTCTATGCCGTGCGGGAGAAACTGCTGGACATCGGTTAATGCGCTGTGAACAACCTGAGCTAACGCTCGGCCAACCAGGTCTGCCCGAGTGAGGCGTCCTTGGTGAGCAGCTTGTCCAACATCCCGGCGACGTAGCTCTCCACCTTGCCGCCGATCAGCGGCACCCTCACCTTGATCTCGGCGTTCACGTCCACGGTGGTCACGCCGCCTGTCTCGGTCAGGTGCAGCGTGCCGTTCACCCCGCCCGGCTGGCCCTTGATCTCCACCACCAGTGACCCGGTGCGATCCGCGGCGCCATCGCCGTCGCCCCAGACCTGGGACTCCAGGATGGTGATCTGGTTGCCGATCAGCGCCTTGAGGAACGAGGGCGGGTCGATGTGCAACGTCCGGGACAGCCAGATCGTGGCGGCGTCACCGGTGCCGGGCGTCACCGTGGACTCCGCAGCCACCGGGCGGCCCCACTCGGCGCGCTGCTGTTGGAACTGCGGGTCCGTCAGCATCTTGTAGACCACCGGGACCGGGGCGTTATAGGTCATCGTGTGCTGGTAGCGCATGGGTCGATTCTGCCGTTATCCGGCCAGGGCCTCACCCAGCGCCCCGGCCAACCCGGCCGGCGCCACCGTGCCCAGGCGCACCTCGGTGCACCCGACCCAGGACGCCGCCTCGTGCAACGCCTGCGCCATCGGGGCCACCTCGTCGGCCGCGTCCAGCGACACGGTCTGCGCAATCAGCGTGGTGCCCACCCGTTTGGGGTCGACCCGACCGCGCAGCCGACCCCCGGACAGCAGCGGCATCGCGAAGTAGCCGTGCTCGCGCTGGGCGGCGGGCTTGTACGCCTCCAGTGCGTGGCTGAACCCGAACACCCGCCGGGTGCGTGCCCGGTCCCAGATCAACGAGTCGAACGGGGACAGCAGCGTGGTCCGGTGCCGGCCCCGCGTTGCCAGGGCGTCCAGCGCTGCCGGGTCGGCCCAGGCGTCGTCCTTCCACCCGGCCACCCGAACCGGCACCAATCCGGTGTCCGGCAGCCCGGCGGCGACCTGGTCGCGAGAGATGCGCGGGTAGTCCGCCAGGTCCGCGACCGTGCCCACCCCGAGGCAGGCCCCGGCCCGGGCCACCAATTCCCGGAAGCAGGCGTCGTCGTCCAGGGCGTCGGCGGCCTGCACTTGCGCGGGCAGCGCCCGTTCGGCCAGGTCGTACACCCGCCGCCAGCCCACCCGTTTGGTGCACACCACTTCACCGGTGTCCAGCAGGAACTCCACCGCGATCTTCGCCCCGCTCCAGGCCCACCACCCCGCGTCGCTCTTGCGGGCGCCACCCAGGTCGCCGGCGGTGAGCGGGCCGCCCGTGGCCAGCCGGGCCCGCACCTCGGCGAACACCGAGTCCGCGGGCCGGTCGTGCCAGCGCATGCCGCGCTCGAGGAAATGCCGGCGGCGGAACGCGTAGTAGGGCCAGTGGTCCACGGGGAGCAGGCAGGCCGCATGCGACCAGTACTCCACCGCCGCGCCGGACCAGTAGGCCTGCTCGACGGTGGCCCGCCGGACCGCGCCCAGCCGGGCGTAGGGGACCAGCTCGTGCGAGCGGGCGAGGACCGAGATGGTGTCCAGTTGCACGGCACCGAGACGGTGCAGCATCGCGATCACCGCGGATGCGCCGCGGCCGCGTAGCTCGGACCCCAACAACCCCTGAGCGCGCAGCGCCATCCGGCGCGCGTCGTCCGCCGACAACTCGGTCGGCGGGGGCATGCGACTCAGTGGTCCTCGGTGCTGTAGTCCTCCATGATTCCGCAGGCCAGGGCCATGATTCCGCCGACGGCGGTGATGCCGCAGCCGACCCAGAACATCCACCAGGTCGGGTTGAGGCACAAGCCCAGACCGCCGACGGTGAAGCCGATGCAGATCACCAGGACGGCCAGCCAGGAAATGGGGCGGCCCTGCGCGCCGTGCCCGCCCGCGTGCGCCTGAGCCATGACGTTCACTCCTCGAAGGTGCCCGATCCGATCGAGCGCACTCTACTGAGTTCCACCTGCTGCGCGCCCAACGCCCCGAGCGCCCACCGGCGCACCGCCTCCATCGCGTCGCTCACCTGCCCGGTGGCCGCCGGCAGCGCCCAGCCCGTGACCGAGGCGACGCCGTTGGGCATCGGGCGCAGCACCACCTCGCCGAGCAATCGGGCGGTGGTGATCTCCTGCACCGCGAAGGACAACGCCACCCCCTCACGCCACTCCTGCAACCGACGCGCGATCCCGTCCGGCTCGGCGTGGCCGTGCAGCACCGCGAGTTCGGTCGCCAAACGGTCCTCCCACGGGCGCAATTGCACCGCGCCGGCGACGATCTCGACGGGTTCGGTGGGCAACTCCATTTCCCCTCCAAACGCTGCGCCACCGGCGGGTGCAGAACGGCTCGCCGGGACGTTGTCCCTCTACGATGAGGTGCACGGCGTGGTGTCGCGCCGTCGCGTCCGCGCGTGCCGATCGGCAGGGAGTTCGTCAGCGTGCCCAATCTCCTCGACAAGATGCTGCGTACCGGCGAGGGCCGGATCCTGCGCAGGCTGGCCGGAATCGCCGAACAGGTCAATGCCCTGGAGCCGGACTTCGAGAAGATGTCCGACGCCGAGCTGCGCGCGATGACCGACGAGTTCCGCAAGCGGCTGGAGGACGGCGAGACCCTCGACGACATCCTGCCCGAGGCGTTCGCCACCGTTCGCGAGGCGGCCAAGCGCACGCTCGGCCAACGGCACTACGACGTGCAGATCATGGGCGGCGCCGCGCTGCACCTGGGCAACATCGCCGAGATGCGCACCGGCGAGGGCAAGACGTTGGTGGCCACCGGCCCCACCTACCTCAACGCCCTGACCGGCGACGGCGTGCACGTCATCACCGTCAACGACTACCTGGCCGCCTACCAGGCCGACCTGATGGGCCGGGTGCACCGCTTCCTCGGGCTGAGCGTCGGCACGATCATCGCCCAGCAGCCGCCGGACGTGCGCCGCGCGCAGTACAACTGCGACGTCACCTACGGCACCAACAACGAGTTCGGCTTCGACTACCTGCGCGACAACATGGCCTGGACCGCCGACGAGCTCGTGCAACGCGGCCACCACTACGCGATCGTGGACGAGGTCGACTCGATCCTCATCGACGAGGCCCGCACCCCGCTGATCATTTCCGGCCCGTCGGACCAGGCGACCAAGTGGTACAGCGAGTTCTCCCGCCTGGTGCTGATGTTGCGCGCGGGCGAGAGCGCCAAGGAGTCCATCCGCGAGGGCAAGGTGGCGGAGACCGGCGACTACTCCTACGACGAGAAGAAGCGCACGGTGGCCGTGCACGAGGTGGGCATCGCCAAGGTCGAGGACTGGCTGGGCATCGAGAACCTCTACGAGTCCGTGCACACCCCGCTGATCGGTTACCTGAACAACGCCATCCGTGCCAAGGAACTGTTCAAGCGGGACAAGGACTACATCGTCGTCGAGGGCGAGGTGCTCATCGTCGACGAGCACACCGGCCGCGTGTTGGCCGGCCGCCGCTACAACGAGGGCATGCACCAGGCCATCGAGGCCAAAGAGGGCGTGGACATCAAGGACGAGAACCAGACCCTCGCCACGATCACCCTGCAGAACTTCTTCCGGCTCTACAAGAAGCTGTCCGGGATGACCGGCACCGCGATGACCGAAGCGGCCGAGTTCGACAAGATCTACAAGCTCGGCGTGGTGAACATTCCGACCAACAAGCCGATGGTGCGCCGGGACCAGGCGGACCTCGTCTACAAGACCGAGGACGCCAAGTACACCGCGGTGGTGGAGGACATTGCCACCCGCTACGAACGCGGCCAGCCGGTGCTTGTCGGCACCGTGTCGGTGGAGAAGTCCGAGCACCTGTCCTCGCTGCTGAAGAAGCGCGGCGTGCGGCACGAGGTGCTCAACGCCAAGCAGCACGCCCGGGAGGCGGCGATCGTCGCCCAGGCCGGGCGCAAGGGCGCGGTGACCGTGGCCACCAACATGGCCGGCCGCGGCACCGACATCATGCTCGGCGGCAACGTGGAGTTCCTCGCGCACGAGGAGCTGGAGCGTCGGGGCCTGGACGCCGCGGAGAACCCGGAGGAGTACGAGGCCGCGTGGCCGGGTGCCCTGGAGGCGGCCACCTCCGGTGCCTCGGCCGAGCACGACGAGGTGGCCTCCCTCGGTGGGCTGTACGTGCTGGGCACCGAGCGGCACGAGTCCCGACGCATCGACAACCAGTTGCGCGGTCGTTCCGGCCGGCAGGGTGACCCCGGCGAGTCGCGGTTCTACCTCTCGCTGGGCGATGACCTGATGCGGCTGTTCAAATCCCAGGTCGTGGAGCAGGTATTGACCCGGCTCAACGTGCCGGAGGACGTGCCGATCGAGTCGAAGATGGTCTCCCGCGCGATCCAGTCCGCGCAGTCGCAGGTGGAGCAGCAGAACTTCGAGATCCGCAAGAACGTGCTCAAGTACGACGAGGTGCTGAACAAGCAGCGGATGGTCGTCTACGAAGAGCGCCGTCGGGTGCTGCACGGGGAGAACCTGCGCGACCAGATCCTCGGCTTCTTCGAGGAAACCATCGAGTCCTACATCACCGCCGAGACCGGCGAGGCCTTCGCCGAGGACTGGGACCTGGACCGGCTGTGGGCGGCCTTCCGGCAGCTGTACCCGATCCAGCTGGCGCCGGAAGCGGTCATCGCGCAGGTCAACGGGGACAAGGCCAGCCTCGAGGTCGAGATGTTGTTGGAGGCCATCAAGGACGACGCGTTCGACCGCTACGACGAGCGCGAGGCATCCCTGGGCGAGGAGGTCATGCGCGAGCTGGAGCGTCGGGTCGTGCTCTCCGTGCTGGACCGGAAGTGGCGCGAGCACCTCTACGAGATGGACTACTTGCGCGAGGGCATCGGCCTGCGCGCCATGGCGTCGCGTGACCCGTTGGTCGAGTACCAACGAGAGGGTTTCGACCTGTTCAAGGCGATGATGGAGTCCATTCGCGAGGAGTCGATCGGCTTCATCTTCAACGTCGAGGTCGAGGTCAACGAGGCCGAGGCCGCCGAGGACGTCGGCGAGGAGCACCGGCACATCCTCGCCAAGGGCCTGGACACCCCGGAGCGGTCCAACGAGCTGCACTACAGCGCGCCCACCATCGACGGCGACCAGGCGAACATCGAGTTCGACGAGGAGATGGACCTCGACCTCGACGACGACGATGCGCCGGGTGCGGACGTGCCGGCCCAGAAGATGAACCGGTCCGAGCGCCGGGCCGCCCGGCGGACCAAGGAGTGATGCGGCGGCGGGAGGAAACCCGCCACCGCGGATGTTGAAGCGGTCATGACGCAGGAGCGCGGCTACCACCAGGGCGAACTCGCAGTGCAGCGCCAGGCCGGTGTGCGGCGCGAGGCCGACGAACTCGTCGGCATGCTCGCCCCGCCGGTGCCCTCGCCGGGCCGGGCCAAATTCCTGGCCGAGCGGGCCTTCGCGGTGATCACCGCGCGGGACGACGCGGGCCGGTTGTGGACCACACCGTTATTCGGTGGGCCCGGGTTCCTGGAGCAGGACGGCGAGAAGTTACGGGTGCATGTGTTGCCCGCGGGACCGTTGCAGCACCTGCCCGCCGATCAGCCGGTCGGGATGATCACCATCGACCTGGCGACCCGGCGCCGGTTGCGGGTGAACGGCCAGGTGTTGGAGACCGGACCGGACGGCTTCACCGTGCTGGTGGAGGCCTCGTTCGGCAACTGCCCGCAGTACATCCAGGGCCGCGAGGTGCTCGCCGATGTGTCGTCCGGGTCGGCCGGCGGGACCTCGCCCGCAGACGCGGCGCAGGTGGCCCGACTGGTGGCCGCCGCGGACACGTTCTTCCTGGGTACGGTGCATCCGACCCGGGGCGCGGACGCCTCGCACAAGGGCGGTCAGCCCGGCTTCCTGCGCGCGGACGCGGATGGTCTCTGGTGGCCGGACTATCGCGGCAACAACATGTTCAACAGCCTGGGCAACATCACCGTGGATCCGTCCACCGCGTTGTTCGTGCCGGACTTCGCCGGGGGCCGGGCCCTCTACCTGTCCGGAACCGCGCAGCTCGAGTGGTACGAGCCCTTCGAGCCGGGTGTGATGATGGATGAGGGGATGACCGGCCGGCGCGTGCGGTTCCATCCGGAGCAGGCACTGATCGGGCCGATGCCGCTGCAGGCAACCGAGCCGGATCCGTCGCCCGCGTTGCCCCGCATTCGCTGACGCTTCGTCAGGTTGCTTGCTGAGTAAGCAAATCAGCCAAATCACCGGCCGTCCAGCCGACCAGGCTGGTGGTCAGCGTGCGGCCGGGGCCGGGCGCCAGGGGTATTACGTGCGGCACGGCCAGCGTGTGCACGCCGGCCGCGACCGCGGAGGTGACGCCCCGGGGGGAGTCCTCGATCGCAATGCAGCGTGCCGGGTCGGCGCCGAGCAGTCGGGCGGCCAGCGCGTAGGGCTCCGGGTGCGGCTTCGGCGCGGACACCTCGTCCCCGGTGACCAGCGCGGCGAAGGTGCCCTGGGGCAACCCGTCCACCACTGCCTCGGCGAACCGCCGCCAGGACATGGTGACCAACGCGCACGGCACGCGCAGCTCACGCAGCTCGAACAACAGCTCCTTGGCCCCGGGTCGCCACGGAATCTCCGCCCGGGTCCGCTCGACCACCCCGTCCAGCAGGCGGTGCACGATCTCCTCCGGGGACAGCGGCACCTTGCCGTGCTCGGCGATGTAGATCGCGGACTCGATCAGGTCCCCGCCGACCAATTCGTGGGCGTGCTCGGCGGACCAGGTGCCGCCGAAGGACTCGACCAGCGCGAACTCGCACTCGATCCAGTACGGCTCGGTGTCGACCAGCGTGCCGTCCATGTCCCACAGGACGCCGGCAGGCAGCGGGCGCGGGGGTCGGGTGTTCATCGGCCGCACGAGCGTACTGGGCCGGGCTCCCGGCACCCGCTCTGTCATGAGCGGGTGGGGTTCTGTCCTACCCGGCACGTCACCCGATCTCCAACGCGGTACAGGTCCAGCGGCCACGGCGAATCTGCATGCGGAAGGCGATCGCCCGCGCGGTTCCCTGACCGAGCAGCACGGTGTTGGCCTCGACCGCGTCGTAGGCGACCCACTGCACGTGCACGCGGTGCGGTTGTGGCGGGCGGGCCCGGGTGGTGGGTCGGCGCTGGCCGGGCACGGGTCGACGGTGCAACACCTCCCGCACCGGCGGGCTGACAAACGTGGCCAGTACGCCGGGAGGGCGGTGCCCGGTCAGGGTCTCGGCCACGGCGTACGCGAAGGCAGTGGCCCAGGCACGCGGGTCGGGCGTGGCCGGGTCAGGGAGGCGATGGACGGGGGGCGCGGTGGTGGGTGTCGTCTGCACAACCGACTCAGAGACGCGACCGGCCTTCCTGATACGTCCGACGTGCGAGGGAGGACACAATTGTCGGGTGTGCACCGGTTCGGGTGGCACGGACGGGGAGGCTGTCGTGCGCGTCTACCTGCCGCTCACCTGGGCGGGGTTGGCCGCCGCCGCCCAGCGCGGCAGCCTGCCGCCGGGCCCCGGCTTCGCAGTCACCCCGGCGCTGCGGGAGTGGTACGCCTGCGGGGACGCGGAGGAACTGGAGTTCGCCGCGATGAGCGACGCCGAGGAGGAGTGCCTGCGCCTGCTGGCCGCCGACCCGTCCGCCCCGCGCCGGCGGGTGGTGGTGGCCGCGGACGTCCCCGACCCCGACGTGCTGCTCGCGGCGGACCGACACCCGGCCGCGGTGCTGGTCGGCGCCGTGGTGCCGATGCGGATCTGGGCCTCGGTACACGTCGATGACCCGTCCGCCGCCGCTGACGTGACCGCCGCGGCCGAGGCCATCACCGCCGCCGATCGCGGCGACGACGACGCCCGGTTCACCGTCGACGGCGCCGCCGACCACCCGCTGCAGTGGTATGCCGTGCAGGAGATCAGCGGATTATTGGGCGAATGACCAGGTTCGCGATCGATCCGTCGACCCTCGTGCACCTGGCGCGGCACGGACTGCAACCCCACGCCGCACACCAGTTGGTGGCCCCGAACTCGCTGCGCTCGCAGGCGCTCGAGCTGTTGCTGCGCGAGGTGAACACCGGAGAACTCGACGAAGGCAAGGCACTGCAGCTTCACGAGCGGATGACCGAGCTCAAGGTGCGCCTGCTCGGCGACCGGGTCTCCCGACGCACGGCTTGGAAGATCGCCCGCGAGTTCGGCTGGGACGACCTCACCGACGCCGAGTACCTGGCCGTCACCCGACTCCAGGCCGACGCGTTGATCGCCACCGACTCCACCCTCGAAGCGAAGGCGGCAGGCGTGGTCCCCCTGGCGACAATCGACGCCCTGCTCGCCGAGTGACAGCCGCCCGGCCACAGATGCACGTTGTGACGAGAGGGGCGTTCGGCGCGGCACGGGAGCACCCCACGTTGCACCGTGCATCAGCAGCCTGTGCCGGGTAGGGGTCCCACCGTCAGAACGGTCGGACGGATGAAATCCCGGCTGACGCCCGTTCCCCGCCGGGTACCCCCGCCACACCCATCTTCGGGCTCTTGTGCAACGTTTCCCGGCCCCGCCATGCGTTGCTCAGGGACCCGAAGATCGGTGTCGCCCGGATGGGCCTACGCGCGTTGACCCGCCCCGGGCGGTTGGTTAGGAACGTGGAACGGACGCGGGGGCGCAATGGGTTCGCCTGCGCACGGAATCCACGGGGGTGGGCTGGATGCTCGGACATGAGGGGCGTACCGGGCGGCGACGACCGCCGACCGCGATGGTGGCCGGGGGAGCCGTCATTGCTGTGTTGGCGGCGGCCCCGTGGGCTGCGGCGCGTGCGGGGGCGGATCCCGCCCCCGCGTCCACCATGACCTGTTCGGCGACCGCGGTGACGGTGTCCGGGGCCAACGCCGCGCCACCGCCCGGCTGCGTCACTGACTTCAAGCACCTGCCCGGCATCAACACCCATCTCGGCCCGATCGGGTTGCGGCTGGCCGTGGTGGCCGGCGCCACCGAATGGCACCCGACCGGGCGCGGCCTGGGCGATCGCGTGTCCGGGGAGGCCGGGGCGGATCTGGCCGACCTGCGGCTGACGCTGGGCAAGCTGGTGATCACCGCGGACGCGGTGCGTTCCTACGCCTCCGTGTCCTGCATGACGGGCAATGCCGTCCCGCAGTTGCAGGGCCACTCGGTGCTGGTGAACCTGCGGTTCGACGGCAAGCCGCCGCCCGTTGGGGATGATCCGGTGGCGATTCCGCTGCTGGGTATCGGGGTGCTGCATCTCAACGAGCAAATCGTGTGGAACGGCGTGCTCACCCAGCGCGCGCTGTGGCTGACCGGGCCGTTGCTCGGCGAGGGCGTGGTGATCGGCGAATCGAAGGTCGGGGCGACGCCGGGGGCCTGCGCGACGTCGGGGGCGTGACGTCGGAGCCAAGGGGCCGACACGAAGCGCGGATGCGTGCCACCATGGTGGCGGGGGAATGATCATGCCCCCGGCGAGTTTCGGAGGCGATCACGTGGACGCGCTGACCCGGGTACCGTCGCCACGCAACGAGCCGGTGTTGAGCTATGCACCGGGCAGTCCGGAGCGGGCCCGACTGGAGTCCAAGCTCAAGTCGTTGTCGGCGGAACGTGCCGACCTCACCGCCATCGTCGACGGCGTCGCGCGGCGGGGCAGCGGCCCGGAATTCGAGGTGCGCGCGCCGCACGACAAGCGGTTGTTGCTCGGGGTGGGCCGCGGTTGCGGCCACGAGGACACCACCGCCGCGGTGCAGGCCGCGTTGCGGGCCGCCCCGGCCTGGCGCGACCTGCCCTTCGACGAGCGGGCCGCGGTGCTGCTGCGCGCCGCCGACCTGCTGGCCGGCCCATGGCGGGAGACGCTGAACGCGGCCACCATGCTCGGCCAGTCCAAGACCGTGCAGCAGGCCGAGATCGATGCGGCCTGTGAGCTGATCGACTTCTGGCGATTCAACGTGCACTTCGCCCGCCAGATCCACGCCGAGCAGCCGATCAGCTCACCGGGGATGTGGAACCGCACCGACCACCGCCCACTGGAGGGCTTCGTCTACGCGGTCACCCCGTTCAACTTCACCGCGATCGCGGGCAACCTGCCCACCGCGCCCGCGCTGATGGGCAACACCGTGCTGTGGAAGCCCGCCACCACGCAGACCCTGGCGGCGCGGTTGATCATGCAGGTGCTGACGGCCGCGGGCCTGCCGCCGGGCGTGATCAACCTGCTGCCCGGCGACGGGAAGGCGGTCTCCGAGGTTGCCCTGGCGCACCCGGCGCTGGCCGGCATCCACTTCACCGGCTCCACCCGGGTGTTCCAGCAGTTGTGGCGCACCGTCGGGGAGAACATCGCGAGCTACCGGACCTACCCGCGCCTGGTCGGGGAGACCGGCGGCAAGGACTTCGTGCTCGCGCACCCCTCCGCGGACCCCGCGGCGCTGCGCACCGCGCTGATCCGCGGCGCGTTCGAGTACCAGGGCCAGAAGTGCTCGGCCGCATCGCGGGCCTACATCGCCCGCTCGGTGTGGGACCGCATGGGCCCGGACTTCCTGGCCGAGACCGCCGAGTTGCCCATGGGCGACGTCGCGGACCTGAGCAACTTCCTGGGCGCGGTCATCGACGCCAAGGCCTTCGCCACCCACCGCGACGCGATCGAGCGGGCGCGGGTGCGGGCCAGCACCGAGATCCTGGTCGGCGGTAGCTACACCGACGCGGTCGGCTATTTCGTCCGGCCGACGGTGATTCGCTGCGCCGACCCGGCCGATGAGGCCATGCGCACCGAGTACTTCGGCCCGATCCTGTCGCTGTTCGTCTACGAGGACAGCGAGTTCGAGCAGGTGCTCGACCTGGTCGACGGCGGCACTGACTACGGCCTGACCGGGTCGGTGTTCGCCACCGACCGGTCGGCCGTGGCCCGGGTCGCGCACGCCCTGCGGTTCGCCGCCGGGAACTTCTACGTCAACGACAAGCCGACCGGCGCCGTGGTCGGTCAGCAGCCGTTCGGTGGGGCCCGCGCCTCCGGCACCAACGACAAGGCCGGCTCGGCGCTGAACCTGCAGCGCTGGACCAGCCCGCGCTCGATCAAGGAGACGTTCGTGCCCCCGACGGACTGGCGCTACCCGCACATGGGTTAGCCCGCCTCGGCGGCCTTCTTGATGTTGGCCAGCGTGGTGTCCATCAGTTCCTGTGCATAAGCGGTGCGGTCGGCGACGCCGGTGGCCAGCTTGGTGACCAGGCCGACCTTGAAGAGCGGGTTGCGGGTGTCCAGCCAGCTCTCGGTTACCTTGCAGCCGCCCGGCGTGGGCTCGATGTCGTAGCTCCAGGTGGCGCCGCTCAGGCCGCCGACCTTGACAATGAATGACAGCCGGCTCGGGGCCTGCGCCTCGTTGATGACCGCGCCGCCGGACCAGCGGTGCCACCCGTTCTTGTTGTTGCCCTTGAACTTCACGCCCGGCGCGGGCTCCGTGGCGCCGCCCTTCCACTTCCCGCCGACGTTCTCCGGACTCCACTCACCCATCCGGGGCAGGTCGCTGACCATCGACCAGATCTTCTCCGGTGTGGCCGCGATCTCCACGGTGGACGTGAACTTCTCTTGGTCGGCCATGAGGTCCTCCTGGGGACGTAAGTGGGGAAATGATGGCAGGTCAGGCGCGCGGACCGGTGAGCAGCGCGCGGAAGTTCCGCAACGCCACCGAGGCCATGGCCAGATCCGGATGGTCGGCGGAGATGATCTCCCCGATCACCCGGGCGGTGCGTTCCACCACCGGGCCCGCGGCCTCCTGCCAGGCCTTGAACCGTTCCGCCACCGGTCCGTCGCCGGCCGCCAGCACCTCCGCGGTCAGCGCCGCGTGCGCGGTGAACAGGTCCTCGCGCAGCGTGGCGCGGGCCATCGTGCGCCACCGGTCGTCGCGGGGCAGCGCATTGACCGCGCTGAGCAGTTCGCTGATCTCCAGTTCGTCGGCGATCAGGAAGTACGCCTCGGCCACCTGCGCCCGCGGGGACCCAGAGACGTGCGCGACCTCCACGATGTCCAGTGCGGCGAAGGACAGGTCCAGCGCGGCGCAGCGCTGCGCGAGATCGTGCGGGACCCCGGCGGCGACCAGGACGTCGCGAGCTTCGGCCAAGTCGGCCGCGTCGGTGCCGCGCACCGTGGCCGGCACCAGAGCCACCACCTCGGTGACCCCGGCGCTGAAGAACGCCACCTCGGCGTCGATGTCCAGCGGTGAGCGGCGCTTGGCGAGCAGCCACCGGGTGGCCCGCTCGGCCAGTCGGCGCGCCTGCAGCCGCATCCGGGTGGCCACCTCGGCCGGGATGGTGCCGTCCAGCGCGGCCACGTCGTTGCGGAAGGGCTCCAGGTCGAAGGCGTCGCGGGCGACCACATAGGCCCGGGCGATGTCCGCGTCCGGTTGCGCGGTCTCCTCCCGCAGTCGGTGCACAAAGGTGATCCCGGCGTCGTTGACCAGGTCGTTGACCACCCCGGTGACCAGGATTTCCCGGCGCAACGGGTGCTCGGTGATGGCCTGCGCGAACCGCTCCCGCAGCGGAGCCGGGAAATAGGCCACCGGGACCTGCTGCAGGGCTGCGGACTCGGGCAGGTCGGTAGCCAGCAGGGCGGTGTCCAGGGTGATCTTGACGTAGGCCAGCAGCACGGACAGTTCCGGACCGGTCAGCCCGCGGCCCTCGCTCGCCCGGGCGTGGATCTCCTTGTCCGACGGTAGGAACTCCAACGCGCGGTCCAGGTGCCCCGTCGATTCCAGGTGCCGGATCAGCCGGGCGTGCGCATGCAACAGGGCGCCGGCCTGCGCCTCGGCGTTGGCCAGCGCCACGTTCTGCGCGTAGTTGTCGGCCAGCACCAGCGCGGCCACCTCGTCGGTCATCGAGGCCAGCAGCGGATCGCGATCCGGGCCGGTGCAGCATGCGTGGCTGAGCAGGATCTTGATGTTCACCTCGTGGTCGGAGGTGTCCACACCCGCGGAGTTGTCGATCGCATCGGTGTTGATCTGACCACCCCTCAGGGCGTACTCGATGCGCCCGCGCTGGGTGAGCCCGAGGTTGCCACCCTCGCCGACGCAAGCTGCGCGCAGCTCAGCGCCGTTCGCGCGGATCGCGTCATTGGCCTTGTCCCCGACCTCGGCGTGGGTCTCCTCGGTGGCCTTCACGTAGGTGCCGATGCCGCCGTTCCACAACAGGTCCACCGGAGCCAGCAGGATCGCGTGCAGCAAATCGTTCGGGGGCAGCGCGGTGGTGGCGGCGGGCAGGCCGAGGCGGGCCCGCACCGCCTCGCTGATCGGGATCGACTTCAACGTGCGCGGGTACACCCCGCCGCCCGCGGAGATCATCGAGGTGTCGTAGTCCGCCCACGAGGAGCGGGGCAGGGCGAACAGCCGGGCTCGTTCGACCCAGGACGTCTCCGCGTCCGGGTCCGGGTCCAGGAACACGTGGCGATGATCGAACGCCGCCACCAAGCGGATGTGCCGGGACAGCAGCATGCCGTTGCCGAACACGTCACCGGACATGTCCCCGACACCCACGCAGGTGAAGTCGGTGCGCTGGCAGTCGATGCCCCGCTCCCGGAAATGCC
>Ga0137412_10001953_pt1 | contig 16212 bp, 14 predicted proteins | sample CZODoug2_1_16fun_FD_122160 | JGI IMG/M metagenome (GOLD analysis project Ga0137412, IMG submission 122160) | Vadose zone soil fungal communities from Angelo Coast Range Reserve, California, USA - CZODoug2_1_16fungal (Hybrid Assembly) | ecosystem: Environmental > Terrestrial > Soil > Vadose zone...
GAACAACGGGGTGCCGTGGGTGCTCGCGGTGCTCATCGGTGGTGCCTGGTGTCTGCCGCTGGGCCTGATCGTGTCGGTGCCCGCGATCCGGCTGTCCGGGCTGTACCTGGCCCTGGCCACGTTGGGCTTCGGCATCGTGCTGGCGCAGTTCGCCTACAGCAAGTCCTACATGTTCGGCGGCGGGCAACTGCTCACCCGTCGCCCCAGCGGGTTCGACTCGGACCGGCAGTACTACTACCTGCTGCTGGCGTTCGCATTGGTGGCGGTCGGCATCGTGCTGTTGGTGGAACGCAGCCGGCTGGGTCGGCTGCTCCGGGCCATGGCCGATTCGCCGTTGGCGCTGACCACTTTGGGCACCGCGGTGAACGTCTCCCGGGTGCTGGTGTTCACCCTGTCCGGGTTCATCGCTGGGATGTCCGGTGGATTGTACGCCTCGCTGTTCGGCGGGGTCACCCAGGACGCCTTCAATTACGTGCAGTCGCTGGTTGCCCTGGCGGTGCTGGCGATTGCGGGCACGCGCACCATCACCGCGGCGTTCCTGGCGCCCGGTCTGCTGTATGTGGTGCCGCTGTACTTCACCGGGTCGCGGGCCGATCAGGTGCTCCAACTCGGCTTCGGGGTCGGCGCGATCTTCGCCGCCGCCGCGTCGCAGGGCGCACTCACCACGGCGTTGGCCCGCGGCGCACGTCGGCACTCCGGCCGGGCCAGGGGGCCGGCCGGCCGCCGGATGTCCCTACCGCTGCCGGGGCGGCCCGCTCAAGGAGGTTCGTGGTGAACAGCAACCTGTGGCGCGCTCGGCGCTCGCGGGTGACGGTCGCGGCGGTCGCTGCGTTGTCGCTCGCGTTGGTCGCCGGGTGCGGCGGAAACCGGGTCAACCACGACCGGGTGGTCGCGGTGGGCAACGGCTACGGTCCGGCCGCCTCCGACGAGAACAAATCCCTCATCCAGGCTGCCGCCGACGCCGCGGCAGCCAAGGTCGCCGGCCAAATACCGGCCGCCGGCGCAGCCGTTGCGGCGGGTCCGGCCGCACCGGTCGCTGCCGCAGGCGGGGTCGCGCCGGCGGCCGGCACCACCGGCGTGGGCGGCGCCCCCGCGGCTACCACCGCGACCGCTGGTCAGACCGCCGCCAAAAGTTCGACCACCAGCACGGCGGCCTCGGCCGGTCTCCCGGCTACCTGCACCACGGTGCTCTCGCCGATCGTCATCGGGCAGACGCTGGCCGCCTCCGGCCTGGTCGGCGCGGCCATCTCCGGCCTGCGCACCGGGTTGGCGGTGTGGGCGCGTGACGTCAACGCCCGTGGCGGCGTGCAATGCCACCCCATCCAGCTGACCCAACTGGACGACGGATCCGACCCGGCCCGGGTCGCGGCGAACTGGAACTTGATCGTGCACGACAAGAGCGCGGTCGCCCTGGTCGGCGGGGGCGTGCCGATCGCCATCGCGGCGTTGCGCTCGGCCGCGGAGCGGGACAAGGTCCCGGTGGTCGGCGGCGACATCACCGCGGTGGACTGGGTCCAGAGCCCCTTCATGTTCCCGACCGGCGGGGCACCGCTGACCTCCTACGACGGTGGTGTGGTGGAGGCGGTGGCGGCGACCAAGGGCGCACCGAAGGCGGGCATCTTCTACTGCGTCGAGGCCTCGATCTGCACCGGACTGAAGAACAACTTCCCGCACAGCGTGGAGCGGGCGAAGGCGACTGCGGGTCCCTCGCTCGCGGTGTCGTTGACCCAGCCGGACTTCACCTCGGAGTGCCAGCAGATGAAGGCGGCCGGGGTCAACGTCATCTTCTTCGGCCTGGACGGGTCGGCCTCCATCCGCGCCGCCCGATCGTGTGCCTCGCTGAACTACTTCCCGACCATCGCCACCGGCGCCATCGCGGTGTCTGCCCAAGCAAGTACTGATGCGGGTCTGCGGCGCAACAACACCTACCTGGGCAGCGGTGTGGTGCCCTATCCGAACACCGATCTCCCGGCCCTGCAGGCCTTCCACACCGCGATGAAGCAATACGCGCCGAGCAATCTGGAGGACCAGCAGTCTCTGCTGGGTTGGGCCGCGGGCAAGTTGTTCGAGGCGGCGCTGGCCAAGGAGGCCGCCAAGGCCCGGGCCGGCAACGTGACCACGGCGATGGTGCTGGACGGGCTGTGGCAGCTCAAGAACGAGAAGCTCGGCGGGCTCACCCCGGGCGCCACCTTCATCAAGGGCGAACACGCTGCCATCGACGACTGCTACTACCCGTTGAAGCTGGACCCGAAGGGCTTCTCCGCGCCCAAGGGCAGCAAGCCGGTTTGCTACGGCAGCTCCGCCAAGACCGCGGGGGTGCCGGCATCCGGATCGGTGGCCAACGCGCCGGACCTGGCCGCAGCTGGGCCGGCCACCACGACCCGATCGCGCACCGCCGGGCGCCGGGTGCGCTGATGTTCGAATTGCGCGGCGTCGATGCCGGCTATGGCGGCACGCAGGTCCTGCGTGGGGTGGACCTGGTGGTGCCGCCGCGCTCGATCGTTGCGCTGCTCGGACCCAACGGCGCGGGCAAGACCACGTTGCTGCGCGCGGCGTCGGGGTTGATCCGGCCGACCGGCGGGGACATCCTGCTCGACGGGCAGTCGGTGCTGGGACTGCCGCCGCACGACCTGTGCGCCCGCGGGCTCTGTCACGTGCCCGAGGGGCGCGGGGTATTCCCGAGCCTGTCGGTGCGGGACAACCTGGTGCTGCAGAGCAAACCGGGCAGCGAACGGGAGTCAATCGAACGTGCGGTGTCCGCGTTCCCGCGGTTGGGGGAGCGGCTGGCTCAGGTCGCCGGGACGATGAGCGGCGGCGAGCAGCAGATGCTCGCGCTGGCCCGCACCTACGTCCAGCAGCCCCGGTTCGTGTTGCTCGACGAGGTCAGCATGGGCCTGGCCCCGAAGATCGTCGATGAGATCTTCGAGTTCCTGGAGCGGCTGGCCGCGGAGGGCTCCAGCCTGCTGTTGGTCGAGCAGTACGTGGCCCGGGCGTTGCGGGCGGCGGACTACGTGTACCTGCTCAACCGGGGCCGGATTTCCTTTGCCGGTGAGGTTTCCGAGGTCGACGCGGACGCGATCGCGGCCGAATACGTGGGGGTGGCGACGTGACCGCGCTGGTTACCGGAGCGGCGCGGGGCATCGGCTTGGCCACCGCGCGCAAGCTGATCGAGGCCGGGCACGAGGTCATCATCGGCGATGTCAACGGTGATGCCGCGGCCGAGGCCGCCGCGCAACTCGGGGCCAAGGCGGTGACCCTGGACGTCACCGACCCGGACTCGGTAGCGGCCTGCGCGGCTGGGCTGACCACGCTGGACGTGCTGGTGAACAACGCCGGCATCCTGCGCGGCGGGACTCTGGCCGAGATGAGCATCGAGGACTACCGCCTGGTGATGGACGTCAACGTGCTCGGGCCGGTGCTGATGACCCGTGCCTGCACCGAGGCGCTGGCCGCTGCCCGCGGCGCCGTGGTGAACCTGGCCTCGATGTCTGCCCTGATGCCGGTGCCGGGCACCGGGGTGTACTCGATGAGCAAGGCCGCGGTGCTCTCCTACACGCAGGTGGCCGCGTTGGAGTTGGCGCCGCGCGGGATCCGGGTGAACGCGGTCGCGCCGGGCCGGATCAGCACTGAGATGACCGCGAGCCGCCAGACCGACCCGGCCAAGGAGGCACGCACCAACGCCCTGATCCCGCTGGGACGCTCCGGGCAGGCCGACGACGTGGCTGCGGTGATCTGCTGGCTGGCCTCGCCGGCCGCGGCGTACGTCACGGGTCAGGTCATCCCGGTGGACGGCGGACTGACCATCGCCACCGTCCCGTTCTTCCAGGCAGCCCAATCCAGGTAACGTCAGCGAAAGCGGTCGCTATAACGACCGCTGTCGCTGACGTTGTGGGATTCAGGCGTCAGCGGCGGCCCAATAGGGCGCGCGGATGGTCCGCTTGTCGATCTTCCCCACCGGCGTCCGCGCCAGCGCCTCCACAAATGTCAACTCCCGCGGGCATTTATACAGCGTCAGATTCGCCCGGCAATGTGCGAGCAGGTCCTCCGCATCCACCGGCTCCGCCGGCACCACCAACGCCAACAGTTGTTCGCCGAGATCCGGGTGCGGCACCCCGATGCACACCACTTCAGCCACCCCCGGATGCGCCGCCAACACCGCCTCAGCCTCGGCCGGATAGATGTTCACCCCACCGCTGACCACCAGATCCGCGAACCGGTCGGTGACCCACACGTACCCGGCGTCGTCCATCACCCCGATCTCGCCGAGGGTGAACTCACCCGGCCCGGCGAACGGATCGTCCACCCCACCGCGCAGGTACCGCATGCCGTACCCCGACGTGTCGCGGAAGTACAACCGGCCGCGGGTTCCCGGCGGCACCGGTTGGCCGTCGTCGCCGAGGATGAACGCCTCGAACGGCGGGATGGCCCGGCCCACCGATCCCGGTCGCTCGCGCCATTCCGCCGAGCCGATCAGACAGGTGGTGCCGACCTCGCTGGCGCCGTAGCTCTCCCAGAGCACGTCGCCCAGCCAGTCGATCATCGAGTGCTTCACCTCGACGGGGCACTTCGCGCCGACCTGCAAGACGAAGCGCAGGCTCGAGGTGTCGTACTGCTCGCGCTCTGCGGCGGGCACCGCGAGCAGGCGTTGAAAATGGGTGGGCACCATGATCGTGGAACCGATGCGATCACGCTGCACGGCCTCGAGCCACTCCGTCGCGTCGAAGCGATGCAGCACGGTGGTCGGTGCACCACCGAGGAACAACCGGGTACCCGCCAACGGCCCGGAGTGATACATCGGGCCGACCACCAGATGCCGCCCGTGCGGGATCATCGCGTTCTGCGACAGCTTCGCCACGTGATCGACGATGTCCGCGCCGCCGACCCAACTGGTCGGCGGCAACTGCACGCCCTTGGGACGCCCGGTGCTGCCCGAGGTGTAGACCAACGTGGGCAAGGGGGGATGGTCGGTCGGGGGCTCCGGGTCGTCGCCGCTCGCGCCGAGCTCCTCGATGATCGTGGTGACCTCGGCCAGGGCCGCGCCTGCCCGGGCCCGCGCGGCGGTGGCCGGGTCGGTGAGCACCGCGGCGGCGCCGGAGTCGCGCAACACGAACGCCAACTCCGCGGGCTCCAGGTGGAAGTTCACCGCCACGGCCGAGGTTCCGGCCAACGTGGCGGCCACATAGGTGAGCAGGGTGGCCGCGCTGTTCTCCGCGACGATGGCCACCCGCCGCGCCGGACCGAGCTCCAGACGCAGCAACGTGGCCACCGCCCGACGCAGCCAGGCATCAACCTGAGCCCACGTCAGATCCATGTCCGGCCCACGCAGGGCCAGTTCGTCCGGCCGCTGCGCGGCGTAGGAAGCGGCGAAGGTCACCGGGCGCGCCAGGCGGCGATCAGGCCCGCGTTCTGACCGGGGGTGCTGCCGTAGGTGACCACCTCGTCCGCGCCCGCGGCGCGGAACTGCGCGAGCTTGTCCACGCACCCGGCGGCAGTGCCCAGGGCGCAGGAGGTGTCCATCCATTCGTCGGGCACCAGCTCGGCCAGGTCCATCAACTGCACCCGGTGGAAGGCGGTGTCCACCATCTCGTCGGCCCGCCGCGCCATCAACTCCGCCGCCGTGGCGCGCAGCCGCTGCACCGGCGCGAAGTCCCAGCCGTTCACCTTGGCCAACGCCACGCCGTACTCGGCGGCCTGCAGGTAGGTCACCGCACGGGCGTGCGCGAGAGCGCGGGATTCCTCGTCGGACAGATCCGGTGCGGTCACCACGCATTGCGCAATGCGCACCTCCGCCGGGTCGCGGCCCGCCTCTTTGCAGGCGCGGTGCAGCCGGTCCACCGCGGCGGCGGTGGCCTGTGGGGTCATCATCGGCGGCAGCAGCACACCGTCGAACGCGGTGGCGACCGCGGCCGCGGCCTTCTCGAACCCGAATGTGCCGTACCAGACCCGCGGGGCCGGTCCGTCGTAGACATCGCCGAGTTTGGTGTCGGTGTACGAGCCCGCCGGCCCGTCGTAGGTCACCGTTTCGCCGGCCCACAGCCGGCGCAGGATCCGCACGTAGTCGACGAGTGCGTCGAAGCCCGCGGTGCGCAGGCCCTCGTGTCGCAGGTACGCGTGCTCGCCGCGACCCAGGCCGAGAATGAACCGGGGTCCGAACGCAGCGTGCATGGTGGCGCCGAACGCGGCGGTGTGCAGCACGTGGCGGCGGGCCGGGGAAATCAACCCGGTGCCCAACCCGATCCGCTCGGTGCGCGCCCCGATCGCGCCCAGCACCACCGCGGATTCCTTGAGGTTCCACCGTTCGGAGAGGAACACGTTGGCGAACCCCAACCGCTCGGCCTCGACGCCGTCGGAGATGCCCTGCACCACGGTCCGCGCCGCGGTCGCGTTCGGTACCCCGTCGGGCAGGTGGGAGACCACCCGCCCGGAGATCACGTAGGCGCTCAGGTCATCGACCGTCACGCGCCGCCTCCTCGCCGGCGATGCGGCCCATACCGACGGCCAGGCCGAGGGAGTTGCCGCTGCCCATGTACACCGGGCCGAGCAGTCCGCCCACACATTCACCGGCCGCGTACAACCCGTCCACCGGCCGGCCGTCGACGCCGAGCACCCGAGCCCGATCGTCCACCCGCAGCCCGGCGCCGGTGACATTCACCGTCACCGGGCGCACCGGCACCGCGTACAGCGGCGCGGAGCGCAACGGCAACAGGAACTGTGCCTTCTTGCCGAAGTCCGCGTCGTGACCGGCGTCCGCGTGGGCGTTGTAACGCTCGATCTCCCCGGTGAGCACGCCCGCGTCCACGCCGAGCGCCTCGGCCAACTTGGCCGGGTCGTCGGCGGCGTGTGCCCGGCCGTCGGCCAGCAGGGTCTCCATGATGTCCGCACGGTAGTGCCGGGGACGGAATGGCGGATGGTTGGGCCAGACCTGCTTGTAGCACTCTGTGTAACGCGCCGTCAGTTCCGCGGGTGGGTGCAGGCAGGCCTCGTCGAGCAACACGATGGCCAGGTTGCCGCGGGTACGCACCAGCCCGTCGAGAATCCCGTACGGCGCCGTCTCGTCGGCGAACCGACGACCGGTGCCGTCCAGCAGCACCGTCCAGCCGGGCAGGAACGCCTCGTTGATGAAGGTGCGTCCGGGGCCGAGTGTGCGCAGCCCTCGGTCCAGCCCGGCGAGCTGCGCGCCGACCTGCGCGCCCAGGGCGAACCCGTCGCCCAGCGCGCCGTCGTGGCCGATGTACCAGGTGCGCTCGGGGTCCCAGGCGGACGGGAAGAACTGCTCGAGCAGCGTCCGGGAGGCACCGAACCCGCCGGTGGCCACCACCACTGCGCCCGCGGTGAGCTCATCGCCGGCCACCGCAGCACCGATCACCGCCACGCTGTCGCCGTTCTGACGGGTCATCAGTCGGTCCACCCGCCGACCGACGGCCACGTCCACGCCGGCTGCGTCACAGGCCCTGCGCAGCGCGTCCACCAACGCCTGCCCACCGCCGTCCACGCAGTGCGAGCGAGGTTTGCGCTCGTCCCCGCCGAAGATCAGCCGCCCGAAGAACGGCACCCCGTGCCCGGCCAGCCAGTCGATAGTCGCCCCGCTGCGCTCAGCGAATCGGTGCACCGGCCCGGCCGGTACATCCCAGCGCTGCAACTGCATGTACTCGGCGAACATGTCCGCGCCGGAGTCCTCGATGCCCGCCGCGCGCTGCAACGCGCTGCCCGCACCCATCACGATGCCGCCGGACAGTCGCGAGGACCCGCCGACCTCCGCGCTCGCCTCGCTGATCAGCACGCGGGTGGCGCCCGCCTCCCGGGCGGACAGCGCGGCGGCCAGGCCGGCCGCACCCGAGCCCAGCACCAGCACGTCGACGTCGGTCATGGGAGCAATTTATATGAGCACTAGACCTTTTGGTACCCTGCGGATTAGGCTCGTGATGTGGCCGACTGTCCCTACACGCCAGCGGATCTGAGCCGACTGATCGAGGGTGACCCCGGCCTGGTGCGGTGCCCGTTCCCGCTCTACGACGTGCTGCGTGAGCAGGCGCCGGTGGTGCACAGCGAACGGCTCAACGCGTTCGTGGTCTCCCGCTACGCCGACGTCATCGAGATCCTGCGTGACCCGGTCACCTTCTCCTCGGCCATGGCCAGCGGCCCGAGTTCGGTGACCGGGCTGGCCCGGCAGATCATCGCCGACCCGGACAGCCCGCAACGGCTGCGCGCGCAGGCGCAGCGGCGGCTGAAGATCGCCGAGTCGCCGGTGCTGTTGTTCACCGACCCTCCGCTGCATCGCCGGCAGCGCACCCTGGTCAGTGCCGCGTTCAGCCCGAAGCGGGTCAAGCAACTGGAGCCCGACGTGCGCCGGGTGACCGGCGAACTCATCGATGCCTTCATCGCCGACGGCACGGTCGAACTGGTCTCGCAGTTCTCCATCCAGTTGCCGATGACGGTGATCGCGGTGTTGCTCGGCGTGCCGCCTGCGGAGATGGCCACGTTCAAGCGCTGGTCGAACGCGTTCACCGCCGGCGTCGGCGCGGTGGGGCAGAGCGAGGACCAGATCGCCACCATCTTCGAGGAGGTCGACACGTTCTACAGCTACTTCACCGAGCAGGTGGAACGTCGTCGCACCGACCCGCAGGATGACCTGCTCACCGACCTGGTCGGGGCGCGGATGGACGGCGAGGCACCGCTGGCGCTGGACGAGATCCTGCAGATGCTCGTGCAGTTCCTGGTTGCGGGCAACGAGACCACCACCAACTCGATCACCACGTTGATGCTGCGCCTGGCGCAGGAACCGGACTTGGCGCGTCGGGTGCGGGACAACCCGGCGCTGGTCGAGCCGTTGGTCGAGGAGATGCTGCGGGTCGAGGCCCCGGTGCAGGGCATGTTCCGGGTCAGCACCGCGGACACCACAGTGGGCGATGTGGCGGTGCCCGCGGGCTCGCTGCTCTGGTTGGTCTACGGCTCGGCCAACCGCGACCCGGACGCGTTCGAACACGCCGACGCCCTCGACCTGGACGCCGAGCGCGCACCGCACTTGACCTTCGCCCGCTTCGAGCACTTCTGCCTGGGCGCGAGCATCGCGCGGCTGGAACTGCGGATCGCCACCGAACTACTGCTGGAGCGCCTCGACGACATCCGGTTGGCGTGCCCGCCGGAAGACCTGACCTACCACCGCAGCTTCGTGCTGCGCGGCCTCGCCGGGTTGCCGCTGACCTTCACCGAGCGCTGACCCACCGTCCCCTCATGGCGTTTGGGGCTATCAACGCCCGCGGATAGCCCCACACGCCATGAGAGGTTGGGGGTTTACTCGGCGCGTCCGGCGGCGGCTTCCTCGGCGCGGCTGAGCCCGAGCAGCCCGATGAGCTCCTCGTGGTACTCGAACCACACAGTGTGGTAGCTGTCGAGGATGGGTCGGGCGACGTAGGTGGCCTCGCCGGCGTCGATGCGGTCCAGCGCGAACTCGAAGCGCACCTTGTACTGCGCGAGGCGCGGCACGGCCTCGATGGTGCGGTCCAGCACGGGCAGGAACTGCCGCTGCACCCGGTGGATCTTGTCCACGACCTTGTTGTCGTAGTCCGGGTCGGTGTGGTCGTTCGGCGTGCCGTCCTCGCGGATCTGCCACGCGGTGATGGCGGTCTTCAGTGCCGTGTTCACCTTGTCGAAGTCGTGGTACGCCGCCGACAGGGCGGCCTGGTCGACGCCCTCGCGCTCCTTGGCGACGAGGCCGGCGAGTGCCTCCTTGCCGTCCTTGGTGATTCGGTACTGCGGCCCACCGCTGACCAGCTCGCGGGTCAGCAGGTCGGCCAGCGCGTCGGCGGCCGTCGCGGCATCCACTCCGGCGCAGGCAGCGACGCCCGCGGCGTCCACCCGGCCCTTCATCCGCACGGCAGTCAGAATCGCCAGTTCACTCATGGATCGTTGTCCTCATCGACGTTGGTTCAGGAAACGGTTGCCCGGCCGTCGCTGAGCACCACGGTGCCCGCGTCGGTGCGGACCAGGAAGCGCACGCCGCCGTCGTTGCGCCACAGGTCGATGTGCAGGGTATCGCCAGGGAAAACGGGGGCGGCGAATCGGGCGGACATCGCGGTCACCCGATCGGGATCGGAGCCCGCGGCGGTGTGCAGCACCGCGCGGCCGGCGAAACCGTAGGTGCACAACCCGTGCAGGATCGGCCGGTCGAAGCCGGCCCTCTGCGCGTACGCGGGGTCGGAGTGCAGTGGGTTGCGGTCCCCGTTCAGCCGGTACAGCAGGGCCTGCTCCGGACGGGTCACGTAGGTGACGGTCTCCTCCGGCTTGCCCGCGGGGGGTTCGTCGCCGGCTGCCGGCCCGCGCTCACCGCCCCAGCCGCCCGCGCCGCCGATGAACAATGCCATCCGGGTGCGGAACAGGATGGCCTGGCAGTGGTCCACCGCCTCGGTCTCGGTGACCACCAGTGCGGCCTTGCCCTTGTCCCACATCTCCACGATCCGGGTGCGCGCGGTGCCGCTGCCCTCCACCGGCAACGGAGCAAGCAGTTCGACGCTCTGCGAAGCGTGCACCAGGCGAGTCCAGTCGATGGTGCCGGCGGCCTTGAGCACGCCGGCGTCCGCGCCGAGCACCACCGGCATGGTGGGCAGCATGCGCTGCGGGGGGTCCCGGGTGTTGTCGGTGGTGAAGGCGAGTTCGTCCACGCCGGCCCCCACGCCGAGCGCGTAGATGGCGCAGTCGCGTGCGGTCCAGTGGATTGGACGGGATTCGCCGACGGTTCCGACGGCGGCGGGATCGAGCGGCACGCAGATCTCCCCGGCACTTGTGTAGATTCCGAAAATAGTCTACACCTGGACCATTGATGAATCGAGCTTTTGGAGTCCGATGACTGGGCGAATCCCGGCGGTCGACTACCTGGCCCTGGAGCCGGAACCCCATCTCGTGGCCCGGGTCTGCACCGCCTGCGGGGCCGAGTACTTCGATCGACGCAACGGCTGTGCGCGCTGTTTCGGCACCGCGTTCGAACCGCGCGCGCTGGCCACCGAGGGCACTGTCACCGCATTCACCGTGGTGCATCGGGCCGCGCCGGGGCTGCCCGCGCCGTACACCTCGGTGGTCGTCGACCTCGATGGTGGCGGTTCGGTGAAGGCCAATCTGCTCGGCACCAACGACCCCGCAGCGATCATGGCCTCGACGAAGGTGCGGCTGACCACGTTCGTGGCCGGGGTGGACGACGACGGCGTGGAGGCGATTGCTTTTGCCTTCGAGCAGATCGGTGGGGTCGCGTGACGGGGGATCAGGACATCTGGATCGTCGGGGCGGCGATGACCAAGTTCGGCCGCTTCCCTGACCTCGACCTGCTCGACCTGGCCGCGGACGCCGCGACGTCGGCCATGCGCGACGCGGACACCGACATGTCGAAGGTCGGCGTGCTGACCATGGGCAATGTCTACGAGGCGAGCTCCAACAACGGGCAACGCCTGCAGAAGCAGATCGGGCAGACCGGCATCCCCGTCTACAACGTGGTGAACGCCTGTGCCACCGGAGCGACCGCGGTGCGGGTGGCGATGCTCTCGCTGCTCGGTGGTGAGTCCGATGTCGCGCTCGCCGTCGGCGTGGAGCAGATGGGCAAGATGGGCCTGCTCGGTGGCGCGGCGAAGGGCAAGCCCGCCAAGAAGGAGTTCGCGCCCAAGGGTCGCTACGGCTCGGTGGTGAAGACCGAAGGGGTGCTGGGCACCGGCTTGATGCCGGGCGTGTTCGCCCAGGCCGGCACCCAGTACGCGTTGGCGCACGGGGTCACCGCCGAACAGTTCGCCAAGGTTGCACAGAAGAACCACGCGCACTCCACGCTGAACCCGTTGGCCCAGTACCGCAAGGAATTCTCCCTGGAGGAGATCCTCGCCGCCGACGTGATCTCCTGGCCCAACACGTTGCCCATGTGCTGCCCCACAGGTGACGGAGCGTCAGCCCTGGTGCTCACCACCGGCGCCAAGCTGCGCACCCTGGACCCGGACGTCCGTCGCCGCGCGGTGAAGATCAGTGCCTCGGTGCTCACCTCCGACCCGTGGGTGGCCGGCGGTCAGGTGCAGCCGGACGTCAACACCCTGACCCGGCAGGCCGCGGACAAGGCCTACGAGCAGGCCGGTATCAGCCCGGCGGACCTGGACCTGGTGGAACTGCACGACTGTTTCGCCACGGCGGAGCTCGTCCACTACGACAACCTGCGACTGTGCGAACCGGGCGGAGCCGGTGACTTCATCGACTCCGGGGCGCCGTGGCGGGACGGGCGTACCCCGGTCAACGTCTCCGGCGGATTGCTGTCCAAGGGCCACCCCATCGGCGCGACCGGGGTGGCGAACCTCTACGAGGTGGCCACCCACCTGCGGGGGGAGGCCGGGGACCGGCAGATCGTCGGGGCCAGGGTCGGGCTGACCCACGTTATCGGTCTGGCCTCGGCCTGCGCTGTGCACATCCTCGAGGCCCGGGCGGCGTGACGGCAGACTGTCCTGCCATGGACCGAAGCACACTGCGCGTACTCGTGGACACCGCGAGCGGGGTGGCCGAGCTGCAGCTGTGCCGCCCCGACCTGCTCAACCGATTCGACGGCCCGTTGCTCGCCGAACTCGGCCCGGCGCTCGATGAGCTGGGCGCCGACCCTGCGGTGCGCGCGGTGGTGTGGACCTCGACCGGCAAGCACTTCTCGGCGGGCGGGGACATCGAGGAAATCGTGGCCGGCCACGACGACCCGGAGCACCTGGCCGCCGGGGTGGCCCGCGGCAAGGAGCTGTACCGGACGTTCGCGGAGTTCGGCAAGCCGTTGGTGGTGGCCCTGCACGGGCACGTCTTCGGGGTTGCCACCAGCCTGGTGCTGCTCGCCGACGCGGTGGTCACCATGCCGGACGTGCGCATCTCCGACCCGCACGTGCACATGGGCCTGGTGGCCGGCGACGGTGGGGCGATCAGTTGGGGGGTGAACCTGCCGTTGGCCCGGGTGAAACGCCACCTGCTGTGGGGGGAACCACTGACCGGGCAGGAGGCACACCACTTCGGTCTGGTCACCGACCTGGTGGACGACGCGGACGAGGTACGTGCCCGGGCCTTCGCATTGGCCGCGCGGGTGGCCGCGTTGTCGCCGGTGGCCGTGCAGCTGACCAAGCAGACGCTGAACGCCGGACTCGCCGCCCGGGTGGACGAACTGCTCGACATCGGCTTCGCGCACGAGGCGACCAGTAACCGCACCGACGATGTGCTGGAGGCGGTGGCAGCGTTCAAGGAGGGCCGCCCGGCGCGGTGGCAAGGGAAATGACCGACCTGGCGGCGTTGTGGGGGACGGAGTTCGGGCCGGGGGAGTACGCCGGACACCCGGGCCTGCTGTTCACCACCCGGCCGCGGCAGTTCGACGACCTGCTGGTCGGGGCCGAACGCTGGGCGGACCGGGAGTTCCTGGTGCAGGGCACCCGGCGGATCGGTCACGGCGAATTCCACGCGGCGATCCCAGCCGCCGCGGCCGCATTGGCCGCGGACGGGGTACACGCCGGGGACCGGGTGCTGCTGCTGTCCTACAACTGCCCGGAGTTCGTGCTGGCCACCTGGGCGCTGTGGTGGCTGGGTGCGGTGCCGGTGTTCGGCAACCGGTGGTGGCAGACCACCGAGCTGGATCACGCGGTCGCACTGACCCGACCGGCGCTGGCGCTCACCGACCATCCGGACTGGGCGCCGGACGGACTGAGGGTTCGTCAGTTATCCGAGTTGGCCGGGATCTTCGGCACGTCCGCAGAGCTGGCCTGCGCGCACGGCCCGGAGGACACCCCGGCGCTGATTTTGTTCACCTCCGGCTCCTCGGGGCTGCCCAAGGGCGTGGTGCTGGCCCGGCGTTCGGTGATCGCCAACCAACAGAACACGATGGTGCGCACCCGACGGTTGCCTGCCGACCTCGACCCGTCCCGGGCGCAAGCGGTCACCATGGTCTGCACGCCCCTGTTTCACGTCGGCGGGGTCGGCAACATCCTGCTCGCGATGCTCACCGGCGCGAAGTTGGTGTTCAACGCCGGGCGCTTCGACCCCGCGCAGGTACTCGAGCTCATCGAGGCCGAGGGCGTGCAGAGCTTCGCCGGGGTACCGACCATGGCCGCCCGGCTGATCGAGCATCCCGACTTCGCCCGGCGCGACCTCAGCTCGCTGCGGGCGATGCCCATGGGTGGGGCGCCACTGCCGCCGCGGTTGTTGGGCACGCTCACCGAACGCCTGCCGCAACTCAAGCGCGGCGGGTTGGGCAACAGTTGGGGGATGACCGAGTCCGGCGGGTTCATGGCCAGCGCCGGTGCCGCGGACCTGGCCGAGCGGCCGGGCACCGTTGGACTGCCCGCTCCGTGCGCGGAGATCCGCATCGCGGAGGAGGGCCCGGACGGGGTCGGGGAAATCCTGGCCCGCGCCCCGACAATGATGCTTGGCTATCTCGCTCCGGGCGCGGTGGTGGAGGACGGCACGGTCAGCCCGGACGGGTGGCTGCGCACCGGGGACCTGGGCCGACTGGACGCCGACGGCTACCTGTTCCTCACCGGCCGGGCCAAGGACATCGTGATCCGCGGCGGGGAGAACATCGCCTGCGCCCACGTCGAGGCCACGTTGCTGACCCACCCGGCGTTGACCGAGGTCGCGGTGTTCGGCATCGAGCACGCCGACCTCGGCGAGGAGTTGGTCGCGGTGGTCCGGCACAGCGGACCGGCCCCGACCCTCGACGAGCTGCGCGAGTACGCGCGGGCCCGACTGGCCTACTTCGAGGTGCCCAGCAGGTGGCGGATCACCGCCGAGCCGCTGCCGACCCTGGCCGGGGAGAAGATCGACAAGAAGACGTTGCGTGCGACGTTCGCCGAGGAGCCCCCCACCGAGGAGACACCGTGCAGCTGACGCCCGCCGACGAGTACTTCACCCACCAGACCTCGCTGCCGCACGCGATGGTGGCCTCCTCCGACCCGGCCTGGCGGGAGCGGTACTGGATCAGCCTGCAGGACGTCGTCGGCGGGGACACCGTGGTCACCCTCGGGCTCGGGAAGTACCCCAACACCGACGTATTCGAAGCGTTCGTCGCGATGTCGCACGCCGGGACGCAACGCAACCTGCGACTGTCCCGCACACTGCTGCCGCACAGCACCGAGATGGCCGTCGGACCGTTGCAGGTCGCGGTGGTCGAACCGCTCCGGGAGCTGCGGCTGCGGCTGGGTCCGAACGAGTCCGAGGTGGAGTTCGACGTCACCTGGCGGGCCCGCACCGAACCGCTGCTGGAGGGCCGGTTCTTCCAGATCAGCCGGGCCCGGGTCACGTATGACGCGATCAGGTACGTGCAGCACGGCCGTTGTTCCGGCACCCTGCGCGCGCCCGGCGTGGACATGACGCTCACCGAGGACACCTGGTGGGGGGAACGCGATCACTCCTGGGGTACCCGTCCACTGCCCCGGGCGCCGGGCATGCCGCCGGGGGAACGCCCCGAGTGGCGGATGCTGCTGTTCGCCCCGTTGCAGCTGCCGGAGTTCGGCGCGCACGTGTACCTGCAGGAGGCACCGGGTGGTCGGGCCGTGCACCTGTCCGCCGGGCTGACCCCGCGGGTCGGCGGCGAGCCGGAGACCGAGGCGATCGTCGCTGTCGAGCACGACCTGCAGTGGGTCGCCGATGCGCCGGCGCCGACGTTGGCCGGCGGCACGTTGGTGCTGCGACTGTCCGACGGGCGGGCGTTGGAGTTCGGCCTGCGCACCCTGCCGGGACGGGCGCACCTGCGCGGCGGTGGCTACGAGGGCTGGAACGGCTGGTTCCAGGGGCAGTGGCGCGGCGAGCAGACGGCGGAGCACGACGTGTGGGATCTGACCGATCCGACGCAGCTGTATCGCTACGCCAAAGCGGGTAGTGATCACCTCGTGGAGGTCACCCACGACGGGCAGAGCGGCTACGGGATCGTGGAGTACATGGTGCTGCCCGGCTACCACCGCTACGCCGAGGCCATGCCGCCGCGGCGGGCGACGTGAGCGATCTGCAGGACACCCTCACCGGGTGGTTGGCGACCTGGCGACCCGAGACCACCGTGGCGGTGACCGAACCGGTCCTGTTGGGCGGTGGCAGCTCCAAGCAGAACTGGGCGTTCGATGCCGTGTGGATTCCGACCGGGGGTGGTGACCAGATCTCGCACCAGCTGATCCTGCGTCAGGATGCCGAGCAGGGCGTGGTTTCCACCTCCTTGGCCGTCGAGGCCGAGCTGATGGACGCGCT
>Ga0137412_10001954_pt1 | contig 16211 bp, 18 predicted proteins | sample CZODoug2_1_16fun_FD_122160 | JGI IMG/M metagenome (GOLD analysis project Ga0137412, IMG submission 122160) | Vadose zone soil fungal communities from Angelo Coast Range Reserve, California, USA - CZODoug2_1_16fungal (Hybrid Assembly) | ecosystem: Environmental > Terrestrial > Soil > Vadose zone...
TGAGAATCGCGCTGTCGCAGCGGTCGGCCGAGCCCTGGGCTGACGACCCGCTCAGGAGTGGGCGACCAGAGACTGGTGCGGAAGCGTCGTACCGGTCAGGTCTTCGGCGATGGACCACAACGACGCGGCTAGGTCGATCCCGTGGGCGCTTCGGGGCAGCTTCACCGTGGTCGTCGGTCCGACGAGACCCATGCGCTTCGGGCCGTAATAGGCGCCCTGCTCGGCCGCGGGATCGGCCGCCGCAAAGAGGATCGGCTCGGCTCCCTGCTCGACAGCCTGCGACGGCACCAGCGTGAAACCGCTGCGCAGGAGCGGGCGTGGCCTGGCGCGCCCGAGATTCGGTCCGGCTTTCTGGAGATTGGTGCGCGTATAGCCCGGGTGCGCGCTGGTGCTGAGCAGACCCCAGCCTCGTTCCGTCGACACCTTCGCCAAATGCTGCGCCATTAGCAGATCGGCGAGTTTCGACTGGGAATAGGCCGACAGGGAGCGATACCGATTGGCGTGTTGCAGATCGGCGAAATGAATCTTTCCCTGGCTGGCGAGGCCACTGGACATTGTCGCGACCCGAGGGGCATCGGCGGCAAGCAGCAATGGCAGCATTAGATTCGTCAGCGCGAACGGACCGAGGAAATTGCTGCCGAACTGCAATTCAAATCCGTCCGTGGTCGTGTTGCGTTTGGGCGGCATCATGACACCGGCATTATTGATGAGCACGTTGATCGGCGCTCGCTCGTCGAGCAGTTCCTGGGCGAATGAACGGACGCTGCCGAGGTCGGCCAAGTCGATACGTCGCACCTCGAGCCGCGCATCCGGGAACGTATGCAGGATTTCGGCCTTGGCGGCCTCGCCTTTCTCCGGCGTGCGCACGGCCATGATGACGCGGGCGCCCGCACCGGCCAGGCGGGTGGCGGCCTCCTTGCCGGTGCCGCTGTTCGCGCCGGTAATGACGACGCTGCGACCGGACTGGTCGGGGACCTGGTACATGCGTGCTCCTCGGACTGCGGATTTAGAGACTGCCGGTCTGTTACGCGGACGACGCTAACAGACCGTCGGTTCGATGGCAAGAGACCGGAGGTCTGTAGGCTGTGCGCATGACGTCCTTCCGGCGCGCGCACAGCGCGGAGCAGCGTGCGGTGCGCAAGCAGACGATCCTCGACACCGCGGCTGCGATGCTGGCCGAGATGCCGGTCGCCCAGATCTCCCTCAACGAGCTGAGCCGCCGGGTCGGGCTGGCAAAGTCAAACGTGCTGCGCTACTTCGAGTCGCGTGAAGCGGTGCTGCTCGAGCTGCTGACCGCCGAGTCCCGGGACTGGCTGGATCAGTTGGACGGCACGCTCGCCGCCGCGGTGGACGGCAGTGCGGCAGCGGGGGACCGGGGTGACCAGTTGGCCGCCGCGCTCGCCGATTCGCTGACCGCGCACCCGGTGCTGTGCGACCTGATCAGCGCCCAGGCCGCCGTGCTCGAGCACAACATCTCGCCCCAGGTCGCCGCGACATTCAAGCGCTCGGCGATCGACAGCGTGTCCGAACTCGCGCAGCTGACGCACAAATACCTGCCAGAGCTGGGCGAGCACGACGCGGGCCGGTTCGGCGGTGTCACGATCATGGTGACCGGAGCGCTCTGGACCTATTCACAACCGGCCGCCGCGATGCTCACCGCGTACGAGACCGATCCGTCGCTGGCGGCGCTGCGGTTGGATTTCACCGCCACGCTGCGGGAGACGCTGGAGATGCTGCTCGCCGGCCTGCTCACCCGCTCCTCGCGCTGAGTCGCGCATTCGGGACGGCTACCGTGGCTGGCATGACGGATTCGCAGAACGGAGCCGGGACGCCACCTGAGCACCTGCGCGGCCCGATTGTGCTGCGCCGCGCGCAGGCCAGCCCCGGCAGCACGACCGATCAACGGCTGCTCGACGATCACGGGCCGGCGGACTGGGTGCACACCGACCCGTGGCGGGTGCTGCGTATCCAGTCCGAATTCGTCGAGGGATTCGGGTTGTTGGCCGAGCTGCCGCGGGCGGTCAGTGTGTTCGGCAGCGCCCGCACTACCCGCGACAATCCGGAGTACGCGCTCGGCCGCTCGCTCGGGAAAGCCCTGGCGCAGGCCGGTTTCGCGGTCATCACCGGTGGTGGGCCGGGTGCGATGGAGGCGGTCAACCGCGGCGCCCAGGAGGCCGGCGGGGTGAGCGTCGGGCTCGGCATCGAGCTGCCATTCGAGCAGCGGCTGAATGACTGGGTCGATATCGGGCTGAATTTCCGCTACTTCTTCGCCCGCAAAACAATGTTCGTCAAATATGCGCAGGCGTTTGTCATCCTGCCGGGCGGATTCGGCACGTTGGATGAGCTGTTCGAGGCACTCACCCTCGTACAAACCCGAAAAGTGACGCGCTTTCCGGTAATTCTTTTCGGTCAGGATTATTGGTCGGGGCTGGTCGACTGGCTGCGCAACAGCGCGATGGCCGCGGGCAAGATCGGCCCGCACGACCTGGATCTACTGACCGTCACCGACGATGTCGACGAGGCGGTCAAGCGCATCGCCGAGGCCGCGGCAGTGCACCCGACCCTGCCGGCAAGCGCACCCTAGGCCAGGCCGCGGCGGGACACCGCAGGCTCCCGGGTGCCGCGGATCGAGGCCACCATGTCCAGCACCCGGCGGGTCGCGCGGACGTCGTGGGCGCGGAACACGCGCGCGCCCAGCCAGGCCGATATCGCCGTCGCCGCGAGCGTCCCCTCGAGCCGGTCGGTGGCCGGCAAATCGAGCGTTTCGCCGACGAAGTCCTTACGGGACAGGGCAACCAGCACCGGCCAGCCGGTCTCGGTGAGGCGCTGCAATTCCCTGGTCAGGGTCAGTGAATGCCGGGTGTTCTTGCCGAAATCGTGCCCAGGGTCGATGACGATCCCGTCCGGCCGGACGCCCGCGGCCACCGCCCGCTCGGCCAGACCGACCACAGTGGACACCACGTCGGCGGTTACGTCCGGATAGGAGACCCGATGTGGCTTGGTACGGGGTGGCAGGTGCCCGGCATGGGTGCACACCAGCCCGGTCCCGTACTCGGCGGCCACCGCCACCAGGCCGGGGTCGGCGCCCTCCCAGGCGTCGTTGAGCAGGTCGGCGCCGTTTTCGGCCACCACCCGGCCCACCTCGGCCCGCCACGTATCCACGCTGATGACCAGCTTCGGATGCCGATCGCGCACCGCGGCGACCAGGTCCGCGACGCGGCGAATCTCCTCCGCCGCGTCCACCGGAGCGCCCGGGCCGGCCCGCACCCCGCCGACATCCACGATGTCGGCACCCTCGGTGACCGCCCGGTCGACCGCGTCCAGCGCCGCCGCCATCGAGAACGTGGCGCCCCGATCGTAGAACGAGTCCGGCGTCCGGTTGACGATCGCCATCACGAGCAGCTCGTCGTCCTCGAACGTGGCGCTTCCCAGCTGGAGCGGCATGACCTGCCTTTCACGCGGTGCCCGTTGACGGATTGTCTGCCCAGCGTGACACGATCGGTCCGTGGTGACTTTCCTGCTTTACCTCTTGGGTCTGTTTGTGGTCGGCGGGGTGCTGTTCGTCGTGGCGGCCTTCGCGTTCGGGCGGGGCGAGGAGCTTGCCGCGCTGCCCAAGGACAGCACGCCGCTGGAGCTGCCGGATGACCGCCCGGTCCTCGGCGCCGATGTGCGCGCGCTGCGCATGCCGGTGGTGTTCCGCGGATACCGGATGACCGAGGTGGACTGGCTGCTCGAGGAGCTGGCCGAGGCGCTGGAGGATCGCGACCACGAGATCGCCCAGCTGCGCGCCGCCCGCGGGATCAGCGTGGCCGACAGCCCGAGCCACGCCAGGCATGCCCGCCGCGACGATGACGCTCGGCCCGACAGCGGATGAGCGACGTTACGGTTGGACCGGACGGGAAGCGGCGCTGCAGTTGGGCCGCCAGCGCGCCTGAGTACGTGGCCTATCACGACGAGGAGTGGGGTCGGCCGCTGCGTGGCGACGATGCGCTGTTCGAGCGGATGACGCTGGAGGCGTTCCAGTCCGGGCTGTCGTGGATCACGATCCTGCGCAAGCGACCGGCATTTCGCGAGGCGTTCGCCGGGTTCGCCATCGCCAAGGTGGCGGCGTTCGGGCCGGCCGACGAGGAGCGGTTGATGGCCGATGCGGGCATCGTGCGCAACCGGGCCAAGATCGACGCCGCGCTCAACAACGCCAGAGTCGCACTCGAGCTGCCGGGCGGGTTGTCCAAGCTGCTCTGGTCCTATGCGCCGGACGGGACCAGACGCCGTCCCCGTACCGGTGCCGACGTCCCGGCCACCAGCCCGGAGTCCACCGCCATGGCCAAAGGCGTGAAGAAGCTGGGTTTCCGGTTCGTCGGGCCGACCACCGCGTACGCGTTGATGCAGGCCGCCGGCATGGTCGATGACCACATCCGCGGCTGCTGGCGCGCCACCGGATAGCGCTGCCGCCTCTGACCGGCCGCTCATGATCATGAGTGCTTCAGCGTCGGATTCCGTGCGGTCAGGCACTCACGATCATGGACGAGGATCTCTCTCGGGAAAGCGCTTTCCCCCGCCGATCTTGACCTTATTGCTGCCTTGAACCGATTCAGCACGACAATAAGGTCAAGATCGATTCCGGACCGGGAGCGCGCAAACCGTACTCAGCCGAGGTGCGGGATTACCTCGGCGGCCAGCCGTTCCAGCTGCTCGGCCGGATCGGCCAGCGGGGTGAAGAGGATCAGCTCGGCGCCGGCATCGGCGACCTCGCGAGCGCCGCGCACGCAGTCCGCCGGTGTGCCATATACCGCCACCGGGGTCAGGTCGGGCGCGCCGAAACCGCGGTAGATGCTGCCGAGCCCGTCGCTCACCTGCCGTCGCGCCCGGTCGACGTCGTCGTCCACCACGACATAGACCCGTTTCGCGAACCCGAACGTGGCCGGGTCGCGACCCTGCTGCTCGAGCTCGGCCCGCACGATCGGCACCTGCTCGATGAACTGCGCGGTGGTCGAGGAGCCGGCGCCGAAGAACCCGTCACCATGTTTGACCGCGCGCTTGAGCGCCGCCGGATGGCTGCCGCCGAACCAGATCGGCGGGTGCGGTTTCTGGAACGGCTTGGGCTCCATGCCGGCACCGTCGAGCTGCCAGAACCGGCCGTCGAACGTGACCTCCGGTTGCGTCCACAGCGCCTTGAGCAACGCCAGCCCCTCGTTGAACCGGGCGACCAGCCCCTCGCCGTCGATGCCGAATGCGGCGAATGGCCGGTGCCGCCCGCCGGTGCCGACGCCGACCTCGAGCCGGCCGCGACTGAGCTGATCCAACGTGCTCAGGCTCTTGGCCAGGTGCACCGGCATGTGCAGCGGCGTGACGAATACCGCGCAGCCGAGCCGCAATGTCTCGGTGCACGCGGCGGCGTAGGTCATCGTCTCGAGCGCGCCCAGCTGCGGGTTGGTACCCAGCAGCTGTTCCTGCGTCCAGGCGCTGTCGAAGCCAAGTGCCTCGGCGCGGGTCAGGAACGCCCGCATACCGGCCGGATCAAACTCACCGTCAGCCACGAACTGCGGAATCGAGATAGCGAATCGCACGCCACATACCCTAGTGCCCGTGTTCAATGGCGGGGCCAGCAGACCAACGGGGGACCGAAATGAACGACGTGCACATCCAACTCGACGCACTGACCGACGCATTTTTCCGGGCGGTGTCATTCCGGGTCGGCGAGAAACCGGAATACAACCGTATCTACGACCTATTCATCGACGGTGGCCTACTGATCAAGAATTCCGAAGAAACGCCGCAGATTTCGACCGTCGGACAATTCATCGCCCCGCGTCAATTACTGGTCGACTCGGGCGAGCTCGTGTCGTTTGCCGAGGCCGAAATCGCGCACCAAACCGAGATATTCGGCCGGATCGCGCACCGGCTGAGCACATACACGAAATCGACGGTGACGACCGCCGGAGCGACCGAGGCCCGCGGAGTCATTTCCACCCAGTTCGTCGAGACCGCGACCGGCTGGCGCATGAGCGCGATGGCCTGGGACGACGAGCGGCCCGGGCTCACGATCCCGAATTTGCGCCAGGTGTGAACCCGCGGGCCGGTCGCTGGTGTCGTTAGGGCGGGACATCCGAAAGCGAGGGGCTCGATGGCCGCCGACGAAGACTTCGACGAGTTCGTCCGCGGCCGTTCGCTGAGCCTGTTCCGGACCGCGTACTTCCTGACCGGCGACGCCGGGCACGCCGAGGATCTCGTGCAGGACGTACTGGCCCGGGTGTACGCGCGGTGGCGGCTGATTCGCACCTCGCCGGAGGCCTACGCCCGCCGGGCCGTCGTGCACGCCGCGACCAATCGATGGCGCGCCCGCGGCCGCCGGCCCGAAGTGCCGATGTCACGCACTCCGGATCGACCCGGGCCGCATGATCACGCCCAACAGGTTGCCGAACACCAGTCACTGGTCGCCGCGTTGGCCCAGCTGAGCCCCCGGCAGCGGGCGGTCCTGGTGCTGCGGTATTTCGACGATCTTTCCGAGGCCGATACGGCTCGCCTGCTCGGCTGCGCGGTCGGCACGGTCAAGAGCCAGAGTGCGCGCGGACTCGCCGCATTACGGCGGTTGCTCGACCCAAATGACCGACCGCTCACCACCACGGAGCCACGATGAGCATGAACATCGAAGACCGCCTTCGGGCCGATCTGCACGACGCCGCGCGGCAACTGATGCCTTCGGGCGACCTGCTCGGCGGTGCCCGGCGGCGCGGTCGGCAGCGGCGGCGCCGCACCCGGGCGGTCGCGGCCGTGGTCGTTGCGGCGGTGACCGGCGGTGTCGTTGTCGCCTCGGCTCAGTTGCTCGGCCGGTCCGATCGCACCGCAGGGTCGTTGCCCGCGGTCGATCAGGAGCTGCTCAGCCGCCCGACCGGCGGCGATCTGGCCGGTGACAACGCATATCTGGCGCAGGTCACGGCGGCCTGGAAACGCTACGTATCAACCGCCGGGCAGGCCCGTTTGCAGGCAACGGACCTGCGCGGCGAGCCGCGGGTTATCTGGGCGGGCAAGACCAATTCCGGTAATGTCGCGGTGGTCGTGCAGGACGCGCAACCAGGCCAAGGTCTGGTGAACCACGAGAACCTGCAACGTCACGCGCTGATCGGTTTCGTCGGTACAGGGGCGAATGGGCGGCCCACGGTCCTCGGCAATACCTTTCCGATGACCAACGGCTACCCCGGCGCCACGGCATTCCTGGCCGGACCACGACGCACGACCCTGCTGGTGCTGGACGCGGGAGTGCCGCTGAAGTTGAGCTGGGGAGTTACGTACAAGAACGGCCTGCCGCATCGGAGTTACCTGCCGGTCCGCTTTTCATCTGGCGGTGTCGCCGAGTACGACCTGCCCGCCGGGACCGACCGCAACCTGGTGTACGTCGTCCCAACGAGCGCTGGCAGTCTCGACGATTTCGCCTACTCAGTGGCGAACGGAGCCCCGCCGAAGCGGTTGGTACCGAATCATCTGCTGCCGTGGACCAACAGCACAGGTGGTCCGGTTGTGACCGGCGGCAGCAGCGGCTGCGGCAACGCGGGATCACTCGAGGCAACGGTACGAGCCGTGGTGGGCGCCAACGGCATCTACAGCGGCAGCATCTGGTGCATTGCCGACACGACGCACGACGGCAGTCAGGTGCAGGCCGAGGAATGGCAGCTCGGCGCACAGCCATCCCGGATCTACGTACAGCTCACCCGACCCGGCCAGCAGTCACAGGTGATCGGCGGCGGCATAGCTGACTCGAGCAAACCGCTGTGGGTCAAGGTAAAGCTGCCGCAGAACGAGGGCTGGGTGGTCGGCCGCGACAAGGCCGCACTGTCCTATCAGGACACCGCGGGCCACTGGCATTCGGCAACACGCAGTGGCGCGGTGCTCCCGCCGAGTGCGACTGCCGTAAAGGTCACCGTGCCTGGGCATGCATCGACGACGGTGCCGCTGCGCTAATCCACCGGCCGGTCGTAGGTCTCATAGATTGCCGCGGCGGCTTGGTGAAATCCGGCCGGCTGCCCGGCATCGTGAAATGTCGCGGCGATCTCGCGCATCTCGCCGGTCCACCGCCAACCCTTCGTGGCCGCCGAACGTTCCGCTCCGGCCAGCCGATCGGCCAGCGCCGGCTGGGATCGCGACCACTCCGCCAGCAGCGCCTCGAGAACGCCGTTAGCCGCGGCGGTTTCCCGTACCGCCAACAGCATTGCGGCCGTCCCCTTCGTCCACGCCGCGTATGTCATCTTCAGCGCCGATGCGGCGGTCGGCCCGCCGTCGATCGCGATCGCCTCCAGCGGACCGCCACCGAGAATGCCGGCCAGTTCGCCGGCCCGGTCGCCCGACAGATACAGCCGGCTGGGGGCGGACTCGGTCGGCGGCGGCCCAATTACCCCGCCGTCAACGTAGTGCGCCGGTGCCACGAGCGCGGCCACCTCCGCCGCGGTCGCCGGCGAGACCGCATTGGCATCTACGTAGACCCCGGAAAACCCTTGTGCGGCAACGGATTTCGCAACGTCGATCGCGGCGTGCGGTGGGCAGATCGAGAGCACAATGTCGGACTCGGCGCAGAGCCGGGCCAGCGTACCCACGTCCTGCAGCCCGGCATCGGCGGCCCGGCGCACCGTGCCGGCGCCGCGGTCGGCCGAGGCCCAGTGCACCCCGAAACCCCGACTCCGCAGGGATGCACCGATCGCGGCTCCCATGTCGCCGGGATGCAACACGCCAATCGTCGTCACTACCTGTCTCCCTCTTCTGGAGCGAACGTGACGTTGGTACGCCTAGAGCGTACGAACGTCACGTTGGGTCCGAACTAGTCGCCGGTGAACGTGGGCCGTTGCTTGCCGAGAAACGCCTCGACGGCGGCCCGGTGATCGGCCGTGCCGCCGGCCAACGCCTGCAGCTCCGCCTCTTTAGCCAGCGTCTCCTCGAAGCTCGCCGTTTCGCCGTAGCGCAGGCTTTCCTTGATCGCGGCGTAGGCCCGGGTCGGCCCAGCGGCGAGCCGAGCCGCCAGCTCGTGCGCCGCTGGCAGCACCCGATCGCCCGGCACCACGGCGTTGACCAACCCCATCTCCAACGCCTGCGCCGATTCCACCGGCTCGGCCAGCAACGCCAGCGCGCTCGCCCGGGCATGCCCGATCAGCCGGGGCAGCAGCCAGGACGCGCCGCTGTCCAACGACAGCCCGACGTTCGCGAACGCCATCAACAGCACGGCCCGTTCGGCGATCACCCGGAAGTCCGCGGCCAGCGCGAACGACGCGCCGGCACCGGCGGCCGTACCGTTCACCGCGGCGATTACCGGTTTGGGCATCGTGAAAAGCGTCCGCACGATCGGGTTGAAGTGCTCCGATACGGTCCGCAGCGGCGCTGGATCGCCCGCGCGCAGCATCCCGGCATGCTCGGCCAGATCCTGCCCGGCGCAGAACGCCTTCCCCGCCCCCGTCAGCACAACCGCCCGTACGGTGGGGTCATCGCGTACCTGCTGCAGCGCCGACAACAGGTCGTGTTTGAGCTCCAACGACAGCGAATTCAGCGAATCCGGTCGATTGAGGGTCACCGTGGCGACCGCGTCCGCCACCTCGACAAGCACGGTATCCGACACCCGCATACCTCCCGCTCAGTCCGACTTATTGCTGACTTGCCGCCGCCCTGACACTACTGCGGGCAAGATCCAACTAGACTGTGTCGACCTGTTGTCATGGCATCACTGTCGTGACTGGGGTGCCACCGCTGCGATATGGGCGGCACTGTGATGTTGCAAACGCTGTCGAGAGTGAGCACGGTCGGTCGGTTGCCGGCTGCTAGAGGAGGCACGAATGGCGGCCATGAAGCCGCGGACGGGTGACGGTCCGCTCGAGGTCACCAAGGAAGGACGCGGCATCGTCATGCGCGTCCCGTTGGAGGGCGGGGGGCGGCTGGTCGTCGAGATGTCGGCGGACGAGGCCGCGGCGCTCAGCGAGGCACTCAAAACCGCTGTCGACTAGTCCTTAACAGCACGATCCGGCCCCGGCCGTCGGCACCTGGTGTCCTACGGCCGGGGCCGCTGCTTGCCTCCGTTCAGAGCAGGGAGCGGTAGACAACCTCGGTCTGCTTCGCCACCTCGCCCCAGGAGAACTCGGCCAGCGCCCGCTCCCGCCCCGCCACGCCCATGCGGTGCGCCGCCACCGCGTCCGCGAGCACGGCATTGAGCGCGGCCGCCAGGCCCGCCTCGACGTGGGCGTCCAGCGGTACGAGCAGCCCGGTCTCGCCGTGGGCCACCACTTCCGGGATCCCGCCGACCTTGGTCGCCACCACCGGCACCCCGCACGCCATCGCCTCGAGGTTCACGATCCCCAGCGGCTCGTACGTCGACGGGCAGCAGAACACGGCCGCGTGCGAGAGCAGCTCCACCACCGCGGCCCGCGGCACCATCTCCTGGATCCACACCACGCCGCTGCGGGACGCGGCCAGCTCGTGCACCGCGGTCGCGATCTCGGCGGCGATCTCAGGCGTGTCCGGCGCGCCCGCACACAGCACCAGCTGCGCCTCAGGGGCCAGCGCGCGCGCGGCCCGTACCAGATGGATTACCCCTTTCTGCCGGGTAATGCGGCCGACGAACAGCACGTACGGACGGTCCGGATCCACGCCGTACGACGTCAATGCGGCAGTCGATGAGACCGGCCGGTAGAGCGCCGTGTCGATGCCGTTGTAGACGACGTGCACCCGCTCCGGATCGACCTGCGGGTAATGCGTCAGCACGTCGTGGCGCATCCCCTTGCTGACCGCGATCACCGCGGCCGCCGATTCGTAGGCGCTGCGCTCGGCCCAGGATGAGACCCGGTAGCCACCGCCGAGCTGCTCGGCCTTCCACGGCCGTTGCGGCTCCAACGAATGCGCGGTCAACACATGCGGGATGTTGTAGAGCAGGCTGGCCAGGTGACCGCCGAGGTTGGCGTACCAGGTGTGCGAGTGCACGACGTCGCAGTCGCCCGTCGCGGCGGCCATTTCCAGATCGACGCCGAGGGTGCGCAGTGCCGGGTTGGCGCCGGCCAGGGCCAGCGGCGGGACGTAGGTCGCGGCGTCCGGGCGCGGCGAGCCCATGCAGTGCACATCCACCCGCAGCGGCAATTCCCGCAGTGCCGGCACGAGGTGCTCGACATGCACGCCGGCCCCGCCGTAAATCTCCGGCGGATACTCCCGGGTGAGTATGCCGACCCGCAGTGGTGTGCTCATCTGCCGACCATGGCGTAACCGGGGAAAGAAATCTAGCGCCCGTCCGTATGCCGAATCGGCTACCGCAGATAGGCTGCACGGCATGCGCTCGCAGCCACGCGTTCTCGGGATTGTGCTGGCCGGTGGCGAGGGCAAGCGACTGTGGCCCCTCACCGCGGACCGGGCGAAGCCGGCCGTGCCATTCGGCGGCAATTACCGGCTGGTCGACTTCGTACTGTCGAATCTGGTCAACGCCGGCTATCTGCGGATCTGCGTGTTGACCCAATACAAGTCGCACTCGCTGGACCGGCACATCACCACCACGTGGCGGATGACCACCGAGCTGGGCAACTACATCACCCCGGTGCCGGCGCAACAGCGGCTCGGCCCGCGCTGGTTCACCGGTAGTGCGGACGCGATCTACCAGAGCCTCAATCTCATCTACGACGACCAGCCCGATCACATCGTGGTTTTCGGTGCCGACCACGTCTACCGGATGGATCCGTCCCAGATGGTGGCGCAGCACGTGGAGTCCGGTGCCGGCGTCACGGTTGCCGGGATCCGAGTGCCGCGGTCGGAGGCCTCGGCGTTCGGCGTGATCGACGCCGATGAGAAGGGCAAGATCAAGCAGTTCCTGGAAAAACCAGCGAAGCCGCCCGGTTTGCCGGACAGCCCGGATGAGACGTTCGCGTCGATGGGCAACTACGTCTTCGAGACCGAGACCCTGCTGGACGCGCTGAAGGCCGATGCCGCCGACGACACGTCCGTGCACGACATGGGCGGCTCGATCATCCCGATGCTGGTCGGCTCGGACTCCGCGCACGTGTACGACTTCGCCGACAACGACCTGCCCGGCGCCACCGAACGCGACCGCGGGTACTGGCGCGACGTCGGGACCCTGGATGCGTACTACGACGCCCACATGGACCTGGTCGCGGTGCACCCGATCTTCAACCTCTACAACCGCCGCTGGCCGATCTTCACCAACCACCCGCAGCTGCCCCCGGCGAAGTTCGTCGAGGGCGGGATGGCGCAGGAGTCCGCGGTCAGCAACGGCGTGATCGTGGCCAACGCGACCGTCCGGCAGTCGATCCTCTCGCCCGGCGTGCGGGTCTATGCCGGCGCGTACGTCGAAGGCTGCGTGGTCATGGACAACGTCTCGATCGGCCGTGGCGCGGTCATCCGCCGGGCCATCCTGGACAAGAACGTGGTCGTCCCGGACGGCGCGCACATCGGGGTGGACGCCGAAGTGGACCGGCAGCGTTACCAGGTCAGCGCGGAAGGCGTAGTCGTACTGGGCAAAGGCCAGCACGCGCTGGCCTGACCGAGGCGACAGCGAGTGAGCATCGCCGGCGGCGCCCCGAGCAAAGCGTGGGCAAACTCCCGCGTCAAGCGTGTTGCGATCTTGTGACCCCTGCACCCGCGAGTGACGCCAGGGCCTAGGGTGACCCGCACCGACTACGTCGCCACTCCCGGGCGATCACGGGTGAAGGAGGCAAACGATGAGAGGTCGAGCCTGTGCGGTCCTGGCGATCGCGGCGGTGCTCGCTTCGGTGGTGCTGGCGGCCTGCGGCACCACGACGAAGAAGAAGAGCACCTCGAGCGGCAATAGCGGCTCCACGTGCAGCACGACCGGCGGCCCGGCGGCGGCCGAGCCCAAGCCGCTGTCCCTGTCGATCTCCCCGGTCTCCTCGATCGTGAGCCAGGTGCCGGCCAAGGACAAGGGCAAGACCCTGGTCGTGGGCTCCGACGCCTCTTATGCGCCGAATGAGTTCAAGCCGGTGGGCAAGGAAACGATCGTCGGCATGGACGTCGATCTGGCCACCGCCATCGGGCAAACCATGGGCGTGAAGGTCAAGTTCGTCGACACCCCGTTCGACTCGATCCTGACCGGTCTGGCCGCGCACAAGTACGACCTGGGCATTTCCTCGTTCACCGACAACAAAGAACGCGAAAAGGCCGTCGATTTCGTCACGTACTTCAAGGCCGGCGTATCGATCATGGCGCCGAAGTGCAATCCCGACAAGATCAAGACGCAGCTGGACCTGTGCGGCAAAAAGGTCGGTGCCGAGAACGGCACTGTTGAGTTGGATACGTTGAACAAGGCCGACGACGGCAGCGGTACGCCGACGTTGAAGGCGCGCTGCACCACGGCCGGCAAGAAGGCGCCCGAGGCGCACGGATATCCCAACCAGACCGACGTCAACCAGGCCCTGGCGGCCGGCCGCATCGATGCGTACCTCGCTGACACGCCCGTCGTCGACTACCAGGTGAAGGCGACCGGCGGCGAATTCGCCAAGGTCGGCGAAACGACCGATGTCGCGCCGTACGGAATTGCCGTACCCAAGGATGCCGGCACGTTGAAGGACGCCGTGCTCGCCGGATTGAAGTCGCTTATCAGCAGCGGTGACTACACCAAGGTCCTGGCCAATTGGGGTGTGCAGTCCGGCGGGATCACCGATCCCGTGCTCAATGGAGCTACTTCTTAATTATGGTTTCGGGGACTGAGGTCGCCGGGTCGGCGGCGCCGGAGCGGATAACGGCGGTGCCGGTCCGGCATCCCGGCCGGTGGGTTTCGGTCGCGGTGCTGGCGCTGCTGGCCGCGATGCTGGTGCATACGCTGTTCTCCAACCCGGCCTGGCGCTGGGGTTTGGTCAAGAAGTACTTCACCACCGGGACCGTGATGCACGGGCTGGTGGCGACGCTGGAGCTCACCGCGCTGGCCATGGTGATCGGCGTCGTGCTCGGGACCGTGCTGGCGGTCATGCGGCTGTCGCCCAACCCGGTCGTGTCGGGATCGGCATGGTCGTACGTATGGTTCTTCCGCGGTACGCCCGTGCTCGTCCAGATTGTGTTCTGGTCGTTCATCGCGGCGCTCTACCCGAACCTGTCATTGGGCATTCCGTTCGGGCACGAGTTCGTGATATTCGACTCGAACAAGCTGATCCCATTGTTTGTCGGCGTGGTGCTCGGGTTGGGGCTGAACGAGGCCGCATATATGGCCGAGATTGTGCGGGCCGGGATCCTGTCTGTCGAACATGGACAGACCGAGGCGGCGTCGGCGTTGGGAATGCGGCGGCTGGACATCATGCGCCGTATCATCCTGCCGCAGGCGATGCGGGTCGTGATCCCGCCGACCGGCAACGAGACGATCTCGATGCTCAAGACGACATCGCTCGCCTCGGTTGCGTCCTTTGTCGAGCTGTACAAAGCCACGTCGGATATCTCGTCGAGCATTTTCCGGCCCATTCCGCTGCTGATGGTCGCGAGCATCTGGTATTTGATATTTACGTCGGTGCTCTCGGTCATTCAGTACTACATCGAGCGGCATTACGCCCGTGGCTCATCGCGGGAGCTGCCTCCGACGCCTATGCAAAAGCTGCGCGCGCAATTCGTCCAACGTCGCGATGAGAGCAGCGCATGACGCCGATGGTGAAGGCCGAATCGGTCCAAAAGAGCTATGGCCGGCTCGAAGTGCTCAGGGGCGTGACGCTCGAGGTGGCGGCCGGTGAGGTGATGTGCATCATCGGCCCGTCCGGCTCGGGAAAATCGACGTTCCTGCGGTGCATCAATCACCTGGAGAAAATCAACGGCGGCCGACTTTCGGTGGACGGCGAGTTGGTCGGCTATCGGCAGCAGGGCGACAAACTGTACGAACTGCGGGAACGCGAGGTCGCGGCCAAGCGCGCCGAGATCGGCATGGTGTTCCAGCAGTTCAACCTCTTTCCGCACATGACCGCCGTGCAGAACATCATCGAGGCGCCGATGCGGGTCAAGCATGAGGATCGATCCGAGGTGAGCGTCCGGGCCCGCGATCTGCTCGAGCTGGTCGGGCTGGCCGACAAGGGCGACGCCTACCCGCGGCAGCTCTCCGGCGGGCAGCAGCAGCGGGTCGCGATCGCGCGGGCGCTGGCGATGCGGCCGAAGCTGATGCTCTTCGACGAGCCGACCAGCGCGCTGGACCCGGAGTTGGTGGGCGATGTGCTGGACGTGATGCGCAAGCTCGCGCTGGAGGGCATGACGATGGTTGTCGTCACCCACGAAATGGGGTTTGCCCGCGAGGCCGGCGACTCGCTGGTCTTCTTCGACGAGGGCGTCGTGGTTGAGCGCGGCAACCCGCGGGACATGATCGCCGACCCGCAGCACGAACGAACGAAGGCGTTCCTCTCCAAGGTTTTGTAGCGCTGCGCGAATATGCGGCACGCCCCCATCTCGTGATCGACATCGCCTGGGGGCTGCTATAGCAACCGCAGCTCGATGTCGATCACGAAACGGGGGGAGGAGCGGCGGCGGGCGGGCGGAGATTCGCCGGCCGCTCATTGTCGGCGGTGCCTGCTAGACCTGCCGGTATGAAATTTGGCGTGAGCGTGCCGAATGTCGGGGATCCCGCCGGGCTGGTCGATCTCGCGGTGAGTGTCGAGCGGGCCGGCTGGGATGGCTTCTTTCTATGGGATCACCTGCAGCTGGACGCGGCCCGGCCGCAGACGCACGACCCGTGGGTGTTGTTGGGCGCAATCGCGATGCGTACCAGCCGGGTGCGGCTGGGCACCTTGGTGACGCCGGTGCCGCGCCGCCGGCCGTGGAAGCTGGCCAAGGAGATCGTCACCCTCGATCATCTCAGCGGCGGCAGGGTGATTCTGGGTGTCGGGCTCGGGGTGCCGCGCGAGCTTGAGTACGAGGCGTTTGGCGAGTCGGGTAGGGCCCGGGTGCACGCGGCCAAGCTGGATGAGGCGTTACCGCTGTTGGATGCGTTTCTGCGCGGCGATCCGGTGGATCATGCCGGCGAGCACTATCGGGTGCGGGCGCATCTCAACCCGCCGGCGCTGCAGCGACCGCGGCCGCCGATCTGGGTCGCGGCAACCCTGCCATATAAGAGGCCACTGGAACGGGCCAGGCGATGGGACGGCATCTTCCCGCTGACCGCGACCGGCGCGCCGTCCGCGCCCGAGCTGGTCGACCTGGTGGCCGAGCTGAAGCCGCCGGAGGGATACGACGTGGTGACGATGCTGACCCCGCAGGTTTCGATC